>Ga0224497_10001373_pt1 | contig 15556 bp, 17 predicted proteins | sample SF_Jul11_sed_USG_4_FD_167970 | JGI IMG/M metagenome (GOLD analysis project Ga0224497, IMG submission 167970) | Sediment microbial communities from San Francisco Bay, California, United States - SF_Jul11_sed_USGS_13 | ecosystem: Environmental > Aquatic > Marine > Sediment | place: USA... | reverse complement strand
GAACGTCGCAGGCGAAGTCAGCATCCAGACATGCAGTGCGAGAAGTGCGGCTCCGCCAAGATAGCCGAGCGAAAACCCAAATGACGAGACGAATTTGTAATTACCCGGTTCCGTTACGTCAATGATCAGCGAATCATAAAATACCGTCGAACTGTAAAAGCCAATTGACGCGACCAGGTACAGCGTCAAAGCCCATGGCCAGTTACCTTCACCGACCAAAGCAAGTGACGCTGTCATAGTGGCGCCAAGCAACGCCAGAATAAGCAGGAAGCGCTTTCGGTAGCCGCCCTCATCGGCAATCGTGCCGAAAATCGGCGCCAACACACTGACAACAGCACTGGCACCCGCAGTAATCCAGGCAAGCCGTGCTGTGACCGACGCGCCGTCATCGCCGGCACTCCAGTAACTACCGAGAAACAGCGGAAACAGGACTGCCAGCACGCTTAACGCGAAGGCCGAATTAGCCCAGTCGTACAGCGCCCAGGCGAAGACTTTTTTATTGACGATCAATGCTCGCGCGTTTCCCGAAATCCGATATCGGGCCAGCGTTCCTCGGTGAGACTGAGATTGACTTTGGTAGGCGCAATGTAGACCAACTGCTCACCGTGATCCAGCGCGAGATTGTCATGCGCCTTTCGTTCGAAGTCCGACAGCATTTTTTCATCGCTGCATTCCACCCAACGGGCCGTTGCGACATTGATAGGCTCGAACTGACATTCCACCTTGTATTCATCGCGTAAGCGATGCGCGACGACTTCAAACTGCAGCGGCCCGACAGCACCTAGAATGAGGTCGTTGTTTCGCTTCGGTTTGAACAACTGCGTTGCACCCTCCTCGCACAGCTGCGCAAGGCCTTTCTGCAGCGCCTTTAAGCGCAAGGGATCCTTGAGCACCGCACGCCTGAATATCTCCGGCGCGAAGTTCGGTATACCGGTAAAGCGAATGTCTTCGCCCTCGGAAAAACTGTCACCGATATTGATCGTACCGTGGTTGTGCATACCGATGATGTCACCGGCATATGCCGTTTCGGCGTGCTGCCGGTCCGCAGCCATGAAGGTGATCGCGTCGGGAATCTTCATGTCTTTGCCAGAGCGTGTATGCAGGACACGCATGCCTTTACGGTACTCACCGGAACAGATTCGCATGAACGCGATTCGATCGCGATGACCCGGATCCATATTCGCCTGAATTTTGAAGACAAATCCTGTCAGTTTGTCCTCGTACGGCGATACCTCGCGGTGCTCGGTCTCTCGCGCTAACGGTGTCGGTGCGATCCGGACGAACTCGTCGAGCAATTCCTTGACGCCGAAATTGCCCAGAGCGGAGCCGAACAGGACCGGAGACTGCTTCCCGGCAAGATAATCGTCGACATTGAGTTCGGGACATGCGCCTTTAACAAGCTCGATCTCCTCGCGAAAATCATCAGCATCATCCCCCAGCGCCTCTGACGCCTGCGCCGAAACCAGTCCTTCTATAATTCGTTGTGCCGATGCTTTCTGGCGCCCGACTTTCTCGTATAAATAGATTCGATCCTGCTCCAGGTGATAGACGCCCTTGAGCCTGCTTCCCATCCCAATTGGCCAGGTAACCGGCGAACACTGGATTTTCAAAACTGACTCAATTTCGTCGAGCAGCTCAATCGGCTCACGGCCTTCGCGATCCAGCTTGTTGATAAACGTCATGATCGGCGTGTCACGTAATCGACACACTTCCATCAGCTTGATCGTACGTTTCTCCACGCCCTTCGCGCAGTCTATTACCATCAGCGCCGAATCAACAGCCGTCAGTGTACGGTACGTATCCTCGGAGAAGTCTTCATGGCCAGGCGTATCAAGCAGGTTGATAACCTCGTCGCCATACGGGAACTGCATAACCGACGAGGTAACTGAAATTCCACGCTGTTGCTCGAGCGCCATCCAGTCCGACGTTGCATGACGGCTCGCCTTGCGACCCTTGACGGTACCGGCAAGCTGGATGGCACCGCCATACAACAACAGCTTTTCTGTCAGCGTGGTCTTACCGGCATCGGGATGCGAAATAATCGCAAACGTGCGCCGTTTCCGGACCTGTTCTTCGATAGTGGACATGGTTAGCTCAGTTGTCGGCTGTTAGCTTCTTAGCGAGAACGCACGCGTCTTCGCGACCCTCACGAGCCTGGTAGTACGCCGGACGATCCGACAAATGATAGAAGCCCTTCTTCTTGTACAGCGCAAGTGCAGTTTCGTTGGATGGCCGGACTTCGAGAAAAATTTCGAGCACTGAAGCAGTTCTCGCACGAAACAACACTTCGTCAAGCAGGCGTTCACCGTAACCGTGCGAACGAAACGACGGATCGATACACAGGTTCAGGATATGTGCCTCCCCTGCCGCCACTGACAAAATACTGTAGCCCGCAACCTCACCGTCGCGATCGAGCACCACGCACTGATATCCTGCGAGCAAGCAATCGCGAAATACACCATGGCTCCACGGGAAGTCGTAGCTACGTCGTTCGATATCCGAGACGTGTACAAGGTCCTCATGGCGCATCGATCGGATCGATATTACCGGTTCCGGGACGGGCCGGATCATTCGCTCGCCTCCCGCATCAGGCGTGTCGCGAGGCACAAATCATCCCAGGCTTTGCGCTTTTGCGACGGGCTACGCAGCAAGTAGGCAGGATGATATGTAACGACGAGCGGCGTATCGCCCAATTGATGCCTGGAACCTCTCAAACGCCCAACCGGCTCATCGGTTTCGAGCAGCAATTGGGCCGCAATTCGGCCAACGGCCAGAATGATCTTCGGTTCAATGAGCTCGATCTGGCGTTGCAAGTAGCCTCGACAGGCCGCTGATTCCTCTGCTTTCGGGTCGCGGTTATTGGGCGGCCTGCACTTGAGGATATTTGCGATGAATACGCGATCGCGGCTCTGGCCAACTGCGCGCAGCATTTCGTCAAGCAACTTACCCGCGCGGCCAACGAACGGCTCGCCGCGGCGATCCTCTTCTGCGCCCGGCGCTTCGCCGATGACCATCCAGTCCGCTTGCGGGTCACCAACACCGAATACTGTCTGGGTACGGCCCGTGTGCAGACTGCAGCTTGTGCAAGCGGCGACCGCAGCACGAAGATCATCCCAAGTCGGGATTTCCGCGTGAGCATCAGTTTCTGCCACGTCCTCCGCTTGCGCGCCTACCTCGTCACGCGGCAACCACACATCAATTCCCAGCGCCTCAAGATACGCGCGTCGTTGATGTTCAGGTTGGATCATCGCGTTTATCCTGCGGTCGTCGAGGGAGACCAATAGTCTGCCACGACACCTTTGTCATTACACTTAGCTGTGGGTCAACTTGCCAATTAATTGGGTGCCGGCGACAACCACGTCCCCTGGTTTGACCAGGATCTTGCTCTCGATGGGCAGGTGCAATTCGGCGATCCGGGTCAAACGAAGATAAGCGCAACGCTGCCCCTGGCCGACCCGTTCTCCAAACCGGGCGAATGACAATGGCGCCAAACCGAAGCGGTAACCGTGAAACTGCAGCACAATGTCATCGCCCTCGTCTGTTTTGATCCAAAGTGCGTTGGTGCGGTAGTCAGCAACCTGGTCACCGGCAACCGAGCGCAGATCGCTGACCTTGCCCTCCACCGGCGCGCGAGCCGTGTAAGTGCCCAGGCTGTTAATCCGGATTTGAATGCGATGCGCTTCGCCTTGCAGAACACCCTTGTCGACGAGGTCAACCTCGATGACCCGGCCATCAACCGGGCTTACTACGCCTAGAGGAGATGCGGGAATGACCCGGCGCGGGTCGCGAAAGACCAGGAACAGCAGGACAAACAGCAACGCCGCCATAACCACGAAAATGACGCCCAAATATTTCAGTGAGAAGCCCATGACAGCGGCGACCAGTAACAGGTACGGGACGCCTTCGCGGGCGATAAATGGGTTGCGTCTTCCTTCCAATTCGGGTCTCGCTGATCTGAAAGACCCGCGACGATCCCCTGCTTTTGCCTGCGAGTCAATACCTATAGTTTTAGACACACCCGATATGCACTAGAATCCGCGCCATACATAACAGAACGGTAGATATTTGATGCGATTTTCGGAGTTTTCGCTGACGACACTCAAGGAAGTGCCCGCTGAGGCGGAAATCGTCAGCCACCAACTGATGCTCAGGGCCGGATTGATCCGGCGTCTGGCTTCGGGCCTCTTCACGTGGATGCCATTGGGTCTGCGGGTCCTGCGCAAGGTAGAGGCTGTGGTACGCGAGGAAATGGATCGCGCCGGTGCCCTCGAGCTGCTAATGCCGGCAGTGCAACCCGCCGAGCTTTGGCGAGAGTCCGGCCGATGGGACAAGTACGGCCCACTGCTTCTGCGCATGCAGGACAGGCATCAGCGCGACTATTGCTTCGGACCGACGCACGAAGAGGTTATTACCGATGTAGCGCGCAAAGAGCTACGCAGCTATAAGCAACTACCGGTCAATTTTTACCAGGTTCAGACCAAGTTCCGCGACGAGATCCGACCGAGGTTTGGCGTCATGCGTTCGCGCGAATTCATCATGAAAGATGCGTACTCATTTGACATCGATGAGGCCGGCCTTGAGGCCTCTTACCAGAAAATGCACGCCGCCTACACCGCGATTTTCGAGCGTCTGGGGCTGACATTTCGCGTCGTCGATGCGGACAGTGGGGACATCGGTGGCAGCAGGTCGCAGGAATTCCACGTGCTGGCGGACTCGGGCGAAGACGCCATCGCCTACTGCGACGGTGATAACTACGCGGCAAATATCGAGTCAGCGGCCACATTGCCGCCCGACGGCGCGCGCGCGGCCGCTACCGAAGAGCTCAAGAAGGTCAAGACGCCCGCTGCGCGCAGCATCGACGCACTTTGCGACATGCTGGCGGTGACACCGCAGCAGACACTCAAAACCCTGATTGTCGAAGGTACGGAAGGACCCGTCGCACTGGCACTTCGCGGCGATCACGAGCTCAACGCGGTCAAAGCACAGAAGATTCCGGGTGTCGCATCGCCGCTTACGATGGCCGATGGCGAAACCATCCGCAAAGTGACCGGCTGCGAACCAGGCTTCGCCGGCCCCATCGGCCTGGATATTCCTGTCTTCTATGATCACGCGACCGCCAACATGGCCGACTTCGTTTGCGGGGCAAACGAATCCGATATGCATTACACCGGTACGAATATAGGCCGAGATATCGAAGCTGCTGCCACCGTCGATATTCGCAACGTGGTCGCCGGCGACCCGACACCGGGTGGAAACGGCACATTGAGCATCACGCGCGGCATTGAGGTCGGACACATTTTTCAGCTCGGTGACCAATACAGCCGGGCGATGAACGCCACTGTTCAGGATAGTGACGGCAAAGACAGCGTGATGTCGATGGGTTGTTACGGTATCGGTATCACGCGCATAGTTGGCGCAGCGATCGAACAGAATCATGACGACAACGGCATTATCTGGCCGGCTCCGCTCGCGCCTTTCGACGTCGTGCTGGTGCCGATCAATATGCATCGCTCCGAAACCGTGCGCGAAGCCGCCGAGGCGCTCTACGAAGAACTGCAGAATGCCGGCCTTGATGTGTTATTTGATGATCGTAATACTCGACCCGGCGTCATGTTTGCCGATGCGGAACTTATCGGTGTGCCACACCGCCTCGTCATCTCGGAGCGCGGCCTGAAGGCGAATGAGCTCGAATATCGCGAGCGCCGCGATGAGGAATCGCTCAACCTGAACCGTGAAGCTGCTCTCAACTTGCTCAAAGAAAGCACTATAAGCTAGTGTTTTCTATAGAATAGAATATTCATCATGATCGGACGCCGGGCATTTATTTACAGCACCATATTGGCGTTGCTACTGCCGGTGCTGGCGTTCGCGCAGCAGGTTCCGGACCCCGAACTTCGCGAAATCCTGAGAAAAGCCGCCAGCGATGCGGACAGTTTTCGGGATCGCTTCGATGCTGAAGTCTGGCTCACCGACATGTCTGCCCGGCTGCAGCGCCAGGTTCGCGACCCGGACGAGCGCATCCGTATTTTGACGCGAGTCCACTACGAAGCGTCGCGAGCAGAAATAGCACCCGAACTCGTGCTCGCTGTTATCGACGTGGAGAGCAATTTTGACAGCTACGCAGTGTCGGTCGCCGGCGCTTTAGGCCTTATGCAGGTCATGCCGTTCTGGATCGATGAAATCGGTCGCCCAGATGACAATCTCATACGCCTCGAGACCAACCTGCGCTACGGATGCACGATCCTGAAATTCTATATCGATAAGGAAAAAGGTGACTTACGACGGGCGCTCGGGCGTTACAACGGCAGCCTGGGGAAGCGGAAGTACCCGAACAAAGTCATCGATAAGTTAACCAAGAAATGGTTCCAGAATTAGCTATTCCTGATCTGCTTCGCTGAGTTTGAGCGCATCAAGCGCTTTCGACTTGGCTGCAATTGCATCACGTCGCGCAAAATGGAAGGCATTATTCTTCAGGTAGATTTCCGCGCTATTGAGAAACTCCACGGCAGCATCCAGTTCCTCAGCAGCGTACTCTGCTGCGCCTGCTTCCTTGGCCGCAGTAATCGCCTGGCGCGCGTCTGACATCTCCTGCACAGGAGGCGAAGCCGTGCAGCCAGCGGCTACAAGCATGGCCGCGAGTACGATGCTGCGCACGAAAAGTGTCAAACGTTTTGAAAGCATTGTTATTCTAGTTATCTATAACCGTTAAAAACTACCACACGAGGGGACAATGTCAATTACCATCTACCACAATCCGCGCTGCTCCAAGTCTAGGAAAACGTTGGAAATTATCGTCGAATCAGGCATTGAACCCAGAATTGTTGAGTATTTGATGATGCCGCCCGAGGCAGAAACGACATTGCACCTGGCCTCGCTCCTCCATGTTCCGGTCGCGAATCTGCTGCGTCGCGGCGAAGCGGAATTCAAAGACGCGACGGATCTTCCGGATCTCGATGATAACGAGGCCCTCGCTGCCTGGATTGTGGCTCACCCCAGGGTTTTGGAGCGACCGATCGTCGTCAATGAGGCTATCAACAAGGCGATCATCGGCCGGCCCCCGGAAAACGTGCTGGAGATCCTCCACAAATGACTGACATCCTGGTCGTGTACTACTCCAGCAACGGCGCCACCGAGGCGCTTGCGCGCGAGGTCTGCCACGGAATCGATTCTGTAGCAGCTATGGCCTCGAGGCTCCGTACCGTACCGCAGGTATCGGCGGTAAGCGAAGCCGTTCAGAGCGACATTCCCGAGTCCGGCCCACCGTATGCCACGCCGAAGGATCTTGCCGAATGCGCCGGTCTTGTCATGGGCAGCCCGACCCGGTTCGGCAACATGGATGCCTCGCTGAAGTACTTCATCGACAGTACGGTATCCGAGTGGGCCAGCGGTGCGGCCACCGGTAAGCCAGCGGCTGTCTTCACGTCAACGTCCAGCTTGCACGGTGGCCAGGAGTCCACGTTGCTGACTATGGCCATCCCGCTCATCCACCATGGCATGTTGTACGTCGGCATTCCATGGACGGAAGGAGCCCTGTCATCGACGACGACGGGCGGCACGCCCTACGGCGCCAGCCACGTTAGCTGGAGCCGCTCTCCCGACGAACTCTCGGATGAGGAACGTGTGCTGGCTCGAGCCCTGGGTAAGCGAGTAGCGGAAATAGCGAAAAAACTAGATTTCTAGAACGTCTTTCACAAACGGGATCGTCAGGCGTCGTTGCGCGCGCAGTGCTTCGAGATCCAGCTTGTCCAACAATGCGTACAAGCTTGCCATGTCCCTGCGGCTCCTTTTTAACAGGTAGCGTGCCGTGTCGTCAGGCAGATCCAAACCGCGATGTCGTGCGCGCAGCTGCAGCGCGGAGACACGTTCGTCATCCCCGAGCGCCTGCACCTGGAAGACCGGCAAACGGGCCAGCCGGCTCTGCAAATCCGGCAACCCAACCGGACATTCGCGTGCAGACATAGAGGCCGAGACAATCAGGCAGTGATCGGCGTCCAGGATCTGGTTGCACAGGTCAAATAACGCGCTTTCCCAGGCCGGGTTTCCGGCAACCGCATCCAGGTCGTCCAGGCAGATGAGTTCACGGCTTGCCAAGCCATCGATAAGCTCCGGACCGGCGTCAGCCAGCATGGCCAACGGAACATAGACGGAACGATCACCTGCACGATCGCAGACTGCCTGGAGCAGATGCGTCTTGCCAGCTGCCTCGGCGCCCCACAGCCAACAACCCTGATTACCACCATCGGCAAGATCGACAAGCGTGGCGACCAGCGCCTCGTTGCCGGAACGTAGAAAACTGCCGAATACCGCGTGATCGGCAAGGCGCAATGGCAAAGCCAGTTGATTCACAATTGATTTCCCGACTTACAATCCGTCGACAGCTTCTTCGACGGTGATTTCCGGGTGCTCCTTGAGGTAGCGGTGATAGGCGAATCGAACCAAGACTGAAAGTACCGCGGCGGCTGGTAACGCGAGCAAAATTCCAAAGAACCCGAAAAGTTGGCCTCCTGCTGCCACGGCGAAAATGATGATGACCGGATGTAAACCAATACGGTCACCAACCAGTTTCGGCGTCAGTATTGAACCCTCCAGGAGCTGCGCGATGGAGAATGTTGCAATAACTCCTACGATCAGCCACAGAGGATTGGGCTCGAGCGCGACCGTTAGTCCTGCGAGCGCGATGCCAAACACGAAACCGAGGTATGGCACAAAACTGACCAGCCCTGAGACGACCCCGATCGCAACGGCGAATTTGAGCCCAACAAGTCCCAGACCGAGCGAATAAATAATAGACAGCGCCAACATGACGAGTAACTGGCCGCGCAGGAATGCACCCAGAACTTCATCCGTCTCCTTCGCAAGCCCAACGATAGTCTGCCGCTGTTCCGATGGCAGCAGCGCCTCCAGGTGCTCGAGAATCGAGTCCCAGTCACGCAACAGGTAGAACGTAAGAATGGGCACGAGGAACAGACTCAATACCGCTGCCGCTACTGCGCCGCCTGACTTGGTTACCGAGACGAGCACCTTGGTGCCCCAGGTGCCAGCCATGTCGCTATAGCGCGATAGAAACGCGCCAATGCCAATGTCTTCGCCGGCTTCGATATTGAGATAGCCCGCAATGTTGGGCATCCACACTTGCTCAAACTGCCGTGCAATTTCAGGCAACGCGTCAAATAGCGCACTAATCTGCGTGCGAACCAATGGGCCGATGAGTACGACCAATAACACCAGCACCAGGAATGTAAGTACGAACACCGCAACAACGGCCAAGGTGCGCGGCATTCTCAGCCGCTGCAGCCGGTCGGCCAGCGGATCGCCTATGTAGGCAAGCAATGCGGCGGCGACAAATGGCGTTAGCACAGGAGCCAGCAAGTACAGCAACCAGCCCGTCAAAGCTGTCGCAATAAGCCAGTTAAGCCGCAGCTCGGAGGTCACTGATCAGTCCCATTGCGCGCGCTGCGAATCCAGCCGGAAACGTAGTCGTAGCCACTAATGACCACCGTAATAAGCACAGCTGCACCGACGACGGTAATCGTAATCTCGTCCGGCCAGCCATAACCCGCATTGAAGATGACGAATATCAGGAAAGTGAATTCGAGCGCCGTGTTGATCTTGCTAATACGCGTCGGTTCACCCTCCAACCGCCTGACCAGGTAGTGATACATGAATGACCCGGCAACAATGACGACGTCACGAAAAATGACGATAACTGCGAGCCAGACCGGAATATGGCCAAGATATGCCAGCGTTCCGAAAGACCACGCGACCAGCAACTTGTCACCTGCAGGGTCAAGAAAACCGCCCAGCCGCGTTTGCCAGCCATAGGTTTTGGCCAGATAGCCATCAAGCCCGTCTGACAGCCCGGCGATGATAAATAATGCGAGCGCCCAGCCGAATTCTCCTCGTACAAATAGCACGAGAATCGGCAGGATCAGCGCGATCCGCATCAGGGAGATTGCATTGGGTAACCAGCTTAGGGACATAGCGCTCTTTGTTATGGGCTGTAGAAGAACTCTAGCGACGAATTTAACGCGTCCGAAGGGAAGCGGCTACCGTCAAACCCATTTTGTTCGATAAGGCCATTGAATCGCAATGCCCGTCTCAGGCGCTCGGCCCCGCCAAGCGCTTCGACACGATAAAGAATCCTGTCGCCCTCGACCTGCGCTATCGAGTAGGATTCGATAACGTTGACCTCAGAAAGCAGCTTTTGCACGGCTCCGTACGCCTCTACCGTGGCAATGCCGGCGACCGTAAGATCGATCGATTCGACCGCTGCGTTACCACTGATAGCGAATTCTTCACCGAGCAGGTCAGCAACCAGACCAATGACAAACTCTGGCTCACCGTTCCAGGTGCGAAGCTCGTCGCCAAAATAGTAGCTCCAACGATTGCGCTGACCCGACCCGGGTCGAATGCGCCCTACGAGTATCGAATTGGCCTCATAGCGTTCGGATGCAGCGAGCAATGCGTCGTCAAAACCACCCCAGATATCGCTGAAACTCACACTTTGGAGGTCTGTGGTATCCAGCAACGGAAAGACGATGGGCAATCCACGGCGCTCGGCCAACTCCAGAACTCGTTCGCGAAGCCGGCTATTGCGATCAATAGAACGCGCCTCATCGCGACGCCGCTGCGCGTCGTCGGCACCAATAATCTCGCGCTTACCCTGCCCCCAGTCGACCGCCAGCCAGATGAGCGTTAGAGGGCGATCGCTGCCCCACACCGTCTGTCCGGACTGGCGCAGGACCCGTTCGATGGCATCGCCGTCAAATGAAACCCATAGCGTGTCATCGGAACCGGGGCTAAATTGCACGACATATGAAGCCGGGTTCGGGAACAGCAGCTCGATCATTTCTGGGTCAGAACCCAATTCAGATCCAGACACGCGCCGCAGCACCTCAACGAGCGCGGCCCGGTACGCAAGCGCCCGCGGATCGTCCTTCTGTTGATCAAAAGGAACCTGCGCAGAGTACAGAGACGCAACCTCGACCGCCCCAATCGGCGCGGCGACAAGTGCCAATAACAGAATCAGCAGACAAGACTTTTGCAAGGGTGGTATCCCCGTGAGTGCCCAAGCACTATTATATCGCCGATGAAGCCCATGACCTACAAGGACGCCGGAGTCGATATCGATGCCGGCAATGCACTCGTCGATCGAATCAAGCCGCTCGTCAAACAAACGCAGCGACCCGAAGTCCTTGCCGGCCTCGGCGGGTTCGGTGGACTTTTCGCGCTAGCGCCAGATAAGTACCGCGAACCGGTGCTGGTTTCGGGCACCGATGGCGTAGGTACCAAATTGATGCTGGCGCAGCATTTGAATCGGCACGACACGATCGGCATCGATCTCGTGGCGATGTGCGTTAACGATGTCCTCGTGCAGGGTGCCGAACCACTCTTTTTCCTCGATTACTTCGCGTGCGGCCGCCTCGATATTGAGGTCGCCAGCAATGTCATTGCAGGTATCGCTGATGGCTGTTTACAGGCGGGGTCTGCGCTAATTGGCGGAGAAACGGCCGAAATGCCCGATATGTATCCGGACGGTGAATACGATTTGGCGGGTTTCTGTGTCGGCGCTGTCGAACGATCCGAAATGATTACCGGTGCTGAAATTACCACCGGTGATGCACTCATTGGCATCGCATCCAGCGGGCCGCATTCAAACGGATACTCGCTTATTCGAAAGGTCCTGGAGGTTGCCGGCGAACAGGACATCGATGGACGACCGGCGGCAGAAGCCCTGCTCGAGCCTACTCGTATCTATGTAAAACCGGTTCTTGCGCTCATGCAGGCAGTAACGATCAAAGGCCTGTCTCATATTACTGGCGGCGGTATCAGCGAGAACCTTCCACGCGTATTGCCCGAACATTTGCACGCCCGGGTCAACGCATCGAGCTGGCAACAGGGCGCGGTATTCGACTGGCTTGCGCAACACGGCAACATCGCAATTGACGAAATGCGACGAACCTTCAATTGCGGTGTCGGCATGATCGTCGTCGTCGATAGCAACGACCTCGATGTAGCGCTCGAGAACCTCAGCGCTCAGGGTGAAAATGCCTGGCACATTGGCGATATCGCCGAAGGCTCCGGTGAGGTTGAGTATCTTTGAGCAAAGGGCGCTGTAAGACAGCCATTCTCATATCGGGATCCGGATCCAACCTGCAATCCTTCATCGATCGCGTCGACTCTGGCGAAATTGACCTCGAATTGTCCGTTGTATTCAGCAACAAGCCAGGTGCTTACGGTCTGCAACGTGCGCAGCAGGCCGGCCTTGCGACCGCCTGTATCGAGCATGGCGCATACGAAGATCGCGAGACGTTTGACCGGGCCGTTGCAGCGAAACTCGACGAGTGGCAGCCCGAGTTGCTGATTCTGGCCGGTTTCATGCGCATTCTCAGCCCCTGGTTCGTAAAACACTACGAGGGCCGTGTACTGAATATCCACCCGGCGCTATTACCGGCCTACCCGGGACTCGATACCCACCAACGTGTCCTCGACGCCGGCGAATCCTGGCATGGTAGCAGCGTGCATTTCGTCACCGAAGAGCTCGATGGCGGGCCGTGCATTCTGCAAGGCAAGTTGCCCGTTGACCAGAACGAAACGGCCGACCAGCTATGCGCACGCGTACAAGCTGTTGAACATCAAATTTACCCGCAAGCCGCAGACTGGTTTGGCAAGGGACGGCTGCAATTCAAAGACGGCGGCGCGTGGCTGGATGGCAAGCGTCTTGATGGGCCGGTCGTTCAGGCTTTCGGCAAAGTGACGCCCTTCTGACCCTGGTACTTGCCGCCACGGTCCCGGTACGACGTCTCGCATTCCTCATCCGACTCGAGAAACAACACCTGAGCGACACCCTCATTTGCATAAATCTTGGCCGGCAATGGTGTGGTATTGGAAAACTCGAGCGTGACATGTCCCTCCCATTCGGGTTCGAGCGGTGTCACGTTGACGATGATTCCGCAGCGCGCATAGGTCGATTTGCCGAGGCAGATCGTCAGCACATTACGCGGAATGCGGAAGTACTCCACGGTTCGTGCCAGCACGAATGAGTTCGGTGGAATCACACAGACGTCGTTCTGCATATCCACGAAACTGGTCTGATCGAACGCCTTTGGATCAACAATGGCCGAGTTTATGTTCGTGAAGATCTTGAACTCGTCCGAGCAACGCACATCGTAACCGTAACTCGACGTGCCATAAGAAACGATGCGATTGCCACCATTCTCGCGAACCTGCCCCGGCTCAAATGGCTCGATCATCCCGTGCTCGTCCGCCATGCGACGAATCCAGCGATCCGATTTGATGCTCACTAGCTTTCCTCGACGACGATCTTCGGAAATTTACTACTGAAGTCCTTACCTTGCCTTGCCTGAGCCACCGCGAGGTTAATTGCCGCATTTCTATAGGCAGCTGCCGCTGTGGAATCCGGATCTGAAACAACAGTTGGTGATCCGCTATCCGTTTGCTCGCGAATACGCGAATCCAGCGGTAATTGTGCCAACAACTCTACGTCGAAATCGTCGGCCATCTGCCGGCCACCGCCCGAGCCAAATAGCGGCTCTTCATGTCCGCATGCAGAGCACACATGGGTACTCATATTCTCGATAATGCCGAGCACCGGCACCGAAACCTTGCGGAACATCGCCAGCCCCTTGCGAGCGTCGAGTGTCGCAATATTCTGTGGCGTCGTAACGATAACCGCGCCGCTGACAGGCACCTGCTGAGACAGGCTCAACTGAATGTCGCCCGTACCCGGTGGCATGTCGACGATCAGATAGTCCAGATCCTGCCAATTGGTCTGGTGCAGAAGCTGATTGAGCGCCGACGTCACCATCGGACCGCGCCAGATCATGGGCTGATCCGGGTCGACCAGAAAACCAATCGACATGACCTGGATACCGTGCGCCCGCATCGGATCCATCGTCTTGCCGTCGTCGGTCTCCGGGTTCTTACCCGCCAAACCGACCATTTGCGGCTGGCTCGGCCCGTAGATATCGGCGTCGAGCAAGCCGACAGAAGCGCCTTCAGCCGCCAATGCGATCGCGACGTTGACAGATACCGTTGACTTGCCCACGCCGCCCTTTCCCGAGGCAACCGCGATGATATTGCGAACGCCTGCAATGGGCTTCAGATTTCGCTGCACGCCATGGGCAACGATTCGAGTCGAAAATTCGATATCGACCTCTTTTTCACCAGCTCTCGGCGCAAGCTCCGCCGCAATATGCGAGCGATACGCATCGAATCGCGTCCTGGCAGGGAATCCAAGCTCGATATGCGCAGTAACCCGGTCATCTGACTCTGAAACCTCGACTACGCGCCCAACATCCGCGATAGTCTGCCCGAGGCCCGGTAACTCAATGGAATTTAGGAATTTGTTCACATCTGATTCTGCTGACGGCGTCACATTTCCGCCTTGGTTATTAGGTAAGATTGGCGCGTGTGCCCTGTGACCGGGGCACGCGCGCGCACATTGTAACGAAGCTGCGGCAGGAACCAAGCATTGGTTTTCAAACGGCTGCACAACACAGTGCGCTAGGTCGATGTGGCATAATGCCGCGTTGGGGACTTGCATAGGCTCGAAAGGCCGCGCAGCCTTTCGACTCGCATAGGCTAGAGCGAAGCAGAGATTGACTGTAGATAGGACACACACCGAAGATTCGCGTGCAATGAAGCCAGTGACAGGGCCCCTGTGCAAGGGCGCGCTCCTGTGAGCATCCTCGGCGGGTTCCGCGCTGACCAACTGGTCAACCAGCTCGTTGCTGAGCCGAAGCCGGATTCGCCAGCGGCCAAACGGCTAGTCAACCGCATCAAGAAAATCGGCGCCAAGGTCGTGCCGAAGGCCATCGACGCACTGGCATTGTCCGACAAGACTCACACCATGGTTTTTGTCGACATCCTGGCAAGCCTCGTCAATGACAAAACGCTGCCATTGTTCAAGGAAGGATTGGCTGATGGCAACGAACGAGTCGTCTCTGGTACCTCGTGGGCACTTTCAAGCAGCATAGATTACAACGCTAACAACTTGCTCGACTGGTTTGCCGATCCGGAGGTTTCAAAAGCGGCCCTGATTGAAATACTCCGAGTACACAAACAGGACCTCAGCGTGCATGAGCTACTGCAGCACGCTTATGAAATGGAACCGAATGAGTCGGCCGCTCTTTTCAGAATCATCGAAGAGACACTTCGGCCTGAGATGGTGCCAGATCTCGTCTCACGCCTGGGCGGCAGAGACCCGGTTATCAAGGTTCACCTGATCAATCTCATTGCCAAGTTTGATCAGCCCGAGATCAACAACGCGCTCGAGATGCAACTCAAAGATGCGAACAAGATGGTCCGTAGTGCGGCCCTTAGCGCCCTGGCCACGCGTGGCGATGCCGTCAATATCGCGGCAGTCAGCAAATTGCTGCAAGACGCCGACCTCGACGTACAAGGCAAAGCCGTCGACATGATGATCCAAATGGAGCATCCGGACACCGTAAAATACCTGGCCGATGCCCTCAAAGACGAATCCGAATATGCCCGTCGTGCCGCGGTTGAAGTACTCAACGAACTAGGCAGCGCC
>Ga0224497_10001370_pt1 | contig 15574 bp, 15 predicted proteins | sample SF_Jul11_sed_USG_4_FD_167970 | JGI IMG/M metagenome (GOLD analysis project Ga0224497, IMG submission 167970) | Sediment microbial communities from San Francisco Bay, California, United States - SF_Jul11_sed_USGS_13 | ecosystem: Environmental > Aquatic > Marine > Sediment | place: USA... | reverse complement strand
GAAGGTGTTGAGTGTTTGGGTCATGGTGTTACTCCGTGGTGGTGGGTGAGGTTACGCTGGATTTATAACTGTTAGTTGTGCGCGCAATTGGTGAGCTGCTCGTAGGTGTAGGCCACATCAAAGGCCTGGTGCGCTGCATCGAATGCCTTATAGGCTTCGACGTAGTCACGATATGACGCCAGTTTCGCGCCGTATGCTTTCCCTACACGCAAGAATTCGCGCCGCGCGTTGCGGTAATTGTCCATGGCTGTGTCGGCGCTTGGGTTGTTGGTGTAGTGCGTGGCATAAGTGTTGAAATTCATGGTGTGCTTTCGTGGTGATATGGGCGCTTGATTGCAGCCCATGACTAAGAGTATACAGCCTTAAACAACGTTGTACATCCCCTAAGTGAGGGGTTTTGAGGCATCAGAGTGCAACAATGTGCAACAACATAGAATGTGCAACACATAGGTAAAGGGATTGCAGCAGGCGCAACAAAGCGCTGAGTCAATCCCGTGAATGAGGGTAAAGCATGGCAAGTAGTAACAAGGGAGCAGACGGCAAGAATTACCCACTGACTCCAAAGCAAGAACGATTTGCGCAAGAGGTTGTTAAAGGCGCAAATCAGAGCGATGCCTACAGGGCGGCCTACAACTGCAAGAACATGACAAGCAAGACTATCTGGCAAAGAGCCAGCGAGCTACACGCAGACAGGAAGGTAGCGGCAAGGATCGAAGAGCTTAGAGCTCCAGCGCTTGTATCGATCCAGATGACGCTTGATTCTCACCTTCAAGACTTGCTCGAATTACGTAATCTGGCCAAAGAAAGCAAACAACATGCAGCAGCCATTGCCGCCGAGATTGCACGAGGCAAAGCCGCCGGCATCCACATTGAGCGCACCATTCAAGACCAAAACATCAACGCTAGGGGCGTATCAACAAGCACTAGCGCTCTTTTGGAGTCGCTGCGATCCGGAGGACGAGATCCCGGCGTTGAGGGAACTGTGTCGCACTGATCTTTACTTCTTGCTGCGCCACGGCTTAAACCGCCAGGATTTTGCCCACGAGTGGCTGTTCGAGCGGTGTAGAGAGGTTGAGGCGAGCCCGGATGGTTATCTCGATCTTTGGAGCCGCGAACACTATAAGAGCGCCATCATCACGTTCGGCCTGACGATACAAAATATCCTGCAGACGCACGGCAACGGCGCCAATGGCCGCGAGTGCTGCGTTGGGATATTCAGCCACTCGCGCGGCATAGCAAAGCGGTTTCTCCGCCAGATAAAGTCAGAGTTTGAGAGTAACGGCAAGCTGCTGGAGTGGTTCCCGGACGTGCTCTATGCCAATCCGCAGCGGGAGTCCGCCAAATGGAGCGAGGACGACGGGATAGTGTGCCGGCGCAGCAGCAACCCTGCCGAGGCCACGGTCGAGGCATGGGGCGTGGTAGACGGGCAGCCAATCGGCAAACACTTCACGCACTTGGTATATGACGACGTAGTGGTGCAAGAGTCCACCACAACGCCGGACATGCTCGCTAAAACCAGCGAGATGCTCAGCCTCTCGTACGCTCTAGGCTCTGAGGGCGGGGTGCGGCGGATGATAGGCACACGCTACCACGCCAACGACGCGTACAAGACAGTCATCGAGCGAGGCACCGCTACCGCCCGCATCCACATACTCACGGCAGACGGCACAGCAGACGGCGAGCCCGTCCTACGCTCTAGAGCCTGGATAGATGAGCGCCGGCGGGACATGGGCCCGTACATCTTCGCGTGCCAGATGCTCCAGAACCCCCTCTCTGACGAGATTCAAGGGTTCAAGGCGGACTGGATTCAATACCATGACGGGGTATCCCGCGATGGGTTGAACGTCTATATGGTGTTCGATCCCGCCGGCGGTAAGGGTAAGCGCAGCGACTACACGGCAGGATGGGTACTGGGCCTAGGTCCGGATCGAAACATCTACGTCCTGGACATGGTGCGCGATAGGCTCAACCTCTCGGAGCGTGCCGCCCTCGTCATGCGCTGGCACCGTGCCTATAAGCCCATGCTCGACGGCGTGCGGTACGAGAAGTACGGCCTCCAGTCCGACATCGAACACATCAAGGACGTGCAACGCCGTGAGAATTACCGGTTCGACATCACTGAGGTAGGCGGTCAGACGTCGAAGATCGATCGCATCAAGCGCTTGATACCGTACTTCGAGCAGCGCAGGGTATACCTACCGGGCACCATGCACTACACGGCGTACGACGGACGCACCAGCGACTTGGTTCGAGACTTCGTGGAACAAGAGTACAAGTGTTTTCCCGTCCCAGTCCACGATGACATGCTGGACGCCATGGCACGTCTCATTGAGCCCGATCACCCGCTGGTGTGGCCGGACGAGCGCCTGCAAGCCCTACCCAAGATTGATAGGAGATTCGTTGTATGAGCAATCTAGCCCATCTACTCGCCGCTGCCGATGCACTGCGCGCCAAGGACGTGGATCACCCCGATCTGTGCCAGATCGTCGAAGCCATCAACGCCCTGCGCGCTGCCGGCGTTGGGTTAGATACACCCGTGGATACACCCACACCCACCAAGCGCAGCAAGCGCAAGGCTGAGGGTACGGTAGAGGGCAGCGATGCAAATGACTGACGACGCCCTGGTTGCTCACATCGAGCAGCTGGAGGCAGAGACCAACAACGCCGATAACTCCAGCGTTGCCGCCCAGCAGGCGCGTGCGCTGGACTACTACCTCGCCCGCCCATTCGGCACCGAGGAGGACGGACGTTCGCAGGTGATCTCAAGCGACGTGTGGGATGTCGTCGAGGGCATGACACCGCTCATTCTCAAGCCCTTCGTATCCAGCGACGACATCGTGCGTTTCACCCCCGTCGGCCCGGAGGACGAAGACGCCGCGGAGCAAGAATCCGAGTACATCAACTATGTCGTCACCCAGCAAAACGACGTGCTTGAGACGCTGGTGGCATGGGTGAAAGTCGGCCTGCTGCAGAAAAACGCTGTCGTCAAATACTGGTGGGATACCAGCAAGCGTAAAACCATCGAGCGTTACGAAGGCATGACGGACGATGTATTTACCCAGCTGCTCGACGATCCGAACGTCACTGTTGTCGAACACACCGAGACTGAAGGCCCCGAGGGCTTGATGCACGATGCCGTGATCCGTGTCAGCCAAGACATTGGCAGGGCCAGGTACGAGGTGATCCCGCCCGAGGAATTGCGAGTCAGCCGCAACGCTACCAGCCCCAACCCCAAGAGCGCCCGCTTTGTCGAGCACGTCACTCGCAAGTCGATCTCCGAGCTGCGCGAGATGGGCTACGACGTTGACGACAACATATCGGACGCCAACGTTCAAGACCCCCGCTTTTCAGAGCAATTCACTGCGCGTCGAGTGAACCAGGGCGATCAGTTCTCCGATCCTATCGGCAACGATCCCGCTGCGCGTGAGGTGATCTACCGCGAGGTGTACCTGTACGTGGACGTCGACGGCGATGGCATGTCAGAGCTGCGCCGGGTGTGTCTTGTCGGCAATGTGGTGCTGGCCAACGAGGAAACCGAGGAAATCCCCTTCGTCGGGTGGACGCCTTACCCGCAACCGTTTCAGTTCAACGGCAGATGTCCCGCCGATGAGGTCGCCGAAGTCCAGTTGCTCAAGTCAACGATTCTGCGTCAGACGATGGACAACATCTACACCATCAACAACAACACGCGCTATGTCTCGGACAAGGTGAACCTGTCGGACATGATCGACAACCAGATCGCGGGCATCATCCGCGTTCATGGTGATATCGTCGGCAACCACGTCATGGCGGCCCCCATCACCCCCATCGGCGCTATCACCATGCCGATGGTCGAGTACATGGACACGGTGAAAGAAAACCGCACTGGTTTCACGCGCTACAACCAAGGCACAGACGCCGACAGTCTGAACAAGACTGCCACCGGCATCCGCATCATCCACGAAGCCGGCAATGAGCGTGTCGGCCTGATATCGCGCATCTTTGCCGACGCCCTGCGTCAACTCATGCTCGGCATTCACGGCCTGTGCCGCCGCCATTCGACTCGCCAGGAGCGGGTCAGACTGCGCGGCGAGTGGGCGAGCGTCGATCCCCGGTCATGGCAAACGCGCTTCGATATGAGCGTCAGTGTGGGCCTGGGCGCTGCCGACAAACAGGTGCAGATGCAAGGCGCTCAACTGCTGCTGCAGACGCAAATGAACCTGATTCAAGCCGGTATCGTCAAACCCGAAAATCTGTACGAAGCAGCGGCAAAACTGGCGCAATCTATCGGCGAAAAGAGCCCCGAGAAGTACTTCACCCTGCCCAAGGGCGAACCTGAAAAGCCCGATCCTACTCAAGACCCTGCTTTCAAGTTCCAGGTCGCCGAATTGCACATCAAGGGCGAAGATTTGGAGATGCGCAAGCAGGAGATGCTGCTCAAAGAGCGTGAAATGGCGCTCAAAGAGGGCGAGTTCAAAATCAAGCAAGATCAGCTCATCATCCAAGTCGAATTGGCGCGCAGCAAGACGCATGCCGAGGAAGCCGATGTCGCCAGGGCGCAGGCCGAGATCGCCCTCAAGGCCGAGCAGCAGGGCCACGACATGACGCTGGCCGTCATGGACGCTGTTAGCAGTATTCAAAGCCAGCTCGATGAGATGCAGAGCGGCCAGGCCAGTCAAACCGGCGCCGATCCGCGGCTCGATAAGCTCCAAGCTGCCATCGAAGCGTTATCTGCCAGCAAAGTGCGCCGCACCCAGCTCACCAAGACAGGCGACGGGCAGTGGATGTCCGAAGCTAGAGACGAAATCTAATAGTTGATTTACTAAACTGAAAAGGGAACCATCATGGCATTAGACGCAACAAAGTGGCAGGTACGCACCGACAAGTCGATCCGCTATATCGGCGGTGCACACGCCACCGCTGGCGCCAACTACGTCACTGTGCTCGAATTGCACCGGTGGCTGGCTGACCTGGCGGACGATGCGTCTGTGTCCAACGACGACTATATGGACATCACTACGGTGTCCCCGTCCGATAAGAAGTTCGACACCATCATCACGCTGACCAACGGCTACACGCTCGACGATGGCTATACGACGCCCGCCAGCGAGTTTGTCTACGGCGGCTCGATCATCCAAGGCACGGGCGGCACCGAGGCGATTTATGACGGTATTCGGGTGGTCTCCAACCGTGGCACGATCGTCAGTGTGATCCAGAATAACGCCGTATTGACCAACAAGTTTTGGAACAACATCCCAAACGGTGAGTCCCTTGCCGGCATCAACTTTGACGCGGCGAACGGTGTGTGCATGCAGTTCATGGTCTTGGTGCGCACCGCCGGCGCTGACATCGATAACAAGTCGCTGCGGTTCACCACGCGCGAGTGGGGCAAGTCGTTTTCAGGCTTTCGTATTCCAGCCACCGGCCGTGGCCAGAACGTGGTGCCGCTGCAATTCACCGATGACTTGAACAACGCCACAGCTTCGGGCACCGTCGCCACGTGGACAACGATCGCCAACGTCACCGCAGGCTTTAACCTGATCGACGTTAACCAGGACACCACCGACGAGCAGTATTACTCCGAGTGGAACCGCGACACGTACTCGATCAACGACTTTTACGAGCGGATGAAGTACATCTCCCGCAACGGCGAGACGGCCACGCTCTACGACATACCGGGCGAGTTGTTCCGCGGCATCACGCACTCGGTCGCCTATACCGGCTTGGCTGGCGGCGCGTTTGTCGAGGGCGGCGCCACGCCCGTCTCGTGGGGAACTGGCGCAACCGCGGGCACGGGCCAGATTCTGGCCGATGACGCCTCGGGCACCATCATCTACATTCAACTGCTGACCGGCGTTGTCCCCAACGCCAACACGCTAACGCAAGGCGGCGTCACGGCGACGGCCTCAACTGTTGTCGAGCGCGCTGTGTCAGCGCCTTTTTGCGGGCAATCGACCGGCTCATCGCTGGTGGGCGCTTACGGCTTCTCGCTGGAGTACGCCGACCTGGCGGTCAACGACAAGATTCAAGCCCTGGACGGCACGACGCGCCAGCCCCCGAATAACGTTACCTTCACAGTGGCGGGTATCCAGAGCGGGTGGCGGATTCTGGTCGGCCCCGAGGATGGCGCCGGCGCCCTGGACTTTGACCAATTGACGCTCAACGGCACGCTTACCGGCGCCGCCGTTACCGCTGTGATCGTCACCGAAGCGATACCGGCCAACACGCCGACATCGGGCACCATCCGCATACTGCGCGACGACGGCAGTTATACAAGGCACCCGTATTCAGCGGTCAACACCGGCAGCAAGACGTTCACCATCACGTCGCACGACTTTTCGACCAACAACGCAACCACGGCCAACAACGTCTTCATCAGCTATATCGATGCAGACTCAGCCGGCACCAGTATTCAATTCAACACGGTGCAATCGAGCGTGCAGACGCTGTTCATCGAGGCGCGTTACGGCGGCACCGGGCCAAACTTTACAGACTCCATCAAGCCGGCCAAAACAACCTCGACGCTGAACTCGACGGGCGGCACCTCGACAATCTCAGCCGTCTCTGACGCTTAAAGGCTTGCGCGTTGGCTGCTCCTGCGTATGCGACTGACCTAACCGACGTTTACCTCAGCGGCGGGACGACGAGCTGGACGGCTGTTGCCATCAGCGGCTCGGGGCCGAATGCGGTCACGGCTGAAACCGACTACTTTATTCAAGGCACAGCGTGTATCTCGCGCGCGGCCTGGTCGAGCGGCCAAAAGGGGATGATCTACGACAGCGGCGCGGGCATCACGCTGCCCACTGATGGGGCGGTGCTGGTCTGGGCCACCTATCTGGCGCCGAATTCAATTGCCACCAAGGCCTCCGGCGGCCTGCGGGTGTGGGGCGGCAGCAGTGCTTCGGCGTTTTACCTGTTCAACGTGGACGGCTCGGACACCAATGAGTTTGGCGGCTGGACGTTCGGGGCATTCAACCCCTCGTGGGGGGGCTCGCCCGACGCGACGCAGGGCAGCCCGTCTTCGACGTTGCAGTTCTTAGGGGCCGGCGCGCTGTTGCCTGGCGCCGGCCCGTCCAAAGGCAACCCGATGGCCTGTGACGCGATCCGCTGGGGGCGTGGCGAATTGCGCAGCTCGGTGGGCGACTCTGGCACGCCAGCAACATTTGCCGGCGCGCAAGCCTATGGCGATGCTGTAACGCGCCGCTGGGGCTTGCTCTCGCTGCTGTTCGGCGCCTACCGAATGAGCGGCCTGTTCGTGATGGGCCTGGCCGGGACGTCGGTTTACTTCAAGGACTCAAACCGCGTCATCTTTATCCGCGACCACGACCGGGTGCCACCAAACTTCAACGGCTTCGAAGTGCGGCACGCATCGAGTTTTGTCGAGTGGACAAACGTCAGCGTATCGGCCTTGGGGACGTACAGCAAGGGCCGCTTTGTCACCACGGACAACGCAACGATCAACAAGGTGAGTTGCACGTTCACCGATATGGACACGTTCGCGTATCAAAGCAACACCACGCTGACGGGTTGCACCTACCGCCGGTGCGGGCAGGTGAGTCTGAGCGGGGCTACGCTGTCGGGCGGCAGGATAGAGGCGAGCAGCGCAGCTAACGCCGTACTGGCGGCAACACCCGCCGGGGCGGCGCTGGTCAGCGATACCACGTTTGTCTCCGCCGGCACCGGCCATGCCTTGCAGGTCACGGGCACGGCGGCGAATTTCACTTTAACCGACGTCACCTTCACGGGTTATGCCGGCACCAGCGGCAGCACCGGTAACGAGGCGGTGTATGTCAACATAGCCACCGGCTCGTTGAACCTGACGGTCTCGGGCGGTACAACGCCGTCGGTGCGCACTGCGGGCTGCGTGGTCACCGTCATATCGGGCGCCGTCAACGTCACCGTCAAGGCGCTTACCGAGGCCGGCGCCGCGGTGGCTAGCGCGGCTGTGCACCTGGAGGCTACCGCCGGCGGGCCGTTCCCGGCTGATGTGACGGTGACGATCGCCAACAGCGGCACAACGGCCACCGTGACGCATACCGCGCACGGATTGGCGACCAACGACAAGGTGGTGATACGTGGTGCAAGTCATCTGCAGAACATCGGCGTTTTTACGATCACCGTCACCGGGTCAAACACGTACACGTACGCGATGGGCAGCGCGCCGGGATCGAGCCCGACCGGGACTATTACAAGCTCGTTTGTGGTACTCAACGGCACGACCAACGGCTCGGGCGAAATAACGATGAGCCGAGTTTTTGGCAGCGCGCAACCCGTGGGCGGACGCATCCGCAAGTCATCAAGCGCACCGTTTTACAAGAGCGCACCGCTGGTCGGCTCGGTCAGTTCGTCAACCGGCTTGTCTCTGATCGGCTTGATGATCTCGGACGACTGACATGGCGGTCACCATTGACTGGGGGGCGAAAGTCATCAATGTGCCGCAATCGTTCTTAACGCCGCTCGGTGGCGTGCGCTACGAACTTAACACCAACTCGTTTCGGCTCGCGCTGCGCGACCTCGAAGACGACGAGGCGGGCGCCCCGATGGACATCACGCACAACCACAACACGACGGCGCTGCTAGGCGGCATTGAGTACGCGCGTATCTTGGAGATCATCAACGGCTACACGATCACTTTCGAAGAGACGGGTTCGCCTTACTCGGTCGCGCTGATCGGCTCGAACAACAACATTTTGGACGTGGCCAACCTGGGCACGGTGCAGATTCTTTCCAACAATTCGGCGGGTTTGATTCAGACGCGCGAGATCGAACACGCTTCTTTCAACGGCGGCGTAACGATGGACGTTGCGGCGGGTTTCCCCGGCACGCTGTACCCGACGGGAACGACGCGAAGGCCGGTTAATAACATGGCTGACGCGATGCTGATTGCGATGACGAGGGGCTTTTCGACGATCTTTGTGCTCGGCAACGTGACCCTCGGCAACAGCGAAGACTGTACGGGGATGACGTTCATCGGCGAGTCCAAGAGCAAGAGCCTCATCACCATCGAAGCGAGCGCCAACGTTTTCAGGGCCGAGTTCTACGAGGCCACTGTCACCGGCACACTCGACGGCGAGGCCTTGCTGCGCGGCTGCGTGATAGACACGCTTACCTACATATCGGGGTACATCGAGCAATGCGTAATAGCGGCGGGGACAATCGTACTGGGCGGCGGCGCGACGGCCCACTTTCTGGATTGTTACTCGGGGGTGGTGGGGGCAGGGACGGCAACCATCGATTTGGGCGGGAGCGGCCAAGCACTGGCATTGCGCAACTACAACGGCGGCATCACGCTGACGAACAAGAGTGGCGCCGACGCCGTGACCATCGACCTAAACTCGGGCCAGGTAGTGTTGACGCCAAGCGTGACCAACGGCACCTTGGTGGTGCGCGGGGTGGGAACGCTGACTGACAACTCAGTTGGCGCAACGGTCAACCGCGACGGCTTGGTCGATGGCGCAGCCGGGATTGCTGCCGAGACCTGGGCGCAGGTCATCGAGAGCGGCTACAGCGCAAAGGACATCTTGCGCTTGCTGGCCGCCATCGCGCAGGGCGACGCGACCGGGCTCAGCGGCGCAGCGCCAGAGTTCAAGAGTATCGACGGCGCCAAGATTCGCGTCGCGGCAACGCAAAGCAGCGGCACGCGCACCGTGACGGCACGTGATGTGTCGTGAGCTGGTTCAACAACTTCGCCGGGCAATGGTTCGGCGCCTGGTTCGGGGCTACCGGCGAGCCTGTTCAGCAGCAACAACCGGCTGGGCACGCTTTGGAGCATGGCGGGCGGATACGCTATTTCAAGGACGAGGACGAGGCAAGGTGCTGGCTGCTCTCGCTCAAGCATGCCTTCGTCGCGCCGCTCAAGACGCGGCCAAGGCCCGCAAGTGGACGCGAGCGCCCGCAAGTGGACGCAAGTGGACGCGAGCGGACAGAGCTACCTGCTAAAGCACCCAATGAACTGGCCTTCCAGCCGGTGCGCGTCCACAGCGCGCCCCGAGCAGTCTGGCGCGCCGTGGCCAGGCTCAACAAAGCCATGCTGGCGCAAGTCAAACAAACCGCAAAACAAAACGACGACGAGGAGATGCTGATGATTTTGATGTGGCTGAACTGATGGACGCGCACGAGTTGATGTCGCTGCGCGGCGAACAGGCCCAGCAGTTGCTGGCCAACCCAATCTTCGAGGCCGCTTTTACCGATACGCGCAAAGCGATTCTCGAAACCTGGGCCGCCGTAGAAACGTCCGATACCGAACGCGCCTACGACCTGCACCGCATGCTCAAGTGCCTGGATCGCGTCAAGCGCTGCATCAACACCCACATCGACACCGGCAAGCTGGCCGAAAAGGAAATCGCGGCTCGAAAGAGCTTGTTCAAACGCGGCTAGCGCCGCGCAACTTCAACAACCCGTCCTCAGTGGCGGGTTTTTTTATGGGTAAACGATGACTGACACCAAGCCGAACCCCGAAGGCCAAACCACACCGGCGCCTGGCCCGACGGGAAGCGAAGACGAAGCAGCGGCAGCTTTTGCCGCCATGGGCCAAGAGCCCGAGCTCACCAAAGAGCAACCCGAACCACCCGCCGAAAAACCAAGCGACGAACCAGCCGCCGAGCCCGACGAGGATTCAGAGCAGGAAGCCGATGAGGCCGACCCTGATGACGAGCCCTCCGAAGAACAACTCGTCGAGGTCGATATCGCCGGCAAGACGTACAACGTCTCGCCCGAGGTTGAAAAGGCCGTGCTTCGGCAAGCCGACTACTCGCGCAAGATGAACGAGGTCGGCGCTAAAGAAAAGCAGTTGCAAGAGACGATGAAATCGGTGCAGGCCATGCAAGAGATGGCCGACCATCGCGCTGAGGTGTTAGCCGGCGTGCTGGTGCTCGATGAACGGATCAAAGCATTCGAGAGCGTTGACTGGGAAAAGGCGCGCGCCGACAACGCCGCCGACGCGTCATTTCAGTTGTTTCAATTCATGGGCCTGCGCGAGCAGCGCCGTGAAGCGAAGCAGCAACTCGACGCCTTGCCCGGCGAGGCAGCCCGCGCCAGCGAAAAACTTCTGAGCGACAAGCGCGCGCAGATGGACAAGGAGCTGGCCAAAGCCCTCAAGGGCTGGGACGACGAGCTGGGCACCAAGATCACCCAGTACGCCTATTCGCTGGGCTATACGCCCGACGAACTGCGCCAGGTGAGCGATCCCAAGTGGGTCATCGCCATGAACAACGCCCGCAAGTACGCACTCTTGCAGCAAGACAAAAGCGCCCTCAAGGCCAAGGCCAAGGACGCGCCCAAGGTGGTTAGGCCCGGCGCACCGCGCCGCGTGGACGCGCGAGCCGACACGATGGCCCAACTCAGAAAAGACAACTCGCTGGAATCGGCTGAAGCCGCATTTCTGGCTCGACTCAATTAAGGAAATATCATGACAGTCCCATCAGGTTCACTACAGACGTATGCGGTCACCAACCTGGCCGAAAACGTTACCGACATCATCATGAACATCAGTCCAGCCGACTGCCCGTTCATGACCATGGCCAAGAAAACCGTTGCCGAAGCCACCTTCACGCAATGGCCCATCGAAGCGCTGAGCGCTGTTGACACCGCCAACGCCAACATCGAAGGCGACGACGCAACCATCGACACATCGACCACGCCAACGCTGGTCGGCAACTACACGCAACTGTTCGACAAGGTGGCATCGGTCACGACGACGGCCATTGCGGTTCGCAAGTACGGCCCGCAAAACGAGATGGCGCGCCAGATGGCCAAAAAGGGCAAGGAACTCAAGCGCGATATCGAGACCGCCTTGCTGGCTAACCAGGTGCGCGTTGTCGGCGGCGCCGGCACCGCCGCCGAGCTGCGCGGCATGGGCTCTTGGCTGACGACCAACGTAGATCGTGGCGCCACCGGCGCCAACGGCTCGGCCTCGACAGCCGCTATCGATGGCACGCCACGCGCTTTCACCGAAGCGCTGTTTCGCGCCGTTGTCGTCACGGCGATCACCAACGCCGACGACTTGCCTTCGGTGGTGATGGCAGGCCCGGCCAACCGCGCCAACCTGTCGACGCAACTCTCGGGCAACTCGACGCGGTTTTATGAGTTGAGCGACGGCCAGTTGAACGCTTCGATCAGCGTCTACCGCAGCGACTACGGGCCCTTGAAGCTGGTGATGAACCGCTTTCAGCGCGAGCGCGATATGTGGTTCTTCAACCCGGCTTACATGGGCATCCGCACGTTGGAGCCCATGCAAACGGTGCCACTGGCACGTACCGGCTTGACCGACAAGAAGCAGCTGTGGACGAACTTGACGCTGGAGGTCTCCAACGAGGCCGCCCACGCCGTCTTGGCCGACTTGCTGACAGCCGTCATTTAAGTCTCCATCGCACCTTTGCAGGTGCTTGACAGGGGGGTCTTCGGACCCCTCTTTTTTTTGCGAACTCACCTATGGCACAAACCTATCATCTCGGTGGCATCACCAACACCAAACTGACTTTCGATGACGGCAAGATGCACATCGAAGAACACCAAGACGCCGAGCCGATCCTGCATTACACGCACGCAATGCGCAACCACCGCTTCAGCGCCAGCGCCTGCGATGGCATGCTGCGCCATGTGGCCGAAGTGCCCGCCGTGGACTTCTACCGCTGGTGCCGCGAGGCCAACGTCGAGCCCGGATCGTTAGACGCTGACTTGATGCTTGAGCGCAAACTGGCCGACCCGGCCAACGCCAAGCTGCTCGCAGCGCCTTCTTTGCGCGACCCGCACATCATCATCAAGGGCGCTAGATGACTTCTTACAGCGCGTTTCTGGTCGAACTCACGCGCCTGCTCACCGGCGACGAACTCAGCCCGACCGACCTGCCGATTGCGACGCTGCAGCAGATCGTTGGCCTGGCCGAAAACCGCATCGCCCGCGACGTTCGCAGCGTCTATAACGAACAGGCGTTTTCAGCTGCCGCCGTTCCCCCTGTGGTGACGAACAACCTGGCGCCGCTGCCGGCAGATTTTCAGGCGAGCTCCATCGTTCATCTGGGCAAGTTCGCGCTGCTGCCCAAGCCAGAAGCGTTTGTCATCGAATTCAACCAATGCCGCCAAACCGGCGATACGTTGTACTTCGCAGTCGCTGGCAACAACTTCACCTTCGCACCCCCGGCCTCGGATACCACCGAACTGCAAGGCCGCTACTATTTTCGCCAGCCGCCGCTGGATAGCGTCACGGCGCCCACCAACTCGCTGTTCAACAACGAGTACGACATCTATCTCTACGCCAGCCTGGCCGAAGGCGCCCCTATCTTCAACAAGCTGGCCGAGCTGCCAGCCTGGGAGGCTAAGTACGGCCTTGTTCTCAGCCAAGTCAACCAGCGCTTTCAGTCCGCCGCTTACTCCGCCGGCCGGGCTAGAGTCTCGCCCTCGACAAGGCTGATGCGGTGATACCTTTCGTTGGCGAGAGCGGCGCTGACGAGTTAGACAAACTCGACGCCACGCGCTCGATCAACATCATGCCCGTGCCCACCGAATCGGGCGCCGCCAAGGTGGACAACTACCTGGCCCCCACGCCGGGCCTGCGCCTGTTCGACGGCACGCCTGGGCATACCGGCGTAGGCGGCGGTGGTGGTGGTGGCGGCGGTGGGGGGGGCGGTGGTGGTGGAGGTGGGCCAACGTACCAGTACACGTCTTACCACTATTTGCAGTTCGACCCGTTTGAGCAGCTCACCGGCACCATCCCAACAGCACCCGACAAAAATTGTGGCGGCAGCCCGCCAGACCCAGGCGGCCCGACGTATTTGCCGTATGGATTTCGGCGCTCAACGCATTATGATTTTGGCTTTCGGATCAACCGTTTCTTGGCCTCGGCTGGCATCGGCTCTGTCCCTGGCACCACAGACCTTGGGGAGACGGCCTCGGTCGGAGTCGCCAGCCCACCAGTCACTTACGATGTGGAGCTGCGCCTGCCCTATCGCGGCACGGGCTCATGCGCATTCGGGATTTACTTCTTCAGCGGCCCTGACATAGGCTTTGGCGACCTCTACGATGCTGGCGGACATAACAACCCCGCATACGTCGCCGCCTGGAAGGCCTACATATTGTCCCAAGGACACCCGATACCCGGCTTTTACAAGGCGTACCTGAAGATCGTCCTGACCGAAGACGAGCATGGCAATTCAATCGGCCAGGCCGTGGGTGAGTTCGTCACGCTAGAAGAATTCACAGCCAACACATGACGCGCCATGAGTGAAATCGTAGGCGCCAGCTACAACCTCGACGTCCGCGAGGCCGACGTTCAACGAACGATCAACCTCATGCCCATCGTCAGCGAAAGCGCTGGCGCCAAGTCGGTCACTTCACTGCAATCGACACCCGGCCTGGTGCTGTTCTCGGTCACCGAGCTGTGCTATCTGTTGCAAGAAACAGGCGGCTACCTGCTGCAAGAAAACGCTGGAAGGATAGTGCTCGAATGAGTCGAATATGAGTCGAATTAGAGGCATCGCCGCCAACGCCAGCGGCACGGCCTGCTGGGCCGTATCGGGCAATACCTTGTACGCCATCGGCCCCACCGGACGGCGCACCGCGCTCGGCACTTTGCTCACCAGCCGCGGCCATGTGGGCATGCAGGTGGGCTTGACGCAGCTGGTCATCGTCGATGGCGCCTATGGCTACGCGCTCGACTTGTTCACCAACATCTTGACGCGCATCACCGCGCCCGGCTGGCTGGGCTCCAAAGTCGTCGGCTATCTCGATGGTTACTACATCTTCGCCGAGCCGGGAACGCAGAAGGTCTATATCTCGGCCATTGACAACGCCCTGGACATCGACGCGCTGCAAACGCATGTCGTAGGTGGTTCCCCAGACTTGCTGGTCGCCATCGTCACCCAGCACCGCGAGGTGTGGCTGTTTGGCGCCAGCACGACAGAAGTCTGGCAAAACACCGGCGGCGATACGCTGTCAGAGTTCGCCTTGACGCGCAATCAAAGCGCTTTCATGCAGTACGGCTGCATGGCGGCGTTCAGCGCCAAGAAGCTGGACAACGCCGTCTACTGGCTGGGCCAGGACGAACAGGGCGGCTGCATGGTGTTCAAGGGCGCGGGCTATTCGGCGCAGCGCATCTCGACGCTGGCGGTCGAGCGGGTGATTCAAGACGCCGTTGACGACGGCCACGACATCAGCCAGGCCGTTGCTTACACCAGCCAGATCAGGGGCCACAGCGTCTATGCCTTGCAAATACCCGGCGCGCAAACCACCTGGTGCTATCACGTCGCCGCCGGCAAGTGGCACGAACGCGCCGAGTACGAGGACGGCGAATTCGCACCGCACCGCGCCGACTACCACGCCTATTGCTACGGCAAGCATATCGTCGGCGGCGGCGATGCCGATACGCTGTACCTGTACGACCCGAGCGTCAACAACAACGCCGGCGACATCTTGGTGCGCGGACGCATCAGCCCGCACTACTCAGTCCCGCAGATGACACGCGTCACGTACAAGAGTTTCGAACTCGACTGCATCGTCGGCAAGGGCAAGGCAGATGGCAGCGAGGCGCGCGTGATGCTGCGCTACTCGGATGACGGCATGCCCCCAGTGGGCACGTGGCGCACCGCCACGCTGGGCCGGAT
>Ga0224497_10001369_pt1 | contig 15600 bp, 11 predicted proteins | sample SF_Jul11_sed_USG_4_FD_167970 | JGI IMG/M metagenome (GOLD analysis project Ga0224497, IMG submission 167970) | Sediment microbial communities from San Francisco Bay, California, United States - SF_Jul11_sed_USGS_13 | ecosystem: Environmental > Aquatic > Marine > Sediment | place: USA... | reverse complement strand
TGTCGGCCGGAAAAAATTACGCGTCGTATCGGCTGGTACCTTGAAGGTCAGTGAAATGAGTAAGGCCAGTTCAAAAGGAACAGGCGCGCGAACTCGTGCACGCGAGCTGCTCGTGCAGGCGCTCTATCAGAAACAGATCGCGGGCCATTCCACGTCCGAGCTGCTTTCGCAATTTCATGAGCAGGTCGCGTACCAGCGCGTCGACCAGGAATTCTTCGATGAACAGCTGGCCGAGATCTGCAGGACGGAAGGCGAACTCGAGAACACGATTGCGCGCTTCATCGACCGGCCCGTAGAACAGCTCGATCCTGTGGAGCACGGGATACTGTTGATCGGAGCATACGAACTCGAATCATGCGCCGATATTCCCTACAAGGTCGTGATCAACGAATGCGTCAACCTGGCCAGGCGCTTCGGCTCGATAGACGGCCACAAGTATGTCAACGCGTGTCTGGATGCAGCGGCGAGAGTTCTGCGCGAAAACGAGGTGCAGGCAAACAGCGGTGGATGAGTTCGAGCTGATAGAACGTTTTTTCAAGCGTCGGGTTTCGGAGCCGGGCGTAGTGGTCGGCATTGGTGATGATGGCGCGGTGTTGCAACCGGCGCCCGGTCTCGAACAAGTCCAGGTGATCGACACGCTCGTTGAGGGCGTGCACTTTCCCGTCGATGCAAATGCAGAAGACATCGGCTACCGCGTGGTGGCCGTCAATCTCTCGGACATTGCCGCGATGGGGGCACGCCCGCGCTGGATGACGCTGGCGCTAACACTGCCGCCGCGAGATGCACGGTGGCTGGACGGCTTCGCAAGCGGTTTGTTCGACGCTGCCGGAGAGTTCGATGTTGCGTTGGTGGGTGGCGATACGACCAGCGGTGACGCTGTCGTGGCGACCGTGCACGTCACGGGAGAAGTAGCAGCGGGAAAAGCCTTGTTGCGCAGCGGCGCACGGGTCGGCGACACTGTATTCGTAACCGGTACGTTTGGCGATGCCGCTGCCGGGCTTGAGCTCCTGGGACGCGGCAAACCAGACAGCTTCCTCAGCAATCGATTCCTTCGCCCGCGGGCGCGCATCGAGACCGGTTACCAGCTTGCGGGTCGCGCGAGCGCCGCCATCGATGTGTCCGACGGCCTGATCGGCGACTTGAAAAAACTGCTGGATGCGAGCGGTGTCGGCGGCGAGCTGGATATTGAATATGTGCCATTGTCCGATGCAATGAAAACGCACTTCGGTGAGTCGGATCGAACCCGCTTTGCTCTGAACGGGGGCGATGATTACGAGCTCTGTTTCACGGCGGAACCGGATAATGTCGAAGGCATTGCCGATGTCACGCCGATAGGAAAGATAACGGGCGGGCCGGGCCTAACCTGTCGCCACAACGGCGTTGTTGTGGAATGGGACGACAGCGGTTACCGTCACTTCCAGTGAACAAGCCAACGGACGATAGGGAAGAAGGGCTCGCGCGCACGGTCCTGACGGACCCGGTGCATATCCTGGCTTTCGGTTTCGGCACGGGACTTGCTCCCTTTGCGCCCGGCACGTTCGGCTCGATACCGGGGGTGCTGCTGTTCTGGCTGACGCTCGACTTCGGACTTTATGTTCAATGCGGGGTTGCCGCGGCGCTTGTCGCCTCCGGTATCTGGCTGTGCGGTGAAAGCGCGCGTCGCATAGGTGTCCATGACCACGGCGGCATCGTTTGGGACGAGATTACGGGCATGTATGTCACGCTCCTGGCTGCGCCGCTGTCGCCCGGCGGATGGCTGCTCGCGTTTGTGCTGTTTCGGCTGTTTGATATTGTTAAACCGTGGCCGATTCGCGACCTGGATCACAGACTGGGCGGCGGTGCGGGAATTATGCTGGACGACCTCGTAGCCGCGCTGTATGCCGCAGTAGTACTGGGTTTATACAGGTGGTTCATGATCTGACCAGTTGAGAAATCATGGCTCGCACTGCAAGCGAAGTAGAACGCCCGGTTGACGTTCCCGACAAGATCGGTAAATACGTCATCATCAACAAGATCGGCAAAGGCAGCACGGGCACCGTCTATCTGTCGCACGATCCCTACTACCGTCGCGACGTCGCGATCAAAGTCTACAACATCGAAGAAGACCCCAACGCCGAGCGCGCAAAGGTCTCCCGCAAGATGTTTTTCAACGAAGCGCACATGGTCGGAATGCTGCAGCATCCCAATATCATGCCGATCTATGATGCGGGTGAAGAAGACGGCAGCTACTACGTGGTGACTGAACATATCCAGGGCGCGCGCACACTTGCTGCGTACTGTCGCCCCGACAATCTGCTTCGCGTCGATGACGTTGTAGAAATCATTTACAAATGCGCCAAAGCGCTGCACTACGCGCATGGCCGCGGGGTCATACATCGCGACATCAAACCCAGTAACGTGATGCTGACGATCGACAACGACGTGCGAATTATTGATTTCGGCATCGCAATCGTCAGTGACTCTGACGTGTCACGCATCGAAGGCATCGCAGGCTCACCGAGCTACATGTCGCCCGAGCAGGTGCAGTCGGAAGAGCTGACGCCTCGCTCGGACCTGTATTCTCTCGGTGCGGTCATGTACGAACTGCTGACGGGCTTCCGTCCGTTCCGCGCGGACAATCTGTCCAAACTGCTGCACCAGATCGTCTACGCGACGCCGCCGCCGATTCATACCTATCGCAACGATCTGCCCGAGGAACTCGAGCACGTCGTAATGACGACGATGCAGAAGGACCCTGACAAACGCCTGCCAACCGGCAATGCGATGTCGGCCGAGCTCACGCGTGTTTACAAGGACTTGCGTCAGAAGTACGACAGCCTCGACAACCAGGAACATTTTGACCTGCTGCGCACCCTCACGTTTTTCCACGAGTTTTCCCACGCGGAAATCTGGGAAGTACTGCGTGCATCGGACTGGCACGAATACAAAGACGGTGAAGACATCGTGCGCGAAGGCGAAGTCGATGATCGTTTCTATATCATCGTCGCCGGTGCCGTCAAAGTGCAGGCAAACGGCAACAACCTGGGCACATTATCGAATGGCGATTGCTTCGGCGAGACCAGCTACGTGAGGGGCGCCAAGCGCCAGGCATCCATTCGGGCCGAGGGCCAGGTCACGATCCTGCGCGTCAGCTCGTCGCTCATGGAGCAGGTGTCGTCAGCGTGCCAGCTGCGATTCAACAAGGTCTTTCTGCGCGCCCTCATCACGCGCCTGCAGGGCAGCGGAGGCGCCAACACCTGATCGGCCAGGACCGGGGTCGAACCGGGGTTGTCGACAACCCCGGTTCGACCCCGGTTGGGTTTTACGTCTACACTAGACCGAAAATAAGATCGGGGACCTCCACATGTACAAACGCTTTGCCTTGATTCTGGCGATTTTTCTTGCAGTGCCGGCATCGGCAGGCGATCTCAGTGCGGCCGTCAGTAAAGACTACGAAGGCCACCTCGCTAATCTGTTTGATTACTTCCATCGCAATCCTGAGCTCTCGACGGTGGAATTCGAGACCGCGAAGCGCATGGCGCAAGAGCTCAGGGCCGCCGGGTTCGAGGTCACCGAAAACATCGGCGGCACGGGCGTGGTCGCGATGCTGCAAAACGGACCCGGCCCACTCGTCATGATGCGGGCGGATATGGATGGCTTGCCGGTGGAAGAAAAATCCGGCCTCGACAATGCGTCGCGGGCGATGCAGAAGGATCCAATTACGGGGAATACGGTCTTCACGATGCACGCCTGCGGCCACGACGTCCATATTACGAGCCTCGTCGGCACGGCACGCCAGATGGCGGCCAGGAAGGATGCGTGGAACGGCACGCTGATGCTTATCGTGCAACCGGCCGAGGAACGCGTCCTGGGGGCGCGAGCGATGAAAAACGACGATCTGTGGGCCCGTTTCGGCCAGCCCGACTACGCGCTGGCGTTCCACGTTTCCTCGAGCAATGTGGCCGGCATAATCAACGTGTCCGAAGGCAGTCCTTACGCCGGTGCTGATACCGTCGATATCATCATTCACGGCGTCGGCGCGCATGGTGCCAGCCCGCACCGCGGCAAGGACCCGATCGTGCTGGGCAGCCAGATCGTACTGGCACTGCAGACCCTGGTTTCACGAGAACTGTCGCCGCGCGATCCCGGTGTCGTGACAGTGGGCTCGTTTCACTCTGGTACCAAGCACAACATCATTTCCGACGAGGCGCATCTGCAGCTGACGGTCAGGAGCATGAGCGAGGAGACGCGCGCGATCCTGTTGAATGGCATCAAACGCATCGCAGAAAATATGGGCCGCGTCGCGGGCCTGCCCGAGGATCGGCTGCCCGAAGTGATCGTGTCCGACGAAAGCGTACCGCCGACAAATAATGACGCTGAACTGGTGAGGCGGCTCAAAGTGGCCTGGACGGACGCCATGGGTGACGATGCCGTGGCCGATATTCCGACCAAGGGGATGGGGGCAGAGGATTTTCCATTCTTTACGGCCGACCCTGAAATACCCAGCGTCTACTGGGCGATCGGCGGAACGCCGCAGAAGGATTTCGATTTCGAGCTGGCAGGGGGGGCGCCCGTGCCGAGCCACCACTCGCCTCTGTTCAAGATTGCCCCGGAGCCATCGGTAAAAGCCGGCGTAGAGTCGACGGTGGTGGCGTTGCTTACCCTGCTGCAGGAATGATTTTGTAGGGCGGTGCCGCAGCCCGCGAATCAGTCGTCGTCGATCAGGAAATCGTCCAGATCCTCGCTGCCCGTATTCTGCAGCAGGATCTCGACCTTTTGTTCGGCTTCCTTGAGTGCGGTCTGGCAACCGCGCGTGAGCTTGACGCCTTCCTCGAATTTTTTCATTGCTTTTTCGAGCGGCAGGTCGCCGGATTCGAGTTCGTCGACCAGTTCTTCGAGGTCAGCCAGGGACTTCTCGAGGTTGAATTTCTTGGCACCACTCATAGCATTTTTCCGATTCTAAGTTGCGCCGATACGCTACAGGCCGGCATCTGCATCGTCAATCCTGGCGGCTGTCTGACCGCTGTCGAGCCCCGGTTTTCCACGGTTGACAGGAATGGGGGCGAAGCATAGAGTAAACAGCTCTTAGACTCGTTCTAATTAACAGTCATTTCATTTGAGAGGGTACCAACGTGTCATTAAAAGGCAGCAAGACAGAAAACAACCTCAAAGACGCATTCGCTGGCGAATCGCAGGCAAACCGTCGTTACCTTTACTTCGCGGCAAAGGCAGACGTCGAGGGCTACAACGACGTCGCCGCCGTATTCCGGTCGACCGCCGAAGGTGAAACGGGCCATGCACATGGCCACCTCGAGTACCTCGAAGAAGTCGGTGACCCGGCAACAGGTCTGCCGATTGGCTCTACCTCCGCCAACCTGGCGGCCGCCATTGCGGGCGAAACCCACGAGTACACCGACATGTACCCGGGCATGGCCAAGACAGCTCGTGACGAAGATTTCGACGAGATAGCGGACTGGTTCGAGACGCTCGCCAAAGCGGAACGTTCGCACGCCAATCGTTTCCAGAAAGCGCTGGATACGCTCGACGATTAAAAGTCATTAAGAACGCCGGGCCTCGGGGCCCGGCGTGGTTTCACATCAAGAGAGCCGATGAGCAAACCTGAAGGCAGACGCGAGGGAAGCCTCGAGGCGCCGACTCGGCATCCCCTCGACTGGAAGTCCAGCGATTTCTACGACGAAGAGCCGCTGTTTGCGGAACTCGAGCGCGTTTTCGATATTTGTCACGGCTGTCGCCGTTGCTTCAATCTGTGCAATTCCTTTCCGACATTATTCGACGCCGTCGATGAGTCCGAGACGATGGAAGTCGATGGCGTGCCGAAGCAGGTCTATTGGGACGTTGTCGATCATTGCTACCTCTGCGATATGTGTTACATGACGAAATGTCCGTATGTTCCGCCGCACGAATGGAACGTGGACTTTCCGCACCTGATGCTGCGCGCCAAGGCGGCGCGATTCAAAAAAGAAGGTGCTTCGCTGCGCGACAGGGTCCTCAGTGCAACCGACCGGGTCGGAAAACTCGCCGGCATCCCGGTAATCGTGAACGCCGTCAATGCAGGCAACCGCAGTAAGACCGGCCGCAAGCTGATTGAAAAAGCGTTGGGCGTGCATCGCGACGCACCGGTGCCGGACTACCATTCGAACACGGCCAGGAAGCGGCTCAAGCGGCTGCGAAATACCGGTGATGTCGCTGCCGATGCCACGGCAAGCACGCGCGGCAAGGTCGTGCTCTACACGACGTGTTACGGCAACCGGAATCACCCGGCCATCGACGAGGACCTGGTGGCCGTGTTCGAGCACAACGGAATCGCGATGTCGTTAATGGAAAAGGAGGTCTGCTGTGGCATGCCCAAGCTGGAGCTGGGCCACCTCGAGGCCGTTGCCAAGGCCAAGGAAATCAACATTCCGGTACTCGCTGCCATGGTCGACGCAGGCTGGGACATAGTGACGCCGATTCCGTCATGCACGTTGATGTTCAAGCAGGAGCTGCCGCTCATGTTTCCGGATGACGCTGACGTCGCGAAGGTTCGCGACGCCATGTTCGATCCATTCGAGTACCTGATGCTGCGACACAAGGACGGCAAACTCAAAACGGAGTTCAAGAAGTCGTTGGGGAAAGTGACCTACCAGGTGCCGTGCCACCTGCGCGTACAGAATATCGGTCTGAAAACGCGCGACATGCTGCAGCTGGTCCCCGATACGACGGTTGAAGCGATCGAGCGATGCTCGGGCCACGACGGAACCTACGCCGTCAAGAAGGAATTCCACGAGATCTCGAAAAAAATCGCGAGGCCGGTCGTGAGCAAGCTCAAACGAGCGGACGCCGATCACTTCGTAAGCGACTGCCCGATGGCGGCAGACCAGATCGTTCAGGACCTCGATGATCACGAGGCGAACAACCCGATGAGCCTGCTACGAACAGCCTATGGAATATGAAGAGAATGCAAAAGCTGACGCGTGATAATCTTTTTAGTCTCGAGAAATACGCCGAGGAGCGCCCGGCGTTCCGGCAGAAGGTCATCGCGCACAAGCGTAACCGCCGCCTCGATCTGGGCACCAACGCGGCACTTTATTTTGAAGATTTCCTGACCATGCAATACCAGGTCCAGGAGATGCTGCGCATCGAGAGAATATTTGAAGCCGATGGCATCAACGAAGAGCTCAACGCCTACAACCCGTTGATTCCCGATGGTTCCAACTGGAAAGCGACCTTCATGATCGAGTTTCCCGAAGTCGAGGAACGTCGCGCAATGCTAACGCAGCTTCGCGGCATCGAAAACCGGGTTTACGTGCAGGTCGCCGATTTTGATCGCGTCTACGCAATCGCGGATGAAGATCTCGAACGAAGCGACGACGAAAAAACGTCCGCCGTGCATTTTCTGCGTTTCGAGATGCCTGCGGAACAGGTTACGGCGCTGAAAGGCGGTGCGTCGCTGGTTGCCGGCATCGATCATGACAACTACCGTGTGGAAGTCAGCCCGGTTGCCGACAATATTCGTCAATCGCTAATTGCTGATTTCGACTGAGATTCGGCGCTGCTGCCCGATTATTACGGGTGCACCCATTATTCATTCAGGCTAGAATTCTGCCGGGCACCTTTCTGGCACTCCGATTACTGGCCATCTGATTGATGAGTAGACGATACGACGCTGCGGACATTGAAGTCCTTAGCGGACTCGAACCTGTTCGGCGTCGGCCGGGCATGTACACCGACACGACGCGGCCAAACCACCTGGCCCACGAGGTCATCGACAACAGTATCGACGAAGCCCTCGCCGGTTTCTGCAAAAAACTCGAGGTCACGATATACAAGGACGGCTCGCTCGAAGTCACCGACGATGGCCGCGGCATGCCCGTTGACAAGCACCCGAAGGAAAAAATTCCTGGCGTGGAGCTGATTTTGACGCGACTGCACGCGGGTGGAAAATTCTCGAACGAAACCTATCAGTATTCAGGCGGCCTGCACGGCGTCGGCGTATCTGTCGTAAATGCACTATCGAAGAATCTCGAGGTGTGGATTCGCCGCGGCGGCAAGGAATACAACATGAGCTTCGCCGGCGGCAAGAAGCGCGGCAAGCTTGAAGTCGTCGGGACCGTGGGCAAGGCCAATACGGGCACGACAATACGATTCTGGCCCGATGCGCAGTACTTCGACTCGGTAAAGTTCTCGGTTGCGCGCCTCAAGCATGTGCTGCGCGCGAAGGCCGTCCTGTGCCCTGGCATCACGGTGCGGCTGAAAATCGAAAAGCCCAAGGAAAAAATCGAATGGTGCTATTCGGGCGGTCTTGAAGAATATTTGCTCGAGGAACTTGGCGGCGGGGAGACGCTGCCGGCGAAGCCGTTCTCGGGCAGCCTGGCCGGCAACAACGAGGCCGTCGACTGGGCGCTCGTGTGGACCAGCGATGGCGGTCCGAGCGTCACGGAAAGCTACGTCAACCTGATTCCTACGCCGCAGGGCGGTACCCACGTAAACGGTTTTCGAACGGGTCTCACCAACGCGTTGCGGGAATTCTGTGACTTCAGGAACTTGCTGCCGCGAGGCGTCGCCATCGCCCCCGAAGACGTCTGGGACGGGCTCAGTTTCGTATTGAGCGCGAAACTCGAAGACCCGCAGTTTTCGGGGCAGACAAAGGAACGACTGTCATCGCGCGAATCGGCCGCGTTCGTTGCCGGCGTGATCAAGGATAATTTCTCACTGTGGCTGAATCAGCATCCCGAAACCGGCGATCAGATTGCACAGCTTGCGATCGGCAAAGCGCAGAAGCGCCTGAAGTCCGCAAAAAAAGTCGTGCGCAAAAAAGTCGTTTCTGGACCGGCGCTGCCGGGCAAGCTCGCCGACTGCACGTCGCAAGAGCCCGAACTTTGCGAAATTTTCCTGGTCGAGGGCGATTCCGCCGGCGGCTCGGCAAAGCAGGCGCGCGACCGCAACACGCAGGCCATCATGCCGCTGCGAGGCAAGATCCTGAATACCTGGGAAGTTGACTCCGCGGAAATCCTGGCGTCGCAGGAAGTGCACGACATCTCGGTCGCCCTGGGCGTCGATCCGGGCGACGCCAGCCTCGACGGACTTCGCTACCACAAGGTCTGCATCCTGGCGGACGCCGACTCCGACGGCCTGCACATCGCCACGCTGCTCTGCGCGTTGTTCCTGCGGCACTTCAGGGAACTGGTTCTGGCCGGTCATGTTTATGTCGCGATGCCGCCGCTGTACCGCGTCGATGTTGGTAAAGAGGTCTATTACGCGCTGGACGAAGGTGAGCGCAAAGGCATACTCGATCGCATAGAAGCCGAGAAAAAACGCGCCAAGGTCACGGTGACCCGCTTCAAAGGCCTCGGCGAGATGAATCCGGCGCAGCTCAGGGACACGACGATGAATCGGGATACCCGCAGGCTGGTGCAACTCACAGTCAGTGCCAAAGACAAGGCCGAGCAGCTCATGGACATGCTGCTCGCCAAGAAACGTGCGAAAGACCGCCGCAGATGGCTTGAGACCAAGGGGGATCTGGCCGAGGTTTAGGGGCAGGGCCTGATGAATATGCAAAACAGTCTTAATCTCGAGGGCGTGGAGCGACAGGCGCTCAAGGACTACACTGAGAAGGCTTACCTCGATTACTCGATGTACGTGATTCTCGACCGGGCGCTGCCACAGATCGGTGACGGCTTGAAACCGGTACAACGACGCATCATTTATTCGATGAGCGAGCTCGGCCTTTCTGCCAGCTCCAAGCCAAAAAAGTCGGCGCGCACGGTGGGTGACGTGATTGGCAAGTTTCACCCGCACGGGGATTCCGCCTGTTACGAAGCCATGGTACTGATGGCGCAGGACTTTTCGTATCGCTATCCGGTCATCGACGGGCAGGGCAACTGGGGGTCGACCGACGATCCCAAGTCATTTGCGGCGATGCGGTACACGGAGTCCCGGCTGACGGCCTATGCCAGGAGCCTTCTGCAGGAGCTGGGTCAGGGCACGGTCGACTGGGTGCCGAACTTTGATGGCACGATGACGGAGCCCGTCGTTCTTCCGGCCCGACTGCCGAACCTGCTGCTCAACGGCACAGCGGGCATCGCCGTCGGCATGTCGACCGACCTGCCGCCTCACAATCTGAAGGAAGTCGCGAGCGCGCTGGTGCACTTGCTCGACAATCCGAAAGCGACCGTCCGGCAGCTGATGAAACACATCAAGGGACCCGACTACCCTACCGGCGGGGAACTGGTCTCGTCCCGGGAAGAAATCCTGGACATGTATACGACCGGCAGCGGAACGCTGCGTTTGCGCGCGTCCTACAAAATTGAAAACGGTGACATCGTCATCAATTCCCTGCCGCACCAGATTTCCGGCAGCAAGATTCTCGAGCAGATCGCGACGCAAATGCGCAATAAGAAGTTGCCGCAGGTTGACGACCTCAGAGATGAATCGGATCACGAAGCCCCGACGCGCCTCGTTATCAGCAAGAAACGCGGCGTCGATGTCGAACAGCTGATGTCGCATTTGTTCTCCACAACATCGCTGGAGCGCACGGCACGCGTCAACATGAACGTCATCGGACTGAACGGTAAGCCGCGGCTGTTCGATTTGCCCGAGCTGCTGAAAGAGTGGCTTAAGTTTCGCAAGGATACGGTCAAGAAACGCCTGGCCCACCGTCTGCAGATCGTCAACGATCGCCTGCACGTACTGGACGGCCTGCTGGTTGCCTATCTCAACATCGACGAAGTCATTGCAATTATTCGCAAAGAGGATGAGCCAAAGCCAGTGCTCATGAAGCGCTTCAAGCTCAGCGATATCCAGGCAGAGGCGATTCTGAACCTGCGCCTGCGGAATCTCGCGAAGCTCGAGGAAATCAAAATCCGTGGCGAGCAGGACGAGCTCGGCGAAGAGCGTGACGTATTGGAAAAGACGCTGAAGAGTGCCGCACGTCTCAAGACGCTCATCAAGAAGGAGATCCTCGAAGACACCGACGCTTATGGTGATGACCGGCGAACCGAAATCGTCGAGCGTGAAGCTGCGCGGGCGCTGGATGAAACGGAGCTGGTCGCGAGCGAACCGGTAACCGTAGTGCTTTCAAAGGCCGGCTATGCACGCGCCGCCAAAGGGCACGAGATCGATCCAACGACGCTGAGCTATCGTTCTGGCGACAACTATCTCGCGGCGGCGCAGGGCCGCAGCAACCAGCTCGCGATGTTTATCGACAGCAGCGGACGCGTTTACAGCGTCACTGCCGGTACCCTGCCGTCGGCGCGGGGGCAGGGCGAGCCGCTGTCGAGCCGCTTCAAGCCACCCGACGGCGCCGCCTTCTGTGGTGCGATGATCGGCGATGCGGACAAGAAATACCTGCTCGCCAGCGATGCGGGCTACGGCTTCATCGCCACGCTGGGCGACCTGGTCTCAAGAAACAAGGCGGGCAAGGCGATCCTCCGCGTTCCGGCCGGAGGCAAGGCGATCGTGCCGTCGCCGGTCCCGGCCGGCAAAGAGTGCGTGATTGCCGCCGTCAGCTCGATCGGGCGGCTGCTGGTGTTCGAGATGGACGAGCTGCCTGAGCTGGCGAAAGGCAAGGGCAACAAGCTCATCAATATTCCGGGCAAGAAATATCAAAGCGGTGAAGAGAAGATGATCGCGGCTGCGGTCGTTCCCGAAGACGGCCATCTGCTGGTGCATTCTGGCAAGCGGGTCATGACCATCCGGTGGGACGATATCGACGATTACTACGGGGAAAGGGCGCTGCGCGGCAGCCTGTTGCCGAAGGGGTGGCGGAAAGTCGAGCGGCTGGTCGGCATCGAGTAAGCGGTTACCTACCACCCACCACCCTACATACTTACCGCGGCGTCGATCGCCGGGGAATCTCAGTCGCTCGGACAGCTGCTCCCGTCAAGCGGGACCGAGGTTCGCAAACTCGCTTGGTGAGACACCCCGGCGCTCACCGCCGCTGCCCAATCGCGCTGCGTGTGGCAAGTGGCCGAGATGTTTACCGGCGAGACATCAAGCGAGCGCAGCGAGACAGTCCGCCGGTAAACATCTCGGCCACTTGCCTGTAGTGCGTCGCTGATCGGCGCCGACCGGGAGGATGGTGGGTGGGGAAACGCGGAGCTTAAATCGTCTACGCGCCTTTGGTTCCGGACTTGCCGCGGCCGATGTCCATCTCTACTGTCTCGTCGTTCTCCGCGGCGGGCATCTCGACCGTAGCCGCTTCGTGAATACCGGTCTCGTCCTCGTCGTCGGCGTCGCTCGTGGGCATCTGAGCGGTGGTTTCGAGGTCTGTTACGGTCGCCAGCGGCGGCATTTTCTCCATTTCACATGTTTCAGACCCGTCGTCAAAGTCGTCGTCTCCCAGATCGTTGGCCAGCGCGGCGGCGGCGCGCTTGATTTCGCTGTTAAGCGCCTGTGTCGCCGTCAGCTCATCCTCGTAATCCTGTTCGAGGATGTCCAAATCCACTTCCTGGTTAATCGAATAAGCGTCAGTTGTGGCCGTCGTATCTTCCGGCGTGACGTCAATTGCCTGCAGGTCGCGTGCCGTGACGTCCTCCGATTGCGGCATCTTTGTCGCATCGAGTATGACCGACAGGTCGTAGTTTTCGTCATCGGGCAGGATTTCGCTGTCGAGTATCGTTTGTTCGTCAGTGTGGAGGGCAGGAATCACGCTCGTGTCACTGTCAGCCGGTATCGACGCTTCGGGCTCGAAAGGCAGTTCGATATCGAGTTCTGTCGGCGAGCCGAAGCCGAAATCCGACGCGATATCCATATCTCCGCTGGCACCGAGTCCGGTGCCCACGACGAGGTCGGCATCCAGCGCGAGGTTCTCCTCGGTCGGGGCGTCGTCGTCGAATTCCCGTCTCAGAAGAGGAATCGATTCGACGGTGCCGCTATCTTTATCAGCCGCGCGGCGCATTGGCATTTCCGCTAACCCGGCGTCGGGGCGGCCACGCAGGAGCCGACCGAACAGCAGCAAGCCGATAATGATGGCGATGCCTCCGCCTGTTAGCCACAGCAGCCAGGATGTTGTCGACGCAGTCGATGCCTGGTTCCTCGTGTTGATGACGGCAGTCGGAACGTTCGGCGATGAAGAACGGATCACCGGCTCGGCGAGCTCGGTGTCAGGAATAACAGTGGCCCCACTCGCGGGCTCTTTACCATCGACAAAAGGATTGTCGGTATCAACTACAAAGTTTCCCGGACTCAGGTCGGCCGTGGCGTCGCGAAGAGCTGTTGCGATTTCCGCCGGAGCTACGTCCACAGGGGGCGTCTCTGCGCTCGTTACCGTCGGCGCGGCGTCCTGTAGCGAGGTGCTTTCAGTCGAGCCGAGACTTTCGCTTGTGGCCACGCTGGCGGAGCTGGCGACTGCAATTCGAGGCTCGCTACCATCGAAACTGGGGATCGCCAGCCAGCTGCCGGCTTTCAGCTTGTTCGGGTCGTTGTCCATGAACGCGTCGGGATTCGCTTCGAAAATCGCCGTTACCGCCTGCCAGAGTCCGATAGGACGATTTTCGATTCGTTCGGCGATACGCGACAGTGAGTCACCGGGCTGCACCTGGTAGCGCGTGGATTTGCCGATAGGGGCTCGAGCGGCCCTGCCCTGGGTCGGTGCCGGTCGCCGTGCAACAGCCGTTGATCGACGTTCCGGTGTTGCGGGGGTTGCTGCCGCAGCTTGTACGGCGGCCTGCTCATCCTGTGCCGCACCGGCCGGATCTATAAACAGCATGTACTCACGACTCAAGTTCGGCGTATACACGCAGTCGACGACAACTTGCGTGGCTACCAGTGGTTCTCGAATCGCCGTCTTGCCGGTCAACACGATGCTGCCATTCGCAATGCTGATTGTCGCCCGACCAATGCCCGGGAGTCCGCTGGCCATTGCGCCGGTGCCCAGCGTCACGCAAGAGCCGGTCAACTGTTCGTTGGGGGCCAACGCAAAGGCAATGCTTGCGCGCAGTGGCTGTCCCAGTTTCGACTGTACCGTCAGGTCACCGAGTTCGAGCCCGCTCGCAGGCAGGCTGGCGAGGCTGCCGCCCATTGCAACCAGCGGCAATAAGGTTCGTTGCGCGCGCGTTGCGATGCGACTCCTGCGGGTCATATTGAAAGATGCTTGTTTCACAGTCGGATTCCCTGCTGGCATGGTTAAGTGAAAGATTACGATTCGGCTGGCCTCGAAAACATGACGCTATTCTATGTTTTGACAATGCGCGGCGGTTAGCGGCTGGTTCCGCAGGCAAAGTGTGATGTGAGTCACAGTTTCACGGAGGCAGCGGCCTGGATTCAGTTCAGCCATTGTTTGCTGTTGCCAGCCCGGCGAGTGTGTTCGGGGCGGCACTTCCCGTATCCTCGAGCACCACTTCGGGCTCATGAACATAATGCCCCTGCATGAAATCCAGACCGAGCTGGAACAACACCGCCATGGCATTGGCATTTTCGACACGCTCAGCGATAGTTTTGATGTTGCGTTTCCTGGCTGCTTTGACGATCTTGCTGACAGCCTCCTGCACCGTTTTGTCGGTCGTCAGAGTGTGCATTAGCGCCCCGTCCACTTTTATGTAGTCCGGTTTCAACAGATCGAGGATCTGGAATCGTTCCTGGTCGATCCCGTAGTGCTCCAAGGCGAAGCCAATGCCGATCTTGCGGGCATGATGCACGACTTGCCGGGTATGTTTGATGTACTTGGCTGCATCTCGTTCCGGTATCTCGATGACCAGTCGTGAGAAATCGAAGCCATCTCCGTCGAGCTGCTGTTCAATCCAGGCGGCGGTCGAGGGATCTGTAATCGACTGCTGTGATAATCGAACAAAGACCCGGTCAACGCTGTTCTTGCCGCAGAAGTTCACGGCTGCCTTCAGCATCCAGCGGTCGATGTTCTTCATCATGTTGTTGCGCTCCGCGGCCGGCAGGAACTCGGAGGGCAACACCGAGTTGCCCTGCTCATCGATCATCCGAACCAGGAGGTCATACATCTGTATTGAATCGCAGCGCAGCCCCGCGATCGGCAGCTGTGCCAGGCGGAAGCGGTCTTCCATGAGTGCCGCCTTCAGATGTCGAACCCAGATGGCGTCGAATTCACGCTGCTTGGTATCTTCTTCGGTATTTTCATTCAGGAATGATCCATTGCCACCCGCTTTCTTGCCGACGTCATATGCCGCGATCGTCGCTGCAATGAACTCCTCCAGGGTGCTGAACACTTCGCTGACCGCACAAGCGCCAACCGTACATGTCATGGAGGTCGATTTGTCGTCGATTTCGAACGTCATGCTGCCGATGTGATCAACCAGCTGTTTGCCCCAAACCTGCGCGTCCCGCGCCGTGCCGCGCTCGAGCAAGACCATGATCGATGTACCTTCGAAACGTCCGGCCACGTCGCGCGGATGCATGCGTTTGCGCACTTCCTCGGCAAGCATGCCGAGAATTTCCTCGGAAGCCAGGATGCCGATCTTGTTTTTGAGGTCACCGAAACTGTCGGGCTTGATGTAAACCAGGCAGTGGGTGCCCGAAGCGGGTTTCCGTTTCAGCCGCTTGGTGATGCGTTCGAGGAATTGGGCGCGATGAAAGAACAGCATCGTCGGATCGCGCTTCAGGGCGTCGTGGACGAGTTTCGTCGGTTCTTCGGCAACCTGCAGTCGTGGCGTA
>Ga0224497_10001368_pt1 | contig 15606 bp, 13 predicted proteins | sample SF_Jul11_sed_USG_4_FD_167970 | JGI IMG/M metagenome (GOLD analysis project Ga0224497, IMG submission 167970) | Sediment microbial communities from San Francisco Bay, California, United States - SF_Jul11_sed_USGS_13 | ecosystem: Environmental > Aquatic > Marine > Sediment | place: USA... | reverse complement strand
TCGCTATACGGCGGCTTCGTCGAACTCGAGAATTCGGGCGGCGACATTTCGCTGCGCTGCCTGCGTCCCGCACACGAGTGGCCGCTCAGGGTCGTTGTGGCCGTCACGACCGTCGCGCAAAAACCGACCAGTTCGACGGCAGCGATGGAACTCAGTCGCAAGACCTCGCCGTTCTTTGCTCGTTGGGTCGAACAGCAGGAGCACGATCTCGCTGCGGCAAGAACAGCAATAGCCTCGCGGGACTTCTCTCTGCTTGCGTCGATCTCGGAGCACAACTGTCTGAAAATGCACTCGGTGATGTGGGCGTCACGGCCGCCCGTCGTTTACTGGAACAGTGCGACACTGGCATGCATGCAGGCGGTTCGGGAATTGCAGTCCCGCGGCGTCGCCGTATTCTTCACAATTGATGCCGGGCCGCAGCTAAAAGCCGTTTGCGAGACGGCCGATGAAGCCGCCGTGCGTGACTCCCTTGAAGATATCGACGGCGTCGAGGATATCCTCGTCAGTGGACTCGGCGCCGGGGCAGCACGAATCGCGGATGCCTGAGCCAAGCGCATCATCGCCAGTTGCAGCTAGTGCGCCCGGCAAGCTCGTGCTGTGCGGCGAGTACGCGGTACTCGATGGTGCGCCGGCGATCTGCATGGCAGTCGATCGACGCGCACGAGTGACCATCGACCGAGCTGCGGGTGACCATCACGTGGTTTCGGCACCCGGATTCAGCAGCGTCACGGGAAGGTTCACAGATCGCAACGGTGACTGTGAGTGGGTGTCCGGCGCGCAGGAGTATAGGCTCGTCAACGACGTGTGGCGCACAGCGCAAATGCAATGCAACACACCGCTGTCGATCAAACTCGATACAAATGAGTTTCTCGATCCTCGAAGTGGCGCAAAATTTGGCATCGGTTCGAGCGCGGCTTTGACCGTGGCGTTGGTGGCCGGGCTCTGCAAAGTAGTGGCAACGACCGTGGACGCGACGAGCATTGCATTTGCCGCACATCGTCACTTCCAAGGCGGCCTCGGCAGCGGCGCTGACATCGCTTGCTGCTCGGCGGGCGGTCTCATCGAGTACCGCCTGCGCGCCGGGCCAGCCGAACAGTTGGCCTGGCCGGATGGACTCGCGTATGCGTTTCTCTGGAGTGGCATGTCCACAGGCACGAAAGCGAAACTGGAGCAACTCGGCAAGTACGACAGGCGGCCAACACGCGCCGCGCTGGCGGAGTCGGCGATGCGCATGAGCCAGGCCTGGCGCGATGGCACGGCAAAAGCGATTCTCGACGAGTACCGTGACTACACAAGAGTGCTGCGAGAATTCAGTGTTGACCACGAACTTGGCATATTCGATGCTGGGCATGGCGAGCTGACTGCGAGTGCGGACGCCGCGGGACTGGTCTACAAGCCCTGCGGTGCCGGTGGCGGCGATGTCGGTGTTGTTCTCGCCGAAGACCCAGCTGCAATCCGGGCGTTCGTCGACACCGGGCTGCCGGCAAATTTCCGTGCTATGGATATGGGTATTGACCTGTGCGGCGTGCGGGTCGCGCGGGAGGAACTTTGAGCGACTCGCGAATCAGCGGCCTTTATCGACTCAGCGTCGCAGAGCGCATAGACGAACTGCAGCGCCTCGGTTGGTTGCGCGATGCCGACGCCGAACTATTACGTCAAGGCAGGCACACACTGCTGCCTGTAGCAGCCGACAAAATGATCGAAAATGTCGTCGGCGTTTTCGGTCTGCCGTTGGCAATCGCGCCGAACTTCGTTGTCAACGGCCGTGATTACATCGTGCCGATGGTTGTTGAAGAGCCTTCGATTGTCGCGGCCACGAGCGGCGCGGCGCAGTTGGCGCGTGCAGGCGGCGGGTTCAGGTCGCGGTGCGAGGAGCTAATGCTCGTCGGTCAGATTCACATCGCCGACATACCCGACGTTGTCTCTGCGCTTCAACGGATCGAGGCCGGGCGAGAAGAACTGCTTGCTCTTGCCAACTCCGTGCATCCGCGCCTGAGTCAAAGGGGCGGTGGCGTGCGGGACATCGAGTTGCGATCCATCGATCTCGATGACGGGGAGCAGGTCGTTGTCGCGCACCTCGTTGTCGACACGTGTGACGCAATGGGGGCAAACCTGGTCAACACGATCTGCGAGACGGTTGCACCGAGGATCAGCGAAATGTGCGGCGGCAGGGTCGTGCTGCGGATCCTGTCCAACCTTGCGGACCGTGCGCTAGTCACGGCCAGCGTTCGCTACCGGCTCAATGATCTCGCGACGCCGGAAATTGCGGCTGCGACGGTGCGCGATCAGATCATACTGGCAAGCGATATTGCGGGCGTCGATCCGTACAGAGCGGCGACACACAATAAGGGCGTTATGAACGGCATCGATGCGCTGGCCATCGCGACCGGCAACGACTGGCGAGCGATCGAGGCCGGAGCGCATGCGTACGCGGCAACGACGGGACAGTACCTGCCGCTCGCGACATGGTCGGCTGACGAACAGGGTGATTTGATCGGCAGAATAACCGTGCCGCTCAAAGTCGGCGTCGTTGGCGGGAATCTCGATGCAAATGCGGGGGCGTCCCTTGGACTGCGTATTGCCGGTACTTCAGCGGCGCGAGAACTCGCGGAGCTGATGGCCGCGGTGGGCCTGGCTCAGAACTTCGCGGCGCTGAAGGCTCTGGCAACAAGTGGCATTCAAGAAGGGCACATGAAGCTTCACGCGCGCGGTGTCGCATCGAGTGCCGGTGTCCCGGCTGAGTTGTTTGACGATGTCGTCGAAGAACTGATTGCCGGTGGCGAGATCAAGGTATGGAAAGCCGCCGAGATTCTTGCCGGGAAGCGAGCCCAGGGTATGCGCGGGACACCCGCAGGGACAGCGGCCGGCAAGGTTATTCTATTGGGTGAGCACGCTGTGGTATATGGCAGGCACGCCCTTGCTGTGCCGATTGCGAATGCCGTGACTGCCGACGTTGCCGCGCGTGGACAAGAGTCGACGCTTAGCGTGCCCGAGTGGAAGGTGTCGCAGATGATTGACTATGGTGCCGCAAGCGGCATGGACGCTGCCGTGGCGCTGATTCAAAAGCAACTCGGCATTGCGGATGCCCGTTTCTCGATTCGCCTGCACTCCATGCTGCCACGTGCGATGGGCCTGGGGTCTTCAGCGGCGTTCGCTGTGGCGATTGCACGTGCGTTCAGCGTTGAGCTCGGGCTGGGACTGGATGATGCGAGGATCAACGCGATTGCGTTCGCATGTGAAAAGCTGGCGCACGGTACGCCCTCCGGTGTGGACAATACGATCGCAACTTACGGCGAAGCAATGCTGTTTCGCAACGGCGACGCACCGCAACTCGAGCAGCTGACTCTGGTCGAGCGCCCGCCGCTGGTCATCGCCTGCAGCAACAGATCGGGACCCACGATGGAACAGGTTGCGGGCGTGCGGGCGCGGCGTGATCGGAGTCGATCGAATTACGATGCGATATTCGATCAGATGGGTGCGCTCAGTCAGTCTGGCGCCGTCGCGCTCGCAGGTGCAGATTACTCACAGCTGGGCTTGCTCATGAATATTTGTCACGGCCTGTTGAACGCGATAGAAGTTTCGACGGCGGAACTGGATAGCATGGTAAGCATCGCTCGCTCTGCCGGCGCCGTTGGTGCGAAAGTCACCGGAGCCGGCGGCGGCGGATCGATCGTGGCGCTGTGTCCGGGAACCGCCGATACTGTCTGTGCCGCGCTTGGTGCGGCAGGCTTCAAGACTATAAGCCTGGCCTAGGCAAAGGGAATCGCGAGTGGGGAGTACGCACAAAATCGTATCGTCGGAGGCTGAGGAACTGATCCTTGTCGATGCTGATGACAATGAAACCGGGTATCTGTCCAAAGCCGAGTGCCATAACAATGGCGGGGTGCTGCATCGTGCGTTTTCGCTGTTCCTTTTCAACACGCAAGGCGAATTGCTGTTGCAGAAGCGCAGCGCATCGAAACGGCTTTGGCCCGGCTTCTGGTCCAACAGCATCTGCAGTCATCCGCGACGCAAAGAATCGATGCAGGTGGCGACGCGACGGCGGCTGCACGATGAACTGCATATCGAGTCGTCTCTCGAGTTTGTCTACAAGTTCGACTACCGGGCTGAATTCGGCGAGGCAGGTTCCGAGAATGAGCTTTGCCACGTGTACCTGGGCACCATCGACGGCCCGATAGAGCCAAACGAGCACGAAATCTCGGCGGTCAGATTTGTACGGCCAGGCGATTTGGACAAGGAATTTGCCGTGTCACCGGCGATATTCACGCCGTGGTTCAAGTTGGAGTGGCAGGCACTTAAAAGCGAGCACGTGGAGCAGCTGCGAACTTACTGCCGTCTCTAGCTGACGTAGCGGTAATACTCAATGCCCAGATCGGAGAAATGCCGCTCGTCGGCCTGGCCGACATAGTCTATGACGAACTCATTCTTGGGAACATAGAAGTCCAGACCTGCCGCATGGCGGCCATCGTGTAACGCGATGTACTGCTCGCGGTTGAGGTCGACAGCGAACTGCATCACGTCACCGAAACCGATTGCCGCGGTCGCATCCCGCCAGCCGTCGGCCACAAAGAACGGTATGACTTCCGCGGCGTCGCCGCTGCCGTAGCCCAGAGTCAATACTTCCTCTCCTGGCGACAAAGAGTCTTCATCGAGTGCCTGCTCAAATCCTGCGGCCATCCAGGCCGGCAAGGCCGCTGTGTAGAGATTGCCGAGATCGAGCATCGTGTCGCTGCCAAGCGCGAGCTTGTCGAGAATTTCCCGTCTAAAGTGGCGCGATGCGCGGAATATGCGTAGTACTGCCATCGTCAGCGGGTAAGCTTCATATTGCATCCGCTCGGGGTCAGCGAGCGCAACTACCTCCGGCTTACTGAGCATCTCTGCCCGAAGCTGCTCCGGGTCGATGCCGGCCTCATAGCAGTACGACGCGAGTTCGGCGCGATCCTCGGCATTCCCGTGACTTATCGCAAACAGATAAGAAACGGCCCAGCCCGTCTCCGGCATGCGGCGATACGGCCGATGCATGAATATGGTCTTGAGTGAGCGCAGGTAACTGGCCGGGTTCAGGTTGCGCTTCCGGTACATGTCATTCAATGCATGCAGGGTTTCGTCGACGTAGCAAGTTGTCGAGTACTTGCCGTTGAAAACCGGGAAGTCCTGAACCTGATGGGTCTCGGAACGGTCCTGTCCGCAAAAGCGCGACATAGGTTTGCGGAAATCCATGATGCGGTAGTCCGACGCCGAGCCCGAGGCTGGAAGGTCGACAATTGCCAGCTGCGGATCTTCCTCGAGCAGCATGGCCACGGCACCGGCGCCCTGGGTCGGTTCACCGCTCGAGCCTCGCGCGTACTCGGCGATGTCTGCGCAAACAACGATAGCCTGCCCGCCGGCGCCGTCCAGCGCAAGATGGCGAATTGCGCCTTTCATGCCGTAGACGCCACCCAGGCACGCATGTTTGAACTCAGGAACTTCGCAGCTCCTGGCGATCGGCGGTTTGCCGCGCGCCTCGAGCGCCCGATCGACCATACCTTTGACGATGATCGCGCCGGCTGAGTTATCGGTGCTTGACTCGGTGCCGAGACCCAGGAACTTAACGCGTGAGGGGTCAACGTCATACTGCTCGATGAGCCGCATAACCGCAGTCGCCGCCATCGTGTAGACGCTCTGATCGGGCCCGCGCACCCGGAAACTCCGGCCGACGACCTCGCGAATCTTCGGCCACTGGTTATCGGTCCAGTCACACCAGTCCTCGAGCCAGACCCGGTATGGCGGTATATAGGCGGCGAGGCCGCTGATGCCGATGTTCTTGTTTTTGCTGGATCGAGTCATGGGGAATGTCCGGTAGCCCGGCGATTTTAGTGGTCCGGGCGCTGTCTCTCAACCATCTATTCGACCGTAATCGTCATCGGCTCCGACATTACTGGCGGATTGTGCGGAATATGTGCGTGATCGGCGAGCAATAATCGCAGTGTGTGCTCGCCTGGCGCGAGCGTCAGCTCCGTAAAGGTACTGCCATCGCCAAAATGAATATGATTCGAATCCGCCGGGACCGGCAGCCCCATATCCGGGGGGTCCGTGTCTACCAGCAGATGGTGATGCCCTGAATGCGGCTGGTTGACGCCCGCGGGCGCAACGCTCATGCCGTCGATACCGAACTCCACCCTTACCGGGTTGCGAACCGTATCGCCGTCCGCCGGGGTTATGAAAAATACGGCGGCACCCGCCGGGGAAACGGTCCGCGGCGGCGGCGCCGAGGGCTGCTCGACAACCGCCACTTCCGCGGCGTCCGAGGCTGGATCGGCCGTGACGGTGGGTTCGGCATCCTGCCGGGCACATGCCTCGGCCAGGACGAGCGCGGCAAAGCCGGGCAGGATCAGTAATGGTCGCTTTTTTCTCATGATCGAACCTTGTTGTGTGCGTCGAATCTGTCAATAGTAAGTCTTCGAGGCGCAATTCTCACCCTACAATGCGCCTAAATCGAAAACGCGGCGATCGCCAACGCACCGAACATCGTCGCAAAGAAGCCGAGCAAGTAGGCGATAAACAACACAACGTACTTGAGGAACGTGACGGTACGGCCCTGCCCGTAAACACGGCGCATCGAGACAAACAGGTAAACCGGCACATAGAACGAGGTGATGACCAGCGTCAGTATCGCTAATTCTTCCGGGATCCGCAGCAGGGCGGCCAGTCGCGCAAACAAGATCTGTAGCGACAATATCAGGAAGAAGAACGCGTGAAAGTGCACGAAGAACAACAGGTGCTCGACGTAGTAGCGCTTCGACAGCGGGTACAGGACCTTGAGCACGAAAGCCATCAGCGGCAATAGGACGATCAGCGCAGCCGGGATGTTGTCGAGCAGGTTATCGACGAGCGCGCGGCCGTCATCGAGCTGTGTTCTCTCGCAGATGCGCTGCATGCGCTCCACGGTCACACGGCGTGCAAGCCATTTTGGCAGGTCCTCGAGATCGGAGGCATCGATGTTGCATTCGCTGTCATCGTCATCGCCGCTGATGTCGAAATCCATGCGGAAGTTATCCGTATCGATGTCAACGTCATCCTGCGACTCGATGCCGCTGATAATGCCGCCTTCAGCCAGGTCGTCGAGGATCTCCTGTTCTTCCTGCACGGCTTCGCTGATGTCTTCTTCGCTCGTGACCTCGGGCTGCGGCTCGAACAGAAGGCCCAGTTCCTCGCGGGGGTCGAAGAACGCGACGACGAAAAACAGCAGGCTTAAGACCAGGTACATGCGAAATGGCGGCATGTAACGGGCACGGCGTCCCTGCAAATAGTCGTGTGTCAGACGGCCCGGTCGTATCAACAGAGGAATGAGCGTCTGCCACAGACGCGAATCGATCTCGAACAGATCGCCGAAAGCGTCGGAAATCAGTTCCCAAAGGCTGATTAGCCGGCTGCGTGAACGCTGGCCGCAGTTGCCGCAGTACTGCCCCCTGAGTTTGGTGCCACAGTTGAGGCAATCGGGCGATGCGCCGGGCACGAGGTCGGGCGACTGGTCTTCGCGCAGCACGCGCCCCTGCGAGTATGCCTGCTGCGGAAAACGCGCCACGAGTTCGGTATCGATGTCGGTCCCCCTGCCATCGAGAAAAGCATCGAGCGCTGCGTCACTTTCGAGCACGTGCAGACATACGCGTCGGGCGCGTCCATCGTCATCGTCAGCAATCGAGAAACTGTTGCAATCGACAATGCCGGGTTCACGAAGTGAGGCGCGAACATGGTCTTCCAGCCAGAGATCACATGCTTCAGCAACATCCCGGTCTATGAAGAACGTGACTTCATAGATTGGCCCGGATTTTGAGGTCATCGTTAGGTGGCTTTTTTCGCTGTTTTCTTGCGCTCGGCCATCTTACGCGCGGATTTCTTGCGTGGCGCGACTTTCTTTTTTGTCACCTTTCCTGTCATATCGCTCGCGGCCCGCGACGGTGCCGAAGCTGGCTCAGCGCTAGAACGCCGCAGCTCTTCCGGCGCAAAGTCATCGACCGCAAGCAGCGCGGAAACCTTCTCGTGATAATCAGACAGCTCTGCAGCCTCATTCTTGTTGATGACTCCAGCGCGTTCTGCCTCGCCGATCTGCGTACCAAGGTAATTCGAGCGTATCAGGCCTTCACGCTGAGCCTGCCTGAGCCGGCGCTCCATCGGCACGAATTTCTCGGCCAGTTCGAGCGCTTCCTGCAGTAGGCCAAGCGGATTGCCGGGCTCCAGTGTTGTATAAACGTCATGACTCAGTCGCTCACGCGCTTCCCCGGATCGTGTCATCAGCTCTACGACCTTGCGGCTGAGCTCATCCGACGGCGCCGAATAGGTTCTACCGCGCGGAAAGATGAAGATGCGCAAGAAAACCGCGACCCAGCGGTTCGGGAAATTTCTGAGGAACGCGTGCAAAGATTCTTGAGCCTGGTACATCAACGTGCGAACCGACCATTCGACCAGCGGCAGATCCGTCGCGCGCCTCCCCTGATTCTCGAAGTGCTTCAACACGGTGGACGCGAGATACATCGAACTCAACACGTCCCCGAGGCGTGCTGACAGCAATTCACGTTTTTTCAACGCCCCGCCCAGCGTCAACATTGCAAAGTCGGATGCGAGTGCAAACGCTGCGCTGTAGCGATTTATGTTCTGATAATAGCGACGCGTCGGCGTATTCAACGGCACGCGGCTGAACTTGGCGTGCGTCAGCGCCAGGAAGAACGAACGCGCGAGATTGCTAATGGCATAGCCGATGTGGCCGAACAGCGCCTTGTCGAATTCGAGCAGGCCGCGGTCGCTGTCCGGATCACTGGCGGCCTGCATCTCGGGCAATACGAACGGGTGGCAACGAATCGCGCCCTGACCATAAATGATCAGGCTGCGTGTCAGGATGTTGGCTCCCTCCACAGTGATCGCTATCGGTGACGCCATGTAGCTACGGCCGATGTAGTTTTTCGGTCCCATCGAGATCGCCTTGCCGCCGTGGACATCCATCGTGTCCGTGGCGACTTTGCGGCCAAGCTCGGTGCAGTGATATTTGAGTATTGCGGACGGAACGGCCGGCTTCTCACCCTGGTCGATCGCCCCCGCCGTTACCGAGACCGCGGCGTTCATTATGTAGGTATGGCCGGCAATGCGGGTCAGCGCCTCGCCGACGCCCTCAAAGTTTGCGATCGGTGCGTTGAACTGTTTGCGGATCATTGCGTAGGCACCGGATGCGTAGCTGGCCGCCTGTCCGCCGCCCGCCGCCGTCGACGGCAACGTGATCGCGCGGCCGACCGACAGCAGCTCGACAAGCATCTTCCAGCCTTTGCCCGCCATTTCCTGGCCGCCGATGATGTAATCGAGCGGCACGAATACATCTTCGCCCGTCGTCGGGCCATTCAAAAACGCGATCGTCAGCGGGTGATGGCGTCGCCCGACCGTCACCCCTGGCAGATCGGTTGGGATCAACGCCGCCGTTATGCCGTATTCGTCCTTGTCACCGATTAGACGGTCCGGATCGTACAACTTGAATGCGAGCCCGAGTACGGTGGCTACTGGTGCGAGAGTGATATAGCGCTTGTCCCAGTTGAGTCGAATCCCGACGATCTGCTTGCCCTGCCAGCTGCCCTTACAGACAACGCCGGAATCAATCAGGGAAGCGGCGTCGGAGCCTGCCTGAGGCGACGTTAGCGCGAAGCAAGGTATTTCGGTGCCGGCCGCCAGGCCTGGCAGGTAGTGTTTCTTTTGATCCTCGGTGCCGTAGTGCAACAAAAGTTCTGCCGGCCCCAGGGAATTGGGCACACCGATCGTGGACGAAGCTGTAGCGCTGCGACCCGCGAGCTTGGCGATGACCATTGCATTGGCATAGGCCGAGAACTCGAGACCGCCGTACTGCTTCGGGATGATCATCGCAAAGAATCGCTTCTCGATGATGTAGTCCCAGACTTCCTTCGGCATGTCGGCGCGTTCGTGACAAATGTCCCAATCGTCGAGCATCCGGCACAGCTCTTCGCAAGGGCCGTCGATGAATGCCTGTTCTTCCTCCGACAGTTCGGGTGCCGGGAATGACATGAGCCGATCCCATTCGGGCATTCCCGAGAACAGCTCGCCGTCCCACCAGACACTGCCGGCCTCGAGCGCCTCGCGCTCGGTATCGGACATCGACGGCAACATTTTGCGGTACATGTCCAATAGCGGCTTGGTAAGCTTCTCTCGTCGCAGGTCGATGAGATTGGGAATGATCATCAGGCCGAACACGGCCCACAGGAACAACAACCAAAGCCAATGACCGTCGCCAAACACGGTGTAGGCGAGCAGAGCGAGGCCTGTCGCGATCGTCGAAGTGCGCAGGTCGACGCGCTGATAAGCGAGATAGATACCGCCGCCAACAAATAGCAGCAACCAGAAAATACTAACTAGGAGACTGGACAAAAGCTTTACCTCTGGACGGGTGAACTGCCATGGCAAACCCTATCATCGAGTCACGGGTCGCGCCATGCGCGATGTCACATCAAAGCAAATTCTCGATGGCTGCACGTTCTTCACGAAGTTCAACCTCGGTTGCCTCCATGCGTTCGCGGCTGAAGTCGCTGATCGCGAGATCCTGGACAATCTCGTAATTCCCGCCGCTGCATCGCACGGGATAAGAGTAAACAATTCCAGGCCCGATGCCATAGCTGCCGTCAGCGGGAATCCCCATGCTCACCCAGTCATCATCAGGAGTGCCCAGCGTCCAGTCACGCATGTGGTCGATCGCCGCGGACGCCGCCGAAGCAGCGGATGACGCCCCACGAGCCTTGATAATGGCCGCACCGCGCTGCTGCACGACAGGAATGAACTCGTCGGTGATCCACGCCTTATCGACGAGATCGGATGCGGCAGTATCACCAATCAGGGCCTGTTCAACGTCCGGGTACTGCGTTGCCGAGTGGTTGCCCCAGATCGTCATGCGGCGGATGTCACTGACATGGCTGTCAGTCTTGTGCGCGAGCTGTGCCTTTGCGCGGTTGTGGTCGAGCCGCGTCATGGCCGAGAAGTTCCGTGGCTCGATGTCCGGCGCGTTGCATAGCGTAATCAGCGCGTTTGTATTGGCGGGGTTGCCGACGACCAGGACCCGAATATCGCGGCTGGCATGGTCGTTGATTGCCTTGCTCTGAACCGAAAAGATCGCGGCGTTGGCCTCGAGCAGATCCTTGCGCTCCATGCCGGGTCCCCGCGGCCGGGCACCGACGAGCAATGCGTAGTCGCTGTCTTTAATAGCAATATTTGGATCGACTGTCGCAACAACGCCTGCCAGCGTCGGGAAGGCACAATCGTGGAGTTCCATGACGACGCCGTTCAGGGCGTCGAGTGCTGGCGGAATCTCGAGCAGTTGCAGAATGACAGGCTGGTCTGCGCCAAGCATTTGGCCCGAGGCGATGCGAAAGGCGAGCTGGTAGCCGATTTGGCCGGCAGCACCGGTAATCGTGACGCGAACTGGTGACTTCATTTTCTTTTCCTGGTGAGCGCAATGAATAAGCGTCTAGCGGGCGGCGATTCTAGCATCGCGCGCGGCCCGCGGCACTCGTGACATACCGAAACGTCAGACGGGCTTACTGAACGTCAGCGAGGTTGAAAATCCGGAAAAGTTTCCTGCAACAGCTGGCGTTGCTGTTGTGCCTCGTCGTGCAGGCCAGCCTCTTCGAGTCCCGCAATGCACTCGAGCCAGGATTCGGGAGATTTCGTCGCCGTTTCGTCGCAGGCCGGTGCTTCAAAACCCATAGCGGTTGCGCTCAGGGTACCGGCACGGTCCCGACTGCTCGGCAGCGCCGGTTCCTTGTTCTCGCCGCTTTGTGTCCGCGCCATTTCATCCGCACGACGCAACATGTCAGCGTCCCGCAGCGTGAAGGAGTCGGCTGGTGTGGCAGGCGCAGCCGGTTCCTTTGTGTCCAAAGAGTCCTGCCGCAGCTCGGAGCGCCGCCTTTTCTCCTGCAGCGGTTCCTGAATGACCTGTTTTGCGGCCGGGCTTGCAGGTGCTACTACGCGAGGCGCATCGCTTACATCATTCAGAGACCGAATCGGTGCTGTTGCGGCCGCTTCCTCGAGGACTACGGCGTCGGCCGATTCGCCCGGCGCGTCACTTCGAGCTTCAGGCTGCGGTACTTGTGCTTCGAACTTGCGTGCGGCGTCGTCGAAGATGATGCTCTCGGGTCCCGGCACATCGCTTATCTGCAGTACGAGCGCGACCGACAGCATGACCGTTGCTGCCCATGCCATCGGTCGTGTCCAGGACCTGAGACGCGAATACCGCGGGCGAGCCGCTTTTGCGGCCGCTTGGAGCACCGCGCGATCCAGGTGGTCCGGAACGCGCTCGTGCGCGAGTTCGCGGTACGTCTGCGTCAGCCGTGCGTTTGTCTCCGCGCCAGGTTCCGTTGTATTTCGCTCTTGTGTCATGGCGTCCTCACTGGCTCGTCGATAGCGATTCGCAGTTTCCTGACTGCGTAGCGCAGTCGGCTCTTGGTCGTTTCCCGGTTGCTGCCGGTGATCGATGCGATCTGCTCGAGGTCCAGGCCGGCTTCTTCATGCAACAGAAAGACATCACGCTGTTCGTCCGGAAGCTCCAGCAGCGCCGCGTTGAGGCGGCGTCGCGCCAGGCTGCGCTCGGTCTGTACCTCGGGCTGTTCGCCCGAGTCGGGCTGCGAGTCCGGCTCAATGTCGATAGTCTGCGTATGGCGCTTGTTGCGCCGGATGTGGTCGATAAAGCAGTTGTGTGCCACGCGGTAAAGAAATGTCGTGAATTTCGCCGTTGGCCGATAGGCGTCACGCGCTTTGATAATCTTCCCCCATACCTCCTGGAAGATATCTTCGGCTTGGTCGCGATGACGACAAAGCCGCAATAAATAGCGGTACAGAGCGTCTTTGTGTCGCTCGTACAAGGTCTCGAAAGCGGCCACATCGCCGTCTCGGTAACGCAGCATCAGGGCGCTGTCTTCGGGCGCTGTGTCCATAGTGGGAGCATAGGCGAGCCGCACAGACCGCGAAAGCCGCAACTCCATCGGGGCCATAATTTGTGCGTTTGCCACCATGTCTTATGAAAACGCAGATGCGGCCAGGGTCGGGTTACGGAGCCCGAAAAAAAGCTTGCAATCAGAATCCATAGTGTTATAGTTAACTATAACAGTAGCTCACCGGATTCGGTCCGAACCCGTGGAAGTATGACCATGAAGACCTTTTTTGATCAATATTTGAACGAGATAGTCGGCCTGACGGTCATGGCACTGATGGCCGTGGCACTCATTGCAGGCCAGGCGAATGCCGGCCTTCAGGGGGCAGCGATTGACGACGTGCGTGAGGTTATCGAGATTCGACTGATCGTGCCGGAGTAGGCGGGTATCGAGACCGTATATGACCACTTTTGTAGTTTCCGTCCCATTGGCGAGTAAAGTAGCGACGGAGTTATTGCGCCGGCCGTATCGTGCGGCCGGCGTTTTTTTGAACGGCGGCATGGGCCGCGAGTGCCGACCAATGCAAGCAGACCCTAGCCTCAGCATACGGAAACATGATGGACCCTAAGTGGAATGAAGACGTGCCGATCTATCGACAACTCCGGGACCGGGTTGTCGCAATGATTCTGGAGGGTGTATTGGGTGACGGTGACGCGCTGCCATCGGTGCGCAACGTCGCCGCCGAATATCGGCTCAATCCATTGACGGTGCTCAAGGGTTATCAGGAACTCGTCGACGAGGGTCTGGTGGAAAAGAAACGAGGCCGCGGTATGTTCGTCAACGATGGTGCGCGGCTACAGCTGCTCAAGGACGAAAGGCGACGGTTCATCGAGAAGGAATGGCCACAAGTTGTCGCGACCATCGAGCGATTGGGACTCGACACCGCCGAGCTTCTCGAGCAGGTCACACAAAAAAGCGATGCGGGAGACAAGAATGACTAGCCTGGTAACCGCCAGCAACGTATCGAAGCGTTATGGAGATGTGCGCGCCGTTGATAACGTCAGTTTTGAGATAGAAAAAGGCAGGATTATGGGCCTGATCGGCCCGAACGGGGCCGGCAAAACGACATTGCTAAAAGCCGTACTCGGCCTGACCGATTTTGATGGCCAGCTCTCGGTGCTCGGACTGGATCCTTTTCGGCAGCGCAAGCAACTGATGCAAAATATTTCCTTCATCGCCGACGTCGCCGTGTTGCCTCGCTGGATCAAGGTTACGCAGTTGCTCGATTTCATGGAGTCGACGCACCCTAATTTCTCGAGAAAGCGTGCCGAAGAGCTGCTGTCACGCACCAAGGTGCGTAAAGATGCGAAAGTCCGCGAGCTGTCCAAGGGCATGGTTACGCAATTGCATCTGTCGATTATTACGGCAATTGACGCGAAGCTGCTCGTTCTCGACGAGCCCACGCTGGGTCTAGATATCATCTTCCGCAAAGAGTTTTATGGAAATTTGCTCAGTGATTACTTCGATGGTGAAAGAACCATCCTGATCACGACGCACCAGGTCGAAGAAATCGAGAATTTACTTACGGACATCATGTTCATTAACGAAGGCCGTATTCTGCTGGATTCGAGCATGGAGTCGCTGCCCGAGAACTTTGTCGAACTCACTACCTCTGGTGAAGATGCCGACAAAGCTCGCCGCCTCGGGCCGATTCACGAACGTGATGTCTTCGGCAAGAAAGTCATGACCTTCGAAGGAGTCGACCGCGAGCACCTGGCGCGGCTCGGTGAGGCGCACACGCCGTCGGTCGCTGACCTGTTTGTCGCCAAAGTCAAAGGGGCAGCAGCATGATTGCACATCAATTGGCACTGGTCCGGCGGGAACTCTGGGAGCACCGCTCGATATTCATCACGCCTGCGGCTGTCGGGCTCGTCGTAACGCTGCTGGTTATCACGGCCTATGTGGCCGCGTCCGGATTCGGCGGCCACGTCGATATCGCGATCATCACCGCACAAAACGTCGGCGAGACCGAACGCCGGGCGGCGTTGATGGCATTCCTGGCCGGCATTACGTCTGTATTCATACTCGCGGCTGGCATCCTGACCATCTTCTATTGCCTGGATACGCTCTATGCCGAGCGCAAGGACAAGAGCATCCTGTTCTGGCGCTCGCTGCCAGTGACCGATGCCGAAACCGTCATCTCAAAACTCCTGACAGCCGCATTTGCGATACCGCTGATTACATTTGCTGCGATCGTCGTCGCCCATCTCGTCAATCTCGTGGTGTCAAGTATCTTCGTCAGCATCGAGGGCGGCAGCGCCGCTCGCCTCATCTGGGGATCAGTGCCGATTTTCGATGTTTGGACTTTCTTCCTTGTCCTGCTGATCGCAACGCCGTTGTGGTTGTCGCCATTTATTGGCTGGTTTCTGTTCGTATCAGCATGGACCAAGCGCTCGCCGTTATTGACTGCGTTCCTGCCGCTTCTGATTGTGCCGATGCTGGAGTACTTCATACTCCGTACGACGTATCTCTGGGAGGCGATCATAACGCGGACGGGCAGCTTGCCGCTGTTTCGGATCGCTGATGTGTCGGTATTCGACGAGGACTCACTCCGGGACATGACCGCAGATTCCGTTAGTCTTCTGGCGATCGTCGACATCTTCAAGTTCATATCGCATCCGGGGTTTTGGATCGGGCTCGTTGTCTGCGGTCTGTT
>Ga0224497_10001365_pt1 | contig 15611 bp, 14 predicted proteins | sample SF_Jul11_sed_USG_4_FD_167970 | JGI IMG/M metagenome (GOLD analysis project Ga0224497, IMG submission 167970) | Sediment microbial communities from San Francisco Bay, California, United States - SF_Jul11_sed_USGS_13 | ecosystem: Environmental > Aquatic > Marine > Sediment | place: USA... | reverse complement strand
CCGGCTGATAACCCCTTCATACCAAAAGTGTTACCTATGTCTTCGGTATAAACTGTTACCCATGTGCCCGGGTTGGACCCTTAAGGAAATGGCGCGCCCAAGAGGATTCGAACCTCTGACCTTTGGCTTCGGAGGCCAACACTCTATCCAACTGAGCTATGGGCGCAAGAGTTATCGAGTGTCGGCTATTTTAGGGTATAATTTCTCCCTCAAACAATTCTCATCGGCCGCCGTGAGACTGGATACGAGTCCGCGGTTACGGCTAAATTTATTCACAGTTAAGGTGTAACAATGACCGACAAGCAGTTTTTTCGATCGTTTTTCGGCCTGATCGGCGGGCTGGTCACATTGACCGTGGCGTTGGTGGCATTGGCCACCTTCGTGACTACGGGCATCAACGACAAGATGGGCGATTCCAAGCAAATGGAGCGCGACCAGGCAATCGCAGAACGCGTTGCGCCGGTGGGCTCGATAACAATCGGTGACGCGGCCACGGTGATGGTCTCGGAAGCAAACGCGGCCGAATCGGGTGTCGACGGCAAGACCACCTATGAAACTGCGTGTATCGCCTGCCACGGCGCGGGTGTTGCGGGCGCACCGAAGTTCGGTGATCTATCAGCTTGGAAAGATCGCATCGCCCAAGGCAACGACGCACTTTACGAGCGCGCTATTGAGGGCTTCCAGGGTAGCGCCGGATTCATGCCGGCCAAAGGCGGTAATGCAGCGCTAAGCGACGACGACGTAAAAGCCGCCGTCGATCATATGGTGCAGGGTTCATCCGAATAGTGTCGCTACCAAGCCCATTAAGATCAGAAGCGGGACCATCGCGCGAGGCCGCGGCTACGCAGTAGCGAACGGCGGTACGGATACCGGACCGTTACAACAATGTTCGGCGGAGCCCTGCGGCTCGCTATGATATTTGCACTTCAATAAGTGCCGCGGTTGGCTGGACGAACGCGCGTTCAAACGCGGCCGGAAACGCATCAGTTGCCGTTACCAGCTGGCCGTCGAGTCCGAAACTTCGCGCATACGCGGCGAAGTCGGGGTTACGCAGCTCGGTTGCGACTACCCGACCCGGAAATTCGCGTTGCTGATGCTTGCGTATCGTGCCGTACATACTGTTGTTCACGACGATAATTATTATGCGCACCTCATATTGCATGACGGTGGCCAGTTCTTGCCCGGTCATCAAGAAACAACCGTCACCCGCAAAACACACGACTGTCTTATCGGGTTGCTGGAGCTTTGCACCGATGGCTGCCGGCAGACCGTACCCCATCGAACCCGCGATTGGCGCAAGTTGGCTGCGATACGCACCGTATTGGTAATGGCGCTGTACAGTCGCGGTATATAACCCCGCGCCATTGGTAATGATGGCGTCTCCGGATAAGCGTGTACTCAACCAACTCACAATGCAACCCAGATCAGGCGATGTGGTCGCGGCAGGCGGTACGATGTGTGCCAAGTAATCCCTGCGACCCGCTTCGGTCCACTCGCGCCACTCGGCTCGTGGCTGCAACGCCAGATCTTGAAGGCCCGCAGTAAACGCTGGAGCCGTTGCTACGATGCCGACATCGGGCCGGTACACCCGACCGAGTTCATCCGTGGAAGGATGAATATGAATGAACTTCTGACCCGGATTCGGAATATCCAACAACGAATATGCGTTACTGGGCATTTCTCCCAAGCGCGCGCCGATGCACAAAATGACATCGCTCGCCACCACCCGTTCGAATAATTTAGGATTGATGCCGAGCCCAAGATCGCCGACATAACTGGGATGATGGTTGTCGATATAGTCCTGGCATCGAAATTCCGCTACGACCGGTAACGACCAACGTTCGGCGAATGCCATCAACGCGTACGAGGCCGATGCCGACCAATCACCGCCGCCGACGATCACGATGGGTCGCGTTGCCCCCGCTAGAATGTCGACCACGGCACCGATGTCCGCAACGCCGGGTTTGTTGCGAATGGCCACGGCCGATTTGGCGTCGGCAACGTCTACCTGCTGCGCCAACATGTCTTCCGGCAACACCAATACCACCGGACCCGGCCGGCCCGAAACCGCGGTATGATAGGCGCGACTGATGTATTCCGGTATGCGCTCGGCCGAGTCAATCGATGCGACCCACTTTGCGAGCGGTTGAAACATCTGCCGAAAATCGACTTCCTGGAATGCCTCGCGATCCACATAACCACGATCGATCTGACCGATAAATAAGATCATCGGGGTCGAGTCCTGCTGAGCGATGTGCACACCGGCGGAAGCATTGGTGGCGCCTGGACCGCGGGTCACAAAGCAAACTCCTGGCCTCCCGGTCAGCTTACCATAGGCCTCTGCCATCATCGCCGCACCACCTTCCTGACGGCACACTACTGTCTGAATTTGTGGCTGACCGTAAAGCCCGTCGAGCGCCGCGAGGTAAGATTCGCCTGGTACGCAGAATACTCGCTCGCAGCCATTGATCGAGAGCTGGTCTATAAGGACTTGTCCACCGTGACGGTTTGCCATCGACTCATTCACTCCGTTATCGGTTGCAACCGGGCCGTTTTACGACCGGCCGTAGATTCTCGCACATTTGACACGCGGGCCGCGCTATGAGTGCAGCACTGATCGCCACACACTAAGCGGAATGCACCTATAATGAAATGATATGGACTTGGTCCTCCGACAATGAAGTGGCACCGGTCCCTTTCGTAATTATCACGGATTTGGATTCGACGCGATGAACCACGCATTTTTATATAGCAAACCGGTGCGAGCCGTATTGATGTCCCTGCTGCTTGCCGGCTGCCAATTGTTGCCGCAGTCACCCGCGACGACGGCTGAGTCACAGTCTGAGGCACCGGAGTCGGTCACAACTGCAGAACCGCCGGCGGAATGCGTAGCGGCAAAAACGGAGCAACAAGAAATCGAATATCTCACCGGGCAAGTCGCATTGCGAACCGCGACGCTGCGTATTACCGAACTCGAGGCCCGCGTAAAGCGGTTACGCTATGACCTCGATCTCGCGGAAGGGACATTAGTCTCGGCGGAATCGGGGCTGCAGGCCGGCCTCGGCCGCGCCGATGCTATTGCACGGCTGGCGGAAACTCAAATTCTGTACCGCCACGTCGCTGACCTAAGCCCCAAACGCCAGGACTTGCTAGAGGAGGCCAAAACCAAACTGGAGCAAGCCGATCGCCATTTCGGCGAGTTTAATTTTGGTGCGGCAGTGTATTTTGCGCAACGTGGCAAGCACATCTTGAACTCGATAAAAGAGGAAGTCGAACGCCTCTCCAGCGCCGACAACGCCTATGTCGTAAGTGTCGACACCGTAAACCTGCGCACCGCGCCATCTACAAACGACGCAATCCTGCTGACCCTGGAGCGCGATACGCCGATATTTGGGGAAGAATCTTCGGGTGAGTGGTTATTGGTGCGCACCGCCGACGGCCGGCTCGGTTGGGTTCGTGGCGACCTGGTCCGGTCGGTTCCCTAGTCTGGATATTTTACGGAGGTCCGAACTTCGGCGAAAGTCGGGCTAGCGAATCGGTGTGAACGTCCGCCTGTTCATAATCGTAGCGATGGATCAATGGGGATAGTTACGGATTCTCGGCCGGTTGGGTGGCAAGACGTAGCACTGGTGTTGACGATCCCGGTTCGCTGGCGCGCACGCAATTGCGGCCCGAGTGTTTTGCCGCGTACAACGCGCTGTCGGCATTTTGCATGAGCTTCTCTGCGTCTCCTGCGTACTGGGCAACTCCTATCGATACCGTGACCTCGCGCTCGGTATCGACACGCACCTGTTTTCGAATTTCGTCCGACAACTTTTCCGCGGCCGCCAATGCACCGGCCTGATCTGCCACCGATGCCAGCAACGCGAATTCGTCACCACCAATGCGTGCCGGCACGTCCGCAGTCCGGATCTGCTCCTGCAATACGGCGGCAACACCGTTAATTATGCGATCGCCGGCTTCGTGACCCAGAGTGTCGTTCCAACGTTTAAAGTTGTCGATATCGACAATCAGCACTGAAAATGGAATTCCGCTACGTTTCGATTGTGCTTGATGCTCTTTAATTTTTTGTTCGAAGTAGCGCCGATTGTAGAGCCCCGTCATGCTGTCGGTAACCGATAGCAGTTCGAGCTTTTCGTTCAACACTGACAATTCCTTGTTGTTGGTTTGCAGGCGATCGTTCGCTTCTTCCAATTCGCGCCGGTAGTCTTCCGTCTCCACGGCATGTTGCTTCAAACGAGCCACCATCGACCCGAATTCACCGGTAAGTTTTCCTATCTCGTCGGCCCGTTCTATAGCCGGCAACTGTATATCGAGCTTACCCTCCCCGATCGTCTCGGCGGCCGCGCACAATGAATCAACGGGCCTCACAATCGAACGCGCCGCACGCCATGCGGCAATGAGCGACAACAACATTACGACAATTCCGGCCAACAGTGTGTCTTGCAATGTCGAAGAAATCGCCCCAAACAGCACGTGTCCGGGTTTTTCTATAACCAGGGCACCGCCGATCGCCGACACAGGAACCGCACTTCCGAGCATCGGCTCGCCGGAACTATCGGCATAACGATGGATGGACTTGCCACCGCCAACATACGGAATTGCACGTTTGAATATTTCCCCGGAAATACGTTTGTCCCGCGGGTAAATAAAACGTTGGTTCGCGTCCAGCAAAAATATATCACCGGGGCTATCGACTCCGTCCGCCGCCAATGACGGATCCAGGGCACCCAACTCGATGACCGCTCCCATCGTAGCGCCGAACTCATTGGCAGCACCACCGAGGCTTTTTACGACGAACTGCATCGGCCCTTTTTCAGTATCCAAAATTGTCGTAATCGATCGATTCTGGGTAATCGCCATCAAGGTTTCCGAGGTCAATTTTGGCGGCAATCCGTTCCAGGCAATTACATTGCCTTGGTCATCCAGGACAAATAACGCACGAAAATTCGGTAGTCGCGTATTAACATGATCGAGAAACAGTTCGATGTCCTTGATTGCCGTCTGCGGCGAGCTGGCATAACTCTCGATCGCGTCCACCAACAGGCGCGACGTCGCAAAAACGTTGATATCGTTAACGATCTGCGAATACCATAATTCGACCTTCGCCGAGGTGGCATGTAATTTGAGGGGAAACTCCTTCTCGGCGACGTCGTGGAAGAAATTCCATAACGTATGGGCAGCGATGGCCGTGACTAACAGCGCCGGAACCAGCGTCGCCGCGCTCACCAGTAAGCCGATACGTGTCGTCAGCCGGTGAAACCGCCTGACCTTGGGAACCCGCGCCTTTCGGTCCTTCTTTGCCAACTTTATCCCCTCATGGACAATCTGAGTGCAAAACTTGGCCGATCCGAACGGATCCCGCCGATAACACCCCTTAACAATAAATATAGTCGAAAATCTGGAGAATTCTGCCGCCTCAACACCCCGCCCGACGGTCCGCGTCTGTGCGGCATTGAGGGGGTAATTAGAGGGGGTAATTACAGATTCACGGCGACCGTGTAACGCTTAATATACGCGGCGTCCATCTCAAGCCCCCAACCCGCGCGATCCGGGACTTCGCAGAATCCGTCGATGATGCTGGCCGGATCTATCGGGCTGCGATAAAACAGCGGGTCGCGGTCGGGGTGGTACACCTCTAAACAGATGGCGTTCGCGTACGCCGCCATGAGCTGGATCGACAGTTGTGGCTCACCCGTATGGGCCAGCTGTAATCCGAAACACTGGGCCATGCCAGCAACTCGACGCCATTCGCTCACTCCGCCCCCGTAACCCGCATGGAAATTGCATATATCCAGGGCGCCGGCCGCCATGAGTTCGCGGCACCCGCCGCTGGAGATTTCGCTTTGTCCAGCGCAAATCGGTACGTCGACGCGGGCGCGCAATTCCGCGAGCATGCGGCGATCGTTATCCCAATGGCACGGCTCTTCGCACCACATCAACTCGAGATCCCCTGTGGCACGACAAAACTCCGGTGCCTGGGCAACCGTCCAGGCCTGATTGGCATCCACAGCAAGTCGAAAATCGTGACCGACGGCATCGCGAATCGCGCGCGCGCGCGCTGCGTCGTCGCTTGGCTTCATGCCCCCGACCTTGAGCTTCATACCGCCCATACCCATCAATCGCAGTTGTTCGGCCTCGGCCCCGTAATCGGCCGGCCGCTTGCCGTCCTCGTAATAGCCCGCAATTGCAATGACCGGTAGCCGAGACCGGTAACCGCCCCACATTCGATACAATGGCATATCTGCCACCTTGCCTAGCATGTCCCAGAGTGCCATATCAACGGCGGCTTGCGCTTGTAGCTCCACCCGTCGGTCGCCCAATATAGTGCGCGTGAAACGACGCATTTCGTCCCAACAGCGCTCAATTTGCCGCGGGTCGAGGCCCTTAAGCGCTGGCTGGAGCGTATCCCGAATGCATCGCACTACTGCCGCGCCGATACCAAAATCGTCACCAAGATAGCATTCACCGACTGGTCCGTTATCGGCATAAACCCGCGTGACGGTCGCTACCTTCGCGGTGTACGAATAGTTGATTCCCTGGAACGCGCGGGGCAGCGGCACCTGCAGTAAAATACATTCGATTCGCTCAATTTTCATCGCCACACTCCGTGCGCGAACCCGACGCCATTATCATCAATCATACGGTGCTGATATTGCCGCCGGCAACGCCTAATGACGCGTCCGCGTTGCCGTTACTTGCCGGAACTTGCTATCGTTGCGTGCCTAATCACGGGTTCGCCCGCAGTCACCCATACCCGGTTCCCGCTATGAGCCAATACATCGAATACGAAGCCGCCGAAAAAATCGCGACCGTGCAAATCGATCGCGCGTCTGCATTAAATGCAATCAATCCCGATGTAATGCGCGAGCTGTCGGACGCATTCCGCCGCGCGGACGATGATCCGCAGGTCCATGTGGTGGTATTAAGCGGTAGCGGCAAACATTTTGGCGCTGGGTTCGACTTGAAATTCAACTGGGGTCAACATTACGGTGGGCAGACTCCGATGGGCATGCGGCGCATGCTCACAGACTGCGTGGAGTTCGAGTACACACCGTGGGATTGTAGTAAACCGGTTATCGCAATGGTGCGCGGTTACTGTCTGGCCGGAAGTTGCGAATTGGCGCTGATGAGCTGTGTGACCTTCGCCTCCGATACGGCACAATTCGGCGAGCCCGAGATCCGCTTTTCCACAGCGTCACCGGCCATCGTGATGCCATGGATCGTCGGACTTAAGAAAGCCCGCGAGCTTTTGTACTCGGGCGACACCATCGATGCCCAGGAGGCGCTGCGTATTGGCATGGTGAATCGCGTTTTCCCGGATGCTCAGCTCGAGCAGGAGACCTGGCGCTACGCGAAGCGCGTCGCCGCGATTTCCTTAGAGGGTTTACAGGCGACCAAAGCCGCTATCAATCGCGGCGCAGAAATCGCGGGACTTCGCCAAGCCATTGCATACGGTGTCGAAGTCGGCGCGCTCCTCGACGCGAGCGATACCGCGGCGAACCGACGGTTTAATGAGATTCGCGAGCGCGACGGGCTTACCGCAGCCATCCGCTGGCGCGAACGTCAATTCGAGCCGTGATGAATTTTCCAAGCCGTGTATTGGCCCGATGACCGTGTCGAACGACGACAACGGCAAACCGCTACATCCCGAGTCCCGGGCCGCCCAGGCGCTTGGCCGCATCGATGCGGTGACCCGTGCGCTGGTACCGCCGCTGCATCCGTCGACCACTTACATCCGTGATGCCGATGGCGGTTACCGGTCCGGGCGTGGCTATACGCGTTCCCAGAATCCTACTTATGACACACCCGAAGACCTGCTTGCCAATCTCGACGGCGGCGCGAGCTGCCTGTTGTTCGCATCCGGTATGGCGGCTTCGACGGCGGTGTTCCAAACGTTGCTGCCCGGCGACCATGTCATCGTGCCACGCATCATGTATTGGGCGATGCGCAAATGGCTGCATGAATTCGCGATGTCATGGGGACTCGACGTGGAAATGGCGGACACGTCAAACACGGGTGCGATACGTGCGGCACTGCGGCCCGGAAAGACACGATTACTGTGGCTGGAGACACCCGCTAATCCGACTTGGGAAATCAGCGATATCGCCGCCGCCGCAGACCTTGCGCACAGCATAAACGCGCGCTTGGCAGTGGATAACACCGTGGCCACTCCGGTGCTGACACGGCCGATCGAATTCGGCGCGGATCTCGTCATCTACTCCGCCACCAAATACCTGAACGGACACAGCGATGTACTGGCCGGCGCAGTCGTCACCGCACGCCGCGATGCGTTCTGGCAACGCCTGCACCATTGGCAACAAGACGCAGGTGGCGTGTTGGGGCCATTCGAAGCCTGGTTACTATTGCGGGGTATGCGCACATTGTATCCACGGGTACGGCAAAGCTCGCGGACTGCGCAGAGCATAGCCGAACGATTGTCCGGGCATCCGCGGATTAGCGCCGTGCTATACCCGGGACTACTCGATCACCCACAGCACGCCCTTGCAACGCGGCAAATGACCGATGGGTTCGGCGGGATGTTGTCGATTAGGTTAGAGGGCGGCAAAGCTGCCGCTATGGCGACCGCCGCTAGAGTCGAGCTGTTTAAGCGCGCGACATCGCTCGGAGGTGTCGAAAGTCTTATTGAGCACCGCGCGAGCATCGAAGGACCCGCTACCCCGGTGCCCGACGATTTACTGCGGCTGTCGATTGGTCTCGAACATGCCGACGATCTGATCGCCGATCTCGAACACGGACTCGATTATACGGACCACGAATCGACGATTGTCGTTACTGACTCGCAAGGGCAACAATTTTTCGACGACGACGGATTGTCCGCTCGCATCGCCGCGGTGGTTGCAACGCACATTCGCCCGGTCGTGCAGGATCGTGGCGGCGATCTCCACGCATCGCTCGCAAACGGTTCCGTTGCAATCGATGTATTGGGTTCACCGGGTGCGTTAGTCCCATTGCGGTCATGGATCACCGGAATGCTACGCCACCACGTTCCCACCGTTACTAACATCACGTTTGCAATTGAACCGTCCGCATCGCCTTCTGCGGACGTTAATACACCCGTGGCACAACGCGTCGAGGAGTTACTGTCCGCGCAGATCAACCCGGCCATTGCAGCACATGGCGGCAAGATCGAACTCGACGAGGTGCGCGACGGCGCTGTGTACGTGCGTTTTAGTGGCCGCTGTCAAGGTTGCACAATGGCTGAAGTCACCTTGCGCCAAGGGGTGGAAACCCTGCTTCGCGAACATATCGACGGTGTGCAGAGCATCGTCGATCGCACCGATCACGATGCCGGGCTCGATCCGTTTTTCAGCCCCGGCAAAGGCGGCGGAGCCGACGGGTGACCGCGTCCGGCGACGTAACCCGGTCGCCGCGACTGCTATTACTGATCCCGAACCGTTTTTACCGCACCGAAGATTTCCTGAATGCGGCGCGTCGGCACGAGGTTACGCTAACCGTCGGTTGTCCGGTTCGATCTCCGCTTACGGCATTGACCGAGGACGGTATATTGCTTGTCGATTTTGCCGACCATTGCCGTGCCACCGATAGCATCGTCCGGTTCGCGGCACGACACTCATTGCAAGCCGTCGTCGGTGTCGACGAAACGACAACGTGGATCGCCGCCAATGCCGCGCGGGCGCTTGGCCTTAAGCATAACGCGCCGCATGCCGTGGCCACGGCCCACAATAAATACCGCTGGCGCTGTGCACTACTGCGTTCGGGACTGCCTACACCGGATTTTTCGTTGCTGCCAATCGGCGCCGATGTTGAGCTCGCGGCCGCGTCGCAGCACTATTCGTGCGTGCTAAAACCGCTCGACCTATCGGCAAGCCGCGGCGTAATTCGAGCCGATGACTGTCCCACATTTATTGACGCAGTCGATCGCATTACGCCTATCATTAAACAAGCGTCGCGACACACCGACATTCTCGTAGAAAATTTCGTAGCCGGGCCGGAAATAATTGTTGAAGCGAAATTGACGGACGGCAAACTCAGGCCGCTCGCGATTTTCGACAAGCCCGGCACAACGGACGGGCCGTATTTTGAAGAGCATATGCTGATCACACCGTCGCGCCTCGCAGAAGATCTACAACAAGCTTGTATCGAGACCGTTGCGGCTGCGGCCGCCGCTGTCGGATTGCGACACGGGCCGCTGCATACTGAACTGCGAATCGACCAGGGCACACCGATACCGATCGAGATCGCCGCACGGTCGATCGGCGGATTGTGCTCACGGGTCCTGCGTTTCGATAACAATATGACACTCGAAGACTTGATAATCGGCGATGCGCTTGGGATCACCATGCCTTCCAAATCACGTGTATCCGCCGCCGGCGTCATGATGATACCGATCCCGCAAAGCGGCGTGTTGAAAGCGGTACACGGTGTGGCTCTGGCGCGGGCGTGCCCCCAAATTACCGATGTCCGAATTACGATTCCCGTCGGTCAACTCGTGCTGCCTGTACCCGAAGGCGATCGTTATCTCGGCTTCATCTTCGCGGCCGGCGACACACCGGAAATCGTGCAAACGGCGCTACAAAACGCGCACCGCAAGCTATCGATCGTAATTCGTTAATACACCGCCGCTCTGACCACGGCTTAATTAGGAGACGACTGGCTAGCGAAGAAACAGCCGCTTCGCAATCGCGAAGGTCTTCTTATCCACCCAGTATTTCGTTGTCATTCCAATGCTGACTCGGAGTACACCGTCGACATTCCCGTCTGCATCGACACGCGGTAATAACAATGCCCGAAACAGCACGATATAGTGTCCGTCGTCTTCAGTAAATCCGATGCGATAGTGCTTCAATTTTTTTTGTTCCGCATCCAGTTCCATCAACCCCTGAAAATCGCTATAACTGCGCGACCAGGCTTCGAGGTAATAGCCCGGGAGCATTGCTTGTTCCGCCGCAACCGATAAAAAATCGGATTCGTCGGTCTCAACGCAGGCGTAACCATCGGTGCGCACACAGTCGTCCGCAAGTTTACTCACATAATCCCGGCTACGTTGTTCCGATTCCGTCGATTGCGCCACACATGCTCCTTGAAACAATACACTGCCGATAAGGATAGCAAGTGTTGACCGGTAAATGGAGCGCCGCGACGTCAATTCGCCACCCGACTCAGAGTCACGATCTCCCCGGTTCGATGCTGGTGCCACTTCAAAAATCCGGCCGGCGTGCCCAGATAGCCATCCACTCCAAGACTCCTATCCGCAATTACATCCTGCGGTGAAAAATTTTCGTTGTCAAAACGCGGATCAGGACCGCCGTGGGTATGATAACTCGCAGCAAGACTCGTGCCTTCCGGCACAAACTCAAAAGCAGGCACGAGATCAATCTGGGCGACTTGTCCCGCCACCGCGGGGGTACGCCCGTACGATCCGTCCGCGTTGCGATATACCCAACCGCCATGTTCACGGTTTTCCCGCACCGAGGTTGGGTTAATGGCATTGACCGCATCGAATCCGGCCGCGTTTTGGGTTGCAAAGCGCGGGGTCTCGTCTTTGGATTTGCTTCCGGAACTGCCGATGGCCGCCGCGCCGGCAACCGCTACGCCGGTAATGATCAACACCTTATTGCGCTTCTTGGCTTTGGTTTGACTGTCGACCGGCTCCGGCTCATCCGCCGCGTGCAAGGCCGCGCCGCGCGTACGTCCGATCACGCCCATAACACTCAGGATGACTCGATTTTCGCCATTCTGATAAAGGGGATTATCGCTGCTCGCGAGATTGACCTGGACGGCACGGCGTGCCGACAGGGGCGACCAGAAACTTAATCGTTTAGTATAAGCGCCTGTAGCGGCACGTAACTGTTGAAAGTTCAACTGCGCCGTACCGACCCGCAGCCCGAGGTCGACGGCTGAACCCATTGCCTCGCGGCCTCTCTTTAGCGACGTGAACGTTGCCGCGAAACGGTCATTGCTGACTCCAACGTGGCTGGCGCGCCGATCTTCGAGGCGCGCGGCGTGCATCGTCATCGCTCCCGCGTGCACGAGCACATCGTCGCTCAGCGAATAAGCGATACTGGAACCGTTAAACGAGAAACTCGCGTTACTCCCACCGTGGAAGAAATACGGATCGATGCCACGATACGAATTATCCGCCGTGAACGCCCCCCTGCCGCTACCCGTAGCCAGTGCCATTGTAAACTGACCAAACGATACTGCGCCGTGCATGTACCGGTCGCGGTCACTCACCATGCTCAACAAATGCAACTCGGATATGTCCCACCGACGGCTAAACCCGTAGCTCAACGACGACAACCCGTCCGAGCCGAGCCGGTATGGGTCTAACGCAGTATTGTGCCGTAGATACGAGATCTCCGACGAATACATGCCGCTGTCGCTGGATGCGAGTAGCAGCGGCCGATCGTATCCGATCGTCTTATGGGCGGGGGATACATATTGATGAACGCCGGACGGCGTCCCGATTAGCGCCGCATCTCTGCCGTACGACATATCGTTCGCGTCACATATGACGCTCGTGAGCAGGAGTGCAGTGAATCCCGATACTCGATATAACCCGGCCACAATTAATTCCCTTAATGCATCGAATGCGATGGGTATACTATATCATTACTCTTTTGCCTAAATGGGGCATGATTATCCGCCATCTAAAGGCATCTAGGGCGCCCAATGACAGCATACAATATCTTTTGGGAATTCAATTAAATTCGTTGATCCCGGCGCTGATAGGTCCAAACCAGCAGCGCACTAATAATCAAAACGACGGACCCCACGACCGACAATGTACTCCCCCACATCACGCTTTCCGGTTTATAAGTCAGCTTAAGTTCGTGTTTTCCGCGTTCGACGGGAATCGCCTGAAATAGGTCGTCTGCACGCATCACCTTGGCCCGGAGACCGTCGATTTGTGCGTGCCAACCGGGAAAATATTGCGTTCTTACTACAATTAGACCGGGCCCACTGGTTTCTACTGTGGCAACTAGACTTTGGTGGTGCCAGTCAACTCCGGTGACACTGTCATCATCATCAAGTTCCATCTATCCGGCCCTGGCGCAAGATAGAGAAAAAAACTAAACGGTGAAAGAAAGGATGTGTGGGGATCCGCCAACAATGGGATGCCAATGCCGACCGCCTTGTTCCAAATTGGAAACTCACCGATCGACAATGCGTCGTGCACGGCCTTCGCAGTGGCCGCGTTAATCCGCCGTGGCGGCCCCGAATCAATCCATGGATTACTGGGGGACGGAATTAAGGTTTCTCCATCGGATACAACGGGGTAACCAAGCAGAGCAAATATCGCGACCGCAATTAAAAGTACGGTCCAAATTCGATTAATCGGCATGCGGGAATACAGCGCAGAGGGTCCTCGGGAGTTCCAAATCAATGCGTCTATTTTCTCCTACAATATCTGACTCAAGAATTCCTTTGTGCGTGGGTCTTTGGCGTCAGTGAAAAAGCTGGAGGGAGGGCCATGCTCAACAATGACTCCTCGATCCGTAAAATAGATATGGTCCGCGATCTCGCGGGCGAATCCCATCTCATGGGTCACCAATATGCATGTCATGCCGTCTTGAGCCAGGTTCTTGATGGCGACCAATACTTCCTTCACTGTCTCGGGATCCAGGGCAGCCGTGACCTCATCGAACAACATCACATCCGGATTCATCGCCAACGATCTCGCGATGGCAACTCGCTGCTGTTGGCCTCCGGATAATTCCCCGGGATAACCGTCTTCCTTACCTTCGAGATTGACTCTTTTGATCAGCGTGCGCGCCCGCTTCTCCACTTCGTCTTTCGGCTGCTTTAGCACCTTAACCGGAGCCATCATGATGTTTTCAAGCGCTGTTTTGTGTGGAAACAAATTGTATTGTTGAAACACCATTCCCACTTTTTTGCGCAGCGCAAGCTTGTCAAGATCGGGATCATTAACCTCCCGACCTTCGACCTTTATCGAACCCGAGTCGATATCATTTAACGCATTAATACACCGTATCAATGTCGATTTTCCCGACCCCGAGGGCCCGATAACGCAGATCACCTCGCCTTTCATGACGTCCAACGACACACCCTTTAGCACCTCGAGCGCACCAAAGGACTTATGTACATCGTTGATCGAGATGATCGGCTGACTCGCCTCCCAGTTATGAATGCTCATATCCGCTCTTACACCATTGGTAGAGTTGTTATTGCTTCACCACGTATCGTCTTTCCAACGCCAGAGTCAGGCGCGCGATGGGGTAGCAATAAACAAAAAATACACACAGGGCAAAACCATAAAATGGCGCCAACAGTTCAGGATGATTATCTTCCGATTCCATCGCCTGACGCGATAATGTCACAATTTCCTCAACGCCTAATAAGGAAACTAGAGGTGTTGCCATCGTCAGAATTGCATACCAATTCATCCATGGTGGAATCATTCGCTTGAAACATTGCGGCAATATTATCTGCCACAACGTTTGCTGGCGGGTATAAGCCAGCGAGTTAGCCGCCTCCCACTGACCGGTCGGGACCGACTGAATGCCACCGCGCACGATTTCCGAAATGTTTGCCATTATCGGCAGTGACAATCCGACCACTGCCTTTATCCAGTCCGGTATAGGTATGATCCGGTCACCGATCTGAATTTCAAACGGAAAGGCCAGCATCACGATAAACAATAAGACCAACCACGGCGAGTTTCTAAACAATTGAGTAATGAACCACGAAGGTTTCGAGATTGCCTTTAGTGGTGATATTTGCCCTAGACCCAACATCACACCGACAACAGTGCCGATAGACATTGTAAGAAAACTGATCAACACGTTAAGTGTGAATCCCTTACTCATCAGAAACGGCAGCCAGCGCCACAATGCTTCCAGCGCATGGACCGAAGTGTATTTGGACTGAGCCATACCAATAGCGGGCCATGCCAATACAATGACAAAAACAATCAACATGGCCCATGGTGAAATCCCGGCTACCCAACGGCTGAACAACAAATCCCCCGGCTTACCCGCATAGTCCGCGGCGTACGGTTTTAGCACCGGCAGGTCGGTTGTGGCCCGGTCACTAATTGCGCCGACACCCGGAATGGATGTGAGAGATAATCGCATCGATCAGTTGCCGTAACCGGGAATGCGATTCGCCTTTTCCCAACGATTCATGGCTATCACCAGGATGCCGACCAATATGATATAAACGACAAACAGTACGGTCATGCTTGCGTTTTGTGCCGTGGAATAGTCGTTATAAATACTCACCATCTGATACAGCAATTCCGGGACCGCGATCGCTAATGCCTGGGTAGTGGTTTTAACCAGATTAACCAAATTATTATTGAGCGCGGGCAAACTTACTCTGAAGGCGAGCGGCAACACCACGTACAGATAAATTTGCAGGCGATTCATACCCAGCGCCTCGGCGGCTTCCTGGGTCGATTCGGGTACGGCCTCTATGCCGGCTCGAAATATCTCAACATTAAACGCACCGGCGAAAAACGACAGGGAAATAATCGCCCAGCCGACATTCGAAATTATTGGGACTTCCAACCAACCATCAGGCGAATAGGTAGGCGTGAATTGGCCAAGTGCGAAATAGAAGAACAACAACTGAATTAACGGTGGCGTATTCCTAAAAAACTG
>Ga0224497_10001364_pt1 | contig 15613 bp, 18 predicted proteins | sample SF_Jul11_sed_USG_4_FD_167970 | JGI IMG/M metagenome (GOLD analysis project Ga0224497, IMG submission 167970) | Sediment microbial communities from San Francisco Bay, California, United States - SF_Jul11_sed_USGS_13 | ecosystem: Environmental > Aquatic > Marine > Sediment | place: USA... | reverse complement strand
AAGTTTTCCGCAAGCTTCACAAATAGCATGGTCGTGCCGCGTGGTAATACGGTCAAATCTCGCGGGCCCGCCGCTGAGACTGACTTCGCCAATCATCCCGTTTTCCTTGAGATATCGAAGGGCATTTGTAGACCGTGGCGAATGAGATTCCCGGCAAGGTCTCTTTGGCGCGATCGAAAACCTCTCCGGCCGATAGATGGTCGACCGAACTTTGGATTACATCAAAGACGGCTCTTCGTTGTTTTGTAAGTATGGGTTTGCGGACGTCAGTTGCCGACATAAATTTTCTATAATTAGACTAATTCTAAATCAATAATTTGTCAAGACTATAGAATTTGGCTGTGGAACATGATTGAAGTCTTCAAGAAGGGAATTGAAACTCGAAGCCCGGGCATAAAAATGCCGCCGAAAAACAATCCGGCGGCAAGATAAATCTATATAACTTTGGCGAGTGCGACGACCTTCTCCCGTTTGGAGACCACAACGCCGCCCGGCTTTTCGACTGTCACAGCGAAAGCTTTTGGCCCCTTGACCCTAAGGTTTGCATCGATTGGAACGATGACTTCTCCGTCTTCATTTACATCGAAAACGCCACCGTCGATGGGAGTCGCTTCGTCCTGAGTTTCGTCGAAGATCCAGAGTTGATAGGCCTCCTTCGACTTGTCGTTGGCGGGCAGGCCGCGGAACCGCATGTAGCCTTCCTGCTTTGAATCGCTCCATACAACATCTCCCTCAACATTCAGACTCTTGTCCGGAGATTCCCAGGAAGTACGGATCGGTGAAGAAGAAGCAAGTAAAGCCTCGCGTTTCTCTGCCAGCGTCGGAACTTTTTCTTCTGTCTTAACCGGACGATCGTCGTCCGCAATTTCGCTGCCTCGAGGCACCGCAAACCAAATGTTCGCAACCAGCGCCGCACACGCTGCGGCAGCGACGGCCCAACCGAGCCACTGCAAAAAAGCGGTCTTTGGTTGATCCTGTTCTTCATCCACGGCAATCGCCTCCGACTGCCGGTTTCCAAATCTTTCCCTCCAAATGTCATCTGCCTGGTCTGCAATCCGATTTTTAAGAAAGTCCGGCATCTCTTCAGTTTGGTCTAAGGATGCTATCTGGAAAGCAGCTGCCGCAGCTTCAAAGGAAAAGTCATTTGCGAATTCGGGATGCTTCTTTTTGAGCTTTCCCATCTCCGTCCGCTCTTCAGCGTTTAGACCAAACGTCGCCTCATCAGACAGGAGTTCCAGCAATCTCATTTCGCTTTCTTTGTTCATGCTGACACCTCCCTCATTTGGTTCTTTGCCTCAAGCAGTTCGCGTACCTGTATCAAGCCTCGTCTTGCGTGAGTCTTCACTGTGCCCAAAGGCATTGACAACGATTCGGCAATCTCGCTGTGCGAGTAGCCTTCAACAATCGAAAGATGAAGTATCTTCCGCTGATCCGGTTTCAGATCTGCCATCAACTGAGACGCCTGGTTAGCCTCGACACTCATTTCGAGAAATTCGTTTGCTTTGTTCGCTGGCTCGACGAGCATATCCTCAAACGAGTCTATGTGAGGTTGGCGGGTCGCTTTTCGGAGGCGGTCGATCAGCCTTCGTCTCGCGATCATTGCCACAAAAGTCGTTTCCGAAGCCTGCGAAGCGTCAAACCTCTCGGCGTTCTTCCAAATTTCGATAAAGATCTCCTGCACCGCGTCTTCAGCTTCTTCTTTATTAGGAAGCATTCGTCGAGCGAGAGACCAAACAAGTCCGCTGTACTGATTCAGGCACTCTTGCACGGCGTCGCGATCCCCCGCCGCGATCCGTTCAAGAATCCCTGCAGAAGCGGCCTCACCATTTCCTTTAACTATCTCCTTGTTGCTCACCTTGGTACCTATTCTAGGTGAAAAGAAGGAAGTATTAAAGTCGAGCAACCCGGGATTGGCCGCAAGTTTGTCAATCGTGTTGCTTCGTTGTTGCGTTGCAAACATCTTTTTCCACACCGTCTCGATTCGTCCAACTTTCTCCGACGGAATTGCATAGATCCACCCTAAAAAAATAACCGCGGGCGCTTGCTTTCGCGCCCACGGTCGTTAAGCGCAATTTCAAATTACTACTTCGGCATCAATACAGTATCGATGACGTGAATCACGCCATTGCTGGCTTCAACGTCGGCCTTTATTACCGTGGCACCGTTGATCTTCAACTTGCCATATTTCGTCTTGATCTTCACTTCCTGACCTTGAACCGTCTTCGCCGACTTTAGCGTCTTGACGGTTTCCGCACGGACGTCACCGGGAATCACGTGATACGTTAAAATTTTGACTAACATATCCTTGTTTTCCGGCTTGAGAAGATTTTCCACAGTTCCGGCAGGCAACTTCGCGAACGCTTCGTCTGTCGGCGCAAGCACCGTAAAGGGACCGCTGCCTTTCAGGGTATCCACAAGTCCAGCAGCCTTTACTGCGGCTACCAGTGTGTTAAACATATTGGTCGAAACAGCAGTGTCGACGATGTCTTTTTTCATTGGCGGCATCAGGACGCTGTCGATGATGTGAATGGTACCGTTGGACGCCTTAATGTCGGTTTTGGTAACCTTCGTCGAACCGTTCAGATAGACCGAGCCGTCCTTGACCTTGATCATCACATTGTCACCCTGAATCGTCTTGGCGTTGTCGAGTTTAACGACGTCGGACGCCATTACATTTCCTGCCACTACGTGGTACTTGAGGATGCCGATCAACATATCCTTGTTTTCCGGCTTCAGGAGCTTGGCTACCGTACCTTCTGGCAACTTGTTGAAAGCGTCGTCTGTCGGTGCGAATACAGTTAAAGGGCCGTCTGCGCGAAGCGCACTTTCGAGTCCCGCTGCTTGCACTGCCGCAATGAGCGTTCCAAAGACCTTGGCTGAAGCTGCCGTGTCCACAATGTCCATCGACTTCTTATGGTCGTCATGCGGATTAGGCACGCTGGTCGCGAGCGCCGCTGCCGGCGTGATTAGTAAAAATGCTGCGATTGCTAATATAAAGTTTTTCATGGAAATCCTCCCTTGATCGTAAATTAAATTTTGTTGCGACTCTTGTGCCGCTTGATTAAGTTTTCGACGATTGCATGCAATCAGATTCAAATTCTTCGCAAATTCATTTTTTTATTTGAAACATCCGGCAAACACCGAGGATCTTGGGGGGATATGCGTGGTCCGGGGCAAGAAAAAAAGACCGCCTCGTCAGGCGGTCAGCGATTTCAACTTAATCGTAGAGGAAGCAGGACAAAGAATTCTTGCTTACACAAGAAGCTTGAATCTCATCGATTCCTCGCCTTTATTTTGGCAAATAAAACTGCACACCGATCCGAATTTTCAATTTTCGGGTGTGGTATCAGATGATTGCTTGTTTCCGGCAAAGCATAAGGAGAGCAGAAAAATAAGAAAGAGAATCGTCGAGGTTCCGGCGGAGACAAGACAGTACTGGCAGAAAGCCTTGATTACCCATGCCTGGAGATAGATCAGATAGACCGAAAACACGAACATCACCGAAGAAAGCAGGCCAAATGCCTTCCAAAGACTCTTATTTCCGGAAAACACGAGAAAGGCAAGGGCGAACGCGGCAAAATATGCAATCGCTCCATACAGGGCCGTCGGAAGTCCGTAGAACTCCGCCCAAGTACTGTTGAGAACGGTTTCGCATCCTGAAACCAGATTGCACGGGACGGCTGTACCGGCGAGGTGCTTTGAGGTGAGATAGGCCGCGTCAGCCAAACCTACCAATGCGGTAATAAACCCGGCGGCGGCAAATTTTCTGGTCGGGTCGGTTCCACGCGGCATATCATTCATTTGTCATTTTGAATTCGCCTGGTCTCCGGCGGAAGTGTTTTCGCCCGAATCGGGTTTTTGCGGCCCGTTTATTCGTTCCAGTTCCGCGTCGATCAACTGCTTCATCGATGCGACTTCAAGCTGCTGGAAAGGAATCGGTTTGCCGTTGATCAGAATCGTCGGCGTGGATGTGACGTTGAGAGCGCGGCCGCGCGCAACATCGGCGTCAATCCTCGACTTCATACCCATTGAGAGCGCGTCATTTTCAAATTGTTGCGCATCGAGGCCGATGCTTTTGGCATACTCGATGAACGTCGGTCGTGCATTGGGCTGTGCTGCCCAGGTCGGCTGATTCTTGAAGATCAAGTCCTGCATCTGCCAGAATTTTCCCTGTGCTCCGGCGGCTTCCGCAGCCAGGGCGGCGTCGTAAGCATTTGGATGAATTTGCGTCAGAGGGTAATTCCTGAAGACAAATTTGATCTTGGGGCCGTATAGAGAAATGACCTCTTTTACTTTCGGGTGAACCACTGAGCAAGTCGGACACTGGAAATCAGCAAATTCTTCCAAGACTATCGAGGCGTTTTCTGAACCGAGCATATTCGCAGGGCTGGCTCCGTTCGGCGCCTTCGCGTATCTCTCGCGGGCAAGGTCGCCGGTCTGCGTGGAATTTGCATTCGAGTTCGCCGAGAGCGGGTCCGGCACATCTCCCGACTGGGACACGAAGTAAATGCCAAGTATTGTGGCAAGGGCGATCGCGCCGATAATGAGAAAGGGACCGCGGCTGCTCTTACTCGCCGCTTTTTTGTCTGCCTGGGTCATAGAATATCTCCAACACTAACCTAGAACTTTTCGTCGTTTCTTACCGGATCGTTTTTCGTTAAGGACTTCGATCGACTCGACAACCTTTGAATAGATACCGTCCGCGTCGAGACCGTACTTGGCCCGCAGCAGACTGGGATCCCCGTGCGTGATGATCCGGTCGGGAATACCCATCCTCACGATTCTGACCGTGTCGAGCATCGAATTCTCTTCCAAAACTTCCATAACCGCCGAACCGAATCCGGCGGCAACATATGCTTCTTCCACTGTCACGATGACCCTTGATGTCTGAGCCAGCGTCAAAATCAACTCGGAATCAAGAGGTTTTACAAACCTCGCGTTTACTACGGTCGCGTCAATCCCGACCTTCTCAAGTTCCTTTGCCGCTTCGAGTGCCGGGTAGACCATCGAACCATAGGCCAGAATCGCGACTTCTCCGCCTTCTCGAACCAGCTCTGCCTTCCCAACTTCGAGTCGCTCCGGTGCCGCATCGATGTTCACCCCGGTTCCGGCTCCTCTCGGATAACGGATCGCTGCGGGGCCCGGGTGTTCGATCGCGGTCAGCATCATGTTCCGCAGTTCGGCCTCGTCCTTCGGAGCCATCAGAATCATGTTCGGATAGGCACGAAAATACGCAATGTCCAAGAGCCCGTGGTGTGTTGGGCCGTCGGCGCCCACGATCCCCGCACGATCCATCGCAAAGGTAACGTTTAAATTCTGTAGGCACACGTCGTGAATCACCTGATCAAAGCCTCTTTGAAGGAACGTTGAGTAAATTGCGGCGACCGGCTTTAGTCCCTCCGTCGCCATGCCCGCACAAAAGGTTACTGCGTGTTCCTCGCAAATACCGACGTCAAATGAACGATCGGGGAATTCTTCAAGGACCTGATCTATTCCCGTACCATCCGGCATCGCCGCAGTGAGCGCGACGATTTTCGGGTCTTCCTTCATCAATTCGCACATCGTGCTGCCGAATACCTTTGTATAGGTCGGAGGAGACGGTTTGGAGGATTTCTTGATTGCTTGTCCGGTCTTCAAATCGAATGGTCCGGTCGCATGCCAGGCATAATAGTTTTCTTCGGGAGACGGATACCCCTTACCCTTTTTTGTCAGCGCGTGGACGATTACCGGCCCGTCTTCCACCTGCTTCGCCTCTTCGAGTGCCTTTACAAGCATCGGGACGTTGTGACCGTCTACGTATCCGATGTATTTGAATCCCAGTTCGTTTACGAGTGCTCCCGGAAGAACAGCCGCCGCAATAGCATCCTTAAAGGACTTTGCCGCGCGCCGGAGGCTGTGTCCGACACCCGGTACGCTTTCCAGCGTGTCGCCGATCTCTTCTTTCAGATGATGATAGCTTTGCGCGCCCTTAATCCTGTTGAGGTAACCAGTCAGCGCCCCGACCGCCGGCGCGATCGACATATCGTTGTCGTTGAGAATCACGATCAGCCGAGACTTGATGTGACCCGCCTGGTTGAGTGCTTCCATCGCCATTCCGCCCTGCAGGGAGGAATCGCCGATAAGAGCGCAAACGTGAAAATCCTCACCCTTACGGTCACGCGCGGCAGCCATTCCCAGTGCGGCGGAGATCGAAGTCGAAGCGTGGCCGGCGCCAAAGGTATCGTATTTGGATTCGTCCCTTTTCAAGAAAGGGCTCAAGCCGCCGTATTGCTTGATCGAGCTCATCTCGTCGCGGCGACCGGTCAGGATTTTATGAGCGTAGGCCTGGTGGCCGACATCCCAAACCAGACGATCTCTCGGAGTATCGAACGCATAGTGCATCGCGACCGCCAGTTCCACGGCTCCAAGCGAAGCGCCCGTGTGCCCGCCGATGCGCGAACAAGTTTCAAGAATAAACTGCCGAACCTCGTCGGCAACTTCCTGAAGGTCTTCAATCCTCAGTTGCCGTAAGTCATCGGGTGATTCGATTTCTGAAATAAATCTCATTTCGTTACCTGTACTTATGCCGAAACACGCATTTTATCTTTCCAATAATGAAATGTTAAATGACAAATCTGGGTTTTTGACTGAAATTTTTGAACCTTTTGATCTGCGGGAGCGTCTAAGGGAGCAGAACAAGTCTTAATATGCACTGGATGGGAGATTTATTTATGTCAATAAGACGTCATTTTTTATCATTTTTGGGGCTGGTTTTTGTATTTACAGCGTTTTCGGCCGTCACCTATGCACAGGAAACGAGCGATACAAAGACAGATAATGCGGAAAAGTCGAGGATCGAGGGCCGGAAGGGTCAGTTTGGCCGAAAGGGAAGATCGGGATTTCGTGGAGGCCGCGGCCATCACGGCATGGTTCGCGGGCTGCACAAGCTCGATCTGACGGAGCCGCAGAAGGCTCAGATCAAAACCATTATGGAAACCCATATACTCGGCCAGCAGCCCTTCCGCGAAGAAATGAGGTCTCTCGTGATGAAAATGAGGGACGGTACCGGTACGGAGGACGACAAGGCGCGAATCGCAGAACTTCGGGCTCAAAAAAGGGAGGCCTCCGAACAGGTAAAGAATTCCATTCTTGCGGTCCTGACGCCGGAACAGCTTCAGAAAATGGAGCAAATGAAGGCGGAAAGAAAGCAAAGGATGGAAGAACGCCGGCAACGCTGGATGGAACGAAAGCAACAGCAGAAGCCAGTCGAGCCGACAAAGACGGACAACTAATTTTCGGCAATTAGTTGGTTCTCCTTAAATGTAAACAAGAGCACCGCGGGGAAGCCCGGGGTGCTCTTGTTTTTTCAGTTCTTTAAGGAAGTTGTCATGGCTTTATGTGCTGATCGTAAAAAAGGCCATGGAATCCAGTTGCGGAATCTTTAGCATTCGCGTTGCCTTTGGCACCGGCGGGGCCGTGTCTATTGATCGCTTCGTCAGAGAAACGCGTCAAAGGCGCGACATGAATTAGCGCGTTTTGGAGGGCGAAGCGCGAAGCCCCTGTAAGAGGCGATACAAAAAGTCAGATTGGCCCCGGCAGGGGCTGCGCCGTATTCCGGGGCTTGTAAAACATGGTCCTGGATACCTGACTCTTTGTTAAATGGGATTTCAAATTCGTAGCGCCCTAACTATTCCTTTTCAATTTGATTCAGGAACTCGGGCAGGTAATCGCGGATCTCATTCCTGACTCTTCGAAAAGCCGCGAGCCTCTCCTCTTCGCCTCCTTCAACAGCGGCGGGATCCGGAAAAGCATGGTGAATAAGTCTCGTCGAGGCGGGGAAGTACGGGCAGTCGGTTTTCGCGTTATCGCAGACGGTCAGTACGAACTCGATCTGTTGGTTCGCAAACTCAAAAACGGATTTTGAACGGTGATTCGAAATATCGATTCCGATTTCCGCCAATGCCTTTATCGCTTCAGGACGGACAATGCTCGGTACGGTTCCCGCGCTAAACACCTCGTAGGTCTCGCCCGCGAGGTCTTTCAGCAGGCCTTCTGCCATCTGACTGCGGGCCGAATTGCCGGTACAAAGAATCAAAACTCGCTTTCGTGCAGTCATATTTCAGGTATTTTCCAGACTTTCAATTGTTGGAGAAGAAGCAAAATATTTGCCGCGCAGCCAGATTGCGACGCTAACCAAACCAATTAGGACGGGAACTTCAACGAGCGGGCCGATAACAGCGGCAAATGCAACACCGGAACTTATTCCAAATACTGCGACAGACACGGCGATTGCGAGTTCAAAGTTGTTGCTGGCTGCGGTAAAAGAGAGCGTGGCCGTTTTTGAATAGTCGGCACCGACAGCCTTACCCATTAAAAAGCTTATAAAAAACATGACGACAAAATAGATCAAGAGCGGTATCGCAATACGCAGGACATCCATCGGAAGCTCCACAATCAACCCACCTTTGAGGCTAAACATCACGACGATCGTAAAAAGTAGAGCGATCAAGGTCAACGGGGAAATCCTCGGAATGAACTCGCCTGTAAACCAGTCCACACCTTTTACCCTGATAAGAACAAACCGCGTCAACATTCCCGCGAAAAACGGGATTCCCAGATAGATCAGGACGCTTTCTGCAATCTGCCAGGTGCTGATCTCAACAATGCTGCCGGCAAAACCAAAGACGGGAAGCAAAATACTCAGGAAGAACCATGCGTAGACGCTGTAGAAAAGAACCTGAAACACGGAATTAAAAGCAACCAGTCCCGCCGCGTACTCGGTATCGCCGTCAGCGAGTTCGTTCCAGACGATTACCATCGCGATGCACCGTGCGAGACCGATCATTATCAATCCGACCATATATTCCGGGTAACCGCTCAGAAAGGCGATCGCCAGGAAAAACATGACCGTTGGTCCGATGATCCAATTTTGGATCAGCGACAGTCCGAGGATCTTGGTGTTTCGAAAAACCTCCCCCAATTCCTCATACCGGACCTTTGCAAGCGGCGGGTACATCATGACGATGAGGCCGATCGCAATGGGAATATTGGTTGTTCCGATCTGAAACCGATTGATAAACGCTTCGGTGCCTTGAAAGAAATAGCCGATAGCAACGCCAAATAGCATCGCAATAAATATCCAAAGCGTCAGGAATCTATCCAAAAAGGACAGACGCTTGCGCGGTCCGCATTCAATACTACCCATCTGTTGTTTCCTATAGTCTTTCGAGAGCCGACAGGATATCTTTTTCAATATCACCCTTGTCTTCAATTCCGACAGAAAGCCGGATAAGGCCCTCCGATATGCCCGCCGTTTTGCGTTCTTCTTTACTTAAAACCGCGTGCGTCATCGAAGCCGAATGCTGGGCAATCGATTCGACACCGCCAAGGGAGGTCGCGATGGAAATCAAGTCGAGGCCGTTCATAAACGCCTTCCCCTCTTCGAAGCCGCCGAGATCAAATGAGACCATGCCACCGAAACCGCGCATCTGCTTCTTTGCGACCTCGTGATTCGAATGCGTTTCCAATCCCGGATAAAAGACCTCCTTGACCTTTGGATGGGACGACAAAGAGTCCGCGATGAAGGATGCGTTTTCATTGTGCTGGCGCATTCTCAAAGCAAGTGTCTTGATTCCTCTTAGAACGAGCCACGCGACCTGCGGCGCGATGTTGCCGCCAAAATATTTATTGGTGCTGTGCCGGATACGCTCGATAAATTCGGAACTCCCGGCCACTACACCGGCCGTAAGATCACTGTGTCCGCCCAGATACTTCGTCGCCGAATGGATCGACAAATCCACCCCGAGCCGCAGGGGCCTTTGGTTAAACGGAGTCGCAAATGTGTTGTCGGCGATGGTGATGATCTCCTGGGCACGTGCGAATTCCGTGACTGCTTCGATTTCCGTGATGTTTAGCAGCGGGTTCGAAGGAGTTTCAATCCAAATTACACGTGTCGTGTCTTTGATCGCGGCCTGATAATTCGCGGGATTCTTAGCGTTAACGTAGCTTATCTCCAACCCGAAATTGTCGGAAAGATAGTGAAACAGCGAATTCGATGTCGAATACATGGACTCTGGCGCGATGAGGTGATCACCGGATCTAATGACGCTCATCAGTGCCGATGAGATCGCGGCCATACCCGAGGCGAGTGCAATCGCGTCCTCGCCGTGTTCGAGCGCCGCAACCGCCTTCTCCAGCGCTTCCTGTGTCGGATTACCAAGACGCCCGTAGAAGTACCCGTGCTTCTCGTAGTTATGCACCGCCGCGCCTTCCGCGGCATCTTCAAATGCAAATACGGAGGCGTTATAAATGGGAACGGAAGCCGCCCCGTGATGCGACCTGCGGTCCATTCCCGCATGCACGCTGGTTGTAAAGATCGAATCCGCTTTTTTCATGGAACAAAACTACATAAAGAAGACCGGCTTAGCAACAGCCCTGTTTTGCGTCGGAGGCAGCGGGAGCAGTATCCGTTTGGAGCTTGCTTTCGCTACGGCTGATGCCGACGAAGTCTCCGTCGCAGCAGGTTGATTCCTTTTCGTCCATAGATTCAACGTCTTCAAGAACGACAAAGGCCTCCCATTCGTTTCCGTCCGGATCCCTGACCCAGGTCTTGTCCTGGCGCGCATAACAACACGTGACGTCCATCTCGTCGGCCGTGACCAGACCCGCCTCCGTCCAGCGCCGCTTAAACTCATGTACTTTTTCCGACGAATCAACCTGAAGGCCGAGGTGCGACAGCGAGCCGCCCGCGTCGACGTGCCTTTCGTTGAGAGCAAGATTGAGCGGCGGATCCGCTATATCGAACTTCGCATAACCGGATTTTGGGATCTCTATTTCGGTGTCGCTGCCGGGTACCTTCACATCCCGTCCTTCCGCTTTAATCAGTTTCAGCGGCTTGGTTCCGAACATCCGCCCGTAAAACTCAACGCTCTTTTCAATGTCACTTACGTTCAAAGAAATATGTACTTTCATAATTATTACCCCTCTCTAAATTCATATACGTATAAACATATATGTTAAGACGAATATATTCGTTTGTCCGGGTTCTGTCAAGACAATTCGCGCCTGTTCTGATAAAATGTCGACATGGCGGTCAAGAAGACAAAGTTGGACGAGATGGAAACGGTTTTTGCCGCACTGGCCGACCAGACACGCCTGCGGCTCCTGAACCTGATGCGTGACGAAGAGGTTTGTGTTTGTTTTTTTACCGAGGTCTTAAACGAGAGCCAACCCAAGATTTCGAGACATTTGGCCTATCTTCGGAAAGCGGGACTGGTTGATTCCCGCCGCGAGGGCAAATGGGTGCACTACGGGATCTCAGATCGGTTGGATCCGATGGCGAGGACCGTTCTGGACAATGTTCTGGAATGGCTTGGAAGTCAGGAAGTAATGACCCGGGAGCACGAGGAACTTGTCGCGGCATGCTGCTCGCTCGATGTTCCGGTTACAATCGCACGTGCGCCAAAGCCGGAGGCACTCGTTGAGCGTGAGGAAATCGCAAGACCGAAACCTGAACCGGAAATCGAAACCTATCTACTTTGACGTGAATTTTTCGCCGGATTCGTATGGGCAGTGGCGGCAGCCGTTGTCACAGCAATATCCGCGTTCCCGGAGAAAGCGGGCTGTCAGCACCATCAGTCCACCGTCGAAGTAATAGTCGACACCTTCCTCGAGCTGCGTCGCGGACCGGTTCTCAGTTTCTGCCGTTTTTGCCTCCTTCATACTCAATTACGAAATCCTGCCAGAAATTCCTTGTTGCCCGTCGCCCCTCGGATCGGGGACTCAATAACTCCAATGGTCTTAAGACCCTGGTCCTCGGCAAAAGCTACGCATCTTTGGACAACCGCTTCGTGTTTTGCCGCGTCCTTGACGATCCCTCCTTTCCCGACCTCTCCTTTCCCGACTTCGAATTGAGGCTTAATCAGGGTAACGATAGTTCCGGTATCCTTCAAAAGCGGAACAAGTGCCCCGATAATCTTCGTGATTGAAATAAACGAGACGTCCATCGTTATGAGATCGAATCGCGATGGAAAATCGTCGGCCTCCAGGTGCCGCGCGTTTACCTGCTCCATCGAAACGACCCTCGGGTCATTTCGAAGTTTCCATGCAAGCTGGTTCGTCCCGACATCGACCGCATAAACTTTTGACGCACCCATTTGCAGAAGGCAATCGGTAAAGCCTCCCGTTGACGCACCGATGTCAAGGCAAACGTATCCGTCTGAACATATATCAAACTCTTCCATCGCCTTTTCGAGTTTGATACCGCCCCGGCCGACGTATTTCCCGGCATCCCCTTTTTTCTTCAGGCGGACTGAATCAGCTTCACGTACCAATTCAGAAGGTTTTTCAACCCGAGTATCGTTAACCAGGACGATTCCCGCCATGATGAAGGCCTGGGCCTTGCTTCGCGAAGGCGCAAGTCCCAGTTCCTGGAGGCGTTTGTCAATACGGACTCGTTTATCGGACATAGGGTTCAGCCGGAATCATAGATCGAGTACTAGGCCTTCGTACGCGATCCGGAAGCCGAGAGTCTTGAGCTCTTTGAGCTTCTCCTTGTTCCCCTGGATCAGGGGGTTTGAATGATTGAAGTGTATAAAATGCACTTTCGCCTTTTGTTCTGAAGTCAACGATTTAAGCAATTCCGCGGTTTCAGAGACAAATGGATGCGGCACTTCACTGATCGGCCTCGGAATCTCCCCGTCCGCATAAAAGGTGCCATCGACCAATACATAATCGTTGGCGGCCACAATCTCTGCCAGTTTCTTGTCCCACTTGGACCATTTATCGATATCCGGGATAAAGATCAAAGCTTTTGAGCCGGAATCGATTCTAAATCCGACCGTCTCGGAAAATTCATCGCGGTGCGGAACTTCGAAAGCCGTAACAGAAATGCCGCCCGAAAGGTCGAGTTTGGTGTCGCGGGCGAGGCTTCGAATCTCTATGTTCTTGAGGGAAATGAGTTGTGACCAGGGTGCATTTCGCGCAAGCAGATTTCTCATCCGGGGCATCGCATATACCGGAACCATGCCGGCATTCATCGATTCCCGCCCGAGGTACATCAACCCGGTGTAGTGTCCGATATGCGCGTGAGTCAGGAAGATACCATCGAGCTTGTTGGAGTGGTCTTCCGTGTGTTCCTTCAGCAATTGAAACTGCGCTGGAAGATCAGGGGTCGCGTCAAAGATCCAACGGCTACCGGAATCCGGGTCAACCAGTGCGATCGAAGAGACCTTTTGTCTTTTCTTTAGATCTTTCCAGACTTTCTGACAAAACGGGCTCATGCAACCAATCTGCGGCACACCCGCGTCCTGCGCAGTGCCAAGAATCAGTACGTAGGGGTCTTTTGGTAGCCCGATTGCAGGACAAAAGAAAATCAGGCACAGAATAGTAATTGTTTTTATCATTGTTCAACGGGAATGACGTAGAAAGACTCGATTTCCGATTCCCCGGGTGCAAAGCTTACTTCAAGCGGCCGGCAGCACACTTCACAGTCCTCAATATAACGTTGAGGTCCTGCGGAGAGGTCAAGAATCATCGAAATCGAAGCCGAGCAATAGGGGCAATTAAAAAAATGTTCGATTTCGATTAGCACTACTTATCAGCCGATACCTGCAGATTCTCCGGTGCCAATGATATTCTCAAACAAGCAAGATAGTTTCAAATATTATGACGAGGTCCCGGATCGCAAAATTTGCATGGCTGACTCTGGTTTACAACGTTCTTGTTGTTGTATGGGGAGTTTTTCTACGGGCATCCAAATCGGGAGACGGTTGCGGCAGGTACTGGCTGACCTGTCATGGAGAAGTGATCCCGTCGGCTCCACAATTGAAGACCGTGATCGAATTTTCGCACCGGGTGATGAGCGGCGTCGATTTTTTTGTTGTACTCGCTCTGATGGTCTGTGTGTTGGTCTTTTTTCGAAAAGAGAAGCAGCTAAGGCTTTTCTCGATACTGTCGTTCTTCTTTATTATCACGGAAGCGCTGATAGGTGCCGGTCTGGTCCTGACCGGAAATGTGGCTGAGACCTATACGGCGACGAGACCGCTGTGGGCGATCGGGCACCTGATAAATACCTTTTTGCTTTTAGGTTCCTTAAGTCTCACCGCGGTACTGCTGCATACGGGCGGTAGATTCAAATGGCCCGCCGGACGGACCCTGACCGTATTTGCGGTTACGGGAACATCGGCGCTTGTTGTTATAGGCATTAGCGGGGCCGTGGCGGCGTTGACGAACATGTTGTTTCCATCGGCGTCATTCGCCGAAGGTCTGGTCAAGGATTTTGCCGCGGATTCCCACATTCTTGTCAGGCTCCGCATCTTACACCCGATCGGCTCACTCTTGATCAGCGTTTTTCTGGGTTTTGCGGCGGCTCGGCTTAAAACTTCGTATGGTTTGACCGGGAAACGTGGACGGGTATCCGATATATTTACGGTCTTGCTTGTGGCACAGGTGATTTGCGGAGCGCTAACACTTTTTACCGGCGCTCCGATAATAATGCAGGTTACACATTTGCTGCTCGCAGACGGGGTATGGATTGCCTGGGTACTTCTGATCGCAGCCTGCTGCCTTGAGTCATCGGATGACGATCTAGCGGCTAGCTTTTCCCGTTGACAAGGAAAGATCGTACTTGCCCCGGTTACCCTCGTCATCGTTGATCTCGACTCCCACGTTTCTGCTCCCGCTCGAAATCTGAATCAGAAAGGACCCGTCTGAACGCGCAAACGTTTCCCTGTTTGCGATGCGCACAGTTGCTCCCGGATTTGTGATACCGCTAATTCGGTAGAGACTCCCGCCGAGATGTTCGACTGACCATCTTCCGGCTTGGATGCTGGTTGCACGTTTGGTTTTTACGACTGTAAATCTGGACGGCTCGCTCCATTCGGTCGTCTGACCGGAGTCTGCAGTAGCACGCACTCTCCAAAAATAAGTGCCCGGTTTCAGGCCGGCAGCCTTAAACGTAATCGCTGTGATGAGATTCTCATTTATCTCGTTTCTGCCATCTACAAAGAAAGGAGATTTCGAAACCTGCAGTTGATACTTGAAATCACTTCCTTTCGGAGGGCGCGCCCAGCTGAATTCCACGGGTTGTTCCGATCCAGAGGTAGCGACCTGCATTGAAGCAGACGGGTTTCGAAGGGAAGGCGGATCCAGAAGTTCTTCTTTGGAGGTGACCCTGCCGTTCTTAATCGTCGCATATTCATTCCCGCGCAAGGTAGTACTTACCCCGTCAACGTCGGACCTTACTGTTCCCCGCGTAATCCGGATCTCGCCGCGGTCCGTCTTCTTGTTCAGATTGAAGCTGGCGTCGGTCTGGCCATAAATGCGGTTCTCAGATTGTTTTATCTCGACAACGTTATTTGTTGATTTGGGCTGGTCTTCGGTTTTGACCCTGATCTGACCGTCATCGAGTTTTACGCGAACCGTCGTTCCGCCAAGAAGCGATTTGCTGTCACGGATGACCACGGTACTGTTGGGCCTGATCGAGAGCATCGAGCCATCGATCATTCGTACCTGCGCGCGGCCGTCCGCCTGAGTCTGGATCGTGTCGCCGGCTACGACATAAGTCTCCTTGACGACGCGTTCCGTTTTTCTCGTGGACACTCTGACGATTCTCACGTCACCCTGGAAGGAGACG
>Ga0224497_10001362_pt1 | contig 15628 bp, 15 predicted proteins | sample SF_Jul11_sed_USG_4_FD_167970 | JGI IMG/M metagenome (GOLD analysis project Ga0224497, IMG submission 167970) | Sediment microbial communities from San Francisco Bay, California, United States - SF_Jul11_sed_USGS_13 | ecosystem: Environmental > Aquatic > Marine > Sediment | place: USA... | reverse complement strand
TGGAGTCCTATGCCGAGCGACAGGGTATCAGCGTCACCGAGGCCGAGAAATGGCTTGCATCGAACCTGGGGTACGAGCCGGGGGCCGCCAACGCGGCCTGAGGAATTCGCCGGGAAACGGCATTTTCCCGCGAAATCGGCGCTGATTGTTAACATTTATGACAGGCGGACGCCGGTACTTTTGTTAGACTCGGGCATCCGCTAACCTAAGCTGTCAGTTTCGCCAGCAGGGAAGAAGCGCATGCAAGAACCACCCGTTCCACTTGACGAAACCGTTCGCCTGCTCAGTCTCCATTCGCTGCGCATCATGGACACCGCCCCGGAGGAGCGTTTTGACCGGGTAACGCGAATGGCGAAACGGATTTTCGACGTCAATATCTGCCTGGTGAGTCTCGTCGATTCGGATCGCCAGTGGTTCAAGTCCCGCCAGGGGCTCGACGCCTGCGAGACGCCGAGAGCGGTCTCCTTCTGTGGCCACGCGATCCTCGAGGAGCGGGCTTTCGTCATCGAGGATGCACACACCGATCCGCGCTTCGCCGATAATCCACTCGTTACAGGCGACCCCAACGTGCGTTTTTACGCCGGCTATCCCGTGCATTCACGCGAGGGCAATCGCATCGGTACGCTCTGCCTGGTCGACGACAAGCCGCGCTCTTTTTCGGCAAAGGACGTGGCCACACTCAAGGATTTCGCGGCGCTGGTGGACGACGAACTGGCCTCCGCGGCAGAGATCAACGTCGATGAGCTGACCAAGGTAGCGAACCGGCGAGGCTTTCAACAGGTTGCTCATCATCTGCTGCCGCTTTGCAAGCGCAATAACCTCGAGGTTGAAGTGCTGTTTTTTGACCTCGACGGCTTTAAAGCACTGAACGATAAATTCGGGCATGAAGCCGGCGACGAGGCATTGCAGGCTTTCGCCAAGCTGCTGCTCAAGAGTTTTCGAAATTCTGACGTTGTTGCCCGCCTGGGTGGAGACGAGTTTGTCGTCCTGATGGCCGGCCAGCAGGCTTTTTCGGACAGAGCGTTGAAGCGCATGCAGAAGCGCGCCAAAGACGTCGCGTCGAACTTCAGCGAGCACCTGGGCTGGAGCGTTGGCCGGGCCCGCTTCGATCCCGACCGTCATGATGACATTGATGACCTGCTGCGAGAGGCCGATGAGCGAATGTACGCTGACAAGTCGCGCAGGAAGAAGGGTACGGCTTAGGGATCAGGCGAATTACCTGCCGACTGCAAGTTCCACAATCAGCGGCAAGTGATCGGACCCGATGTGCGCGCCCGTCCTTGTTTCTACGACGCCAATGCCATCGGACACAAGTGCATGGTCAATCGGTATCATCGCGAACGGCATGAACGTCGGCCATGTCGGCAGGATGCCGAAACCGCGGCGTGTGTTTCTGAGCCCGGTGCTTGCCTCCAGCTTGCGGTAATTTGAAGACCACACACTGGCGTTCAAGTCGCCGGTCAGAACCACGGCACCCGGCGCCTGATTTGCCAGGGCTGCAATACTCCTGAGCTGTTCGTTGCGCGCCTCGTACTGCGATTGGGACACGGGCACGGTGGGATGCGTATTGATTAGCGTGAGCGATTCGCCATTGACGGTCATCGTGGCTACGATCGTCGGGTTATCCAGGGGCGGACTGTCGACGTGCATGACCGAGTCGGGCGCGACGCGAGAAAACATGGCGATGCCGAAATTGCCTTCTCTCGCCTCGACGTAGCGGTAGGGGTAATCTTCATGCAGTCTAATTGTGGCATCCTGCCATGCCTTGGAAATTTCCTGCAGAAAGATCACGTCGGGTCGTTCTACGTCGATGAGTTTGAACAATTTTTCATACTCGTCGTTGCCCGAAAACACGTTGGCGTGCAGGAGCTTGACGGTACTGTCGCTTTCGACCCGGGTCCCGCCAAAGTACCAGGGCAGCACGTGGGTCGCGTTGTACGCCGTGGTAAAGAGCAGCAGGGCCGCATACAGCGGGTTCTGCAGGGCCGTGAATATGACCAGTAGCGCGAGCGACGCGGCAAAGTACTGTGGCCTGAAGTGCGAGTACAGCTCGATATTGCGGTGCACGAAGTCGAAGCTCGTTACGACGGAAAATAGCACCGTGACAATTGCGGCCGCCTGAAGCAGTCCAATTAAAGTGATGCTTTTCCTGAACATGGCAGAGAGTCGCCGCGTCGCGGGTTCAGTCCGCAATCGTCATTTCGAGGATCGTCACGGCTTCGACCGGCACATCGGAATGACCGCCACGACTGCCGGTTGGAACCGAAGCAATGGCATCGACGACGTCCATACCGTCAGTAACCTGGCCAAAAACGGCGTAGCCGAAATCCCGCGTGCCGTGATTGAGGAAATCATTGTTTCGGAGATTGATAAAAAACTGTGACGTCGCGCTGTCAACCACGCCCGTGCGCGCCATTGCCAGCGTGCCGCGCTCATTTGATTTGCCGTTGTCAGCTTCATTCTTGATCGGGTCGCGGGTCGGCTTGCTGTTCATGCTCTCGTCCATGCCGCCGCCCTGAATCATGAAGTTCGGGATCACGCGGTGAAATATGGTACCGGCGAAGTGGCCGTCTCTGACGTACTGCCGGAAATTCTCGCAGGAGAGCGGGGCTTTGTCGTCAAATAATTCGACGTTGATATCGCCGTGATTCGTTTTAATCGTAATCATGTCGTCTCGCATAAATTAGGGGAGCGCCGTTATTTATCACCCTGACGCGCTGCTGTCACGCGCGGGTGCCCCGCAAAGTCCTTGTAGTTCGAGATATCCGTCCAGCCGCTGGCGGCCAGAATCGCTGCAACGTCATCGTACTGGTCAGCCCCGTGTTCGATCAGCAGGGCGCCGCCACGCCTCAGAATCTGGCCGCAATCGGCCGCAAGCGCACGAATAGCGTCAAGCCCGTCAGCGCCCGCGGCCAGCGCCTCGACCGGTTCGTGCCGCAGCTCTGCAAGCGCCGCGTCGCCGGTCCGGACGTAAGGCGGATTGGACACAATGAGATCGAACCGCCTGCCGCGAACTGGGTCGGCCCAGCTGCCTTGCGCGAACGTGATATTGACCAGCGAATGCTGCCGGGCATTCTCACGCGCGATGGCCAGCGCCGTGTCGCTGATATCGACCGCGGTTATTTCGCACATCATTCGCTCAGTGGCGAGCGCTATCGCAATCGCGCCGCTGCCTGTGCCCAGGTCCAGGATCTGCCACTCGGCTTTACGCGGAATCTCCCGAAGCGCGAGGTCCACCAGCAGCTCCGTCTCGGGTCGGGGCACCAGGGTCGCAGGACTTACCAGCAGTTCGCGAGACCAGAATTCCTTGGTGCCCGTGATGTACGCCATGGGCTCACCACGGAGTCGTCGCCGCAGCAGTGCATCGAAGCGACTGAATGTTTTCTCATCGAGGGTATCCTCGGGGTGTGCAAACAGGTAGCTGCGCGGCAGATCAATGCTGTGGCACAGCAGCAGCTCGGCATCGAGCCGCGGCGAATCACTGGCAGAGGCCAGTCGCGTCACCGCATCGTCGAGTACAGCGTCGATGCGCCTGTCTTCTTCCTTGCTCATGGGTAGTGCTGATCCGGTGCTATCGCGTACACTCGCGACTGATTTCCAATGTAACCGATGTCTCCATGAACGTGTATTCCGATATTCTCGACATGGTTGGCAAGACGCCAATGCTCGAGGTAACGCACATTGATACCGGGCCGTGCCGCCTGTTTCTCAAGCTCGAGCTCATGAACCCGGGCGGTTCAATCAAGGATCGTATCGGCATTTCGATGATCGCCGAGGCCGAGAAGCGCGGCGATATCAAGCCCGGTGACACGATTGTCGAAGCAACGGCAGGCAATACCGGGCTGGGCCTCGCTCTGGTCGCCGCGCAAAAGGGCTATCAGCTGATACTCGTGTTGCCCGACAAAATGAGCCAGGAAAAGATCTTTAATCTGCGGGCCATGGGCGCTGAAGTCGTGCTTACCCGTTCGGATGTCGGCCGCGGGCATCCCGAGTACTACCAGGACCTGGGCAAACGCATCGCCGATGAACGGGGCGCTTACTTCATCAACCAGTTTGGCAATCCCGATAATCCACTGGCACACGAACAAACCACCGCGCCGGAGATTGTCGAGCAAATGGGCGGCGATCTCGATGCCATTGTGCTTGGCGTCGGCTCCAGTGGAACAGTCAGCGGTATCGGCAGGTATCTGCAGGAAAACGCGCCCCACGTAGACCTGATCCTGGCCGATCCGGTTGGTTCTGTCCTTGCGGACTACATCAACACGGGCGAACTGGGCGAAAAAGGCAGCTGGCTCGTCGAGGGAATTGGCGAAGACTTCATCCCGTCCATTGCCAACTTCAGCCAGGTTGCAAAAGCCTACGCGATTACGGACGCGGATTCGTTTGCAGCGGCCCGTGAGCTGCTGAGGAAAGAGGGCGTGCTCGCCGGATCGTCGTCAGGAACACTGTTGTGCGCCGCACTGAGATATTGCCGCGAGCAAACCGAACGGAAAACCGTTGTGACTTTTGCCTGTGATACGGGCAACAAATACCTGTCAAAGCTCTTCAACGACTTCTGGATGGAAGACCAGGGATTTATCGAGCGCGAGCAGTTCGGCGATTTGCGTGACCTCGTCGGGCGGCCTCATAAAGAGCATGCAACGATCACGGTCGGGCGCACCGACGTACTGACGACGGCTCACAATCGTCTGCGCAATGCGGGTTTCTCGCAGCTGCCGGTCATGGACGACGGTAATCTTGTCGGCGTCGTCACCGAAGACGCAATCATCCAGTTCGTGTACGGCAAACCGGAGCTAATGAACGCCAATGTCGAGGACGCGATGGAGTCTGCGTTCATCAAACTGGACAGGACCGAAAGCATGAACAACCTGGTCGCGATGCTGCGCGTACAGCCGTATGCGGCCATCATGGATGGTGAAGAATTCGTCGGCCTGATTACACGGTCAGACGTACTCAACTATCTTCGCCGCCAGATCTGAGGATCAGCAAATGAGCGGAAAAGACAAGAAACGCGCGTTCGCCACGCGTACGATTCATGCGGGGCAGGCGCCGGACCCGAGTACGGGCGCGATCATGCAACCGATCTACGCGACGTCGACCTACGTGCAGTCAAGTCCCGGCGTGCATCAGGGGTATGAATATTCGCGAACCCAGAACCCGACGCGCATGGCGTACGAACGCTGTATCGCGGACCTCGAATCCGGCTCGCACGGTTTTGCATTTGCTTCGGGCATGGCCGCGACGGCCACGATACTCGAGCTGATCGACAGCGGCAGCCACGTCATCGCGATGGACGACCTGTATGGCGGCACGCGTCGCCTGTTCACGGGCGTGCGGACCCGCAGTGCCGGGCTTGACTTCAGTTATGTCGATCTTACGAACCTGGACGAGGTGACGAACCAGTTCCAGGGCAACACGCGCATGGTCTGGATCGAAACGCCAACCAATCCCTTGTTGAAGGTCGTCGACATCGAGGCCATTGCAGCTCTTGCCAGGAAGCAGGGGGCGATTGTCGTCGTGGACAACACCTTTGCAACGCCCTACCTGCAGCGACCGCTGGAGCTCGGCGCCCATATTGTCATGCACTCGGCGACCAAGTTCATCAACGGTCATTCCGACATGGTGGGCGGCATTGTTGTTACCGCCGACACGGTGCTTGCGGAGCAGCTCGGGTATTTGCAAAACTCTATCGGCTCCGTTGCGGGCCCTTTCGACAGCTTTCTCGCGTTACGCGGTGTGAAGACACTCGACGTGCGCATGCAGCGTCACTGCGAAAGCGCCATGCGCATCGCCGAATGGCTGGAGGAGGACGCCCGTGTGGCCAGCGTCCTGTACCCGGGCCTGCCGTCTCACCCCGAGCATGAAATCGCGCGCCGGCAGATGGACGGTTTCGGCGGTATCGTCACCTTCTTTATTAAGGGTGATCTCGCGGATGCACGTCGTTTTCTCGAGCGTTGCGAAGTGTTCGCACTGGCAGAGAGCCTTGGCGGTGTCGAGAGCCTGGTCGAGCACCCGGGGATCATGACGCACGCGAGCGTGCCGGAAAGAGAGCGCGCCAAGCTCGGTATCAATGATCAGCTGATACGGCTGTCGGTGGGCATCGAGGCGATCGAAGACCTGATCGCGGACCTCGACCAGGCGCTCGGCTAGCACATAACGAGGGTCGACCCCGAATTCATGACAGCGCCGCGAGCTGGTCGGCCTGGTACTCGTTGATCAGCGGCTCGATGATCTGCTGGAGGCCGCCTTCCATGATCTCATCGAGTTTATACAGCGTGAGATTGATGCGGTGATCGGTTACGCGGCCCTGCGGGAAGTTGTAGGTCCTGATGCGCTCGCTTCGGTCACCAGAGCCTACCAGCAGTCGGCGCTTTTCCGCCTGCTCGGTTTCCTGTTCTGCGACCTGCGCGTCGAGCAGGCGCGCCTGCAGCAGCGACATCGCGCGTGCCCGGTTCTTGTGCTGCGAACGTTCGTCCTGGCATTCAACGACTATGCCGGACGGCAGGTGCGTGAGGCGCACCGCGGAATCGGTCTTGTTGACGTGCTGACCGCCGGCGCCGGAAGCCCGGTAGGTGTCGATTCGCAGGTCCGCCGAATTGACTTCCACGGCTTCGACCTCATCCGGCTCAGGCAGCACCGCAACCGTGCAGGCCGACGTATGGATGCGTCCCTGTGATTCCGTCGTCGGGACACGCTGCACGCGATGAGCGCCCGATTCGAACTTGAGTTTCGCGTAAATACTGCGTCCGGTGACACGACTGATAATCTCCTTGTAGCCGCCGTGCTCGCCTTCGCGCGCCGACAGTACCTCGATTGACCAGCCCACGGACTCGGCGTATTTCGAATACATGCGAAACAGATCGCCGGCAAAGATCGCGGCTTCGTCGCCGCCCGTTCCCGCACGGATCTCGAGAAAGACGTTGCTGTCGTCGTGCGGGTCCGCCGGGATCAGGGATTTCTGCAGCTCGGCCAGCAAGATCTCGCGGCGCTCCGCCAGGCCTTTGAGCTCTTCGTGACCCATCTCGCGAATTTCAGGATCGGCATCGTGGGTCATCTCCTCGGCCGAGGCGATGTCATCGAGCAGGGCCTCATAAGCCTGGAAAGACTGCACCACGGGTTCGACACGCGAATACTCTTTCGACAAATTGCGAAACTGGTCCTGGTCTGCGATCACATCCGCATCGGCGAGCAGGCCCGCGATCTCCTCGAATCGCTCCTTCACGGATTCCAGTTTGAGGCGTATGGATTCTTTCACGTCGCGCCCCGCTCAGCTGTCTTTCCTGATACCGAACAGCTCGCGCGCGGCATCAATCAGGTCCTGATCCGATGATTCACCGGCCTTGCGCAGCCTAACGCTCGGACTGTGCAGAACTTTTTTCATGAGTGCCGCGGTGGCAAATTCAATTGCATCTTCGGCGGATTCGCCGCGGGCAAGTCGCCGCCGTGCCTGCGCATTCACCTCGCTGCGAAGCGACTCGGTCTTGTCCCTTAGTGCCGCGATGACGGGCACGACTTCCTTTGAACGTTCGATATTAATGTAGCGAACAATCTCCTCGTCGAGCAGTTGATGCGCTTCGATGGCCGCGGCCTCGCGATTGCCCTGGCCTTCGAGAATGACCTTGTCGAGGTCGTCGATCGTGTACAGGTAGACATCGTTGAGTTCGGCAACACCGGCTTCGATGTCCCGCGGTACCGCGATATCGACGGCGAAGATCGGTTTGCGCTTGCGTGCCTTGATGGCTGCTTTCATCTGTTCGAGCTTGATTATGGGTTCCGAGGCAGCGGTCGAAGTGATCAGTATGTCGGCTTCCGGCAAGGTTCCCTCGATTTCCGAGAGCGGCAGCGCAAAGCCGCCAAACGGACGCGCCAGCTCGCGGGCTCTTTTCACGCTGCGGTTGGCGACGAACAGCCTGCCGATCTGCCGTTTATGAAGATGCTTGGCTACCAGTTCGATCGTTGCGCCGGCGCCGACCAAAAGGGCCGTATGCTTCCTGAAGCCGGCGAAGAACTGGTTGGCGAGATTAACGGCGGCCGAGGCCACCGATACCGGGCTCGCACCGATCTCGGTGTCGGTACGGATTTTTTTTGCGACGGCGAACGTGTGCTGAAACAGCAGGCTCAGCTTCGGGCCAAGCGACTTCGCCTGCTGCGCCTGTCGAAACGCATCCTTGAGCTGACCCAGGATTTGCGGTTCACCCAGCACCATCGAATCCAGCCCGCAGGCGACGCGGAATATATGCCGAATTGCGTCATCTTCCTGCAGCGTGAACAAGGTGTCGCAGCACAGCGGATCGAGTTTGCGATCGTCCTGCAACCAGGATCGCAGGCGTTCACGGCCATCGTCATTCGTCATCACGTAAAACTCGGTGCGATTGCAGGTCGACAGCAGCACGGCTTCGTCGACGCCCTCGAGCGTGATCAGGCGCTGCAACGCGCTCGGCACGTCGTCGCCGGAATAGACGACTCGCTCGCGTATTTCGACAGATGCCGTGTTATGGTTCAGGCCGAGTATTTGCAGCGGCATAACGTTACTGTTGGCGCCGATATGGCACTCAAGGATTGCGAAGTGCGTATGATAAGCGAACTGAACCGCGAGTTCCTTGTCTGTGTAATAAACGGACGACATATTTATGCATGAACTTCGACGATGGCCGTCAGCGACAGCGCTGATATTGCTGTTCGCCTTCACACCCCCCCCTGCGATCGCGGACGAGGCCAAAGCCTCGGATGCCAGTGCCCATATCCTGCAGGCCGAGATGGCCCTGCAGCGCAAGGACTACCTCAAAGCGACGGTCGAATACCGCAAGGCGGCCGAGATCAGCAGAAGCGCCGAAATCGCGCGTAAGGCGACGACGGTTGCTTTTGCGTACCGATTCAATGACGAGGCGCTGAAAGCGGCGAAACGCTGGGTCACGCTGGACCCGGCGAGCGACGAGGCACGGACCTATCTCGCACAGAGCTACTTCCGTAGCAGCGACCTGCGCAACGCACGTCGCCAGTTCCACATCCTGGTAGAAAAAGGTGAAGACTCACCGGGGCATCGCCTCGTCTCGCTGGTTCCTTATTTGTCGGAAGAAGGCAATCCGCAGGATGCCGACAAGCTCATGCGCGCGTTGGCGAACCCCTACAAAAATTCGTCGCTGGCGCACTATGCGGCGGCCGCGCTGGCGCTCGAGGCGGGTGATACCGAGCACGCGATGCAGCGCGCGTTGCGGTCGAGCGAGCTGGACCCTGGCAACGTCAAGCCAAAACTTCTGTACGCCCGCGCGCTGCTGATTCAAGGCGATGCCGACGAGGCCATCGAATACACGGCGCGTATCATTGGCGACGATCCGGACCCGAATCCCGATGCCCGCATGGAACTGGCCATCATGTATATGATGTCGGGACGCGATGACGATGCGCTGAGCCAGGTGAACCAGGTATTACTGGAGCAGTCCGGGCGCGCCGACGCACTTCGCCTGATGGCGATCATCAACTTTCGACAGGAGCGCCTGGACGCGGCCTGGGATGACTTTCAGGATCTGCTGGCATCCGGCCAGTACCGAATGGATGCTTTGTATTATCTCGCGCGAATTGCCGACTTTCGCGAAGAATTCAACCGGGCGATCTCGCTGTATCGCGAAGTGAGCTATGGCGCCAATGCCGTTGCTTCGCAGCGTCGTGCGAGCGCGCTGCTCGCGTTCCAGAATGACGATGTCGACGGGGCAGTAGAGTTGCTGGACGAGTTTGCGGAGAAATCGCCGTCGCATGCCATCGACATGATCGTGGCGAAAGCGCAGTTGTTCGCCTCGCTGGAAGATTACGAACGATCGCTCGAGTTCTACGATCGGGCCATCGAATTCCGCCCCGATGATGAGGGCACGGCATTGAGCCGGGCGGAGGTGTTGCTGCGCATGGGGAGAGTGGACGATGCTCTCGCTGCTTACGCGGTCGCGGTCAAGCGATGGCCGAAAAGCGCGCTGTCGTTGAATGCTTATGGCTACACGCTTGCCGATCGTACGGACCGCTTCGCGGAGGCCGAGAAGCTCATTCAAAAAGCCATCAAGCTCGATCCGGACAGTCCGGCAATCATCGACAGCCTCGGCTGGGTACTTTACAAGCTGGGTCGCCTCGACGAGGCGCTCGTCGAATTGCAGCGCGCTTATGACGGCTTCGATGACCATGAGATCGCCGCCCACCTCGTTGAAGTGCTGGTTGCCCTTGACCGCAGGGCAGACGCGCAGGAACTGCTGGACGCAGCGCTCGTGAAGAGCCCCGATAGCCCGCTTCTTGACAATGTTCGCACTCGATTCTTTCCTGATTCGCCCTGACAGCCGGGCGCTCCGCAATGCCTGGCTGCTGGTGAGCCTGGGCCTGCTGGGGGCCTGCGCAACGGCGCGTCAGGGCATCGATCTGCCGAATATCGACACCTGGGAATCGCGCAATGCGGTCCTGGGCAATATCCGCGAGTGGGAATTTAGAGGCCGCATCGCCGTCAAAGCGGGCGATGAGGGCTTCAACGGCAAGCTCAACTGGTCGCAGCAGGACGACACGTTCAGCGCGACGGTCGGCGGGCCCCTGGGCATGGGCACCGTGCGCATCGAAGGCGACGGCCGGTCCGTTGTCCTGACTGACGGCGAGGGCGAGGAAACGGTATTGACCGATGCCGAATTCGAGCTGCGGCAGCGCTATGGCTGGACGATACCGGTCGCCTCATTACGCTACTGGGCCCTGGGCATCCCGGACCCGTCGATGGCCGCCGTAACGGATTTTGATGAAGAGGACCGGCTCGTGCGGCTCGCGCAAAGCAACTGGATCGTGGAAATTTCTCGTTACCGCGAGGGTGGTGGACAGCAGATGCCGCGCATTTTGTCGGCGACGAATCCGGATACGCGGGTCCGAATGGTCATTGACAGGTGGTTGTTCTTCGATCGTTGACAGTACTTTGCCCTCACCGCACAATTGCGCCGCAACGCGCACTTCATTTCCATTGGGGCGTAGCCAAGCGGTAAGGCATCGGGTTTTGATCCCGTGTATCGCAGGTTCGAATCCTGCCGCCCCAGCCATTTCACGCCACTAAGGGGATATCGTGGAAGTTGGAACAATGGCGGTCTTTTCGGGCAATGCCCACCCGCAGCTCGCGCAGGATATAGCCCGTTATCTCTGCATCCCTTTGTCGAAAGCACATGTTGGCCGATTCTCGGACGGCGAAATCAGCGTCGAGATCCTCGAGAATATTCGCGGGCGCGAGACCTTCATCGTCCAGCCGACCTGTCCTCCATCGTCTGAGAATCTCATGGAGCTGCTGGTCATGGTCGATGCTGCCCAGCGTGCGTCGGCAGCACAGATTACGGCGGTTATTCCGTATTTCGGTTTCGCGCGCCAGGATCGGCGCCCGAGATCCTCTCGTGTACCGATCACGGCAAAGCTCGTCGCAAAGCTAATCGGCGTGGCCGGTGTCGACCGGGTCCTCACCGTTGACCTGCACGCCGACCAGATCATGGGTTTTTTCGACATCGCCGTCGACAATGTGTACGCCTCGCCGATACTGCTGGGTGACGCCTGGAAAAAGAAATACAAGGATATGGTCGTCGTGTCGCCCGATGTCGGCGGCGTCGTCAGGGCACGGGCGCTGGCTAAACGCCTCGGGGATGCCGACCTCGTCATCATCGACAAGCGTCGCGCCCAGGCAAACCAGTCGGAGATCATGAACATCATCGGCGAGGTGGAGGGCAAGAACTGCGTCATGATCGATGACATGGTCGATACGGCCGGCACTCTCTGCCACGCGGCAGGCGCGCTGAAGTCGCACGGCGCGACTTCGGTCGATGCCTACATTACCCACCCGGTCCTGTCGGGCCCGGCCGTTTCGCGCATCGCAGAATCGGACCTCGACGAGATGGTCGTGACCGACACCATCCCGCTGAACGCCGAAGCGCGCGCCTGCAAGAAGATCCGGCAGCTGTCGACGGCGGAGCTGCTGGCCGAGACCATGCGCCGCATCAGCACCGACGAGTCCGTCAGCTCTCTTTACGTCGACTAGCGCTTAGGATACGATGCCGGCCCTTGCGTGGATTGGTCGCGATCCGCGCGTATCGAGTTGCTTGAATTAGTTAAGCAAAATCAATCAGTTATGGAGAACAGTCATGAGTGACGACTTCGATCTGATTGCGGAAATCCGTGAAGACCAGGGCAAAGGTGCGAGCCGCCGCCTGCGTCACCAGGGAAAAGTACCCGCAATCATCTACGGCGGCGGGCGTGCCCCGCGGTGCCTGAGTTTTGACCACAACAAGGTGCTGAAGCAGCTCGAGGACGAATCGTTCTATTCGAGCGTCCTGAACATCAAGGTTGGCAGCAAGAGCCAGGCCGTAATCCTCAAGGACCTGCAGCGCCATCCTGCCAAGCCGCGCATCATGCACATGGATTTCCAGCGCATCGTCGAGGACGAAGAGATCAGGATGAACGTGCCGCTGCATTTCATCGGCGAAGAAGTGGCGCCCGGCGTCAAGACCGGAGGTGGCAAGGTGTCTCACCTGATGAGCGACGTCGAGATTGTTTGTTTGCCCAGGTACCTCCCCGAGTACATCGATGTCGACGTCTCCAACCTGGAACTCGACGAGATTCTGACGCTGTCGGATATCAAGCTGCCGGAAGGCGTCGAGATGCCCGCGCTCGCGCAGGGACCTGAAGCTGATCGCCCGATCGTAACGATCCACGTGATCAAGGAAATGGTGATCGAGGAGGAAGAGGAACTCGAGGCAGTGGCTGGCGAAGAAGTCGCAGGCGAAGCGCCCGAAGCCGAGCCGTCAGGCGAAGAGCCGGAGAACGATTAGCGCTCGTTGGTGTTCGATTGAAAAGACCGCCAATCGGCGGTCTTTTTCATTACCATGGCCACACCATGTCCAGGAAGATTCGCATCATAGCCGGCCTCGGCAACCCCGAGGAAAAATACGAACGCACCCTGCACAATGCGGGGTTCTGGTTTGTCGATGCGTTGGCGCAGAAGTACGGCGCCAGTTTCCGCTTTGACAAGAAATTCGACGCTGACTACTGCCGCATCAACCTGCGCGGCGACAATGTCTGGCTGGTGAAACCGCAAAGTTTCATGAACTTAAGCGGCGGGCCGATACGGGCAATGCTCGACTACTACCGCCTGCGTCCAACCGAGCTGCTGGTGGCACACGATGAAATCGATTTGCCGCCCGGGACCACACGCCTCAAGCAGGGCGGCGGCCACGGCGGCCACAACGGCCTGCGGGACATCGTCAAACACTGTGGCCCGAATTTCGTGCGTTTGCGTCTCGGTGTCGGGCACCCGGGCGAGAAAAGCAAGGTGACCGGCTACGTTCTGAAACGTGGTTCGACGGACGTCGAGAACGCCGTTGAGAACAGCGTCGCCGAGGCCGTCGACATCATGCCGCTTCTCATGGACGAGGGCCTCAATGCTGCAATGAAACAACTGCACACGAAAGAGCAATCCTGATGGCAATTACCTGTGGCATTGTCGGCCTGCCGAACGTGGGCAAGTCAACGCTGTTTAACGCGCTGACGGCAGCCGAGATCGCGGCCGAGAACTACCCGTTTTGCACCATCGACCCGAATGTCGGCATTGTGCCGGTGCCCGATCCCCGCCTGGCGGTCCTGGCCGGCATCGTCAAGCCGCAGAAGGTTGTGCCGACGACTATGGAGTTCGTCGACATTGCAGGCCTCGTTGCCGGCGCATCCAAGGGTGAAGGCCTCGGCAACCAGTTTCTCGCCAACATCCGGGAAACGAACGCGATTGCACACGTCGTGCGGTGTTTCGAAAACGACGACGTAACGCACGTAACCGGGACGATCGACCCGCTCGACGACATCGAGACAATCAATACCGAGCTTGCCCTTGCCGACCTGGAGTCTGTTGAAAAGCAGTTCGACAAAGCCACGCGAGCGGCCAAGACCGGCGAGAAAGACGCCATCGCGCATCGAGATGCGCTGGCCGGGATCAAGGCGCACCTCGATCAGGGCCGGCCGGTACGCTCGATGCAAATAGATGATTTGCAGAAGAGCATCCTGAAGAGCGTTCATCTGATTACGGCCAAGCCGGTGATGTACGTGGCGAATGTCAATGAGAATGGTTTCATCGACAATCCGTACCTCGAGACCGTGCGCGAGTATGCTCGCAACGAGGGGTCGGAAGTTGTAGCGATCTGCGCGGCGATAGAAGCCGAGATCGCAGTACTCGATGAAAACGACAGAGCAGAATTCCTCGCGGACTTCGGTGCGAAGGAACCGGGACTCAATCGCGTCATCCGTCACGGTTACGCGTTACTCGGACTGCAGACCTTTTTTACCGCGGGACCCAAAGAGGTCCGAGCCTGGACCACGAAAGTCGGCGCGACTGCGCCGCAGGCAGCGGGGGAGATCCATACCGACTTCGAGAAAGGCTTCATACGCGCCGAGGTCATTTCTTACGAGGACTTCGTTGCCGGCAACGGCGAACAAGGTGCGAAAGAAGCGGGCCGGCTACGGCTCGAAGGCAAGGACTACATCGTGCAGGAAGGTGACGTCATGCACTTTCGTTTTAATGTCTGAGTACCAATGTCCGGGCTATTTTTTCTTGTGCATGCCAAATGACGGCAGTGACCAGTCGCAGCTAATTGCGAGCGCGCGTGTGGCGAACCCCGCGATCACGGCGATGCCGAGCGACAGCGATTCCCCCAGTCCGACATTGTCGGCGAGCACGTAGCAAACCGCCGCAACGAATGCCGCTGTCGCGTAGATCTCTCGCGACAAGATGAGCGGAATCTCATTGCAAATGATGTCGCGAATCATGCCGCCGGTGACGGCCGTCGTGACGCCCAGCATGACGGCGACCAAAGGCCCCGTGTCATGCCGCAGGCAGATCTCGGTCCCGAGCGCAGCGAAGAGCGCGAGTCCCAGGGCATCCATCCAGACCAGGATCTGGCGGCGCGATCCCGGCCGGTAGGAAGTGAAGAACACGATCAGCGCGGCGATGACGGCCACCGCGACGTAGCGGTTGTCGGCAATCCAGAAGACCGGAACCCGATCGATGATGATGTCGCGGATCGTGCCGCCGCCCACGGCCGGCATCAGTGCCAGCACGCAGAAGCCGAAAATGTCCATGTTCTTGCGCGACGCGGCCAGGGCACCGCTCACCGCAAAAGCCGCGGTGCCGGTCATTTCGAGCAGGTACACGAAACTCAGGTCCATTGGGGCCGACTGTACCGGAAAAGCGCTGCCCCGGCGCCCGGATTGCCTTGACAGTGGGCGGTCCCATCCGGAGAATTTGCGGCCCCTAAGAGCCCTCCGGCGGGCGAGCCGATAACCGGTGATGTAGCTCAGATGGTCAGAGCGGCGGACTCATAACCCGCAGGTCGGTGGTTCATCCGAGCACGGCAAAGCCGTGCGACAGACGCGCGAAGCGCGAGGGCCGAAGGCCCGTTCCATTCCACCCCGAAAGGGGGAATGGTCTGGAAACAGACATTGGTGATGTAGCTCAGATGGTCAGAGCGGCGGACTCATAACCCGCAGGTCGGTGGTTCATCCGAGCACGGCAAAGCCGTGCGACAGACGCGCGAAGCGCGAGGGCCGAAGGCCCGTTCCATTCCGCCCCGAAAGGGGGAATGGTCTGGAAACAGACATT
>Ga0224497_10001360_pt1 | contig 15629 bp, 17 predicted proteins | sample SF_Jul11_sed_USG_4_FD_167970 | JGI IMG/M metagenome (GOLD analysis project Ga0224497, IMG submission 167970) | Sediment microbial communities from San Francisco Bay, California, United States - SF_Jul11_sed_USGS_13 | ecosystem: Environmental > Aquatic > Marine > Sediment | place: USA... | reverse complement strand
CGGGCCGGGTTAATGCTGCGTTCAGGCAAGACTCTGTAGGCTCGCATCGACGCTATGACTATCTACCGACAAATACTCGCTGGTTGTGCATTGCTTTCAATTCTGAGCACGTGCGCTGTGTCGGCCTTTGCGGACACAATTCCGGATCGTTTGGTATTGCATTACGATTTGTTTCGCGGTGCTACCGCTGTGGCCGAGGTACAACGAACGATTCAACGCGAAGGATCGTATTATCGCGCGACATCGATCGCCGAGCCGACCGGTGTGGCGCGCCTCCTGGTCAGCGATCTGCTGCATGAAGAGTCATTATTTGCGGTGGAAGGCGACAACGTGCGCCCGTTGCAGTATTTCGAGGCACGCGATACGGATAGCGCCAATCAAACCAATATCATGTTCGATTGGCAGCAGCGGAAGATCCAGTTCAGCGACGGACGTAATTTGGATATTCCTGAACATGAAGTGCAGGACATCGGCAGTTTTCAAGTGGCGCTCATGGTGCGTCCAATCAAACAATTAGCCGGCCAACGTATTAACCTGGTCAACATCAGAGGTATTCGCGAGTATCGGTACGAAACACCCGTCGAGGAGGTGATTGACACCGCACTCGGCAAGCTTCGCACTTGGCGCATCGAAAAACGCCGATTAGACCAGCCAGAGCGATCGGTGACGGTATGGCTCGCGATGGATTTCGGCCATGCACCGGTCAAGGTTGTGAGTCGTAAAAACGACAAGATCACGACATTGGCTATTACGGCCATAGAGGGTATCGAGTTAACCGGACTGCCGCTCATACCGTGAATCTGCAGCCACGCTCAACCGATCCCCATACCGCGATACGACCCCGACGACCGGGCGGCCGACGTTGCAATTGATTCATTCAGTCGAATTTATTTCGAATGTCAACTCGTCGGCGTGTTGCCCAATTTTGACAGTGCCGCCATTTGCCAAACCCCCAAACAACAATTCGTCCGCAAGCGCGCGTTTGACCTTGTCCTGAATCAACCGCGCCATCGGCCGCGCGCCCAGCGAGCGATCATAACCTTTTCGCGCCAACCACTGCCGCGCTGGCATATCGACTTCCAGCGTCACGCGCTTGTCGGCGAGCTGCTGCTCAAGCTCCATAATAAACTTACCGACAACATGCATGATCGTTGCGTCGTCCAACGCGGCAAACTGAATGATGGAATCGACACGGTTTCGGAACTCCGGTGTAAACAGCCGTTTGATTGCCTGTATATCATCACCAGTATGGTCCTGGCGGGTGAATCCCATCGAGGCGCGGGCCATCTGGTCGGCCCCGGCATTAGTGGTCATGACAATCAGGACGTTGCGAAAATCGGATTTCCGCCCGTTGTTGTCGGTTAGTGTCCCGTAATCCATGACCTGCAACAGCACGTTGAATACATCTGGATGAGCTTTCTCGATTTCATCCAAAAGCAATACCGCATGCGGGTGCTTATTAATCGCCTCGGTCAGCAACCCACCCTGATCGTAACCCACGTATCCCGGCGGTGCACCGATCAAACGCGACACGGTGTGACGCTCCATATATTCCGACATGTCGAATCGAATCAACTCGATACCCATAATCAGGGCTAACTGTCGTGTTACTTCAGTTTTTCCCACGCCAGTGGGACCGGAAAACAAGAACGAGGAAATGGGCCGTTGCGGATCTCCCAATCCCGAGCGGGCTAATTTGATAGCGCCCGCCAAACTCGCGATGGCCTCATCCTGCCCGAATACCACCATTTTCAGATCCCGTTCCAATGTTTGCAGCACGTTCTTGTCTGAAGACGAAACGGTCCTCGGCGGAATTCGGGCAATTTTGGATATGATATTTTCGATTTCGGCTACACCGATGGTCTTCTTGCGTTTCGCGCCAGACTGTAGGCGCGATCTCGCACCGGCTTCATCGATGACATCGATCGCCTTGTCGGGAAGAAGGCGATCATTGATATACCGCGCCGACAAATCAACTGCGCTGGTTAGAGCTTGCTTCGTATAGCGCACATCATGATGTTCTTCAAATCGTGACTTAAGGCCACGCAAAATCTTTACGGCTTCGTCAATTGACGGCTCGGGAATATCTATTTTCTGGAAGCGTCGCGACAACGCACGATCCTTTTCAAAGATTCCTCGATATTCCTGATAGGTCGTGGATCCGATACATTTGACCTCACCGGACGCCAACATCGGCTTCAGCAAATTTGACGCGTCCATTGCCCCACCCGACGCCGCGCCGGCACCAATAATAGTGTGAATCTCGTCGATGAACAGAATTGCGCCGGGCGTCGCCTTTAACTCGTTGAGGACCGCCTTCAATCGCTGCTCAAAATCACCACGAAATTTGGTGCCGGCCAACAATGCGCCCATGTCCAGTGCGAAAATAGTATTTTCGACCAGAACCTCGGGAACCTCCCCGTCGACGATCTTTTTTGCCAGGCCCTCGGCGATTGCAGTTTTACCGACACCCGCTTCGCCAACATATAACGGATTGTTCTTACGCCGACGGCAAAGGATTTGAATCGTTCGCTCCACCTCGTTAACGCGACCGATTAGTGGGTCAATACTACCGCTATCCGCTTGCTCATTCAGGTTCACCGCGAAAGTCGCCAGAGGGCTACGCGACTCCCCCGAATCGTCGTCATCAAGGTCCGCGTCACGGTCCTCTGGCGCCGGTAGGCCGTTGTCGCCCCCAACCTTGCTGATTCCGTGGGAGATATAATTCACGACGTCGAACCGCGTGACCTCTTGTCGGTTAAGGAAATACGCAGCGTGAGAATCCTTTTCGGCAAATATCGCCACTAGCACATTCGCGCCGGTCACTTCCTTTCGTTCACTGCTTCGAACGTGCAGAATCGCGCGCTGAATCACCCGTTGAAAGCCGTTCCCGGCCTGGGTGTCTTCATCGGTATCGGGTGGCATAATCGGAATATGTTCATCGAGAAACTCCGCTAGATCGCGCCGCAAGACTTCGATGTTACCGCCGCAGGCGTTAATCACCCGCACCGCGGCCGTGTTGTCGAGCAATGCCACGAGGAGGTGCTCGACGGTTATGAATTCGTGACGACATTCACGGGCATACTGGATCGCCGTATTTAGGGAGGCTTCGAGTTCCGTGGATATCATATATTCCGACCGCCTAATCGGGCTCCATCGTACATTGCAGCGGATGTTGGTGTTCGTGCGCGAATTCCAGCACTTGGCGCACCTTCATTTCCGCAATCTCACAGATATAAACGCCACACACGCCCATACCTTTTTGATGCACATTGAGCATGATTCGTTCCGCCTTATCGGAGGGCATTTGAAAAATCCGCTCTAATACAATCACGACGAACTCCATCGGCGTAAAATCGTCGTTGACCAATATCACCCGGTATAGCTTTGGCTTCTTGAGCTTGGGCTTGGTCTCCTGCAGCGCGAGCCCATCACTGCGCTGAATACGCTTATCGTCGCTCATCGAAGTTCATAACCAAGATCGTTGCACACCCTATCGCCGAATCGATTCGACTATCAGGCATTATAATAGGGTCTTAGATCGGACTTTCTCAAGGGCTAGCGAAAATTCGTGTGTATACGGGGCTCCACGTTCGTGCGAGTCCGGGCGCCGGCCATCCCCACAGGAACTCATATAAACTCTTGAAAATGAAGAGTTTTGTGTGCACACGAGTGATGAGCCCGGGCCTCAGGACGACACCGACTGCTGCGGGCAGGAAAATGCGCCGGCACGTCCGCACAGCTAACGGGCTCCGAGGTGCGGCGGAAGCGCCGCACCTTGTTGCTTGCGAGATTCGTCGTCGGATCAGCCTGACTGCGCCTGATCCATCGAATCGCCCTCGAACTGCGCTTCTTCGGTGGAACCCGTTAGTGCCGTCAGCGATGACATCCCGCCGCCGACGGCCTGTGTGATCAAGTCGAAGTAACCGGCACCGACTTCGCGTTGATGCTTAGTAGCCGTGTATCCTCGGCGTTCGGAATCGAACTCTTGCTCCTGTAGTTCCACATACGCGGGCATTCCTTGATCGCGATATCGATCGGCCAAATCGAACATGCCGTAATTGAGAACGTGGAATCCGGCCAGCGTGATGAATTGATACTTGTACCCCATCGCCGCAAGCTCACTCTGAAACTTTGCGATGGTCGCATCGTTTAGATTCTTCTTCCAATTGAACGAAGGAGAACAATTATAGGCCAACAATTTGTCTGGATTGTCGCTGCGGATCGCTTCGGCAAACTGTTTGGCAAATTCCAGATCGGGAGTTCCCGTCTCGCACCAGACCAGATCAGCGTAACGCGCGTAAGCACGGCCGCGCATGATCGCTTGCTCTAAGCCATTTCGTACCCGATAAAATCCTTCGGCGGTCCGCTCACCGGTGCAAAATACCCTATCCCGTTCGTCGATATCGGAGGTGAGCAGGTTCGCCGCCTCGGCATCGGTACGCGCCAGCAACACAGTCGGAACCCCCAGAGTGTCGGCCGCCAAACGGGCGGCGATGAGCTTATGCTCAGCCTCCTGGGTTGGAACCAATACCTTACCACCCATATGTCCACATTTTTTTGCCGACGCGAGTTGGTCTTCGAAATGCACTCCGGCGGCACCCGCTTCGATCATACCTTTCATTAACTCGAACGCGTTGAGCACGCCACCGAAACCCGCTTCGGCGTCGGCCACGATCGGCACCATCCAATCGATTTCGTTGTCGCCCTCCGCATGATGGATTTGGTCCGCGCGCAAAAGCGTGTTGTTGATCCGGCGCACTACGGCGGGCACGCTATCGGCGGGGTACAAACTCTGATCCGGATACATCTGGCCGCCGTTATTGGCGTCAGCGGCCACCTGCCAACCACTGAGATAAATCGATTTCAATCCAGCTTTAGCCATTTGCATGGATTGGTTACCGGTCAGCGCACCCAACGCGTGCACGTAGGATTCGCTGTTCAGTCGCCGCCATAGCTTCGTCGCTGTGATCTTTGCCAAGCTGTGTTCGATATGTACCGAACCGCGAAGCCGAACGACATCGGCACTGGAGTAGCCGCGCGATATGCCCTTCCATCGGGGATTGTCGCTCCAATCCTGCTCTAGCTGTGCTTCGCTCAATGCCTGACTCATCGTTTAATTCCTCTCAACATTTCGACTAAGATTCGCTTCGAATGTCCATACTGTTAGGATACCTAGATGTCGGTCGCCGTTGCATCGCGGCAGCCAATTGTATGAATAATCTATTATATTTGACAATCCTATTCTATCAATATCTATTATAGAAACAATTAATATTAAGGTTCGAGATGGCTAAGACCTCAGCGGTGTATTACAAGCAGAATCGCCTCAAGCAGCTGCGCGCGTTCTGCTACACAGCTAATTCGGGCAGTGTCTCCAAGGCCGCAGAGCGGCTGTTGTTAAGTCAGCCATCGGTTACTTTGCAAATTCAGGCATTGGAACGCGAATTTAATACAACCCTATTCGAACGCCGGGGGCCTAGTATACGGCTGACCCCGGAAGGCCGGGTGCTGCGCGAACTCGCGCTGCCGTTGGTGGAAGGCATCGACGGACTGGCTGAAACCTTCGCGGCACAATGCGGCAATCTCGAATCGGGGGATCTGCATATCGCCGCCGGCGAATCCACGATTCTGTATATCTTGCCGGAAATAACAAAGCGCTTTGCGGATCAGTATCCCAGCGTAAAACTCAAACTCCATAATGTTACCGGCCGCGACGGTTTGGCCTTGCTGCGTGCCGACGAGGTCGATCTAGCAGTCGGGTCGATGCTCGAAGTGCCGGACGATATCACCTACCACCCGATTTTTACTTACGATCCGGTACTGATTACACCCCCGGATCACCCGCTTGCAAATGCACCGGACATCACCCTTGAGGACATAAGCCCGTATGGACTGATTTTGCCTCCACGCCACCTCAGTACCTGGCGATTAGTGGAAATGGTTTTTCGGCAACACAATGTAAATTATACGGTGGCACTTGAGGCCGGTGGTTGGGAAGTGATCAAAACCTATGTGGCGATGGGACTCGGAATTTCGATTGTGACTGATATTTGCCTCAAGGGCGACGAGCAGATGGGCCGCACCCCCTTGGGTCGCTATTTTCCACAGCGCAGCTATGGCGTGGTTATGCGCCAAGGAAAATTCCTTACGCCACAAGCCAAACGCTTTATCGAAATGATGGATCCGGAATTTTTCACGAGCACTGGCGAAATCGAATCGACGACGGCTACGCTATCGGCGGAGGCGGGCTCCAGCGGTGGTTAGCAGGCTAGCGGATGATGTCGTACGCTGCAGCTCGGTTATTCGGGTCAACGAGCGCAAATTTTGCGCTGATCGACTCGTTCAGTCTTCGAATCGTTCCAACCACCGTATCATCGGCGTGTACGGACCCGGGGCAATGCCATGCCAGTAAGCTGGTTTGCCCACGTCACTGTCGCTGCCATCGTCGAAGATCAGGGGCGTTACTTGCTTGTCGAAGAAACCGTGAACGGTAACCGCGTACTCAACCAACCCGCCGGTCACCTCGATCCCGGGGAATCATTGTTCAACGCGGTAGTACGCGAGACCCACGAGGAGACAGGATTAGTATTTAATCCCGACGGCTTGGTGGGCATCTATGAATCAATCGAATCGTCTACGCAACAAACTTTCCTGCGTATCGCGTTCACGGGTTCGGTCGTCGTTTGCGACAATGCCCGACCTGTCGACCAGAACGTACATTGCGTTTTGTGGGCCACCCCCGAAGAGATTCGCGCACAACAGAATCGGCTGCGCAGCGCCTACGTGTTACTGGGAATCGAGGACCACCTGTGCGGCCGACGCTATCCGCTCGAGTTTCTTCGACAACTCCCGGACCGCTTAATCGGCGCCGCAACGGGACCGCGGTAATTTCGCATGGCGTTCCTCAAAACCGCTAAGCCGCGCGTTGTCGTCGGAATGTCCGGGGGCGTGGATTCATCCGTAGCCGCTGCACTGCTGCTTGAGCAAGGCTACGATGTGCTCGGCCTATTCATGAAAAATTGGGAAGAGGACGATACCGATGAGCATTGTACCGCACAGACCGATCTCGCCGACGCAAGCCAAGTCTGCGAGTTACTAGGGATCTCATTACGCACAGTTAATTTTTCCCATGAGTATTGGGAGCGTGTGTTTAGCCAATTCTTAGCCGAATGCCGCGCCGGGCGCACCCCAAACCCTGACGTCGTATGCAACCGAGAGATCAAGTTTAAAGAGTTTCTGGAGTGGGCGTTACGTTTAGGGGCGGATTTCATCGCGACGGGACATTACGCACGGTGTCGCGAAATCGGCGACGGTCGTCAGCTACTTAAAGGTGCCGATCCCGACAAAGATCAGTCCTATTTTCTGTATGTACTCGATCAATATGCGCTGACGCGTTCGCTGTTTCCATTGGGCGAACTTGCAAAAGCCGACGTACGCACGACGGCACAGTCGCTTGGCTTGGCGACTCACGATAAAAAGGACAGCACCGGCATTTGCTTCATCGGAGAAAGGAAGTTCAAGACCTTTCTGAGTCGGTATTTGCGGCCGTGCCCCGGCGAGATTCACGATCTTGAAGGCAACCGAATAGGCAAGCACGACGGTTTGATGTACTACACAGTCGGACAACGCCAAGGGCTTGGAATTGGCGGCCCCGGTGGACCTTGGTATGTCGCCGAAAAAAACACTGCAAGTAATTTGCTATATGCCGTGCAAGGACACGATCACCCGGCGCTGTTCGCACACGCCGCACTGGTGCGCGATCTGCACTGGATTGCGGGCAACGCCGGTAATTCGTCGCAGTGTCAAGCTAAGATCCGCTACCGTCAGCCCGATCAAGCCTGCCGTATCCACATAACGGGGAGCCGAGCACGGGTGGTGTTCGATCAACCGCAGCGCGCCATAACCCCGGGCCAATCTATGGTTTTCTACGACGGTGAAATTTGTCTTGGTGGCGGGGTCATCGAAACTGCAATCGATCGCCCAGCATCCGCAGCGGCTTAGCCCGGTTTTGTCACGACGGCGGAGATCTCCGATAATCCTTTTCGGTATTCGAACCGGTTAGGCTCGATTCTAAGGGACTCCCTGTCGCTAGCGGTCGTCCTGTTCAAGATTCCCGGATAATTCGAGTGCAGAATTGGGTGCGACGCGGTCGTGCCTTCATCGGCGCGATGCCGTGAGCAATGCGCGACTCTGGCGCCTGATCCAAACCCCTATGCCACGCGCGGCGCGATCCAAGCGCCCTGACGGGCGCAGGTACTTGGCTTCCGCAACAGTAATTAGATCGGGCGCGACACGACTTTTCAGTTTTACGACCGCACTGCGATCAACCCGGCAAAACCGGGAAAATAGCCAACGCTGTGGCAAATTCCAGCGTGCCCCGGCGAATACACAGGCGACGAAATCCACTATGACGGGCTCGCCGGCACGACTTAATAATATATTTCCGGGGCTGCGTAGATCGCAGTGCGCCACACCGCGTCGATGCATTTCATTTAACAGTGTATAGAAGCGATCGAAAAACTGTGGCCATTCGATATCGCCCTCGGTATCGCGTACCGGCGAAGCGTCGACATACTCCATGAGCAATGCGCGCCGATCGACCCGCCCTACCAGTGTCGGCACCTGCAACACGTCTTCCAATTTCGCCAACGCCTTGGCCTCGCGGCGAGTAAGCAATGGTCCAAGCCATCGCGCGAATCGGGCAGCACAGCAATTGTGATCTTTAAGCACCGCGTCGTCATCGCCATGCCGTAAATGCAAAACGTCCGGTCGTGACCCACCGCCCTGCCGCAATACCGTCACCACCAGTGGACGGAGGTTCGAATATGGGATCTCTAGAAAATGTGACCGCATGGTGACTACGTAGGGACGTAGCCCGGATAATTCACGAAGGGTTCGGAGTTCAGGCGAAATCGGGCTAAGGAGTCGGTGCGATCGTCCGCGGATGCATAGCCGTAGCTATGGATTAAGGAGGATCGTGACGAATGCGACGCCCGATTTTTCCTGAATTCGAACAGGACAAATTGTGCGGAAGCCAAGGCCATTTGGGAATCGGGTAAGTTGTTTAGATATTGCGAAGATTCTTGGGGCATGGTCCGCCTTCGTGAATTATCCGGGCTAGCGCTATGTTAAACTCTGCGACCGTTGCAACTCCACCGTGATCGGATCGATTCATGTCGCTGACTGCGCTTTCGCCGCTTGATGGTCGATATGCCGCCAAGGTCGCCGCTTTAGGGCCGATATTCAGCGAGTTTGCGCTGATTCGCAACCGCGTCGTCGTCGAAATACGGTGGCTCCAGACGCTTGCCGAACATCCACAAATCGGCGAAGTCGCGCCATTATCGACATCGTCCATCGAGGTGTTGGACAAAATTATCGCCGAGTTCTCGGACGCCGACGCCGAGCGCATTAAAGTGATCGAATCGACCACCAATCACGATGTTAAGGCAGTAGAGTATTTTCTTAAGGAACGCACTGCTCATCACCCAGAATTGCAAAAAATCTCCGAATTCATCCACTTCGCCTGCACTTCTGAGGATATTAACAATCTGGCCTACGGCATAATGCTCCAACAAGGCCGTGCCCGTGCCTTGGCACCGAAGATCGTGCAACTTATCGATACCTTGGGGGACATGGCGAATCGCTATGCCAAACAACCGATGCTGACCCGCACGCACGGTCAGCCGGCTTCACCTTCCACGATCGGTAAGGAACTGCGGAACGTCGTCGCACGCTTGGAGCGAGCACATCAACAGATCGATCGCGTCCAGTTACTCGGCAAGTTTAACGGGGCTGTGGGCAACTTCAACGCGCACTACGCGGCTTATTCGCAGGTTGACTGGCCACAAGTCGCCAACGATTTCGTGGTCGGGTTCGGCTTGACGTACAATCCCTATACGACACAGATTGAACCCCACGACTACGTCGCGGAGCTGTGCCACGCGATCTGCCGGCTCAATACAATCCTGATCGATCTCGACCGAGATATCTGGGGGTACATCGCGTTAGGATATTTTCGCCAAAAACCCGTCGGCAATGAAGTGGGGTCATCGACGATGCCCCATAAAGTCAACCCGATCGACTTCGAAAACTCCGAGGGCAATCTCGGCGTTGCGAACGCCCTACTGAGTCATATGGCCGACAAACTTCCCATCAGCCGCTGGCAACGCGACCTCACCGACTCTACCGTCATGCGTAATCTCGGCGTTGCATTTGGGTACTGCTCGCTGGCATACGATGCCACCTTGAAAGGCCTGGGCAAGCTCGATCTCGACCCATCTCGACTCGATACAGACCTCGACAACGCGTGGGAAGTTCTCGCTGAAGCAATTCAGACCGTTATGCGCCGCCATGGCGTTGAAAATCCGTATGAACACCTGAAGACCCTTACCCATGGCGTTGTACGTCTCGATCGCGAACAGCTGCACTCATTCATTCAGGGCCTTGAAATACCCGATGCTGCGAAACGCGAACTGCTTGCCCTGTCGCCGTCGACATACACCGGAAACGCCGCCGGCTTAGCCATGGCCAACTGATGATCACGGCGGATGCAAAACTCCCCGGCGCCGACCGGCAGCACATTCGCGGCGACGAGGAAATCAGCGCTGCGGCTCAGGGTCTATTAAACCGTGCGCGCCATCGTTTGGAAATCTTCGCACCGCGCATAGAGGTGCAAACGTTCAACGATCCCTCGACCACCGATGTCCTCAATCACTTCGCGTCCAGCCACCAACGCAACCGGGGCCAGTTCGTAATTACAGACGAGACATGGTTTTTCAGGTTTAATCCCAGGCTCGTGGATCTGTGCCGCCGATTGAACACCTTCTATGAGGTTCGCAGACTGAATACCGATTATCCGTTCGACAACGAATGTTTCATCATTGTCGATCGCGAATCGGTATTTCACCAACCCAAGCTCACTACACCTGTCGCCGTCGTGAGCATCGAAAATCGAAGTTACGCGCGCCACTTTGCACGAAAATTTGAGAGATATTGGCAAGCGGCTGAGTCGTTGCAAGAATTGTTTACCATTGGACTTTAACTCGGGTACGTCCAATCGCATCATGACCGGTTGCTCTGATTCAAAAATCACGCGCTTCGGCGTACCGATCCTGGAATGATTCCCGTGCCGCAAGAGCGTGTTTCCAAGCTACTTGCCCAACGTGGCATCTGCTCACGACGTGAGGCGGACGTGTACATTGAAAAAGGCTGGGTCTACGTAGACGGCTCGCAGGTGACTCAGCTCGGCACCAGGGTCGACAGCAGTAAGACCGTAACTCTGCATAGGGAAGCCGAACGCCGCCAACAATCCCGGATGACGGTCATTCTTAACAAACCGCTTGGGGTCGTCTCCAGTGCGTCTGGAAAGGGATATCCACTCGCGGCTACGCTAGTCACGGCAGCAAATCTCTATACTGGCAAAGACCAGCGCCCGATTGGGCAATTAAAATCGTTAACCGGACTCGCGCCGGCCGGCCGGCTCGATATCGATTCGCAAGGATTATTGGTGCTGACCCAAGACGGACGTATCGCGCGCTTGCTCATCGGCCCGGACAGCACCATCGAAAAGGAATATGTGGTGCGAATACGCGGCGACTTGACGGCTGCGAAGCTCGACAGACTGCGGCATGGCCTGCACCTTGATGGCCGATTGCTTCGCCGCGCCAAAGTATCGCGAATCGGCGACGACAAATTACGCATCGTGTTAACCGAAGGACGCAAGCGCCAAATTCGTCGTATGTGCGAGCTAGTGGGACTAGAAGTCTCAAGTTTAAAGCGGGTCCGGGTCGGCAACATTCGCCTCAAACACCTGCCGGTTGGGAAGTGGCGGTATCTTGCGCGGTCGGAACGATTTTGACTCCACGTCGGCTGAGATGCATCGCGCCGTTCCAACGCTCGCTCCGGTTCGAGCGGCGGTGACACTACACGGCGGCAGCCCACCGCTACCCCGCACCAGCGCCGCCATGTTCAGCCTCGCTGCCAACGTCTCGTAACTGATCCATGCTGTGGCAGAATCGATCTATTGTATTCACTCGCTAGACGCCTGCTGTTTTGCCTGGATCCGGAAACCGGGCACAGGCTAGCGCTGCGAATCCTTGCGGCCGCGCCCAAGGTACCCGGCGCGTTGTCACTACTGAGCAGGATGGCGGGCGCCCCGCACCCCACGCTACCGATACAGGTCATGGGTATTCGCTTCCCCAATCCACTGGGATTAGCCGCTGGCTTCGACAAACAGGGAGCGGCCGTGGATGGATTCTCGGCGTTGGGGTTTGGGTTCCTCGAACTCGGCACCGTCACGCCATTACCGCAACCGGGAAACCCACGTCCACGATTGTTCCGAGTGAGCAGTCATGATGCGCTGATCAACCGCATGGGATTTAACAGCGTGGGCCTATCGGCATTCCTGCGTAATCTCAGGCGTACGCAGCGGCGCCCGATCATCGGCATTAATATTGGCAAGAATGCGGTCACACCGATCGAGTCTGCGGTCGACGATTATTTAGCGGGGTTGACGGCAATTTACGACGAATGCGATTACATCGCGATCAACATTTCGTCGCCGAACACCCGCGACCTTCGAATGTTACACTCCGATTCCCACCTCGACCGGCTGCTGACGGCACTGAAAGAACGGAAGCGCGAATTGGCCGACCGACAGCATCGCCAAGTCGCGATGGTGCTGAAAATTTCGCCAGACTTAGACGACGGAAGTCTTAAATCTGTCACCAGTAAATTACTGCGATATCGATTGGATGGGGTTGTCGTCAGTAACACCACCACTGAGCGACCGGGCTTACGGGAGCTTGCCATTTCCCGCGAAGCTGGGGGCTTAAGCGGTGCGCCGTTGCGCGCCACATCTACCGAAATGGTGCGGCGCTTATACGCAGAACTGCAGGGCAAGATTCCAATAATCGGTGTGGGTGGTATAGACTCAGCAGAGAGCGCGTGGGAAAAACTACAAGCGGGCGCCGATCTCATACAGATCTATACGGGTTTGATTTATCACGGGCCGCACCTAGTTCGCGTCATACTGTCCGGCATTGAACAACGTATCCATGCACTGGGTTGTACCGATCTGCAGCGAACCTTGCATCGAGCACGTGCCGACGAATTACCGATGTCATGATAGATTTTGACGGCCTAAGCCGCATCGAACAAGATGTATTTGCCGGGGCGATCAATCATTACGCGGAACCTCCGGTATTGGCGAATTCAGACTCGTTGTGGATGATGACCCGGGACGGCGATTGGATTGCTGGAGTGTTCGCCCCGGGATCGGCCAACAACGATTTGTGCGTTATTTATTTTTACGGCAGTAACGAAAATCTGCGGGGCGCCGAGGCGGTGCTCAAAACTTTCCGCGATCTTGGCGTTGCGGTGCTGTGCTTTGATTACAGGGGATATGGTGCGAGCACCGGTCGCCCCAGTGAACGCAGTTTTCAAACTGATGCCGAATTTGCGTTCGACTGGCTGGCCACCAATCACCCGACGCTCAAGGTTGCCGCGGCGGGGCGGTCGATCGGCGGGGCGGTTGCCACCTACCTGGCCGGCCAACGTCCCGTGCATAAGCTATTGACGTTCTCCGCGCCCACCAACATGGTGGAAATTGTGCGGGACTCGTTCTCTTCCGGAGATATTATTATCGAGGAGGCGTTGTCGTTTCGATTCGATACGGCTGCGTATATGACCCGCGTAAACTGTCCAATATTTATCGCGCATGGTGAACAGGATGAAATTGTGCCGTACGCGATGAGCGATTCCCTCGCGGCTCACGCAGGCTCCTCGGTCGTAATCCGCCATACCGTCATCGGCGCAAGCCACAACACATTGTTCGCTCGTGGCGGGGACGACCTATGGAAACAAATTAGAATGTTCCTCGCTAGTCGTCCCTGAATAACGCGTTGTCAGGGCTGGCGTGCCGCTAGCATTGGCTGAACTGTGTTGCCGCGCGAGGCACTGTGGCGTTTCGCCACCACAACGAACGATTGTTAGCGGGCATCGCCCGATCGCCCGCCAGTGCCAGTCCCGCTGCCGTCGCGAGCCGGTCAACTGCAGCGAAATCGCGGATACCGCTATCGGGGCCACGCTGTTTCAGCCAGCCGTCGAACTGCTGATTGCTCGGTTCCAACGCCCGATCGGCATACCGAAACGGGCCATATAAATACAACATTCCGCCCCCGGACAATAACTCACCAGCACGCATGAACAGTTGCTCCACTCCACGCCACGCGACAATATGCACAACATTAATGCAAATAATCGCCGATATCTCGTCGACCGGCCAAACTGGATCAAACAAATCCAACACTATCGGTGCGCGCAGATTCGCTAGATTGGCATCGTTTCGCCAAGCATTGATGCTCAACAGTGCACCGGCACGCTCGCTGGGCTGCCATACTAAATTCGGAAACGCCTCGGCAAACCAAACCGCGTGTTGGCCGCTGCCGCTGCCGACCTCCAATACGGTCCCCCGCTTCGGCAATAGCTCCCGTAATATGGAGATGATGGGTTGCCTATTACGCTCGCAGGCAGGGGCATACTGCTTCATCGGGCGTCGGAGTTCGGTCTGAGTATTTCATAAACGATTCGGATTGCGGGGGAAATCGGTTCAAATAGTGAGCAGAATTCCGGTACACGGTCCGCCTTTGTAGAATTCCAGACTCAGCTAACTTAGGCCAGTGCGCAACACATAAGTGCCGTCACCACAACGCCGCAAAATATCGTCGACGTACGGATTCTGGATCGGACTGCGATCGCCGTCGTCGGTTAAGTTGCGCTGCGCCACATAGGTTTGGTGTGCGGCGCCATCAACCAGGACGCGATACCAGGGTTGGTCCTTCGGTGGCAGGGATTTCGCCATCGATTTATACCATTGTTCAGTCCCTTGAAACTCAGGATCGACATCGATAATGACGCCTCGGTACGCAAACAACTCGTGGCGAACGATTTGGCCCACCGCGAAATCCGCTCGGCTGATGGTCATTTTATCCACTGAGGCGTTGGTGCAAGGCCAATACGGAAGCACTCCATCTCTAGATCGACATGGCGCCGCCCAACAACCGCACTAGCGACTCACGATAATGATCTACCAACATCGCTGCAAACAACATCGCGAGATATTGAATCGAATATGCAAAGGTTCGTCGTGCGAGTATGCCGTTATAGCGACGGTACAACGCGACGGCGTATCCGACGAATACAGCGTTCAATACGATCGCGACCAATAAATACAATATTCCTGACATCCGAGTCGCGAACGGCATAATAGTCACTGCAGTAAGCAACAATGTATAGAGCAATATATGCAGGCGTGTGAATTTCGACCCGTGGGTTACCGGCAGCATCGGGATTTTGGCTTTTGCGTAATCGTTGTAGCGGTACAATGCGAGCGCCCAGAAGTGCGGCGGCGTCCAACAAAATATGATCAAAAACAACAGTAGTGCATCACCTGTCACCTGCCCGGTAACCGCGCACCATCCGAGCACCGGAGGCATCGCGCCCGCCGCACCACCTATGACAATATTTTGCGGCGTGGCATGCTTTAGATACACGGTGTAAACGACCGCATACCCTATTAGCGACGCGAACGTCAGGAGTGCGCAAAGCGGGTTCACCCATAAGGTTAG
>Ga0224497_10001359_pt1 | contig 15637 bp, 18 predicted proteins | sample SF_Jul11_sed_USG_4_FD_167970 | JGI IMG/M metagenome (GOLD analysis project Ga0224497, IMG submission 167970) | Sediment microbial communities from San Francisco Bay, California, United States - SF_Jul11_sed_USGS_13 | ecosystem: Environmental > Aquatic > Marine > Sediment | place: USA... | reverse complement strand
TCGCGTCATCTGATAGTAGTCGGCAAATACGTCAGCAGGATCAACGCCGACGAGCTGCGCGTATTTGCGCAAATGCCCTTTCGCAAAGACCGGGGCGCCAAGCACGTCGAACTCATTACGCTCGAGTGCACGAACCTTGGCCTCGTCGAGATGCAATTCCTTGGCAATTTCGAGCACGCTAATCTGCTGCTTGCGCCGCGCCTCGGCAAGACGTTCGCCGCCGCGTGGACCTTCGGGCTCGGCCTCAGGTTTTTGTTCGCGGGGTTTGTCCTGCTCGTCGCTCATTGCTATCCCGATTCAAGAATACTGCGCGCTTCACGGGACTCAGGAAACTGGCGCAGAAGCTGGTTCGAATAATCGGTCTGAGCACGCCGGTCGCCAAGTTCCTGTTCAATGCGCACACCGAGATACAACACCGCTGCGGATGGCACATTGCTGCTCAAGTAGCGCTGCAGGAATGCCCGCGCACTCAGGTAGTCTTCCGAAGTGAATTTCAACAAACTTAGCTGTAGCAGGGCCTCGCCGTAGTCATTCTTTCGATCGAGCGCTTGACGGAAATAGGTTTCGGCTTGAGCCGGATCCGGTTTCTGAGCCATGCAGACGCCGGCGTTGGTCAGCGTGATTTCGGCGTTGTCATTCTCGGGAACCTTGATCGCTCGGTCGAAGTGCTCTTGCGCCTCATCGAAACGACCCTGTCCACACAGAAACACCGCGTACGCATTTTGAACATTGAAGTCTCGCGGCGCGACGCGCACCGCTTTTTCGTACGCTTCCGTGGCAAGTCGCAGATTGCCGAGTTTTTCGTAGGTCAGTGCCAACGTCGAATAAGCGGTCGCGTTTCTTGGATTGATTTCGATCGAGCCCAGAAGTCGATCACGGGCAAGCTCGTAGTTGCCGTTGCGGTAGTAACGAGCACCCAGCTCATAATTGAGTTGTGCCGCATCGGTCTCGTTCGCATCGGGCTTCACACCGCCAGTTGTCGTCGTAGTTTGCACGCAGCCCGTCAACAGCAAACTTGCAGCAAGCCCTGCCAACATCCTTTCGCTCATATTCACAGCGTTGCCACCCCCAGTTTCCTTTCGCCCAGCTTCTTTGCGCCCAGTCGGACGCGAACCCGATCACTCACTTTACCAGCCAATTGACCACATGCTGCATCGATATCGTCACCGCGAGTCCTGCGTGTCGTGGCGACGAGGCCATTCTCCCTCAGCCTGTTCTGAAACCGCGCAATCGTATCGGCCTCGGGGCGCGCAAAATCATTTCCTTCGAATGGGTTGAACGGAATCAGGTTGACTTTGGCAGGTTTGCCAGTCAGCAGTCGATTCAGCTGATCGGCATGCTCCAGCGAATCATTGATATCCCGCAGCATCACATATTCGAAGGTTATGAATCGATTCGCACGCTTCCCTGCATAGCGCCAGCAGGCATCGAGCAGCGTCTCTATGGGATGCAGCTTGTTGATGGGCACCAACTCATTGCGCAGCGCATTATTTGGCGCATGCAGGGAAACCGCGAGTGATACGTTGCACTCGTCGCCCAGGCGATCGATGTTCGGTACGAGTCCCGAAGTACTGACAGTCACGCGACGATGAGAAATACCGTAGGCCAGATCGGAAATCAGCAGTTCGATCGCAGGAACGACATTGCGATAGTTGGCCAGTGGCTCACCCATCCCCATAAAAACGACGTTTGTAACGGCGAAATCGGCCGCATCGTTGGAACGGCGTGGCAAGGCCTGATTGGCGTGCCAGACCTGGCCGACAATCTCGGCGGCACTCAGGTTGCGATTGAAACCCTGTGCGCCGGTCGCACAAAATGCACAGTCGAGTGCGCAGCCGACCTGCGATGATATGCAAAGCGTGCCCCGATCCGGCTCCGGAATGAAAACAGCTTCAACCGCCTGACCAAATCCACTTTCGAACAGCCACTTTACGGTACCGTCTTTTGAATTCTGCCGTGACAGAACTTCAGGCAATTGAATGCAGGTCGACTCGCGTAATTTTTGTCGCAATGACTTCGACAGGTCGGTCATGTCGTCGAAGTCGGTAATGCCGCGCTGATAGACCCATCGCATCAACTGCCGCGCGTGAAACGGCTTCTCGTCGAAATCGGCAAAAAGCGACTCGAGCGCACCTTGCGGCATCCCGAGCAGATTCACTATGTCAGTTTGAGCCGGCAATGCTATGCCCTATCGCGTTCGCGGACAGACGCCATCGTCGCCGAAAAAGAATGCGATCTCGACAGCAGCCGTATCCGGTCCGTCCGAGCCATGCACGATGTTCTCCTCGATACTCTCCGCAAAATCGGCGCGAATCGTTCCCGGGTCGGCATCGGCAGGATTCGTGGCGCCCATGATCTCGCGGTTTTTCGCGATCGCGTTCTCGCCCTGCAATACCTGGACCATAACCGGGCCGGACATCATGTATTTGACGAGATCGTTGAAAAATGGCCGTTCTTTGTGCACGGCGTAAAAGCCCTGAGCCTGATCCGTCGTCAAGTGCAGCATCCTTGCCGCGACGATTTCGAGTCCCGCCTTTTCGAAGCGCCCACAAATCTCGCCAATCAGGTTCTTCTGCACACCGTCTGGCTTGATGATGGAGAGCGTTTGCTCGGAGGCCATGCGAGGTTCCTTTCAGGTTAAAGAGTTGTCAAAGCGATCCTGCAAACTGGGCTCTGACCTCTCGGATATGATTGTGACACCGGGCGTCGATGCCTGGCCTTGGACGTAAACGGTTAATTTTACTTCAGATGTTGAAGCTTTCGCCACAGCCGCATTCGCCTGTGACATTCGGATTCCTGAAACTGAAGGCCTCATTCAGGCCATTTTTGACGAAATCGACCTCGGTGCCGTCGATGAGCTTCAGTGCCTCCGGATCGATGACGATCTTGACTCCACGATCCTCGAACACGATGTCCCCGCTGTCTACGGCGTCGGCGTAATTGATCACGTAGGAATAGCCCGAGCAGCCGGTCTTGGTGACACCGAGCCGTAGCCCCAGGCCGCCGCCGCGTTTCTTGAGATAGGTGCTCACGCGCTCGGCCGCCGATTCCGTCAACGAAATTGCCATGTTCAGTCTTCTTCAGTCATCTGGTATTGAAATAGCGCCTGCTTCACTCCCAAGCGAACGCACGGCGTCTTCAATGACCAGTATACGTCCGGTCTTCTCTACGGGTACAGAAAGACTTTGCATAAGGTCTGATACAGAAAAATCAAGCAGGTCGACGACGGGCCGGCCCTCATAGCCGGCGCAAAAGGCCTCGGCGGCAGCGATGGTGTGCGGGCACCCCCACGCCTGGAAGCGCAGCGCCCTGATTTCTGCATCCACGACCGCGGCATAGAGGCGTACGCGGACACCCTGGTCCGAAACCTCGACGGTGGACGCGCCGTCCAGGCTACCGGCGTGAGCCGGTACATCGAACAGGTCCCGCACACGCTTGCTATAGGGGTCTGTACTCAAGCTGCGTGCCCTGGCGCGATTCTGCGTAGCTTGTCGACGGCGTTCCGATAATGCTCGACCGCAAAATCGACGTCCATGAGGCTTGTCGGCCGCCCGAAGCTAAAGCGAACCGCACTCTGAGCGAGGGCGTCGCTTCTGCCCAGGGCGCGCAGCACGTACGACGGTTCCTGACTCGCGGAATTGCACGCCGAACCCGTCGCCACGCACAGCGGCTCCAGTGCCAACAGCAGGCTCTCACCCTCAATGTCCTCGATACTGACGTTGAGGATGCCGGGAAAGCTGTTGTCAATATCGCCATTCAGCAGAATACCTGGCAAGTCATGAACACCGGACCAAAAGCGGTCACGCAACGCAGCCAGGCGTTCAAGGTCTTCATGCATGCGCGATCGTGCAATGTCGGCGGCCGCACCGAAACCGACAATTTGCTGCGAGGGCAGCGTGCCAGGTCGGAGCCGGTGCTGCTGACCGCCACCGAACAGCAATGGATCGACATGCACGCCCGGTCGGTCGGCAATGTACAGCGCACCGATACCTTTCGGCCCATAAACCTTGTGCGCCGTCATCGACATCAGGTCGACCGGCAGTGCATCGAGATCGATAAGCAGTTTACCAACGGATTGGGCAGCATCGACATGAAAAAGGATCTCGCGTTCGCGGCAGATCGCGCCGATCTTTTCGATATCCTGGATGACACCTGTCTCATTGTTGACATGCATGATCGATACTAGCTGTGTGTCGTCACGCAGCGCCGCCTCGAACCGTGCGATGTCAAGCACGCCGTTGGCCTCGGGGTCCAGCCAGGTAACGTCGAAAGCCTGCCTTTCGAGTTCGCTGAACGAGTCGGTCACGGCCTTGTGCTCCGTGCGCATCGAAACCAGATGCCGGCCGCGGTCGCGCCGATAGTGCGCACCGCCGAGGATCGCCAGATTGTCCGACTCGGTCGCGCCCGAGGTCCAGATCAGTCGCTCTGCCCGGGTATTGAGGAGACCGGCGAGCTGATCGGCCGCGCGCGCAATATGCCCGACGCTCTGCCGGCCCGCCGCGTGTGTCGAAGATGGATTGGCATAACTGCCGGCGCTCGTCATAAGGGCGCTCATTGCTTGGGCAACGCGCGCATCAACCGGTGTCGACGCCGCGTAGTCGAGGTACAGCAAATCCTGTTGCTCAGCCATCCGCGGCGTCCTTTCTATCAACCGCAGCCAGGATGCCGCGAAGAATATTCAGCTCGTTCTGGTCGGGCATTGCGCGGATGAACAGCCGGCGCAAGCGACGCATCAGGTGTCGCGGATTGTTGGGATCGAGAAAATGCGCGTCGGTCAGTACCTGCTCGAGATGCGCGTAAAAGTGCTCGAGTTCTTCGCTCGTCGCTGGCGGCGCATCAGGCTCATATTCCGGCGGCCTTGCGGCGATTCGCGCGGCACGTAATTCATACGTCAGCACCTGGACAGCCATTGCCAGATTCAACGAACTAAAGCCCGGATCGGTCGGAATCGTCAGCAAGGTGTGGCAATGATCGATATGCGCATTGCTCAACCCCGACTGTTCGGGGCCGAAAATGGCGGCGACCGTTCCCTGCTGACTTTCCCGCATCAGCCGCGCCGCACAGTCGCGCGCATCCATCGACGGCCAGTTGATCGACCGTGAACGTGCACTCGCACCTGCGACATAGACACAGTCCTCGATCGCCTCCTCGAGCGAGTCAACGACGGTTGCGTTTTCCAGAATATCGACCGCTCCCGATGCGCGAGCTGTCGCTTCTTTATCCGGGAAATGATGCGGCGCAACCAGCGCAAGGTCCGTGATTCCCATGTTCTTCATCGCCCGCGCAGAGGCGCCGATGTTGCCCGGATGTGTGGTACCGACAAGAACAATGCGAATCGACATTTCTGGTAAAGCTTCCCTAAAGTTCGCTATTCTAGCGCCACGGCCCGCCAGGGCCGAGTTCTTTCACACTAATGGAATCATTTGATGCACGCTCTGCTCAATGTAGCCGTGATGGCGGCCCGACGCGCCGGCAGTACGCTAATTAGAAAGATGGTCAGTCTGGATAAGCTCAAGGTCGAGCAGAAAGGCCACAACGATTACGTCAGTGAAGCAGACCGCGCGGCTGAGAAGGCCATCATCACCTGCATCCTGAAGCATTATCCCGAGCATGCGATCCTCGCCGAAGAAAGCGGTGTCCAGGGCGAATCCGACACGGTCTGGATCATTGATCCGCTCGATGGCACGACCAACTATTTGCACGGATTTCCGGTTTTCTGCGTTTCGATCGGCGTACAGGTCAACGGGCGCATGGAACATGGCGTTGTTTACGACCCGCTGCGCCAGGAGTTATTCACGGCGTCGCGCGGCCAGGGTGCGCATCTCGACGGTAGGCGCATTCGGGTAAGCGGCCAGAAACAACTCGAGCGGGCCCTGGTCGGCACGGGCTTCCCGTTTCGCCAGGCCGATCAGGAAATTGGCCCGTATCTGCAAATGCTCGGCAAGGTTGTGCGCGGCACGTCAGGCGTCCGGCGCCCCGGTGCTGCAGCGCTGGACCTCGCTTACGTCGCGGCAGGTCGGCTCGATGCGTTCTGGGAGACAGGGCTCGCACCCTGGGACCTCGCTGCGGGCAGCCTGTTAATTCGCGAATCCGGCGGCATCGTCAGTGGCCTCGACGGCAGCGAGGACTTTTTCGACACAGGCCACGTTCTGACCGGCACGCCGAAAATCTATAAGGACCTCGCCAAACTGTGCACCGCCGAAATCTCGCAGCTCGTTTAGGCTGTGAGCGCGATGCTTATCGACCGAAGTAAAGCGCAGCAACGCGAGCCATAAAGGAGATGAGTGTGGCGCTCGCGGCGTGTACGTCTAGGGCAATTCGTCGATGAGGTCGGGATCTTTGACAGGTTCGATGAGGTCCTGGGCATTCACGCCGAGTGCCAGTGCCGTCGCGCTTGCCGTGTAGATCGATGAATAGGTACCGACGATGATGCCGACGATCAATGCGATCGAGAACGGTGCTATTGATTCGCCGCCCAGCAACAGCAGCGCGACCAGAACCAGCAAGGTGGTAACGCCGGTTATCAGGGTTCGGGCGAGCATCTCATTAATAGAGGTGTTCATCGACTCCTCGGCCGAAATACCACGCAACTTGAAGAAGTTCTCTCGTATCCGGTCAAAAGCGACAACCGTGTCGTTCAGCGAGTAGCCGATTACGGCCAGTATCGCCGCAACGACCGTAAGGTCGAACGGGAATCTGAATATCGAAAAAAAGCCCACCGTGACGATCACGTCATGCGCGAGAGCGGCAACCGCGCCCGCCGCAAACTTCCACTGGAAGCGAATCATTACGTACACGAAGATCAACAACAGCACGATGATCATCGCCAGACTGCCGCGCTCTGTCAGCTCCTTGCCCACCTGCGGACTGACGAACTCGACGCGCCGCAGTTCGACCTCCGACGTACCGACCGCAACCGTGCGACGCAGATCATCACGCAATTCGTCGGGGTCCCGCCCGTCTTGCGGCGGGAGACGCACCAGCACATCCGTATCTGCGCCAAAACGCTGCACCTGGGCGTCCTCGAAACCCGACGCCGCGAGATTATTACGAATGTTGGCGAGGTCAGCGGCTTCCGGGTAGCTAACCTCAAGCAGAATGCCGCCTGTGAAGTCGATGCCAAACTCCAGCGGCCTATCGTGCGTGAACAGGGACCCGATCGATATAAGAATAACGATCGCGGAAATGGCAAGAGCAATCTTGCGGCGCGTCGGGCCGAGAAAATCGATGTGTGTTGTTTCCCTTATTAATCGCATCGTCGATTTCCTAAACCGGTATCGAGGTAATCTTGCGGCCGCCGAACACGAAATTGACGATCGATCGTGTACCAACGATGGCCGTAAACATTGACGTCAATATTCCGATCATCAATGTAATCGCAAAGCCTTTGATCGGCCCCGTGCCAAAAGCAAGCAGCACGATAGCCGCGATCAATGTCGTTATGTTTGCATCGGCAATTGATGACAGAGCCTTTTCGTAACCCGAATTAATCGCTGCCTGTGGCGACGACCCGGCGGCTATTTCTTCACGTATTCGTTCGAAAATTAGCACGTTGGCGTCCACTGCCATGCCGACCGTCAGAACGATGCCGGCGATACCCGGCAACGTCAGCGATGCGCCGACCATTGATAACACCGCAACTATGAATACGAGGTTCGACAACAACGCGACGTTCGCAATCATGCCGAACCAGCGGTAATACACCGCCATGAACACGATCACAGCGAGAAATCCGATCTGAATAGCGCGAAAACCGCGATCGATATTGTCTTGTCCGAGGCTTGGTCCGATTGTTCGTTCGTCGACTTTGTAAACTGGCGCGGCCAACGCGCCCGCGCGCAGCAGTACCGCAAGGTCGCGCGCTTCGATCGGTGTCAGTCCGGTGATTTGAAAGCGTGTTTTGAAAACGCCGCGAATAGTTGCAGTATTGATAATTTCTTCGGTCTTAATCTTGCGCTTTTCTGTCTTGCCACCGCGCGTCACATCTTCCTCGCGCCACTCGATGAACAGGGTGGACATCGGTTTGCCAACGTTGTCGCGCGTCGCGGCCAGCATGCGCTCACCGCCAGCCGAATCGAGCGTTATGTGCACGGCTGGCTGGCCTTCTGGTGTAAATCCTGAGTTTGCATCGATGATTTCGTCACCCGATGCGATAACTTCTCGTCGCAGTACCTGAGACTGCTCGCCGGCACGGCCAGGATATGTTCGTGAACCCGGAAGGTCGCCAGCCTGGTCGACGAGCCGAAATTCAAGCGTTGCCGTCGCGGTGAGGATTTTTTCGAGTTCCGTCGGATCCTGCACACCCGGCAATTGCACAACGATGCGGTCCACACCCTGACGCTGCACAAGCGGTTCTGCAACACCGAGCTGGTCGACACGATTCCTGAGCGTCGTCATGTTCTGCTCGATCGCAAAATCCTGGCGTTCCTTGATTTGCGCTTCGCTCATGCGAACCGTCAACGATTTGCCGTCCGTACCATCACCGATCAACACCTCAGCATCAGCATCTTCGATGATCGCGCGTGCCTTTTCTCGGTCCTCGGAATTCTGCAGACGAACGGTAATAATCTGATTGTTCAAACGGACCTGATGACGAATCCGTGCATCACGCAGACGCTCATCGATATCCTGTTCATAGCCCTGCATGCGATTGTCGATCGCCGTGTTCATGTCGACTTCGAGCAACACGTAAACGCCACCACGTAGGTCCAGGCCAAGGCTCATCGGGCTAAGCCCCATGCCGCGCACCCAGTCCGGCAGGCGCGGCGCAAGGGTTAGCGCAACATTGGTGTCCTGCTCGTAGCGCGCTCTGAGACGTTCCCCCGAACGCTGCTGGTCCTCAACGGAAGCGAACCGAATTACGGCGCGACCGTCTTTGAGGTAGGCGGCTTCGGGAGTGACGCCGTCGCTTTCGAGCGAGCCAAGGAAGTTTTCGAGTTGCGTTTGACTAATGTCTTTGCCATCCGCGTCAGCGAGTTGTACCGCCGGCGCGCTGCCGTAGATATTCGGCAGCGCAAACAAGATGCCTGTCAGCACTACGACAATCACCAGGATATTCAGCCACGCTGGATAGCGGTTCACTGCTTCCGTCCTTGAATGCTCAAGTGAACTTGAACGTAGCTAACCATGAAAGAACTCAAACCTGCTCAGGCGTTTTCAAAGGTATCTTTCGGAACGATCTGCGCAACACTCGATTTTTGAATTTTTATCTCGGTGTTGTCCGCGATCTTTACGATGGCGTAGTGCTCGCTGATGCCGGTAATGACACCGAGGATGCCGCCGGCCGTAAGTATTTCGTCACCTGCCGACAGATTCGCAACAAGGGCCGCATGCGCCTTCTGTTTCTTCTGCTGCGGTCGAATCAGCAAAAAATAGAACGCGGCAAAGATGATAATCATCGGCAGCAGGAATCCAAATGCATCGCCTTGCGGCGCGGCCTGTGCGTATGCGTTTTGAATGATTAAATCCATGAGTCTCTATCTTTTTGTAGCGGGCTTTCTGGGAGGCCCCGAAAATCAGCGCGGTATTATGGCATAGAGCCAGGGAAATAAGGGCAGGAATCAGAATCGCAATCCCTTCGCTCGGAAAAATACCGATCAGGCATAGCGTCGGCGCATGTCTGCAACGAAATCCGTCACGGACCCGGCGCCTATAGCTGCCCTCAATTCAGACATAAGTTTCTGATAATAATGAAGATTGTGTAGGGTCGCGAGACGCGGACCGAGTATTTCGCCACATTTCTCGAGGTGTCTCAGGTACGCCAGGCTGTAGTTGCTGCAGGTGTAGCAGTCACACTCCGGATCGGGCGCGGACGTATCGTCAGCAAACCGGGCATGGCGGAATTTGATCGTGCCGCGCGACGTGAAAAGCTGACCGTTTCTGGCATGCCGCGTTGGAATGACGCAGTCGAACATATCGACGCCGCGCAGCACCGACTCCGCAATGTCGACAGGCGTGCCGACACCCATCAGGTAACGCGGATGTTTCTCGGGCATCTTTGGCAGTAGTCCATCGAGTACAGCGATTCGCTCATGCTCAGGTTCGCCGACGGCGAGCCCGCCGATTGCGTAGCCGTCGAAACCAATCTCCTGCAGGCCCGCCAGCGATTCGTCGCGCAGATTGCGATAGATGCCGCCTTGTACAATGCCGAATAATGCTTCGCCACGATCGGGCGCCACCTCGCGCAATTCGTCGAACCGCTGCCGGCTCCGCCTGGCCCAGCGCAAAGACAGTTCCATGGACTCGCGTGCTTCGGACTCGCTGGCCGGATACGGCGTGCACTCGTCGAAGATCATCGTGACGTCGGCGTTTAACTCATGTTGTACTTCGATGGACTTCTCTGGCGTCAGAAACACTTCGTCACCGTCGACCGGAGACTGGAAGCGTACGCCACTCTCAGTGAGCTTGCGCATCGAGGCAAGCGAGTACACCTGAAACCCTCCCGAGTCTGTCAGTATCGGACCTCTCCAGTGCATGAATTCGTGCAGGCCGCCGTGTTTTCGGATGACCTCGGTGCCGGGTCTCAGCATCAGATGGAAGGTGTTGCCGAGAATAATTTCCGCGCCGTTGGCCGCGACTTCTTCAGGCGTGACGCTTTTAACGGTGCCATACGTACCGACGGGCATGAATGCCGGTGTCTGCACTGAACCGCGTCGAAAAGTCAGCGTTCCCGAACGCGCTGCCGCGCATTGACCATGAATATCGAATTTCATGATTTCGGTTGCGGCGTCAGGAACATGGCGTCACCGTAGCTAAAGAAACGATACTGCTCATGCACAGCGTGTTCATAAGCGCGCAACACGCGCTGAGTGCCTCCAAAGGCGGCCACAAGCATCAACAGCGAAGACCGCGGCAAGTGAAAATTCGTGATCATCGCGTCGACTGCGCGGAACTCATGGCCCGGCAGGATAAACAGATCGGTGTCGCCATTATAGGGCCCGAGTTCGCCGCTACGGGCGGCACTCTCGAGCGCACGCACCGAGGTCGTGCCCACTGCGATGACCCGACCGCCCTGCTCTCGCGTCTGCCTGACGGCCTCACAGCACGCCGCATCAACCTCTACACGCTCACTGTGCAGGCGGTTCTCGGCGATATTTTCATGGCGAAGCGCCTGAAACGTTCCCGCGCCAACGTGCAGCGTCACGTACGCGTGCCCAATGCCGGCGGCCAGGGTCTCGTCGAGCATGGCCTGGTCAAAATGCAGCCCGGCCGTCGGCGCCGCAACCGCGCCCGGATCTTTCGCGTAGACCGTTTGATAGCGCTCATGATCCGTTGCCTCGGCCGGACGGTTGAGATACGGCGGCAACGGCACTTCGCCGTATTGCTCTAAATACGGCAGCAGGACAACCGAAAATCTCAGGACGAACAAGTCACCTTCGCGGCCCTCGACCACTGCCAGCACATCGTCATCGAAGAGCAATATCGAGCGCGGTTTTGGCGACTTGCTTGCGCGCACGTGCGCTAGCGCTGAGTTTTCACTTTGGGCGCGCTCGATCAGTACTTCGGCGTGCCCGCCGGTCTCTTTTCGCGCATGGAGCCGAGCTCGAATGACGCGCGTATCGTTCAGGACGAGCAGATCGCCCGCGCGGAGCAGGCTGGGCAGATTGGCGAACCGGCGGTCATGCAGGCGGTCGCTAACTTCAAGCAAGCGGCTCGCGCGGCGCTCGCGAGTCGGATACTGCGCGATCAGTTCGTCGGGCAGCTCGTAGTCAAAATCTGAAATGAGCATGGGCGCGCATGGTAGCAAAGCCCAATCGAATGGGGTCGAACCGCATCAAAAAATTGCGGTTCGACCGCGTTTGCTACCCAAACGCCCTCTAGGTTTTTTCGCGGCGCGGAGCGTGTGCAGGCGCCGCAGCAGGTCTTGGCGCAGCTGTGGGCCGCATTGGTGCCGGAACGTCGAGCAACATGCTGCTGCGCTCATCCGGAATCTCGATTTCGAGCGTGCGCTTTTTCTTGTCCCGCAAAATCTCGATCTCCAATGACTCACCCGCCTGATAAGAACTCAGGATACGCATCGCATGGCGGACCGAGGTTGGTTCGCGACCATCGATTTTTTGAATGACATCGCCATCCTCGAGCTGCAATGTATCTGACTCGGGCGCACTGACAACCAGGACCCCGGAATCGGCGCCGAAGTATTTACCGAGGCCCTCATTCAATTCGACGAGTTCCATATCACTCCAGGCATTGCCGGACCATGAGTGCAAGAACTTGTGCCTGAATTTCTCGGCCATCTCGGGTGTCAAGCCCATCTCAGGCATAGACGGCATGCTGAAGTCGCGCGGAAATCCGCGGAATTCGTGGGCCCGCATCTCAACAGCCCTGGGTTCGATTTCAACCGAGCCCACCTTGCCATCCCGTAAATACTCAACATCGAGAACATCACCTTGCTCGACGCCCGCCATGAAATCCATAATCCGCCGAGTTGCCTCACGCGGTTCGTCGGCACTCAAGGTCTCACCATTTATCGCGGTGATGATGTCGCCGGTTCTGAGGCCCGCATCGTCCGCGGCACTCCCGGGAGTGACGCCCAGAATGCGCACGCCTTCGACGGGCCCGCTTGACTTGTCTTCACCAATATTCACGCCGAGTCGAGGGCGGTCGTCGTTGATAATCTCGATACGGTGCTCCATCTCGCGCAGCTCGGGCAGGCGTTCCATTGTCAGTTCGGCAATCTGCCGCGCCGCCTCTGCCATTTTGCGCTCGGCTTCCTGCAGCTTCCTTGCCACTTCGTCCTCACGTGCTTCCGCCTCGCGGACTGCAGCAGCTGCTTCCTGTTCTGCCCCACTCTGCGCAGCCGCCTGTCCGGCAAACAGCAATAATGCCGCAACAGGAATAATCAGTTTCAACGTCTTCATCTTTCAGTCTCCTGGTCAAAACGCCGTCCGTTGCGCCTGCGCATAGCGCAATCCGACGAGCAATTTCATCAACCTGACGCGTTCGCGCCAGAAAATCTCTTTTTCCTCGGCCGTCATATGGATCGCCGGATCGTTGAGTTGGTAGTCGATCGCCGCAACGCGATCCTCGATCTCGGAAATCGTTGCAACCGTTCCGGCCTGTCTCACCCTCGGCTCATCGGGCAGGGAACGCAGATCGCTCTCAAGCTGCCGCGACTCGACCATCAGCGCCTGCAGCGCGTTGACCTCGACCGTGTTCGTCGGTTGCGTGGTTGGTGGCACCGTCACGCCGTCCGGTTCGGGCGACTTCATCACGACCGGGACGAGCACAGCGGCCAGCGCTGCGGCCGCAGCGAGTCCCAAGCCACCGTGCCAGGTTATTGGCCGTCGCATGCGACGCTGCCGGATAAGGCCCTCGGCCTCGGCCTGCTCCCGAATACGCTGCCAGACGTGTCGCGGCGGCATCACGTCCGGGAGTTCCCGGAGCCCGTGCTGCAACAAATCGCGCTCGTCCGCTGTCAAACCGCAGATCATTTCCTCGTCCTTACTGTCTCTCGACATTGTCAGAAACCTCTGAGTGCCGCGCCTTCGCCACGCAATTCCTCACCAGGTACCGCGAGCATCGGCCGTAAGCGTTGATAGGCGCGCGACAATTGCGATTTGGAAAAGCTCTCGGTGCGGCCCATCAATGTAGCTATCTCTTTATGCGTAAATCCTTCGACATCGTGCAGCCATACGACCGCGCGACCAACCGACGGCAGGTTTGCCAGCGCCGCGTCGAGATCGAGCGCCGCCTCCGGCTGGCTCGACACGCCGTGGCCAGCTGCGTCGCCGGGCGTGACCTCGTTCCAGTCATCGGCCAGCGACTGCCCGCGGGCGGTCCAGGCCGAGCGCAAATGCATCAGCGCTTTCGACACGGCGATGCGCCGAATCCAACTACCTAACGCCGCTTCACCCCTGAATTTTGCAATCGAACGCATGATCTCGATGAACGTCTCTTGCACCAGGTCCTCTGCCTGCGCCGGCACGCGCGTAAAGCGCAAACACAGCGAATACACCGGGCCGGCGAACGCTCGATAGATAATCTCGTGGGCATGCGCGTCGCCGCGTGCCGCCCGCCTGACTATCGCGGCGTCGATCTGGATGTCAGCAAACTTGCTCATGTCTCGAAATGTTAGATGCCTGATGGCCTTAAAGGGTCGCAGAAGGCGAAACTTTTTTCGGCTATGGCGACAAACGCGAACCGCGCATATACTGTGCGCCTTCCGGCCTGGGGCGGCCCGACCGAAGCCCCGTCGGTAGAGGCAAGCCGGGGTGGCGGAACTGGTAGACGCGCCGGATTCAAAATCCGGTTTCCGAAAGGAAGTGGGGGTTCGATTCCCCCCTCCGGCACCACGCCTCTGGTCACTAATATCATGATGAATTTCTGCTCCTATTGCGGCGAGTCCGTTTCGCGAAAAACACCGCACGATGACAATCGGAAACGGTGGGTATGCGATTCCTGCGGCCGGATTCATTACCAGAACCCGTTACCTGTTGTCGGTTGCGTCCCGGAACGCGACGGCAAAATCCTGTTGTGCAAGCGCGCGATTGAACCACGCTATGGCTACTGGACGGTTCCAGCAGGATTCATGGAGCTTGGCGAGTCGACAGTGCAAGGCGCCGCACGCGAGACTCGTGAGGAAGCCTGTGCCGAGGTCGAGATCGGCCACCTGTTTGCGGTCGTCGACGTCATCGATGCCGGACAGATTCACCTTTTTTACACGGCAAAACTGATCGGGGATTTTTCGGCCGGGCACGAAAGCCTCGAGGTCGCCCTATTCTCCGAAGACGAAATACCGTGGGACGACATTGCGTTCCATAGCGGTCGCTATGCGCTGAAGAAATATTTCGAGGACAAGGGGCAGAACACTGGCGTACACATTCACGAACTGCGCCGCTCACGCTCGTAGCGCTTGAGCTGCCTGAGAGCTAGTGCTGTGCGGCGTTTTGTTCGAGTCGCAAGGCCAGCTGGTCGGGCGGCATGTAGCCGCTGATCAGCGTGCCATCGGCAAGAACGATAGCGGGCGTGCCGGAGAGACCGACATCACGACCGATAACGTAATGATTCTGTACCATCGACGCGTCACAAGTAGTTGTCTCGAACTTCCGATCCAATTTCGCCATCGTCAGCGCGTTGCCCCGATCCGGTGAGCACCACACCTCTTCGGCGGTATTCCACGAAGGTGAGGCAGGTCCATTGCGCGGATAGAGCAAGTATCGAACCTCGATTCCCTGTGCCATGTACTCTTCGATCTGGCTGTGCAGCCGGCGACAATACGTACAATCGACATCGGTAAACACGGAAACCGAGTACTTCACGTCTGCTGGCGAGAACCTGATGACCTGATCGTCCGTGACTGAAGCAATCAATTTGCGCCGCGAATCAATACGCGCCAGCTCGCTCAGGTTGACCTGATTGTCGAGATCAATCATGTCGCCCTGCAGCAGATAGCGTCCGTCCCCCGAGATGTACGCAACAATTGATCCTCTCTGAATCGTATACCAGCCATCGACAGGGCTTACATCGACGTCGTCCGGCTCGATCGCGTCGAACATGCTGCCGACTTTCTGCCGCACTTGATCCAGCTCATTGCTGTCCTCTGCAGCGTGTGCCGGGGCGAACGCGAATATGGCCGCGGCAATGGCGGTCACACGAATACAAATACTTGAGGTCAAATGGCTCATTGAGTGGTCCT
>Ga0224497_10001358_pt1 | contig 15642 bp, 13 predicted proteins | sample SF_Jul11_sed_USG_4_FD_167970 | JGI IMG/M metagenome (GOLD analysis project Ga0224497, IMG submission 167970) | Sediment microbial communities from San Francisco Bay, California, United States - SF_Jul11_sed_USGS_13 | ecosystem: Environmental > Aquatic > Marine > Sediment | place: USA... | reverse complement strand
ACTCGCCGGCGGTACGGGAACCGGACCTGCGCAGGTGAGCGGAAACCTGTTCGCCAACGACGGCAACGCGGGCAACAGCATCGACAGTATCGACTTCGGCGCCTCCAACTTCACCCCTGTCGGAGGCGTTATTACGGCGACCACGGCCCTCGGAACGCTAACCGTGTACGCGGACAACACGACGCCCGGATTCAGCGCGGGCGACTATGTCTACACGCTGAACTCGGCCGATAACAGCAGCGCGGATGTCGACGAGGTTTTCACCTATAACTTCACCAACGGAATTGGTTATAGCGATAGCCTGACCATTTCGATTATCGATGACGCGCCGGTGGCGAACGACCTGGTACAGGATGTTCCGGAATCCGAAGAAAAGGTATTCAATATCATCTTCACGCTGGACGACTCGGGCAGCATGGCCTGGGGATCGGTTACGGGCAACACCAATCCGCCGGCAACCGAACCCACGCGCATGGAAGTCGCCAAGGAGGCGCTGTCTGCCCTGGGCGCGGAGTATTTCAATCAATCCACGCAGGTCGAGATTACCCTGATCACCTTCAACTCGAGCGCGAGCTTTGTCGGCACCTACAGCGACTTTGCCAGCTTCGAAGCCGCTTTAAATGGCGTAACGCCGGGCGGTGGCACCAACTATGTCGACGCGACCGACGAGATCCGGACCCAGTTGACGGCTGACCTTGCCGCGCAGAATCCTGCGGACGATGTGCAGAATATCTCTTACTTCATATCGGACGGCGAAGCCAACGCCGGAACCTCGCCGATCGGCAGCGGCTATATCGAGTTCGTCAATAACAATTCGGTCGACTCCTACTCGGTCGGCATCGGCTCGAGCCTGCCGTCTGACCTGTCGGACCTGAACTATATCCACAATATCGATTCGCTGGGCCGCGGTGAAGGAACGGTCGACGAAGCGCTGATCGTGACAGACGTATCTGAGCTCGAATCCGAGTTACTTTCGACGGTGCCGACCGCATTCGGCGGCAACATCACCGCCAACGGATCGATCTCCAATGTTCTGTTCGGCGGCGACGGCGGCTATGTGCAGTCATTGACCACCGATATCGGTGGCACCGACTATACCTTCAGCTACAACGGCAGCAGCGTCAGCGTGCCCGCTGCGCTGGCCGCCACCGTCGTGGTCACCGGCAGCACTATCGAGCTCGGCGCCGACGACGGTTTCGCCTACGGCACCTTCACCTTCAATTTCGCCGATGGCTCGTACACGCTGAGTGCGCCGAATGGCCTGGCCCCGTCGGTTTTCGACTTCGACTACACCATTGTCGATAACGATGGCGATACCGCATCGGCAACCGCGACCATCAATATCATCGATGACGCGCCGGACGCCAGGGACGACCTGCACAGCGTGAATGCCTACGAGACCGCGTCAGGCAACGTAGTCAACGCGCTCGGCACCGATGGCGGTCCGAAATTCAGCACCAGTATTTCACCCTTCTCGGCCCAGGGCGGCGGCGTCGACAAGGTCGTCGACAACGCCGTGGTCAGCGAGTTTACCTACAAGGATACGGTCATCGATCTCAACCTGACGACATCTACCGGGACACCCCCCACGGGCACCTCGGAGAACCTGTCGCTAACGTCACAGGCGGTAATCGACGGATCCCAGTTTACCGTCACCGGATCCGCCGGACTGTTCTTCGACGCCGATGGCATCGGGGTTTCGGGTGGCGCCAACGCCAACCTGAACACCGGTGAGCTGCTGAGCTTCGACTTCGATCCGGTTTTACTCCCCTACGGCGTCGACAACCTGGTATTGACGATTTCCGACTACCAGAGCGGAAACAGCGACCAGGTCACAGTTACCGTATACAACACCTCGGGTCTCGCGATCGCCACGGTGGTGCAAAGTGCCACCAACGGTGGCTCTGAAACGGTCGATCTGTCGGCTTATTCGAATATCGGATCGATAGAAATCTCCGAAACCGGCCCCGGAACCGATATCCAGGTGCAGAACATATCCTACGACCCGGCACCGGCAACCGACGTGCTGGATCAGACGGGCGGCAATAACGGCGGCAACCTGAGCTGGATTTACAGCCATGAAACCGATCTCGACGGCAACGACGTATTCCAGGCGACCGTCACCGATTCCAGCGACGGCTCCGTCTTCATTATGCGCAGCAACGGTTTCTATGAATACTCGCCCGACACCAGCGGGCTGGTATTGACGCCCGAATCGGTGGCGACGACCAGCGCTGCCAACGTGGCGGCCAGCGATCTGACCCTGACCGGTTACGACGATACCGGGACACCGGCGAACCTGATTTACAGCGCTAACGGGGTTACCGTCGAAGGCGGCTGGTCGAGCGACAGAATTGACCTGGGCGAATCGGTCAGCATTGACTTTATCGGCAAGGGCGGCAATCCCAACGGTGTGCAAAACGTGACGTTTACGCTGACCAGTGCAAGCGCCGCCGAAACCATCACCTACGTAATATATGGGCTCGACGGTACCACGATACTGGGCACGGAAAACTCCTCGGATTCGCCGTTTACCATTTCCGCGGCGGACTATCCCCTGATCGGGAAGATCGACTTTGTCGCCGATGACGCGACCTATGTGCGAATCTCGAATATTTCCTACGATGAAATCACCAGTGCGCCTCCCACCAACCTGGATCCGGTGCTGGTCGACTATGTGCTGACCGATACCGACGGTCAGTCCGATTCCGCGCAACTGGCAATTTACACGATCGATCAAACCATCCAGGGCACCGCGGGCATCGACAATATTGCAGGCGGCAGCCTCAACGATGCCATCATCGGCGACGGCGGCGACGACATTCTGTCGGGTAATGCCGGAAATGATTCGCTGTCGGGCGGCTCGGGTAACGACAGCCTGTCTGGCGGTGCCGGCAGCGACTATCTTGCCGGTGGAACCGGAGCCGATAACCTGAGCGGCGGCGCTGGAAACGATACCCTGACCGGTGGCGCGGGAGATGATCTGGTCGATGGCGGTTCCGGCGACGACGTCGTACTGGGCGGTGCTGGAGACGATCTGGTATTCGGCGGCGCTGGCGCCGACCGGCTCGAAGGCGGGCAAGGCAACGACTCGCTCGTGGGCGGCTCTGGCAATGATATCATTTTCGGCGGTGACGGTGACGATCGCATCAACGGCGGCAGCGGCGATGACAGCCTTATCGGCGGGGCGGGCATCGATATTTTTGCGCTCGAGTCTGGCGACGAAGGATCGGTCGGCAGCCCCGCTATCGATACCATTTCCGACTTCACGGTGGGTGTCGGCGGCGACGTTCTCGACCTGTCTGACATGCTGCAAACCGAAGACCTGGTAACGCTCGATGGTTTCCTGAACTTCAGCTATGACAGCATCAGCGGCAACACCACGATTAGTATCGACACCGACGGAAATTCGGGAACCTTCGAGACCATGCAGCAGATCGTGCTGACTGGCGTCGATCTAACCGCCAGTGGAACGCTGACCGACCAGCAAATCCTCGATAACCTGCTCAGCAACGGCAACCTGATCGTCGACCAATAGTAAAGCTCGGCGTCTGTATAGCGGCCACGGATGGCCGCTCGTCGTTCGATCACGCAGCATCCCGTCAGCCCCGGCTCGACTCGAAGCAGTCCTGTATCGAATATCGCACCGTTTAGCTGAGTGCCGACAAAGCAGCGCGCAGGTTTTCGGGAATATCGACCGGCTGCTGACTTCCGCGACCGACGTAGACATGTATAAAATGTCCCTGGGCGATCGCCGCCTCACGGCTATTGACGAACAGACCGATCTCGTAACGAACCGAGCTGCGCCCGAGACGGGCGACACGAATGCCGGCCTCGATATCCTCGGGGAATGCGGTGCTGCTGAAGTAATTGCAATGTGTTTCGACCACGAGACCAATGATTTCGCCATGGTGGATGTCGAGCACCCCGTTATCGATCAGGTATCGGTTGACGGCCGTGTCGAAATAGCTGTAATACTGAACGTTGTTGATATGGCCGTATACGTCGTTATCCATCCAGCGCGTCGTTATGGTCATGAAATGCCGGTATTCGCTACGGGTATCTGGGATCTGCCTGCCTGACATCTGAACTTCCAACCGGGTAAGGAATCAATTAATTTAATGACTTGTCCTGGAAGATAAAATCTATCATTTTCAAGTCCTGGCTTCTTTTTATTAAAGTGTAGGCGTTTATGCAACCGAATACATTTTTACTCCTGTTCGTCATTATGTGGATCGCGCTCAGCCTGTCGGTTTGAATCCTCCGAACAAAGCACTCCAGGCCGGTACGACTCATGGTGGGTCTGTCCTCGTCCACGACCCCTGACTCAATCCGCTACCTTCGATCCCGGGACTCCAGGCCTCAGGCAGGGATCGGAATTGGGGTGGACTTTCCGCAAAATGGCCTCTATTCTGGTGGTTCGAAGCGGTAAGGCGAATCTAACAAAAATGGAGGATAGGCAGTGAGCAAAGAGGCAGTCGAGGGTTATCTTTCCTCCCACAAATTCTTCTCTGGCCTGGATGACGAATACAGAAAATTCTTGTTGAATTCCGTAACGGAATTGCAGGTAAACGACGGCGAGGTCCTGTTTCAACAGGGCAAACCAGCCGAAAAGTTTTATCTTTTGCGCGATGGAAAAATCTCTATCCAGGTACCCGCGTTAATGGGCCCAACGCTTGAAATCCAAACCCTTGGCCAGGACCAGATACTTGGCTGGTCCTGGCTCATCGCGCCCTATCGGTGGCACTTTCAGGCCCGGGCCATGGAAGATTCGAGCCTGCTGGAATTCGACGGCAGCGCGATACTGGCGCATTGCGAGGAAGACCCCGGATTCGGCTACGAATTGCTGAAACGCTTTGCCGCGCTGATGTCCGAACGGCTCGACGCCGCCCGTCAGAATATGATGGACCAGTGGAATCCACCGGGATTCGCATAGTCAGCTGCCATTAATCCGCAGATTAACTATAAACTTCATCCATCCATAGGTGTAAACCGTTGTCATGTCGTCCCTCGAGCCGGTATCCTCGATGGGTCTGTTATCAGAATTGCCTCTCGGACTCAGTCGCGCCGTACATAGCGTCACCGGTCGCCCCGCGACCTGATCGTGGGCTCCAGGATTCGGATATGACTTGATCGGGAGGATTTGAACCGCAGACCACCCGCACCCGAAGCATCGTTAGCCTAATCCAGTATTAATTTGATTTTAAGCAGTTTTTACCGAATAAAGCCGCCCAATATTTCGCAGCAAAACGGGCAAAAAAGTACTCAAATTGTTCTTTTCTCATAGACGTTTCAGACTCCCGATTCTATTCGAAAATCAGACACCCCAAAAATTGAATATTGAGAGCTGGCAATGCACCCAAATCGGCCAACCAGCTTTCAGATAGATCCGATCCGACTCAAATTAGTGTTGCCCGTGCTGGGCCTGGTCTTCATGAACCGATTTGGGCTTGATGGTGGCTCCCGCAACATTTGTCTGGCTATCAAGTGATGGATGGCTGTACTTAGTCAGTCATTCCGCGCTTGCCCAAACCTATCCCCAATAGATCGGTGATTAGCCTGTTTAAGCAGTATGAGCAGGCAGAGGAAAGTGATATCTTGCGATGCAAATATAAATAACCTGTGGAGGAGAACATCATGAAAAGTATACCGGGACCCATAATTACAGCACTGCTGGCGACGATAGCTTTATCAGCTTTCAGCACACAGGCCCTGGCAGCCAAGAGAGTAACCTTGATTCAACTATCCGACGTGCATGGCCATTTGCATCCCCATGCTGAAATATTTCCCGATGGGCGTATGGATGAGGATAGTGGTGGCATCGCCAAACTTACCACTCTTATCAAGGAAGTCCGCGCCAGTGCGCCGGATAGCCTCCTGCTTGCCGTCGGCGATAGCACACACGGCAGCGCGGAAATGCTGTTCTCGCTGGGCGACCTGATCGTACCCTGGATGAATTCGCTCGATATCGACGCATTTACTCCTGGAAACTGGGACTTTGGCTGGGGTCCGCGAGTCTATCGGCAGCGCTTTACCCAGGCCAGACCTCCGCTGGCGCCGAACAACCGTACTACCATCGCCTGGATGGATGAACAGCTCGGCAACCAATGCAACGTCCCCGGTGTCCTGTACGCGACCACTTACGATACCTGCCACGTCACCAGGGCCACGTTCCCGACCGTGGCCATGAACGTCTATAACTACGACGAGATAGGTGGAATCAACAATCCGGCGCAACCGCTCGGAACTCTGGTTCATCCGCCCTACATTATCAAGGAAGCAGGCGGCGTCAAGGTCGGTATTTTGGGCTTGACCACCGACGTCGTTCCGCAACAGGCGCAAGCCTTCAACACCGGTTTTCGATTCACCATGGGTTTCAAGGAGATGCCCGCGCAGATAGCAGCCGCCAAGGCGGACGGCGCTGAATTAATCGTCGTCTTGTCCGAACTCGGTCTGGCCAAGAACATCCAGTTTGTCAAGGAATTCCCCGAAATCGATGTCATGTTCAGCGGTCACACACATGAGCGCACCCCGGAGGCCATTGTCATCGAACACGCCGACAACACCTTCAGTCTCGTCACAGAAGCCGGCGAGGACGGCTTTCTCGGTCGCCTCGATCTGCAACTGACCGGAAACGGCAAGATCAACAAGTATGAATGGGCCCTCCTGGAAGCCGACTCAACCGTTACGGAAGACCCGGATGTAGCGGCCATGGTGACGGCCGCGCAATCGACCTTCGTCGATGGACCGGATCACCAATGCCACACCTATGGTGTCAACGCATTTCCGTTTGGAAGAGGCCACACTTTGTGTGATCCGATCGATATGGTGATTGGCCACACCAATCCGACCATCCAGCGCCGCAATGTGCTCGAAGATATCTCCAACAATGTCATGGTGGATGCGTTCGTTGATCTGGGAGTATCGTTGGGCGAGTTTGATTCCCGGAATAATCCTCTGACCCTTGGCAATACGCTGTCCAGTACCAACGGTTTCCGATTCGACGTCGTCATTTTCGGATCGGACGACGGCTTTTCAGGAGACATCACCATCGGCGATCTGTACGACTATTATCCGATCGGCGCTGCCACGGCACTGGCCGAGTACACCGGCGGACGCCTGAAGTTGCACTGGGAGGGTATTCTGAACAACGTATTTGATCCGAATCCCTATCGTCAGAGGGGTGGCTGGTTCCTGGGTTTCCCGGGTAACATGCACTTCGATATCCGACTCAGCGATGATTTTCCGCTCAGCATCAGTTACGGCAAGCGCATCGCCAAAGTGACGATCGACGATGGCGGCGGGCCCAGGCGAATAGATGACGGCAAGATCTACACTCTGGCATCCTGTTACCCGCATGGCAATCCGACCGACGAGGTCTGTCGTACACCTGGCGCCACCAACCTGCGCTTCATCACGGCGCAACAGGAAACCGGGGGCCCCACAGATATCTTCGGTAATCGCCAGCTCGACATGACCGGTTCATTTAGCGTCACCCCACCGGTCAACACCGAGAACATATTTGATCCAATCCGCTTCAACAACGGTAGTGGTCCTCCCGGTCAGACCGGTCCGTTATTCCTGAAGGTAGCGCCGGATAATTTCGTTCATCCGGTTGATGCTCTGCGTCGCTACCTGTCCCCGACGATTGGCAGCGTTACGGTCAATGTTACAGACCATGGTCTCGGCCGTGTCACCGCGATCGATCCGGTGCCTGTGTCCGAGTTTGGCGGCCCCGGCATCGTGCAACCCAGCCAGGGGGCGGGCGCCGAATGGTTGAAGCGAGTAATAAGCAACAACTGAATCGAAGCCCTTAGTCAAAGTGTCCTATAATGGCAGGGTCTGGTATTCACCGAACCCTGCCATTAACTTCGGTTATTAATAATGTGATGACCAAAGGGTTACGACCAGCGGAAAAGACCGGTTTGCAAACGGGATCCAGCATTCGACACTCAACAAGCCTGGATCTGAAAGTAGATTTAACTCGCACAGTCCTGGCGGACACCCATTTTACGGGGAGGTGCGGGTGCCGCGTAGCGCAGGAATGAGCAGAGCGGCCCTGCGTGCCGTGCAAAACGGCAGCCCCTGCCGTTTCGTTAACCTCGAGTTCGATTCCATTTTTCCGGCCAATTTTCACAAAAAATCTAGCCTCGAACCCGTAGGTAAGAGGCTAGATTTTTTGTGAAAATTGGTCGGGGCGAGAGGATTTGAACCTCCGACCACCTGCACCCCATGCAGGTACGCTACCAGGCTGCGCCACGCCCCGTTGAGAAAGTGGTATTTGACGCTAGATTTAGCGTTTTAGCAAGGCTAGAAGCTCTTCGAGTTCGATGAGCGTCTGGCGAATGATCTGTTGGCTCTGGCTGACGTCGCCTTTATTGCCCTCGCCTTCGAGGCGTTGACGCGCGCCGCCAATGGTAAAACCCTCGTCGTAGAGCAGGCTGCGAATCTGGCGTATAAGCAGTACGTCGTGACGCTGGTAGTACCTGCGGTTGCCACGGCGTTTTACCGGTTTTAGCTGGGGGAACTCCTGTTCCCAATAACGTAGTACATGGGGTTTGACATCGCAGAGTTCAGCGACTTCACCGATGGTGAAGTAACGTTTACCGGGAATAACCGGTAATTCGTTATTGTTGCTCGCTTCCAGCATACGCTTCTACTCTTATTTTTAGTTTTTGCCCGGGTCTGAAAGTAACGACCTTCCTGGCTGAAATCGGAATTTCCTCACCAGTTTTCGGGTTTCGGCCGGGTCTTTCGGCTTTTGAGCGTGTCAAGAAATTGCCAAAGCCAGATAACTTCACCTGGTGGCCGGTTTCAAGGGCTACTTTGACTTCCTCGAAAAATTGCTCAACGATTTCCTTAGCTTCTCTCTTGTTGAGACCAAGTTCTTCAAATAGCATTTCGGCCATATCAGCCTTGGTCAATGACATTAGCTCTCCCTCAAAACAGCGTTATAGTGTTCTTTTAATTCTGCGAGGACTTTCTTGACCAGATTTTCTACATCCTCGTCAACAAGAGTGCGTGAAAAGTCCTGTAAAATCAAGCCCAAAGCGACACTTTTTCGATTATTTCTCACATCTTTTCCAGTATAGACGTCAAATACAAATACTTCCTGCAAAATTTCATTTTTTATCGAAAATATGCAATCAATCAGTGCCTGAACTGGAACTTCAGGGTCCACCATTAGCGAAAGATCGCGACGTATCGAAGGAAATCGCGACATTTCGCTGAAATTAGGCAAATTTGATTCTAAAATAGGCGAAAGTCGGTTTTCGAACACGAAAACCGGTTGATTTACATCGAGTTTTTTCAACACGGCAGGATGCAGGCTACCCACGAATCCGATAGTCTCGCCATCGAAAGTCAGATCGGCGCCCTGTCCGGGGTGCAGGATCGGATTCGCCGAACGCACAAAACCGAAACGGGACGGGACGGCAAGCCGCAATATTGACTCGAGATCACCCTTGATATCGAAGAAGTCGGTCTTTTCGGCGCCGTCATAAAGCCCCTCCTCGATCCGACTGCCGGTAATCACGCCGGCAATGTGCCGAGCCTGTTCGAGACCCTCTGCCCCCGGCAGGAAACACAAGCCGGTTTCGAACAGCCTCACCCTGGACTGCTGCCGGTTCAGGTTATGTTTCAGCGCCTGTACCAGGCCCGGCAGCAGGCGGCTGCGCATTACCGACATGTCTGTCGAAATCGGGTTGGACAGCGCCAGGGTCGCCTGTTCGGGATCCAGTATCGACTGCAATTCCGGGGATACAAATGAATAAGTCACGGCTTCGTAATAACCTCGCTCGACCATGACGCCACGGATACGATTTATGCTGACCTGTCGCTCCGAGAAGCTGTCCATGCGGATATGCGACGCCTCGCGGGAACCGGGGATATTGTTGTAGCCGATAAGCCGTCCGATTTCCTCGATCAGGTCCGCCTCGATGTTGATATCGAAACGATAGCTCGGCGGCACGACCCGCCATCCGTCAGCCTGCTCTTCCACCCGCATGTTGAGCCGTTGCAGGATATCGCTGACGACGTCGCGCGCGACGTCGATTCCGAGCAACCGGTTGACGCGTTCGTAACGCAACTCGACCTGCGGTATCTGCGGCATATGCGTCTCCGATACGGCGTCGATCATCGGCCCCGCCTCGCCTCCGGCCACAGCCAGCAACAACTCCGTGGCGCGCTGCATCGCAACCGGCGGCAGTTGCGCATCGACACCACGCTCGAAGCGATGCGATGCGTCGGTGTGCATGCCGAATTCTCGCGCCTTGCCGGCAAGCTCGATCGCGCTGAAATGCGCCGCTTCGAGAAAGATATTTCGCGTATTCGCCTGCACCGAGCTGTCCAGCCCGCCCATGATGCCCGCGAGCGCGACGCCGCCGGCATGATCCGCGATCAGCAGGGTATCTTTACGGCACTCGACCTCGCTCTGATCGAGCAGTGCGAGCTTTTCGCCCGCTGCCGCCAGGCGCACCCTGATGCCGCCGCTCAGCTTGTCGAAATCGAATCCGTGCATCGGCTGTCCGAGTTCCATCATCACGTAATTGGTGACGTCGACCACCGGACTAATCGGCCGCAAGCCACAGCGGCGTAACTTTTCCTGCATCCATACCGGCGTTTGCGCGTTCGGGTCGATACCCCTGATAATGCGGCCGACGTACCTCGGGCAATGCCGTGGCGCTTCGAGCTCGATCGGGAACACGTCGTCGATAGCATTCTCCACAACGGTTCCGGCGCTTTGTGTCAATGCCACCCGGTTGATGGCTGACACTTCGCGCGCGACGCCGGCGATACTGAGGCAATCACCCCGATTCGGTGTCAGGTCGATTTCGATAATATTATCGGCCAGCGACAGGTACTCGACGATCGGTATTCCGATCGGGGCATCCCCGGGTAGCTCCAAAATGCCTTCCGAGGTTTCCGCCAGCTGCAACTCGGCCGCGGAACAAATCATGCCGTCGGATTCGATCCCACGCAGCCTGGCCTTCTTGATCCTGATGCCCGGCAGCACCGCGCCGACTCGGGCAAATGCGACCTTCAAACCGGCGCGCACGTTGGCGGCCCCGCAGACGACCTGGTGCACGGCCGTGCCGTCCTCGACCCTGCAAACCTTCAGCTTGTCGGCGTCTGGGTGCCTGTCGACGGCGGCTACGAGTGCGACGACGACATTATCGAGATCCGGCGCCGCGCTGCGGATACCGCCGACCTCGAGCCCGGCCATCGTCAGCTGGCTCGCAAGCGTATCGCTGTCGACCGCGGGAGCGACCCATTCTCGCAACCAGTTTTCGCTTATTTCCATCGACGCGCCCGCTCAGGTGAATTGCTGCAGGAAGCGCAGGTCATTTTCGAAAAAGAGGCGCAGGTCGTTGACGCCATAGCGCAGCATGGCCATGCGCTCGACGCCGAGGCCGAAGGCATAGCCGGTATACTTTTCACTATCGACGCCGGCATGAAGAAAAACTTCGGGGTGCACCATGCCGCAACCGAGAATCTCCAGCCAGCCGGTATGGCTGCATACCCGGCAACCCTGGCCTGCGCACATCACGCAACTGATATCGACTTCCATCGACGGCTCGGTGAACGGGAAGTAGGACGGTCTGAACCGGGTTTTCAGATCGTCCTGTTCGAAGAACATCTTGAGGAACTCCTCGAGCGTACCCTTCAGCACCGAGAAGGATACGTCCTCGTCGACCAGCAGGCCTTCCACCTGGTGAAACATCGGAGTATGGGTGAGGTCGGAATCGCAACGGTACACGCGCCCGGGGGCAATAACCCGGTAGGGAGGCTGCTGGTTTTCCATGACGCGAATCTGCACCGGCGACGTGTGTGTGCGCAACAGGGTTCCGTCATCGAAATAAAAGGTGTCGTGCATCGCCCTGGCCGGGTGTTCCTCGGGGATATTCAGCGCTTCGAAATTGTGGAAATCGTCCTCGACCTCGGGACCTTCGGCGATATCGAATCCCAGCTTGCCGAACATCTTGTCGATGCGATTCATGGTCAGCGTCACCGGGTGCAACCCACCTGCACCGCTACGCCTGCCCGGCAGCGAAATATCGACCGTCTCGCCCTGTAACCTCGAGCTAATCGATGCATCGCTGAGGTCGGATCTCCGCGCCTCCAGCAGTTCCTGGATCCTGCCCTTGACACGATTGATCGCCTGACCCGCTGCCGGCCGCTGTTCTGCCGGCAACTGGCCCAGGTTTTTCAGCTGCGCAGTAATTTCGCCTTTCTTGCCGAGATAGGCAACGCGCACGGCGTCGAGCGCCGTCATATCGGATGACTGGCTGATGGAAAGGGAGGCTTGCTCCAGCAGATTTTCGAGATCCTGCGACACTTACGATGACCTGGTTTCAACGGCAGGGAGGGAAAGCTCCCCGCCGTATCAAAATAACAGCCTTACGCGGTTTCCAGGCCGGCCCTGGCCTTTTCTACCAGCGCGGCAAATGCGGGTTTGTCGAACACCGCGATATCGGAAAGGACCTTGCGGTCGATTTCGATCGAGGCCTTCTTCAAACCGTTCATGAAAACGCTGTAGGACATTCCGTTTTCGCGAGCGCCGGCGTTGATGCGGGCAATCCACAGAGCGCGGAACTGGCGCTTGCGTTGGCGCCGATCGCGGTAAGCATACTGCCCCGCCTTGGTGACCGCCTGCTTGGCGACCCGGAATACCTTGCTGCGCGCACCCCGGTAACCCTTGGCCTTGTCCAGAACCTTCTTGTGGCGTGCATGTGCAGCAACGCCTCTTTTTACTCTTGGCATGACATTATCCCCCTAAGAATAAGGCAGCATTCGACGCACCAGCTGCACGTCGTTTGCGTGGACTTCGAGCTTGTCGCCAAGCTGGCGCTTACGCTTGCTCGATTTCTTGGTAAGGATATGACGCAAGTGCGATTGCTTGCGTTTGTAGCCGCCCGCCGAATTGCGTTTGAAACGCTTGGCGGCGCCACTGACTGATTTCATCTTTGGCATATTAAACTCCAGTTTAAGTATCTAACGTTCAATCAAAAAATCCCTGGACGCCGGAGACGCGTCTTCGGGTTAAGGCCAGCTCAGGGCTAGCGTTTTTTCGGCACCAGCAACATCGTCATCTGGCGCCCTTCCGACTGTGGGTACTGATCCACGGTCGTAAATTCCTTGGTGTCTTCCTCCACTCGTTTGAGCAATTGCGTACCCAGTTCCATATGGGCCATTTCGCGGCCGCGGAAGCGGCAGGTTACCTTGACCCGGTCACCGACCTCGATGAACTCGGTCAGCTTTCTCAGCTTGACCTGGTAGTCTCCTTCCTCGGTACCCGGGCGAAACTTGATTTCCTTGATATGTACCTGGCGCTGTTTCTTGCGCTGGTCATGCAATTTTTTCTTTTGCTGGAAGCGGAACTTGCCGTAATCCATCAAACGACAGACGGGTGGCTCGGCATCAGGGACCAGCTCGACCAGGTCCACGCCGGCCGCTTCCGCGAGGCTCTGGGCCTCCTGCAAGGACACGATACCTTTCTGTTCGCCATCTTCACCGATGAGCCGGACTTCCGGCGCAGTTATTTCCTCGTTGAGACGGCTCTGTTTGTTGTCTGCGATTGGGGACTCTCCCGCTAAACTTTAAGTTACGTTATCGGCAAAAATTAATCCGGTCTGACAACCGGATTACTGATGCATCAGGCCGACGAACTGGTCGACCGCCATTGAACCCAGGTCTTCACCGCCCAGGTTACGCACCGCGATGCACTCCTGTTCTACCTCGCGATCGCCAACGACGATCATGTAGGGAATGCGCTGCAAAGTGTGCTCGCGAATTTTAAACCCGACTTTTTCGTTTCTCAAGTCGGAAATTGTCCTGATTCCCTGATTTTTAAGCATTTTTTCGACTTTTTCGACGTACGGTGCCTGTTTATCGGTGATATTCATCACCACCGCCTGCACCGGCGCCAGCCAGACCGGAAACTTACCCTCGTAATGCTCGACCAGAATACCGAAAAATCGCTCCAGCGAGCCGAACAGTGCGCGGTGCAGCATGACCGGGCGTTTGCGGCTGCCGTCTTCCGCGACGTAGGAAATATCGAAGCGTTCGGGCAGATTCATATCGACCTGCAGGGTACCGCACTGCCAGTCGCGACCGATCGCGTCACGCAGCACGAATTCGAGCTTGGGGCCATAAAATGCGCCCTCGCCCGGGAACAGGTCATAGGCGAGCTTCATACTGTCGAGCGCATTGATCAGGGCGCCCTCGAGCCGGTCCCAGATTTCATCCGAGCCGATACGGTTTTCGGGACGCGTCGAAAGCTTGATGACCACATCTTCGAAGCCGAAGTCCTTGTAGATATCCAGCACCAGCGCGATGACATCGATGCATTCCTGCTCCATTTGCGCCTCGGTGCAGTAGATATGCGCGTCGTCCTGGGTGAAATGTCTGACCCGCATCAGGCCATGCAGTGCGCCTGACGGCTCGTAACGATGCACCTTGCCGAATTCAGCCATGCGTAGCGGCAGATCGCGGTAACTCTTCAACCCCTGCGCGAACATCAGCACCGAGCCCGGGCAGTTCATCGGTTTCAATGCGAACACACGCTCGTCCTCGGTCTGCGTGGTAAACATGTGCTCGCGGTAATTTTCCCAGTGGCCCGAGGTTTCCCACAGGCTGCGGTCCATGACGTCCGGCGTGTTGACCTCGATGTAACCGGCGTCTTCCTGGCGCCTGCGCATGTAATCGATCAGCTTGTTGAACAGCATCCAGCCCTTCGGATGCCAGAACACCGAACCCGGCGCCTCCTCGTGCAGGTGGAACAGGTCGAGTTGCCGCCCGAGCTTGCGATGGTCGCGTTTCTCGGCCTCCTCGAGCCGGTGTAAATAAGCCTTGAGCTGCTTCTTGTCCGGCCACGCGGTGCCGTAGATTCGCTGCAGCATTTCGTTCTTCGAATCGCCGCGCCAGTAGGCGCCGGCGACCTTCATGACCTTGAAGCCATTACCTAGCTTGCCGGTAGACGGCAGGTGCGGCCCGCGGCAGACGTCGAACCAGTCGCCCTGCCGGTAAATCGAGACCTCTTCACCTTCCGGGATGATGTCTTCGATGATCTCGACCTTGTAGGTTTCGCCGATATCCGCGAAAGTCTTTTTAGCGGTGTCTCGATCCATGACTTCACGCACGATCGGCAGGTCGCGCTTGACGATTTCGTGCATGCGCTTCTCGATTTCGACCAGGTCGTCGGGCGTGAACGGCTCCGCACGCGCGAAATCGTAGTAAAAACCGTCCTCGATTGCCGGGCCGATGGTAACCTGCGTGCCGGGATACAGTTCCTGCACGGCCTGCGCCATGACATGCGCGGCGTCGTGTCTTAACAACTCGAGGGCGTCCTGATCACGGCCGGTGATGATCGCGACCTCGGCATCGTCCTCGATCAGGTAAGCGGCATCGACGAGGTTTCCGTTGACCTTGCCGGCAAGCGTCGCCCTGGCGAGCCCGGGACCGATATCGCCGGCAATATCCAGGACCGATACCGGTTTATCGAAATCGCGCGCGGAACCATCAGGAAGGGTAATTTGGGGCATGTCTTTTCTCCAGTGGTGACCCCTACCAAAGGCCACTTGATAAAGTTGGTAGTCGCGAGTGGATTCGAACCACCGACCCCCACCATGTCAAGGTGGTGCT
>Ga0224497_10001356_pt1 | contig 15668 bp, 13 predicted proteins | sample SF_Jul11_sed_USG_4_FD_167970 | JGI IMG/M metagenome (GOLD analysis project Ga0224497, IMG submission 167970) | Sediment microbial communities from San Francisco Bay, California, United States - SF_Jul11_sed_USGS_13 | ecosystem: Environmental > Aquatic > Marine > Sediment | place: USA... | reverse complement strand
ACCATAGTCGATGGCTATTTGGCCTTTCAGATCGCGCATATGCGGAAATGTCGTGCCATATTCTTTGAGATAGTGTTGGGCATCAGGCAGCTTGTCCTGGTAGTTGACGCCAAGCATGACGAAATTTTGGTCATCTTTAAATAATTGATGAAGTTGTAAGACGCTTTCATGTTCGACTTTGCATTCATAACACCAGGACGCCCAAAAATTTAGCAGAACGACTTTCCCCTTGAATTGTTCCAGCGAAATGGTTTGGCCCGTTTCGACATCCGGTCCTTCCACGATGGGGGCATCCGTGCCGATCAGGACGGTGGGAATATGTCGGGGATCTCCCCACAGACCCTGATAGAACAAGGCAAAGAGTCCTAGGAGAACAAGCACTAAGGTCAGTTGCGCACCCTTGGTCATTCGTCCTTCTTTCTCGGGCGGAGAATGTTCAAGATGACGCCCAGCCCCATAATAATGCCCCCGCCCCACACCCAGAGAATGAGGGGGTTGAGGACGCCACGAGCCACGGCCACGCCTTCTGGGGAGACTTCGGGCATGGTCAAAAAGATATGTCCCATATTGATGGCATAGATCGCAGATTCCGTGGTCGGAGTTTGCGTGGCGTTGTAAATACGTTTTTGAGGACGAAGTTCGGTGAGTAAGGTGGTCCCGTCAAAGACCTCAAAGACGCCTTCTTGGGCTTTCCAATTGACGCCTTCGACATCATGAATATCGGTGAGTTTCATGCGATAGTCGCCAATGGTCATTTCGTCACCGACTTTCATCGAGACGACTTTTTCCGTTTGATAGATCGTCGAGGCAATAATCCCGATGACTAAGACCAAGACTCCGATATGCGTCAGCATGGCCGCATAGCGTCGTTGGTTGGCGGTAAACGCGGCCAGGCATCCTTTGAAGATGTTGCTGCTGTTTCGCTGGGCATAGAGTTGTGAAATTTTGCTGAAGTCCATCACAATGGCCATGCCGGAAAAGGCCACCACATAGCTTCCAGCTAAGGCATAGAGGTTTCGAATGCCGGTGATCGCCAGGACAACGACCAGGACAGCTCCAGCAAGTAGTGGGACGGAAAAACTTTTTTTCAAATTAGCCACAGAGGCTTTTCGCCATGGGATATACGGTCCAATCCCCATGAGAAATAAGAGACCGAGAGCGATTGGCATAAAGACCGCATTATAATAGGGAGGTCCAACTGTGACCTTGCCCCCACCGACGGTTTCGAGGATGAGCGGATACAGCGTACCTAAAAAGACCGTCGCGGCCGCGACTAAGAAAAATAAATTATTAAAGAGGAAGATCGATTCGCGAGAGATCAGCGAATCCAATTCGACCTGAGATTTCAGTTTAGCCGATCGGAGAATGAGGGCCCCAAAGGCAATCCCGATGACGCTGCCGACGAAAATTAAAATATACAGGCCACGCTCCGGATCAGTGGCAAATGAATGCACCGATGTGAGCACCCCACTCCGCACCAAAAAAGTTCCAATGAGCGACAGCGAAAATGTGACAATAATCAGGAATAAATTCCAGACTTTGAACATTTTCCGCTTTTCCTGCACCAACACGGAATGCAAATAGGCTGTGCCCACCAGCCAGGGCATGAACGAGGCATTTTCTACCGGGTCCCAGCCCCAATACCCACCCCAGCCTAATTCGTAATAGGCCCAATAACCTCCCAGGAGAATGCCGGTGGTCAGGCACATCCAGGCGAAGGTGGTCCAGCGTTGGGTCACTTTGATCCATTCTTCTCCTAAGCGTCCGGAGAACAACGCGGCCATCGCGAAGGAAAATGGAATGGAAAAGCCCACATAGCCCATGTACAACATGGGGGGATGCATCACCATAGCCGGGTCTTGTAATAACGGATTGAGATCCTTGCCATCTAATGGGACGGGGAGCAGCCGTTCAAAGGGACTGGAGAGAAAGACAATCAGACAGAGAAACCCGAAGATAATCGCGCATTCCACGGCAATCAGATAGGGCATAATCGTGGGCTGTGTGCGCCAATGTAACCACACGGCCAACGTACTAAACACCGAGAGAATAAAGACCCAGAGTAAGAGCGAACCCTCATGGCCACCCCAGACAGCGGACACTGTATAGAAGAAGGGGAGTTTCGAGTTGGAATTATTGGCGACGTAGAGAACTGAAAAATCCCGGACAATAAACGAATAGACCAAGGACAACATGCCGATGGTCAACAAAGCAAAAATCAAAGTGAGGGCCATGCGCCCTGAACGCGCCCAGTCGGGATTACGGGTTTTCAGGGCTAACGCGGCACTGGCCATCCCGAAGACAGACAACACCAAAGCAATGATGACCGAAAAATGTCCGATTTCTATGATCATGTGGAATGGAAACGTCCCCTTAGGGGGAGAGGGTTTTCATGAAATCTTTTTTGGGGAGTTCGACGCCCGCGCGTTTCAGCTCCATGGGCATGTAGTCTTCGGAATGTTTGGCCATGATCATGGTTGAACGAAAGGTGTGCCCATCCTTCCATTGGCCTTCCACCACCGCGCCTTGGCCTTCTTTAAAAAGATCGGGGGGAATGCCTTGAAAGACCACGGGTATCGTAGCCGCACCGTCGGTGAGTTCAAAGGTCAGGCCCACCGGTTCCGGCTGCGTTTTCAAACTGCCTTTCACGACCATGCCACCTACGCGAACTTTTTTCGCATAGGTTTCTGGTGTAAAGGCGATCACTTCTGAAGGCGTCACGAAGTACACAATATTTTCCCCGAAATTGCCAAAGGCCAGATACCCTAGGGATCCGGCAATCAGGAGAATGCTGACAATGATGGCGACTTTTTTATTCTTTGTTGGCAAGAGGATCAATCTCCGGTTCGTAGAGTTTTTCTTCTTTGATTTCCTTAAATAGAACCATGACTCTTTGGCTCATGGCAAATATGGCCCAACCAAGTGAAAGAACGGCGATCACATAGGCGGCGGCGACAAATCCAAAATTGCTGATCAGCGCCGTGTCCTTGGCCTTGAACGTTTTGGTCTCGTGGTCTAGATGACCGAGCAGGACGATGGTTTTGAGTTCACGAATATTTTCCAACGGGGGGCCAGCATATTCCACTGCAAGGGTGGTGGGACCATCAATCAATTCAAATGTCGCCTGCCCCTGTTCAACAGCCCCCGACAATGTTCCACTTTTCACCATCCCCTGAATTCTAACAGGTTCTGTGGTGGCCGGGCTGTTTAATACCGTCGCCAGGGAAATTGTCGATAAATCGCGTTGATACTGTTGGAAGGTCATCGTGGCCAAAAGGAGAATCCCTCCGATCATGATGGCCCATCGGGCATACAATCCGGTCATGGGGATGTCTGAGAAAAATGGGTCTGGCTAAGCAGACGGCCCTTTTTGGCCTGGAGCAGGTCGGTCAAATATAAAATCTGCGTGCGGACCATCACCATATAGGCAAAGAGGAGCCAGGCACCAAGGCTCATGAGGGTTAAAGGAACCAAGATATCATCGGAAATGGCCACGCCTCGGGTGGAAAAGGACATGGGTTGATGCAGCGTACGCCACCATTCCACTGAAAATTTGATAATAGGCAGGTCGATCCCGCCAACAATGGCCAAGATGGCTGCATAGCGGCCCCCGCGTTCGGGGTCATCCACCAGTTTCCTGAGCATGAGATATCCGCCTAAGATCAGCAATAACACACTAAAGGATACCAGCCGAGGATCCCACGTCCACCAGGTGTTCCAGGTAGGTTTGGCCCAGATAGAGCCGGTGATGAGCGCCAGGGCTGTAAAGAGTGCACAAATGCCAGCCGAAGCCTGGCACATGTTATCCACAAGCGGATCGCGTTTCCATAAATACCAGATGCTGCCAAAAAATAACACCGAATAGGCCAGGGTGCTGGTATGCGCCAGCGGAACATGCACATACATGATTCGGACCAGCTCCCCTTGGTAATAATCGGGCGGAGAGGCGAGTAAGCCGGTATAGAGGCCTAAAAAAATACAAATGGCCGCACCCCCACCAAACCAACCTTTATACCGCTGAATATATCGAATAAACCGATTAAGCATGTTCTGTATTGTAAACCCACAACCCGACGGAGGAAAGGGCTGACTTGCTCAATCCGTGAGTATAGTCTCTGAGATGTTTAAAGAAAAAAATGGGCAAATGTATTTTCTGAATTAGTTCAGTGAGGCGTTGTTCCAGGCTTGGCGACGTTCTTTACCTGTCGCCCCGTATGAGGCTTTCTTTGATTGCCTGAAAAGCAGATGATCAGAATAAGCCTTCCCAATTATCTTGCGCCGTTGGTTCTTTCTGAAACAAGGCGGGTTTAGGCCACTTGCCGTGCTTGCTGAGGGAGTTGGCCTTTGTTACCCTCCAACATGAGAAAGAGTAGAGAATTGTATTTCGCAAAAAGGAGTATGACATATGGGAGAAGTTGATGCAGGCCCAGCGGCGCCCGCGAAACCAATGCCCGATTTGACCGCCCTCGAGGTTGATCCTTCCAAAGGGGAACGGTTCTATAAGGCCGCCTTGATTCACTCCAAGCAAGGGACGACCTATCGGATGGTGGCCAAAGCCATGGCTGATGGACGACTTGATCTTGTGCATTTTGTGTGTGATCTGAGCGCCGATGGCACCATGAATGGGAAACGGCGAATTCGGCGGATCGAATCCCAGCGCCCGGAGCGATGGGATAAAGAAGTCGAGACCATTCAAAAGGAAATCACGGATAACGGGGAAGAAGTCCAAAAGGTGTGGGCCCATGATTTAACGGGCATTCAGGATGTGGCGGAACAAGTGGCCAGCCTGGATGCGTGGATGATTCAAACTGCCAAAGAGATTGTGCCTGCCTAAATCTCTTTTGGCGTTTTCGGGTTTTCCGTGGCTGTGGGCCTACGTTTCTACCTCCCCTAGCCCCTCCTTACAAAGGAGGGGAATCGCAGACAAAGATCAGATGCGAAAGATTCTTTGGTCACTGGTGCTTGCAGTCTGGGGCTTAATTACCACGGTTAGCCGGCGATGGGCTTCTCGTAGGGTTTCTTCTACCTCTTTCGGTTGTGCTCCCCTGGCGACAATGAATCCAAGGTAGCGTTTGCCCTCTGGTAATGGAATAAGCTGGTCACCCGGTTTTGCGGTCATGACTAGCTCCTCCACGCCAGGAACGCCTTGTGCCTCCTCTTGTCCCTCGACTCTCTCTAAGATTCCTTCTTGGGGTATCGGGATCATCATGACGCCCCCGGCACCCTTTGTTAGGTCCAAGGACGGAAGTTCCCGCCCAAGCGCATGGAGTAGGATCAGTTCTTCTAACGACCTGCCTGTCCCAAATTCCAACATTCGAGAACATTTCCCGCCGATGCTTCGTGCGGCCACCTCAATGACCCAAATACCTTGATCGTTGATCCGGAGCTCTCCATGGACCGGTCCTTCCCGGAGCCCAATGGCCCGTGCCGCCTTTGCCAGAGAGTCAGTGATTCGTGCTTGTGTGTCAGATGGAAGACGTGAAGGCGTCACATAGATCGTTTCTTCGAAATAGGGCCCGTCGAGTGGGTCCGGTTTATCAAAGAGGGCCAGGGGATGAAAGGTGTTTTTGGTGAGTAACCCCTCCAGGGCCACTTCGATTCCGGGAATAAAATCCTCAATGAGAATTTGACGACCTGCCGCCTCTTGTTCCGGCCTTTCAAATGTTTTGAGCAGATGGACAATTCGGGTAAAGGCGTTCTGGAAACTTTCCTGATCATCCGCACGAATGACACCACAACTCCCGGAAAGGGTGAGGGGTTTGAGTACACAGGGAAAGGTTACCCGATGGACAATGTCCTTTGGCTTCTCATCGATACCGACCACGATAAAGTTTGGACATGGGAGCCCTTCTTTCTGCAACAGCCTCCGCATCGTCAGTTTGTTGCTTGCGGCACGGACCGAGTCAATGGAATTTGATGTGAGTCCTAAGGCCTCCGAAATGGTCGAGGCCAAGACGGCAGTCTGATCGTTCACCCCGAGGACCACATCAATAGGAAAGGTTTTGGCAAATTCCACCACGGTGGAAACAGCCGTGCTGGGACTGTAGAGGTCGAGGGTTAGGAAACTATCGGGCGAGTGTTCAAGGAAATCTGGTGGGGCGTCTCCCGCAACCGTCAGGGATACGCCGACCTTGTTGGCCGCCTCCAGAAATGCCTCACCCCTGTAGCTCATGGATGGCAGGAGAAGCAGTAGATGTGCCACGGGAGAATCCGTAATGGGAATGTTGAAAAAAAAGCCGCCAGCGGCGTTCTCGCCCTTTTGCCGTGCTCACGTACCACGTGCACGCTCCGCGCGTCAAAATGCCTGCGGCCTTGCTGGCCGGCCTTTTTTGAACATTCCTGCCAGAAGTTTTTAATTACTCTTGCAGAATCAGGTCTTGGACGAGCATTCGACAGAATGGAATTGATCCGTCGTCGGTTCCGCACAACAAAACCAGGGTTCGGTCATTCGAGGCGGTCGCACCCGATCAGGGTTCATGGACACGGCTTTGTTCAATGAAGCGAATTTGAGCCGCGAGGCGTCATAGACCAATTCCCATAATCGATAAAAGGTACGTTCTGGATCTTCCTTCGCTTTGGTGCTGTTCTCCACGACTTTCGTCACTGCTTTTTGCAACGAGTCCATACGTGGATCAGGGTGGGTCCAGGTATGTTGAAATTTCTGTTGGTCCAGCGCGCCTAGAAATTGAGCCATCGGTGCGGGGTGGGCCTTTGGCGGGGTCAACAAAGCCGAGCCAGGAGGGACCAAGAGGCGTACGCTATATTGCACGGGATCGATACAGTCGATCAGTCTATGTTGTTCAACCAAGTCAAACATTTCCGCATAGTCTTCCAGTGTGGTCCACGGGGTGAAGGCGACGAGTGAGGGACGAAGGGTGATCCCCGCAGACCGAAGAATGTCGTGCGCTTTAAAGATGTCTTGGCGCGTGTGGCCCTTCTCCAAGTGAACGAGCACGGTTTCACTAAACGACTCCACCGCAGAAATGACGAACAGACACCCCAGTTGACTGAATTCTGTGAAGAGCGATTGGTCCTTCAGGATATGTTCAATTTTGGTGGTGAAATCGAACGTGAGGTGGGGGAACTCTTCATGCATGGCCCGAACAATGTTCAAGGAATGGCCAGGCCCGTTCAGAAAATCGGGGTCGCCTAAGGTGATGTGGACGGCGCCAGCCTTCACCTGTTGTCGAATATCCGCCAACACCACCGGAGCCGGGAATAAGAAAAACCGGCCTTGATACACCGGAACAATGGGACAATGTAAACAGGTATGTAGACACCCCCGACTTGCTTCCACATATCCCACAACATGTTCCTGCCCCTGGTATTCTAAACGAGCGTATTCAGAAAGGGTTGGAAGCGTGGTACGTGTTGGGATAGGAAATATTGCACCATTAGACGTGTTGGTTTTTGAAGCATTGGAAGGCCAACTGATCTTCTTCAAGAAGGGCAGGGCAATTGAGCCTGCACAACTCACACCCTCTACCTGCGCTGCAAAGCCTGAGTCGGTGTCGTGCGGTGTGTTTTCCGCATATTGAGAGTCGGTCAGTTGGTCCAGGAGATTCACCAACGGCGTTTCGTATTCCCCACCGATGACGGAGTCGGCGAGGTGCTCAAGTAAATACGCCGCGTTCAGCGAGGCATAGAGCCCATAAAAACAGATATGCGCGTTGGGATTGGTCTGACGAATGCGTTCGGCCACCTGACACCCCAATGAGAGCGCCGTATGCATGGGAACGGAAATGCCCACTACTCGGGCCTGTTCCACGCGCTGCGTATCAAATTCTTCCACCGACAAGTCTAAGGTGCACGGGGCATAGCCCTTCTGTTCAAGAAATCCCACGGGCTGCGCCAGGCCAATCGGTTGATGCCCCAGTTCATAACAAGAAATGAGCAGGAGGGCTCCCGGTTGCTGAAGAGTCCCACCGACGCCATTTTTTAGGGATGAAGTGGCGCTTCTCACGCTTTTATCTTTCCCAACAACCGCATTAGTGTTGCTTCTTTGTGAATCGACGGCCATCGGTGTTGGCGTAAATTGCCACACGAGCATTGGCTTCCCGTCGAGCCTCCAGTTTTTCGACCACTTCTGTGAATCGACTCGCGGGTATCGCACAGGTCATCTCATCTGGGGACATCCCGGTTCGGATACGGCTGAGCGTGCATCCCGTACTCATCGCAATCTGGTTTTGTTCCTTCGCCAGCGGAATAATATGGCATTGCGGTTTCCCGACGATGGGCATGTCGCTAAAGGCATCATTCAACACCATCCCTTGAAACGCATTCAGGCGAAGGAGAATCACATCGGGATCGATGCTCGTCTGGGAGACAGGTCCATAGGTGATGAACTTGTACCGAGTCTTGACGACCGGTAGTTGCATGGCTTCTTCAGCTGTCACCCACTCACTCTCCAAAAGACCACGGACATCCTCGTTCTGCATGACCTCATTCAGCGTCTTCAGGCCGTGCGTGACGCTCCCTACGCTACAATTAAAATGATCATCAGCGTTGGTCGTGAAGGGGCGTTCTTCAGATTGAATCCAGAACACACAGCCTGCCGTCACTTTTCCGGTGCGTCCATCGGCACTTGGATCAGGCATCTTGCCCTCATGTAGCGGAACGCCTGCCGGTGCTTCATGAGAAAATGTGATGGCTATAGGCGCATGTGAGAGCCCTAACGCCTGTTTTAATCGCTTTCCAGTTTGTTCCCAATCAACAGATAACATCTTTATGCCTCCAATAATCAATAACATCAAGTTCCGCATTGTAAACGGACTGCCCGACGGGGGAAAGGCCCGACCTGCGCAATACGGCAGTAAAGGCTTTGAGCCATTACAAGCAGAAAATCTGCAGATGTTTTGAAGAATGACCTTCAATTGTAACGGAGGGTAAGAATGAAGGACCTCCTCCTTCATCTTCTCTTTGTCCACGTTGTCCGTTAAGACTCCGCTCGGTCATCTCCAACATTACTTACTGGTAATGGCTCGGTCAGCTTCTCGTGATGTGGAATTTGTAGCATCCCTAGAAGAATTAATGGGCGATCCTATCACTTTGTAAGAAGGAGAACCATCATGATCGGATTACAACCACCACTGTCCTCACCATCTCGGATGGGCTATCCCTGGTTACTTCCCTGTCTCGTGGTCTTGGTTATTCTGTTGCCCGGGTTGTCAGTCTGGGCCAATGACCGAGGGGATGATCGCGACGAAGAGGAAGCAGAATTTACCCGGGAGCACCATGGGCCGAGAATTTGTTCCAATACTGCGCAGGCCGCATTCAACGCATGTGGGCATGACAATAAAGACAATTTTTGGATTGCCTACGGCAAATGTCTGAATAATGAAGGTAAACGAGATGTCAGACACTGTATTCGTGAGGCGAAGGCCGAACTTCGAGAGGCACAGGTCTTGTGTGGGGAACAAAAAAGGGCACGGCGGAATATTTGTGAAGCGTTAGGAGAAGAGGCTTACAGGCCGACTATCGATCCCAATCAGTTTTTAAGTCCTGAGGCCACTGCTGCCGCTCCCAATCCCTATTTCCCGTTGGTCCCCGGGCTGGTTCGTGTACTTCAGGCGGGAGAGGAGATCATTACGGTCACGGTGACGAATGAAACCAAGGAAATTCTTGGTGTCCATTGCACCGTCATTCGTGACGTGGTTGAGGAAAATGGGGAGGTCATTGAAGATACGATCGATTGGTATGCGCAGGATATGTTTGGCAATGTTTGGTATTTCGGGGAAATCTCGAAAAATTATGAAGATGGAGAACTGAATAATTTAGATGGGTCCTGGCAGGCAGGCGTGGAAGACGCGCAACCAGGAATTATTATGAAGGCCAATCCTGAAGTTGGGGATATTTATCGACAAGAATTTACGTTGGGAGAAGCTGAGGATATGGGCGAAGTGATTTCCACCACAGAAACGGCTGAAATGGCTCCTGCGGCCAGTTGTGCAGAGACCTGCGTCGTGACCCGTGATTTTCTCCCCATAGACCCTGGCCATGTTGAGAAAAAGTTCTATGCACCGGGCATAGGGAATATTTTGGTGATTGACCTGGATACGGGAAAACGAGAAGAACTGATTCAACTCATTCAACCCTAACGAGGAGAATCACCCAGGGGCTTCATGAAAACATGAAGCCCCTCGTGGCTTATCTCGGGCGATCAGGTTAAGATTTCGAAGAAGCAACCTACTTTTTTTCAATACCTCAAGCGTTGTCTTACTCGTGCGAGTCATCTGCGAGGAGAGTCTCACCAGTTCCTGCGATAGTAATGTTGGTTAAGTTTGCGGCCTGGCCCATTGTGGTGTTTAATATGGGAGAATCATATAAGAGGGATTGGAGGCTGAGGACCTGAACGGGAATTCATTGGTGTTTTCTTGATTCCAGTTGGATAAATAGAGGGAGTATCATTAATGATCGCAGATCATTAAAGCTTCTGACTCTTGAGACCGAATAAGAAAAAAATGATAAGGTAGGTAGTGCTGTAGGGTGAGGCCTGCCTGGACGTGGCCAAAATTTATCTTTTTTCAATCCTTAGCCAAAGCGACAACTTGCGAATCCCTCTTTCCAAGCGAAGACTATTCTTTCCTATAGTGTATTGCCTTTCCTAAAGATGATCATCTTTCTTAAGGAGAGGTCAACCATACCACGATGAACGTCTCGACTCCTACTCATTTGCAACAGCTAGAAGCTGAAAGCATCTATCTCTTTCGGGAGGTAGTTGCCGAATGTGCCAATCCGGTGATGCTCTATTCAATAGGGAAGGATTCGTCAGTCCTGCTGCATCTCGCCCGGAAGGCCTTTTACCCCTCCAAGCTTCCCTTCCCTCTTCTTCATGTGGATACGACCTGGAAGTTTTCTGAAATGATTGAGTTTCGGGGAAAAATTATTGCCGACTATGATCTTGAACTCATTGTGTATACCAATCAGACCGGTCTCGAACAAGGCATTAGTCCTTTAACTCACGGATCATCACTCTATACGGATGTCATGAAAACCGAGGCGCTGAAGCAAGCCTTGGATAAGTATGGCTATGATGCGGCGTTTGGTGGTGCGCGGCGGGACGAAGAAGCCTCGCGTGCCAAAGAGCGCATGTTGTCGTTTCGCACGTCGACCCATCGATGGGATCCGAAGAATCAGCGTCCAGAGTTATGGAATATATTCAATACTCGCGTGCGAAAGGGTGAAAGTCTTCGGGCCTTTCCGTTGTCCAACTGGACTGAGCTTGACGTGTGGGAATATATCCAGCAAGAAGAGATTCCTGTCGTACCGCTCTATTTTGCGAAAGAACGGCCAGTGATTGAACGAGACGGCATGTTGGTGATGGTTGATGACGAACGTCTTCCCCTCCGTCCTGATGAACAGGCAGTCATGCGGTCCGTCCGGTTTCGGACACTTGGTTGCTACCCTCTTACCGGGGCAATTGAATCGACCGCCTCCACGTTGTCGGAAATCATTCAGGAGATGTCCTGTTCCCGCACCTCGGAACGTCAGGGTCGATTGATTGACCGTGATGCGATCGGCTCGATGGAAAAGAAAAAGCAAGAGGGATATTTCTAATGCTTCCCTCCTCTCGCGATAAGGGTCACCATCTTGAGGCGCCTGGTGTGGCAGTGGCCGCACAAGGTTTGCTGCGCTTTATGACATGTGGCAGTGTCGATGACGGCAAAAGTACCCTGATTGGACGATTACTGTGGGATTCAAAATTAGTCTTGGATGATCAATTAGCCACATTGGAATCTGAAAGCAAGCGGGTTGGGACCCAACATGGCGAAATAGACTACGCCCTGCTCGTTGATGGGCTGCAAGCAGAGCGCGAACAGGGCATCACGATTGATGTGGCCTATCGGTTCTTTGCCACTGACAAGCGGAAATTCATTGTGGCTGATGCGCCCGGTCACGAACAATATACGCGCAATATGGCGACCGGGGCCTCTACCGCTGACCTGGCCGTAATCATGATAGACGCTCGAAAGGGTGTGCTGACACAGACGATGCGCCACAGCTATATCCTGTCCTTGTTAGGGGTAACCCATGTAATTCTTGCCATCAATAAAATGGATTTGGTGGACTTTTCGGAAGCCCAATTTGACACCATCAAAACCCAGTATGCTGCATTCTCCGGGCCCTTAGGTTTCGATGAAGTGGTGGCAATTCCTCTGTCGGCTCTGAAAGGTGACAACCTTCTTCATTCGAGTGTGAACATGCCTTGGTACCAAGGGCCGACGCTCATGAGCTATTTAGAGACGGTCACGATTAATCGAGACGTGACGACCAGGCCTTTCCGAATGCCGGTTCAGTGGGTCAACCGACCACATCTTGATTTCCGTGGCTTTTCCGGAACCATCGTCAGTGGGGCCGTTCGGCCTGGAGATCAGGTCGTCGTGACGTCCTCTGGGCAAATGAGCACAGTAGCGCGGATCGTGACATTTGACGGCGATCTTGACTGTGCCGTCGCAGGTCAAGCCGTCACGTTGACGTTACATGATGAAATTGATGTCAGTCGCGGCGAGTTGCTCAGTGACCCGCGCATGCGTCCAATTATCGCTGATCAGTTCGAAGCCAAGCTCATTTGGATGCAGGACGAACCCCTGTTGCCTGGCCGACAATACCTGATCAAGATGGGATTTCAGACAAGAACCGCGCAAGTCAGTGCGCTGAAATATAAGGTCAATGTGAATACCCTGGAGCATCTGGCAACAAAAACTTTGGAATTGAATGATGTGGGCATCTGCAATTTTTCTTTGGATCATCCCATGTCCTTCGAGCCGTACCAGGACAATCGACACACCGGCTCCTTTATCCTGATTGATCGTTATACCAATGCCACCATTGCCGCTGGGATGATCGACTTTGCCTTGCGCCGGGCTGATAATATCCATTGGCAAGCCGTCGATATTCATAAAGCGGCGCGTGCCAGTCTAAAGGGACAAAAGCCCTTCATTCTGTGGTTCACCGGCTTGTCGGGTGCCGGCAAGTCCTCGATTGCCAATCTTGTGGAAAAGAAATTGCATTCGCTGGGGCGCCATACCTATTTGTTAGATGGGGATAATGTGCGACATGGACTGAATCGGGATTTGGGCTTTACCGATGCCGATCGGGTGGAAAATATTCGCCGAGTATCGGAAACGGCGAAATTGATGGTTGATGCCGGGTTGATTGTCCTCGTCTCATTTATATCTCCCTTTCGGAGTGAGCGAGAAATGGCTCGCCTCATGGTAGAAGATGGGGAATTTCTTGAGGTGTTTATCGATACTCCGCTTGAGGAGTGCGAGCGTCGCGACGTAAAAGGCCTCTACAAAAAAGCCCGAGCCGGTGAAATAAAAAACTTTACGGGGATTGATTCGCCGTATGAACGTCCGGAAGATGCAGAAGTCATCATTTATGGAGCACGGGAGACGGCAGAGCAGTCGGCCATAACCATTGTCCATGAACTGGAGCGTAAGGGGCTCTTGTCGCCAGGCTGATGGAATTGTTCTTGGGCTGGAAGATTTCTTATGGGTTCATAAATAAATGGAGAGTCCGAAGAATCTATGAGTCGCCTAATTGAGTCTGAATTTTTTGACACACATGCTCAGCAAACGGCAAGGAACAGGTAAAGGCAGGGGACACGGCATTTAAGACATGCATGGATCGAGAGTCACCTTCAAGAACAAAATCCATTTCAAGTTTTCGTTTTTTGGTATCAAGCAATTGCGCACGAATGCCTGGCTTTCCCCAGGTCTTGTATCGTTCAGGGGTGATGCCTTCCATTAAGGAGGTGGCGAGCTTGACTAAATGGGTTCGGGAATACTTTTGAATTTCTTCAAACGCCAATCGTTTAAAATCAAATTCTGAAAACATGAACAGTCCTGCCTGACGAAGCAGCACATCTACGAGTTCTGAAAACTTAAAATTCACAAAACTTTCATATTGTTCTCGCCAAAAGGCGGGAATGGCGGTTGGCCCAATTTTGGCTTTTCCCTGAGATGTCACAGTCACATGCACCCCCAAAAAAGGATTCCTCAAATCGGGAACGGGGTAGACATTGGTTCGTATGGTTCCAGCCGGTTCATTGGAATAGAGATACAGTCCCTTAAATGGGAGAATACGATACTGCTCAGAAAACCCAAAATCCCGGGCAATATGATCGGCGTATAACCCTGCGGCATTCACGATGTAACCAGCCTCAAAAGAATCTGTGGCGCATTGGACGACAGCACCCTTTCTAGCCTGATATCCGCTATCATAGTGAATGTCTACTCCTTCGTGTTGAGCGTCCTTCACCATGGCGGCCACTACCTCAGTAGGATCCACGGTGGCCGTGGTTGGGGAATACAGGGCTCGCTCAAAAGTTTTGACCCGTGGTTCAATTTCCTTGGCTTCAGTCTCGGTAATTTCTTGCAAGGAAATGTTATTGGCTTTTCCTCTTTTGACGAGCTCATCCATCGCTGAAAGCTCAGTATGGTCTTTTGCCACCACAAGCTTTCCGCACTGATTAATTTTTATGTTCTTTTCTTGGCAGTACTGACGAAGCCGCTCATTGCCCTGTCGCGTTAGCTGGGCTTTTAAGCTATCGGGTGAATAGTAAAATCCTGCATGAAGTACGCCGCTATTGCGGCCACTGGCATGCAATCCACAGGCTGATTCCTTTTCAAGAATGACGACGGATGAATCTGCATAGAGATGTTTTAATTGCCGAGCGATACTCAGTCCAATAACCCCCCCCCCAACGATCAGAAAATCCGTTTTACGCATAATGATTAAATCCTCCCACTTAAACTTAGCAGTTTATGGTTTTTAGGATCTTTAAGTGCGACATCGGAAGCGGATAGTTGATGTAACTGCGAATGGATTGTATTTCTAGCTATCTAAAATGAATTCGAATAACCAGAAGGAGACCACCGTGAAAATAATGTCAAAGATGACAAGCAGATGAAGCCATTGGGAATAGAAGTTATAGGGGTCGCCATTTAATGCGCCTCGGGTGGCTTCGACGGCGGCGATCATAACGGGAACAGCCAGGGGCAACAGCAGCACAGGTAGCATGACTTCCCTGGCACGAATTTGCACCGTTAAGGCGGAAAAGAGGGTGCCGACCGCAGATAAACCCAATGTGGCCAGAAAAAAGACCAGGAATAGCATGCCGACGGCTTCCACGACTTCCAGGTTAAAGAAGATGACAAAGAGGGGGAATAACAGAATTTCTACTGCGAACATAAACAGAAAATTGGCTGCCACTTTCCCAAGGTAAATGGCTCCTTTGGGAACGGGACTCATTTGCAGGGCTTCTATGCAATCGTTTTGTAATTCTGAAGTAAAGGATTTGCCAATTCCAATAATGCCGGTAAAGGTGAACGCAACCCAAATGATCCCGGCAATCAGTTGACGTGCGGCATCTTGGTCCATGGCAAAACTGAAGCTGAAGACCAGAATGACGATGAGCGCGAAAAACAACATCGAAGAGATGGTCTCGCGCGTTCGCCATTCGCTGATAAGGTCTTTCCAGACCACCCAATGAATTGTGCTAAGAAAGGACATGGGTCTGTAATTGTTCAGGAGAAAGAAGTTGGAGGTGTCCAGCTTGTAGGATGGCACCCTCGGTGGCGATTTGAGCGGCCTTGGTCCGGTCATGTGTGGTCATAATCACCGATCCACCACGTTTCATGGTATCCTGAATGAGCTGATTGGTA
>Ga0224497_10001354_pt1 | contig 15679 bp, 13 predicted proteins | sample SF_Jul11_sed_USG_4_FD_167970 | JGI IMG/M metagenome (GOLD analysis project Ga0224497, IMG submission 167970) | Sediment microbial communities from San Francisco Bay, California, United States - SF_Jul11_sed_USGS_13 | ecosystem: Environmental > Aquatic > Marine > Sediment | place: USA... | reverse complement strand
CGCCCGGCTCCAGGACGATTCCGTGTGACAGTGCATCACTTTGCAATTGCCTCGTGTCGAGATCATCCGGCCCAGTCACCCAAAATGAGGTGCCGCCAAAGGTCGGAATTCGTGACGCATTCGGGAGATGGCGGGTCAGGTTTTCACCCATGACCTGCCACCGATCGCGATAGGCGTGACTCAAACGCCGCACCAGCGAGTCGTGGTGGCCGCGTTTCAAGAAATGCGCAACGATATGCTGGTTGTTGCTGGGGGGGTGACGCAGCATGAGCCGCCGGAGTGCACGCGCTTCGTGAATGAGCGCCCGGGAGGCCACCATATACCCCATGCGCAGCCCGGGCGCTAAGGTTTTCGACAGACTGCCGATGTACACGACACGGCCGTTGCCATCCATGCTCTTCAGCGCCGGCGTGGGATCGTCGACGTAGTTGGTCTCACTTTCGTAGTCGTCCTCGATGATGACGAAATCGGCCTTATTGGCGCGGGCCAGCAATGCTTCACGGCGCGCTAACGGCATCGTTACCGTGGTGGGGGATTGGTGGCTTGGCGTCACATATAAACAATCGCACGGGTCCAGCTCGGGGCCGACGATCAAGCCATTGTCGTCGATGGCCAGAGCTTTCACGGTGGCCGAATTGATGGACAGAATATTGCGCGCATCGACGTAGCCGGGATTTTCGATGCCGACCATGGAATGTCGGTTGAGCAGCAATTCCGCCAATATGTAGAGCGCGTGTTGTGCGCCTAAAGTAATCAATATCTCGTCGGAACCGGCCCACACGCCGCGGCGCGGCAAAACTCGGGTGCGAATCTGCTCGACCAGCAGCGGGTCGTCGCTGTCGGCGCGATCCTGGGACCAATCCCGAATTGCCCGTACACTGACTGCCTCACGACAGCACTCACGCCAGTCGGCGATAGGAAACAGCGTGGGATCGATTTGGCCGTACACGAACGGATACGGAAAGCGTTGCCAGTCGCGCGGTTTGACGATATTACGCTGAGCGCTCGGTTGCATCTGCAGCCGATTACTCCAATTTGGAGCGCTCACAGCGTCTGCCAATGGCCGAATTGCGTGACGCTGGGCGTGGCCATTGAGGATGTCTTTATTGACGTAGTAGCCGCTGCGCTCGCGCGACACGAGATAGCCTTCATCCACGAGTTGTTGATAAGCCAGGACTACCGTATTGCGCGCCACAGCGAGTTGCCGCGCGAGCTTGCGGCCCGATGGCACCGCGCTGCCGGCCGGTAAATGGCCATCGAGAATCGCACCGACCAGCATTTCCCGAATTCGGTTCTGCAGACTGGTGTGAGAATCGGCGGGTAGGCGGAATAGCTGATCGGGCATGGTCTGGCCTAAAGCGGCAGGCTTATCTGGTCCTATTCGCGTATAGGCTGCGAGTCTATTGTTTGCTTCAGGCTGAAACAAGCGGTCGCGGGCGGCATTGTGCGGCCCCGCCATTAATCTAGACAATTATCGAGCGGATTCTGCGCTCAAGGGGCCAAAACCGATGAAACCAAACGTTGCGCTCGACTATCAATGGATGCCGTTCACCTCCAATCGCGATTTTAAAGCGGACCCACGCATGGTGGCGCGTAGCGAAGGCGTTTACATGTGGAACCACCAGGGCGAGAAATTGCTGGACGGATCGTCAGGGCTTTTTTGCTGTGCCGCCGGTCACAGCCGCTCGGAAATTGCCGACGCGGTCCACGCGCAACTCAAGGAATTGGCCTATGCGCCGCCCTTCCAAACGGGTCAGTCAATGTCGTTTGAGTTGGCGCAACGTGTCGCGAGCTTAACTCCCGAGGGTATCGATCATGTGTTCTTCGTGAATTCCGGGTCCGAGGCGATTGACACCGCGATGAAGATTGCGCTGGCATACCATTACGCGCGCGGCGAGGGCCAGCGGCAACGATTCGCATCGCGCGAACGGGCCTATCACGGCGTAAATTTTGGTGGCACCGCACTAAGCGGTATGGTGAAGAACCGCCAAGTGTTTGGTTTGGGGCTTCCCGGTATCGCCCATATGCGCCATACCTGGCTACCGGAAAACCGATTCGTGAAGGGCCAACCCGAGTCCGGTGCGGAGCTCGCGGACGATCTCGAGCGTATCGTGCAGAACTTCGGCGCCGACACGATCGCAGCGTGTTTTGTCGAACCGATCGCGGGATCGACCGGGTGCCTGGTGCCGCCGGTAGGCTATTTGCAACGTCTGCGCGAGATTTGCGATCGGCACGGCATTTTGCTTGTGTTCGACGAAGTGATCTGTGGATTCGGACGCACCGGTAAGGCGTTTGCGGCGCAGAGTTTCGACGTCGCTCCGGACATGATGACGATGGCAAAAGCATTGACCAATGCGGCACAGCCGATGGGGGCCGTGGCGGTTCACGACCGAGTCCACGATACGGTGATGAACGCCGCTCCGGACGCGGCCGTCGAGTTGTTCCACGGCTACACCTATTCGGGCCATCCGGCGGCTTGCGCCGCAGGAATTGCGACGATGGACATCTATGAGCGCGAGCGTTTGTTCGACAAAGCCGCTGAATTGTCGCCGTATTTTCTGGAATCGGTCTTCGCGCTCAGCGACATTCCCGCCATCACCGACATCCGTGGTTACGGGCTAATGGCGGGAATCGATGTCGACCCGGGTAGCAATCCGCCAGGTTCGCGCGGATTAGGCGTGCAAAAGCGCCTGTGGAAGGCCGGGTTGCACATAAAAATGACCGGCGACTCCGCGATCGTCGCACCGCCGCTGATCAGCGAACGGACTCATGTGGACGAGCTTTGCGGCATCTTACGGGACGTGTTAAGTTCGCTCTAGAATCCGGGCTCGCGTTGGATCTGCGCCGATTGGTGAGGATCGAAGCGGTACCCGGTAGGGTCGTATTATCGTAACGTGACTCGCCGATAATCAATGTCCCCGGAACAAGCGGCATAGTGCCGTTTCATAACGTCATCACTATATTTGGAGGAAGACAGTATATGAGTAAGCCATCACAAATGAATGCAACCCGCCGTACGGTCCTAAAGGGTACGGCGGCGGCGGGCGCGGCTGCCGCTGTTGGCCCATGGGTGGTCAGCCCGAAAGCACTCGCGTCGTCGGGCGAAGTCAATGTCACCATGTGGACCGACTACATTCCGGCCAATGTGATTGCCGATTTCAAAGCGGCGACGGGCATAACCGTTAACTACAAAGAACTCGGCTCTAATGAGGAACTCATCAACCAGATGAAGGCCACCAAGGGTGCCGGTGTCGATCTCTGTAGCCCCACCAACAATCGCTCCGGTCAATGGGTGGCATTGAATTTGTTGCAGCCCTTTGACTACGGCCGCATCAAAAATATCGGCAATGTTAATCCAGCGATGCTTAAAGTAGGCGACACCGAGTGGAACTTTGGCGGCAAAGGTTCACACTGGCTGCCGTTGATTTGGGGCACCGAAGCTATCGGCTGGCGTACTGACCTTTACAGCCCGCCGGGCGGCATTCCCAGTTACGGCAATATCTGGGACAAGGAAAACGAAGGCAAGACCATGATCCGACCGCACAGCGGCATGTTGGGGGCCGGGTTGTACATGGAAACCGTCGGTGAATTGGAGCCGGGTGACGTGTGGAAGGCTTACAGCAGTGAAGAGGCCATGCGCCCGATTTGGCAGAAAATCACCGATTTTTGTGTTGCCAGAAAGTCACAAATCAAGCTGTTTTGGAACGATACCGACAGTCAGAAAAATGGCTTCTTGAATGACGGTGTTATTGTTGGCCAGACTTGGGACGGCCCGGTATTGGCAATGAAGTCCGCCGGCGAAGCGGTAACGTACCAAGCGCCAAAAGAAGGTGCGATGGCATGGGTCGACAGTATTGCCATGTCCGCTGCGGCCGCCAATGTCGATGAAGCCTATGCACTCATCGACTATGTGTTTGATGCAGCGGTGGCTGGTAAGTCCATCAACGTGCATGGATATAACTCAGCGATTCTGGGCGCCGATGGACACACCGACGCCAACTACAAAAAGAACTTTAGCGAAGCCTATCCGGGCGATGCGCTGGCGAACTTAAATCCGTGGCCGGCCGAAGCTCAATGGTATGCCGATGTGCGTACTGAGTTTCGCAACAAGTTCGTGAATGCATAATAAACAATAAGATCAGTGCCTGGCCCTCAAGAGGCTGCTCTTGAGGGCCAGTTTTGACGCATAACCCATGCAGTTTTTCACTGAGGGAGACTGTAATCCATGAGCGCCGACGTCCAGCTAGATAATGTATGGATACGCTTTGGCGATTTTGTTGCTGCCAGAGAAGCCAATATTCATATTCAAGAAGGTGAATTTTTCAGTTTTCTAGGCCCGTCCGGGTGCGGTAAGACCACTCTGTTGCGAGCCGTATCCGGCTTCCTCGACCCATCCGAAGGCCGCGTATTGATCGGCGGTAAGGACATGGCGGGTATTGGCCCTAACAAACGACCGACGGCGCTGATTTTCCAAAACCTCGCTTTGTTTCCACTCATGACGGTCTGGGAAAACATCGCCTTTGCGCTGGAAGTGCGGGGCGCGAGTAAGGCGGAGCGACGCAAAAAAGCGGACGAATTGCTTGAGCTCATCGCATTACCCGATCAGGGTGAGAAAATGGTCAGCGAGTTGTCCGGCGGGCAGAAACAACGTGTCGCCATTGCGCGCGCGCTGGCCGCGGAGCCGGATGTGTTGTTGTTGGATGAGCCGCTGTCGGCGCTGGATCTGAAGCTGCGTCAGCATATGCGCACCGAATTGCGCGCTATCCAGCAACGCGTTGGCATTACATTTATTTATATCACCCATGATCAGGGTGAAGCATTGACCATGTCGGACCACGTCGCCGTTATGAGTCAAGGCGTTATCGAGCAGGTCGCCGACGGCACCACCATCTACGATCGCCCCGAGTCTGCATTTGTTGCTTCCTTTGTCGGCGAAAACAACCTTTTTAGCGGGAAGGTTGTGGAAGCCACTGCTGAGTATGCGGTTGTCGAAACACCGAGTGGAAAATTGCGGGGGCGACAGGTAGCACGCGATGGCAAGACACAACTCGCCGCCGGCGATGACGCCTATGTGTTTATTCGACCTGAATCGTTGAAGTTTGTAAATGGCAACACATTCGACAATCAAGTTACCGGTAAAATCCTGCATCAGGAATTTGAGGGCAATTTTTGGCAGGTTTTTTTCGATGTCAAGGGCATCGACAAACGAGTCAAATTGTCAATGGTTAATGACGGTCGTTCAATTAGTCATGACCTAGGTGAGCAAGTGCCGCTTGGGTTCAACGCTGATCTTGCCGTTGCTTTGCCGATTGGTGACTTGGCGGCGGAATAATGCGGCTGCGTGAATTTAAGCACTTAAAGCCATGACTACATACTGGCAAAACTTCTTTAAGAAAAATGGTGTCGCACTGGCGACCTATTTATTGGTCTCCGTGGGTTGTTGGATTTTATTGATGATTATTCTACCGCAGTTGTTCATGGTGGATTTTTCGTTTCGCGCCAACGTGCCGCCTCCGCAGTGGGGCACCGACGCTCATTATTACACCACCCAACACTATAACTACATGCTATACGGTAGTGCGCAAGGTCAGGATTCATACAATTTCGTCGACTTATCGGTTTTCGGCCGCACTATTCTAGCAGCGATTTTTGTAACATTGATCGATCTTGCGTTGTGTTATCCCGTGGCGTATTACTTAGCGCATGTCGCGCAGGGTGGTTGGGCGCGGCTGATGGTAATGTCGCTGATCATTCCGTTTTGGGTGAATGAGTTACTTCGGGCCTTTGCTTTCAAGATCATGTTCGGATCATCCGGCATTGTTAATAATTTTTTGATCGGCATCGGCATACTTGATCAACCGTTTGATTTTATTCGCGGTGGCGTGGCGCTCTACGCGGGTCTCAGCTACGCCTACATCTTATTAATGATATTCCCGATTTATAACGCCATCGAAAGCCTCGACAAGAATCAGATCGAGGCTGCGCGCGATCTGGGTTCACCGTGGTGGCGCATTCACAAACGCGTTGTTATTCCTCACACCAAGCCTGGTATTACCTCTGGTTGCACCATGGTGTTTATGTTGACGGCCGGTGCCTTGGCTGCCCCGCAAATTCTGGGCGGGCCTAGCAGCCTTTGGTTCACGCAGATAATTTATCAGGCTTTCAACCAGGCAGGTAACTGGTCACGGGGTGCCGCCTACGCCATCATCTTGCTCGCTACTTGTATTATTTTTGTGCTGTTCGTGATGCGAATCTTTAAAGTCAAACTGGGTGAAATAGCACGATGACCTCAGATCGCATCCGAACAGCATTTGCGATCTTTTTTGTACTCGGATTTTTCGCCTATCTTTTTGGTCCGCTCATAATCATGGGCCTGACCGCGTTTAATAGCTCGGCCTTCCCCCGAATTACGCCGTGGGAGTGTTTTTCTGTCGAGTGGTTTAATGTGCTCACCCAAGACGCCAAACTTCTGGAAGGTTTACGGAACAGTATTTTCATCGGCCTGGGCGTGGTTGTAGTGGCAGTGCCGCTCGGTCTATCCGGGGCGTTGATGCTGACTCAGGTTAGAGAACGCATACGACCGTGGTACTACACCATCGTTATCTCGCCGATTCTAGTGCCGGGCGTGGTGTTGGGCATTTCGACATTATTGTTTTGGGATCGCGTCGGCACCATGTTCGGCGCCAGTCGTGAGTCGATTTTTTACAACGGTTTTTTTCTTACTATCATCGGCCAGGCCACCTTTATCTCGGCGTATACGATGCTGGTTTTTATTTCACGACTGCAAAGATTCGATACTGCCCAGGAAGAGGCCGCGCTGGACTTGGGCGCCACCCACGTTCAGACATTTAAGCGTATTTTACTGCCATTTCTAACACCGGCTATTGCATCCGCCGCAGTGCTTGCATTTCTGGCGTCATTTGAGAATTACAACACCACGGTATTTACTATTATTTCAGAGAGTACTCTTACCACTTTTCTCGCGGCCAAGGTGAGGCATGGAATTAATCCATCCATCAGTGCCTTGGCGGTCGCTATCGTGGCTTTGACACTATTTGGAGCCGCGCTGCATGAAGTTTATCGTCGGCGTGAACTCGCGGCAGAAAAGGAGTCGGCCAAAGTCGCGAAAGGCGAGCAGCAACAACGTAAGGGCCGATCGACTTTTTTTTTGGACCCTGCCGTCGTCATTATTTTCCTCGTCACCGTTGCTGGTCTTGGTACTGCGTACTTTGCCGGCACGATTGGTTTGGACGAATGCAAAGCGGAAGTCAAAGCGGAAAAGAAGCGAATCACTGAAAAGCGGATACGTGAGCGCCAACAAAAGTCCATGTTCCAGGATGCGGGTCGAAGGGTAGGGTCTGGCGCCCCTGCGGGATCGCCGGAAAAAACAGACAAATCAGGCCGCGTCGGTACGCAGCAGTTTGACAATCTTTTCAACACCGATAATCTAAAAGGACAATCAGGCACTAACGAGACGTCCGCCGAGAAGAAGGAACGCGTAGGCACAGAGAACTTCGAGGGCTTGTTTGCGCCGGACAACCTCGAAGGCACGGAGAACCCGACTCAGCAGCAGAATAAAGAAGAATAACGAACACGTTAATTGGCGGCATGGGATTATTGACAACCTGTATCGGGGCCTACCCTAAGCCTGATTTCGTTACTCTGCCGGATTGGTTCAACATCCCCTCGGGCCCGGATACCGCTAATCCGACGATGGCTTGGGAATCGGCCGCCGCAGCGCTCGGCGATGACCTCGAGGTGGTGCTGAGTCGTGGCGTTGCGGAAGTGATCGACGACCAGGTCCGGGCGGGTATAGATATCCCGACCGATGGAGAGGTGAGCCGGGAAAACTACATTCATTATCACTGTCGGCATATTGAAGGCATCGATTTCGAACGATTGACCGAAAAATCGTTGCGTAACGGCGCTTATTCGGCGTTCTTGCCAACGATTGTGGCCCGGGTTCGCGCTCGCGCTCGCTTTTTGGCGGCGGATTACCGGCGTGCTCAAGCATGCACCAACCGGCCTGTAAAAATTACCTTGCCGGGGCCGATGACCATCGCCGATACCACGGCTAATACCTTTTATCAATCGCCGCGCGAGATGGGCGCCGACCTTGCCGCGGCACTAAATCAAGAGGTTTTGTCGTTGGCCGAAGCGGGGTGCCGTCACATTCAAATCGACGAGCCGGTATTCGCGCGCAGGCCCGACGCGGCGTTGGAATACGGAATGGAGAATCTCGAGCGCGCGTTTCACGGCTGCCCACAGGGGGTGGTGCGTACGGTGCATATGTGTTGCGGTTACCCCGACCGTTTGGACCATCCAAACTATCCCAAGGCCGATCCCGACGCGTATTCTCGCCTCGCAGCCGCTATTGACGCTTCCAGTGTGGATGCCGTGTCGCTGGAGGATGCACATCGGCATAACGATCTGGCGTTGCTCGAGATGTTCGCCAAAACCACGGTAGTTCTTGGGGTCGTCGCAATCGCTAAAAGCCATATCGAAAGCGTGGACGAGATTCGCGCGCGACTGACTTCTGCGCTCGATCACATTGATACGAAGCGTCTCATCGCCGCGCCAGATTGTGGTTTGGGGTTGTTAGGGCGTGATCGCTCGGTCGCCAAACTCACGAATATGTGCGAGGCGGCCCGGTCGATCGCTTGAAGCTCGAGAATGGCTGTGATTTTACTGCGCGATCGTTTCGAATCGATCCGCGGCTGCTTGCCCGTCGGTGCTGCACCACTTTCTAAAACCACCCAAGCCACGATTGTCCCATTCCGAATACGCTTCCTTCCACGCCTGCATGCGTGCGGCCTCAATCCCGGATTGATCGATATCGTTTTGTTTAATGAGGCGCTCTGATTCGCGTACAAATCCAGCTTGTACCCTCTCAGTCGTGAGTCCGCAGTAGCTTGCTACTTCAAGATCATAATACGCGCGGGTTAGCGGTTCGGTTGGCGGTTCTGCAGCCACCGCATTGCCAGTGGCGATGGCTAGAATATTCCACCATAGAGCCACGTGCCTGGGGTTCAGTTCAATTAGTCTTGTGTTGGTCGGCGCCACTTCATCGCTGCCGGCCGCTTCGGCGACTGGATTGTGGATCGCTCAAGTCGCTCTCGGGTCGCGACGCTCTTTGTTGCTGCGTCGATTTTTCCCAGATCGGCGTCCGGTAGTCGTCATTGTGTAAACTCCTCATCAGCCCGCCCCGGTTATGCACGATCTTCGCCGATTCGGCCCATCACGATCTGGCTCTACTGGGGAGACGATCGGCGATCCTTCCAGGTTCGACGCACCTTCCGAGTTCGGCGCTCCGGCGCGTCGGGCGGTTTTTCCGATACTTGCCGACGATTTCCCTCTTGCCGTCGTTCTTTTCCGGCTCGGCGTTCGTCTGATGCCATCTGTTGTACCCCCTGCAAATCGATGCGGTGTATTTGCACCGACTCACATATCGGTGTGCGGGCGAAATCACCTTGCGTCGATTCGATTCGTCCGAGATTGAGTTTCCCGCTTAAGTATAGCAGGATTTGTCTCAGCGTAATTCTGGAAAGGTCCAAATATACAACGACCTGCGAGATCTGGATAGGTTTCATGCCACGCGTTCGCATTTGTGAATATACAATTGAGGCGTATATGCGTGCAGCGAATATAAGATTGCGGGGCGATTCAGGATTCGGGTGTTGTATTCTGCACGACCCCCCTTCACCCATGCTACGGCTATGCATCCGCGGGCGATCGCACCGACTATGTAGTTCGATATCCGCTGACGTCCGAACCCGTCATAAATAATCTATCCGGGCAAGCGCATCGTCGTGTCCAAACCTCGAATACTCCATAAGCGCAACGGTTTGGCACGCTTTTTCAACGTCTCCGAACCGGAAATCCGAGGCGTTATTTGGTCATTTTTGTATTTTTTCTTTCTACTCAGTAGCTACTATATATTGCGCCTGGTTCGCGATGAGATGGGCATTCGCGGCGGTGTCGATCAACTACAGTGGCTGTTTACTGGGACATTTCTCGCAATGGTTATCGCGGTGCCAGTATTTGCCTGGTTGGCGTCGAGGTATTCGCGGCGCACGCTCCTGCCGGTTGCGTATCTGTTCTTTATCGCGAATCTGTTGTGTTTTTATGGTTTGTTCCAACTTGACAGGAACGCGGTTTATGTCGCTCGCGCGTTCTTTATTTGGCTCAGCGTATTCAACCTATTTGCGGGCTCGGTGTTTTGGAGTTTCATTGTCGATATATTTGATACGGAATCAGCTAAACGTTTGTTCGGAATCATTGCTGCGGGAGGCAGCGGGGGTGCAATCGTAGGGCCGCTCCTGACGGCGTCATTGGTGGGAGCCATCGGCGTGCCAAATTTGTTGTTGGTGGCCAGTCTATTGTTAGCGTTGGCGCTGCTTTGTATTGGCATTTTACGTCGTTGGTCTGGGTCGAACTCGACCGAATCGTCGCCAGCGCTAGGCGGTAATGTGTACGAAGGGCTGTTGCGCGTAGTGGGCTCACGGTATTTACTGGGTATATGCGGCTATATCTTGCTGTACACCACTGTGGCGACATTCTTGTATTTTACCCAAGCGCGAATTGTCGAGGCCGAGTTCGACACGGGACTGACCGCACGCAAAAATTTGCATTTATGGATCTTGCGGTGAACACGATTACTGTGGTGCTGCAGTTGCTCGTGACGGGTCGATTAGTGTCGCGTTTCGGAGTGGCGCTGGTTATGGTGATATTGCCCACGATCGTGACAGTCGGCTTGCTCGCATTCAGCATTGCGCCAGTTCTGGGGGTGTTGCTGGTCGTGCAGGTGTCGCGGCGAGCCGTGAATTTTGCTATCGCTCGACCGGTGCGGGAAATGTTGTATACGTTGCTGCCGCGGATCGATAAGTACAACTCCAAAAATATCGTCGATGCGCTGGTGTATCGTGGTGGGGTGCATTGAGCGGCTGGGCTTACGCGTTGCTGGCGGCGGCCGGTGCCGGTTTGGTCGCAATTGCTGTGCTGGCGGCGCCACTGGCAATAATTTGGGGTGCGTTGGCTTATTGGTTAGGGAGGCGATACGATCACATGCGTGACGGATCGGTAAAATGAATCGTTATGTTTACAATAGATAGTTCGCGTCGGCGATTTTTACGCATAGGAATCGGTGCGCTAGCGGCCGGTAGCCTCCCTAGTCGCTTACCGGCGGCAGATCCTTTGCTTCGCTCGCGTCCAATTCCAGCCACCGGCGAACGGTTACCGGTGGTGGGCTTAGGAACTTATCGTTCGTTCGATGTCGGCGCTGAGAACGCTGACCGAGTGCGGCTACGACGCGTATTGGAACTATTTGCGGAAAACGGTGGAACGTTGGTGGATACGTCGCCAATGTATGGTTCGGCGGAAGCGGTGGTGGGTGATTTGGCCGATCGGGCCGGGATTACCGAGCGATTGTTCCTGGCCACCAAGGTGTGGACCCGTGGCCGGCAGGACGGCATCGCGCAGATGCAGCGTTCTCTAGCCTTGCTTCGCCGCACGACGATCGAATTGATGCAGGTGCATAATCTTGTCGATGTCGAAATCCAATTGGCGACTCTCGCGGACTGGAAGGCGCAGGGTATCGTGCAATATGTCGGTATCACCCATTACACCGGCGATGCATTTATGGAGCTTGAGGCAATCATGCGTCGTTATCCAATCGATTTTGTGCAGTTTCCGTATTCAATCGCTAATCGCGTTGCCGAGCAGCGGCTGCTAGCTGCCGCGGCGCACCGCGGCGTCGCCGTCATCACCCACCGAAATTTTGAGAAAGGTCGATTGTTTAAGCGGGTTCAAGGTCACGCATTGCCGGTCTGGACGCACGAATTCGATTGCAGTACATGGGGACAGTTTTTTCTAAAATATGTGCTGGCAGCGCCGGAAGTTAATATTGTGATTCCGGCGACCGGCAATCCGAAGCACCTATTGGACAATTTGCAGGCGGCGCGCGGAGCCCTGCCGGACGCTGCCCAACGTCGGCGTATGGTGGATGTTATAGATAATTTGTAGCAGCGTATTGCGGTATGCCGATGGGCCGGGGTCGAGCGACGCTGGCCGCATGATGGGTCGCGGCGCTAGAATAAGGGTTTGGATGGCCACTTAGGGCCCGCGGCGTGGCGCTGATGGGGTCGCAATGGCCGCTTTCACAAGTACTCTATCCAGCCGATATTGGCGGAAGCACAACAAGGCGGAGGGCCGCGCCTCGCCTTGGCCGATTGGGGGTTCTGCACCCGTCAATGTCGACTTGAAAGATTACTAACCGCGGAGATTTCGATGGACGCTCGAGTTAAGAATACCTTACATCATTACATTGGTGGCGCAAGAGTCGTTGGAACCAGCAGTCGTTTCGGTGACATCTACAATCCTGCCACAGGCGAAGTGGTTAAGCAGGCACCGTTTGCGAGTGCGGACGAAGTGCGGCAAGCAATCGCGGTCGCCGAGGATGCGCTCCCGGGCTGGTCGGCGACTCCGGCCGCACGGCGCGCCCAAGTAATGTTCGCATTCCGCGACCTGGTAAAGCGTAATATCGACGAGATTGCGACGCTCGTTTCTGAAGAACATGGAAAGACTATTGACGATGCTAAGGGGTCCATCACCCGAGGTGTCGAAGTTGTCGAATTCGCATGTGGTATTCCACAGTTGCTGAAAGGCGAATTCAGCGAAGCGGTGGCAAGTGGAGTTGACAGCTATTCGATGCGCCAACCTGTCGGGGTGTGTGCCGGCATTACGCCTTTCAATTTTCCAGCGATGGTGCCGATGTGGATGTTTCCGGTCGCGCTGGCATGCGGTAATACGTTCATCTTGAAGCCGTCCGAGAAGGATCCATCGTGTCCGCTACGGCTTGCTGAATTGATGCAGGAGGCCGGCTTACCCGACGGCGTATTGAATGTCGTTGTGGGCGACAAGGAAGCAGTCGATACCCTGCTCACCGACCCGCGGGTCGATGCGGTAAGTTTTGTCGGTTCGACGCCGGTGGGTGAGTATATATATAAAACCGGTACGGCTCACGGTAAGCGTGTACAAGCGTTGTGCGGCGCGAAAAATCATATGGTGGTGATGCCCGATGCCGATATGGATCAAGTGGTTGATGCGTCGATCGGCGCCGGTTACGGTTCAGCCGGTGAACGTTGTATGGCCATTTCGGTTGTGGTGGCGGTTGGCGATGACACCGGCGATGCGCTGGTCGAGCGCCTCGCACCCCGTGTTAAGGCGTTGAAGGTCGGTCCGTATACAGACCCGAGCGCGGAAATGGGACCATTAGTTACTCCCGATCACCACGCTAAGGTTCGTGGCTATGTCGAGCAAGGCCTTAAAGAGGGTGCCGAATTGGTGGTGGACGGACGGGATTTGCGGGTTGCGGGCCACGACGGCGGCGCGTTCTTAGGGGGTTGTCTGTTCGATAAGGTTAAACCGGAGATGAGTATATACACCGATGAGATCTTCGGCCCGGTTTTGAGCGTCGTGCGCGTCGACAGTTACGACGAGGCAGTTAAGCTCGTCAACGAACACGAATATGGTAACGGTGCGGCGGTTTTTACGCGTGACGGCGATTGCGCACGGGATTTCGCGGCGTCGGTGCGAATCGGCATGGTAGGCGTCAATGTACCGATTCCAGTGCCGGTTGCGTATCACAGTTTCGGCGGTTGGAAACGATCGCTATTCGGCGATCACCATATGCACGGCCCCGAAGGCGTGCGTTTTTACACTCGAATGAAATCGGTTACCGCAAGATGGCCATCCGGTATTCGCACTGGTGCCGTGTTTAATTTTAAAGCCGGTGGTGAACACTGAATCCGCGAACCCTAATCGAATCGCACTAGATTTCGGTCAGCGACATATTGTCGATCAGCCGGACGGCGCCAATTCGAACGGCGATCAAGGCTTGGGCGGATTGCAGCGGCCCGTGGGGTGGATTCTTGGTCCACGCACCGGGATCGCGGACCTCGGCATAATCGACCTCGACGCCGGGTTGATCCAGCATAGGCCACATCAGGTTCTGTAAACGCTTGGGATCGCGCACACCTTGTTGCCATGCGCGCCGTGCGGTAAGTAACGCGGCGTGCAGGCACGCGGCAAGCTGTCGTTGTTCACTGCTTAGCAGCGCGTTTCGCGATGACAGTGCGAGGCCTGACGATTCCCGAACCGTCGGACAGACGATAATATCGGGATAGCCGAGTTGTGCGGCTAAGTCTTTGATAACCAAGGTCTGTTGGAAGTCTTTTTCACCGAAGTACGCGCGACATTGGCCGATCGTCTTAAACAAACGGTCTGCAATCGTGCGCACACCAGCCAGGTGGCCGGGCCGAAATGTGCCTTCGAGCCCTTCGGCGTAGATGCCGGGATCTAATGTGACAATATCGCTGCTGTCGGCGGCTTCCGGGAAAAAATCCTGCAAACTGCCGACGAACACCATATCGACGCCGTATTGTTCCAGGAGTCTGTAGTCACTTTGTAGGTCCCGTGGATACCGTTCGAAGTCCGCAGCATCGTTGAACTGCAGTGGATTAACAAAAATACTGACGCAGCAGACATCGTTTTCGTCCAAGGCTTGTCGTAGCAGAGCAATATGACCGTCGTGTAGCGCGCCCATCGTAGCAACATAGCCGATGCTACGGCCGGCATTGCGCTGCGATTGGCACCAGTGGGTGGCGTGCTGCGGATTGGGCAAACGTTGCATCGGCAGAGCATCGCATAGGCGTTACAACGTGTCTATGTTGGCCGAAGCGCATAACAACGGATCCAGGTTGGGTTATTATTTGCATTGAAAAGTGGAGTTTATGGGGAGACGGTGATGACCGATACACAGGCGGCACTGCGGGTCCGTAATGCGGGGGGCAACACACCAACACTGACCGAGTGGGGAGTGAATTCGGAATACGGCGTATTGCGTGATGTGTTGTTGGGTCCCGTAGAGACGTTTCACTGGATGGAAGATAACGCGGAGTTCAGTTCTATCGTACGCGAAACTCTGCGCAGCGGAGATCGATTTGATAAGCAACTCGCGATGCGTCAGCACCGGGAAATTGTGGATGCGTATGAGATTGCCGGCGTGAAGGTCCATACCACGGAGCGCAACGAGCATACGCCATATCAGATCTATACACGCGATTCGAGTTTTATGACCCCGTACGGCGCCGTGATTTGCCAGCTCGCCAATCCCCGCCGGCGTGGTGAGTACGCGAATGTTATCCGGTTTTACGTATCAAAAGGTATACCGATCTACGATATGATATCGGCGGGGAATTTTGAAGGCGGTGATTTTAATATTATCGAACCGGGTTGTGTGCTGATCGGATATACCGGTAAACGTTGCGAAGAGGTATCGGCAAAGCAAATTGGGGGATGGTTCGAAAACGAAGGTTGGGAAATTCGCTACGCACCGATCGACGAGTTCTACGTGCATATCGATTTGATGATATGTATGCTGGCAGAAAAATTAGCGGCGGTGTGCGTCGATACCACGGAGCCCGGTATAGTGCAGTGGTTAAAGGGCAAGGGGATTGAGATCATTCCTGTGAGCTTTCAGGACACAATGGCGCTCGGCTGTAATGTGGTGGCGTTGGGCGACGACCGGGTATTGTCTACCTCCGACAGCAAGGACTTGAATCAGAAATTGCGGGCTATAGGGTTCGAGGTATTCGACCCGGATGTGACGATGTTTACAAAA
>Ga0224497_10001350_pt1 | contig 15691 bp, 12 predicted proteins | sample SF_Jul11_sed_USG_4_FD_167970 | JGI IMG/M metagenome (GOLD analysis project Ga0224497, IMG submission 167970) | Sediment microbial communities from San Francisco Bay, California, United States - SF_Jul11_sed_USGS_13 | ecosystem: Environmental > Aquatic > Marine > Sediment | place: USA... | reverse complement strand
CCGGAGACGCGACATCTGGACGCGCTGCATGCGTTCGCCACCCTCACGGACAAGGCGTTCCACGCCTATTCGCTCGGGCGCACCCGCATACTGGACGGCATCGAGATAGCGCGTATTGCGCGCGGAATTTCCTCGGAGCAATTGCTGAAGGAGCCGAGCCTGTTCACCATCGTCAATTCCAGCTCGCCGCTTCGCATCGACGGTCCCATGCTGGAGGGCGTTATCGAGATGGCGCGCCACAATCAGATCGTGGTGCTCACGCCGTTTACCCTGGCCGGCGCCATGGCACCCGCCACCATTGCCGGCGCTCTGGCGCTGCAAAACGCCGAGGCGCTCGCCGGCATCGCCTTTGCCCAAATTGTGAACCCGGGCGCGCCGTGCATGTACGGCGGCTTCACCTCCAATGTGGATATGAAAACCGGTGCGCCGGCCTTCGGGACGCCCGAGTACACGCGGGCCGCCCTAGCGAGCGGTCAGCTGGCGCGTCGTTACGGCCTGCCGTACCGATCGTCCAACGCCAACGCTGCCAACGTGGTGGACGCTCAGGCGGCCTACGAATCCGAGATGTCGCTTTGGGGCGCAGTAATGGGTCACGCCAACATGGTGATGCACGGCGCCGGATGGATGGAGGGTGGGCTCTGCGCTTCGTTCGAAAAAATGGTGTTGGACGCGGAGCTATTGCAGATGATGGCGGAGTTCTTTAAGCCTATCGAAGTCGACGACGAGACGCTCGGGCTCGACGCTATTCGCGAGGTGGGCCCCGGAGGCCATTTCTTCGGCGCCAAGCACACGCTCGCCCGCTATGAGACGGCCTTCTACGCGCCACTGCTTTCCGACTGGAGCAACTTCGAGAACTGGCAGGACTCCGGCGCGCGCACGGCCACCGAACGGGCGCACACCTTATATAAGTCAATCCTTGCGGATTATCAGCAGCCGGCACTGGATCCCGCCCGCCGGGTAGAGCTCGATGCCTTCGTCAGCCGGCGAAAAGAAGAAGGTGGAGCGATCGCGCTCTGACTTTCGGAAACGATCCCGTCATAGCGGATACTGAACCGGCTCTTTCGGCCTGAGAAGATAACGCGCGGCGATTTGTCCGTACCCCCGGAAAACATATCTCTCCCTGGGGCACTCACGCGCCCGCGCCGGCAAACGATACCAGGCAACATTCGGCTCTGCGTGGTGAAGCGAGTGCAGGTTGTTGTTGAGATAGAGAAGCGAGATCAGCGGCCCACATTTGACGATTACCGTGCGCTCATCAAGATCAAAGCTCGCCTGATGCTCGGCAAAGGACCTCAACAACGTAAAGGAAATGCCTGGGTAGGCGAACCAGGCGATGTATTCGAGCAGGCTCATTCCACAGACGCCGCAGGTCCAGCCGATGACCAGCGCGCAGCTGCAGGCGTGCATCATCCAAGCGCGGGCGTTTGAAAAATTTCCCCGCGCGAAGCGGCGGGATTCCTCAACAATCAGAGTCTTCACGCAAAGCAGCGGGCCGAATAACAATCGCCCCGCCAGGGTGTTGTTGATAATCAAACACAGCCGGCGAAGTTTTCCGCTGGCCGCCCACTGGGCCGAGGTGAGGTAGTAAGACTCCGGATCGTCCAGGGGATCGGTGATGACTTTGGTTTTGTGGTGCTTGAGGTGGGTTTTGCGGTAGAGGCGAAACGGCAGCCACAGCCACAGGCTGGGAAAGACCAGCAGCTCATTGATCCTGGGAGAAGGGGTCGGATGGCCATGAACCACCTCATGCTGAAGGGATCCGTGCCAGGCGGTGAGGTAGCCCCCTGCGAGCACCAGCACCCACCAGGGCAACGCCTCGTGGTTCAGGGTCAGCGCGGCGAAGGCCAGGTAAAGGATCGCGGCCACCGCCAGTGTCTGCCATTCCCAGTGCCGGAACCTTTGAGCGTCCAAGGGGATCTCCGCAACTCGAACTGATTCGAGAGCATCGCGGTCGCGATGCCGTACGGTCACAGGCTAGGGGGCGGGGCGGGGAGTACAACGCGCGTTTGCGCATAAAACGGGACAAAATGCAGCTTATTGTAAATAATGAGGTATAAACGCAACAATAGACGTAAAACTACATCGGTTTAGGATTCAAAGGAGAGGTAGATTGGGCAAGCGAGAGACCCTGGACACCTTCCGTCAGCGGTTGCGATTCGTTATCCAACAATCGGGTCTGAGCAAGACGGCCTTCGCGGCCCGGGTGGGTACCGACCGATCCACTCTGTCCCAGCTCCTGGCCGAGGACGGCAAGCGGCTGCCGCGGGCGGAGACCATCGTCGCCATCGCCGGCAGCGCCCAGGTGAGCGTGGACTGGCTCCTCGGTCTCACCCAGGAAGGCCAGCTCGGGGCCGACGTGGTCAACGAGGCGGTGGCGGTCGAGCACGGCGCCGGCTCATTGACCGATCCCAGGCTCTATCAATGGCATGCGGAAGCGGCGGGATACAAGATTCGATATGTGCCAACCACCATCCCGGATCTGCTCAAGACCGAAGACGTCATCCGCTATGAATATCAGGGCCGCCTGCCGCTGCGTCCGGAAGCGCGCATTCAGCAGGCGGAGGCGCGGCTCGCCTACAGCCGCCAGCCGGAAACCGACATGGAGGTGTGCAGCCCGGTGCAATCTGTGGAAGCGTTCGCCCGCGGCGAGGGCATCTGGCGGAAGCTTTCCGTCAACGCGCGCCGGGCGCAGCTCGACTCTATGGCGGAGCTTATCCAGGAGCTCTATCCGACGCTGCGCTGGTTCTTTTTCGACGGTCTCGAGCGCTACTCGAGCCCGCTCACTATATTCGGTCCATTGAAAGCTGCGCTGTACGTGGGCGACATGTTTTTGGTATTTCGATCCACCGAGCACATCCGGGTGCTCACGGAGCATTTCGACGGGCTCATTCGCTCCGCCGTGGTTCAGCCGAATGAGACCAAGGACTTGATATTGAAGCTCAGAAAAGAACTGGGCTGAATCCTGGGCAGTCTGCGGGTGTCGAGAATGACGGACAGCTACGGTCCACAATTACTGCAGAGAGGATTGTGACAACTGCGATACGCCGCCGCGACATGCCGGATTTTCGAACGCTTTAGCGGGCGGTGGATGAGATATAGGGGACGATTGAAGATGGCCTCCGTCGCCAATCTGCCTATGTACGATCTTCCGGAGCTGCGCGCGCAGACGGACGCTCTCTGGCAGCGCCTGGCGGTCGCGATGCGGGACGCGGGCGTTAAAGACGTACCGGATTCGCTCAGCCGCCAAGAACCCTGTCATTCAATATGGTGCAGGCGTGATCTGATTTTCAGCCAGACTTGCGGATACCCAATGATGCACGAGTACAAGTCCGTACTTCGTCCGCTGGCAACCCCGCGATACTCCGCACCGGGTTGCCGTGGCTCAGAATACGTCAGCGCGGTTCTGGTGCGCGCGAACGCTGAACACGAAGACATCGCCGCGCTTCGGGGCGCCGTATGCGCGGTCAATTCCCCCGTTTCCCAGTCCGGCTACAACGCGCTGCGGGCTCTGATCGCGCCGCTGGCTAAAAACGCTCGGTTCTTCTCCGACGTACGCGTGACCGGCAGTCATCCGGGCAGCATCGAATCGGTCGCTGCGGGGCAGGCGGACGTCTGCGCCGTCGACTGCGTGACCCACGCGCTGCTGATGCGATACCGGCCCTCGGCGCTTGCCGCGACGCGGGTGCTGACTTACACGCCCCGCAGCCCTGGCCTGCCCTTCGTCACCCGTACAGATTTGGGCGAAGACCAGTTCCGCCGTCTCCGCAGTTCGGTGCACGAAGCGCTTACCGACCCCGCAGACATCAACACTCGGTCTGCGCTGCTTATCGAAGGCGTTGAGAATCTCGAACTTGATGATTACGCAATCGTCTGCGATATGGAGGTGCAGGCGGCGGCGTACGGATACACGGTGCTTGCATGAGTTTCGTAGAAGGAACGCGAAGCCGAAGAAAAAACTCAACCCACCCGGTAGATGTAGTAGGGCCAGTCCCCGCCGTCGGGCGGAAGCGGATGTGAAATCCATTTCGGCATCGACATAGATCGGTCGGTGACCACGAAGCCTTGCTCACGCACGAGTCCGTTGATCAGTGGCGCAATGGCGGCGGCCAGCTCCGCGTCGCGGGCAGCATCGTCGCTGCCGATATCGGCGTGGGCGAGAGCCGCCGTGCGTCCTGTGTGCGCTGCCTGCGCGTGCAGTGTGGTAAGGAAGTCTCCGAGGATCAGGTGGTCCGCGTCTGGCCGGACGTCGTCGGCGCAGTGGACAATCCTGTCGAAGGCGAAAATTTGCCGGTCCGGAAACTGTGTTCTGAGGAAATCATAGGTACGTCCCTTGCCGAGTCCGATCTCGAGAATCGGCCCGGGCAAGTCGGCGATAGCACAGTGGGCGACGCGCAAGCATGCGCGCTGTGTACAAAGGCGCGCAATCATTCGTGACAAACGATCTTTAGACATTGTAATGAATTCAGATGTGTCGCCTGAGGCGATATAAAAAGTGGTTTCTCCAGCAAGCATTTCGAATCTTAAGCTAGGCACGGCTTAGTTAGCCACGGCAATTCCGTGTTTGGGAGGCGAGCGCTATACTGCGAACTTCTCGAGCCCCAGACAGTCGGTATCCCGGGAGGGGAGAATGAAAGACGGATTACCCGAATCGGTCAAATACGTTGTCGTCGGTGGTGGCGTGCATGGACTCAGCACCGCCTGGCACCTCGCCATGGAGCTCAAAGCGAAAGGCAAGGGTAGCGGAAAGGACGTTATTCTTCTCGACAAGACCCGTCCGGGCGCCGGGGCAACGGGCATCGCGTGCGGCTGCGTGCGCAACTTCTACATGACCGAGTCCATACACGCGATCCTGCGGCATTCTGTCGACGTATGGAACTATGATCCGGTGCTTTTCGGTTTTCAGCAGGTAGGTTATATCTCCTGCGGCGAAGAGAACCAGATCGCGGATTACGAACGAATCCACAAAAGTCAGAACAGCGTTGATTATCCCTCGGATGTTTATGTCGGCAAAGACGCCCGGGATTTTCTTTCAAAGGTCTGGCCCGACTTCAAGCATCACAGCATCGATGTCGTGCTGCATGAGAAACCAAGCGGTTACGCGGGTACGGCGCAGGCGGTCAGGGGACTAGCCCAAATGTGCGAACGCCACGGAGTGACTATCTATTCAGGCGTCGAAGTAGAAGGCTACGATATATCCAAAGGTCAGATAAGCGCCGTGCGGACCAACCGTGGTGACGTACGCTGCGAGGTTGCGGTGCTTGGTCTTGGCGCATGGACGCCGCTGCATTGGAAGATGCTGCAGAAGCCGATGAAGATCGACGTGGGTTACCGCGACGGCTCAGAGGTCAAGGACAAGGACATGTGGACCTACTGGCGGCTTGAGGAGGGCGAGATCTATTACAACCGACCCTATTACACGGGTGACCACCGTAACCCGCCGGTGCTTCATATCGAGCTCATGAACACGCCGGTCACGGACCCCGGCAGCGGAAAAGAGCTGAAAGACAACGTCTACGTCTACTGGAAAAACGGCAGTGAGCGCATGGAACGTCCGGGGATTCAGGGTGGCGCCATCCCCGTGAAACTGGGGCCGGACGCGAGCGTGGAGCCCTACGGCCACGACAATGACGCGTATCAGGCGGGCGAGGATTTCGCCGACTACATCACCGCATGCATGGGAATGTTCATGAAACGCTTCCAAGAGATCCGACCAAATTTCAAGCAACGCCGCAACGGTGGCATCGGCGCATTCACTCCAGACAATGTCCCCATCGTAGACTGGATCCTGCCCAACGTTTTCATGATCGCGGACTCAAACCACGGCTTCAAAATGACCGGGCTCGGCAAGCTGGTGGCGAAACAGCTGGTCAGCGGCAGGGCGGTGGAAGAGCTCAAACCTTTTGCGATTAAAAGATACGACAAAGGCCAGGCTTTCGGTTCTGGCACCACGCATTGTCCGTGGGTTTGAAGCGGCGGACAAAGAGCTTCAGGGACGAGGCGAGATGGCGGAGAACAACTTGCGATTCGGTTCGTATGTCGTATGTCGTATATCGTATCTCTACACAATGATTCGACCCATACCTAACTAATCACCTGTCACGAGTCACTTTTTTCTGTGCCCGACGATTCCCAGAGTGCTCGGTCGGCCTGGCTCACGCCCTCCGCCATCGTCCTCATCGCCGCTAACCTGGTGCCGCTGGCGGGAGCGGTGCTGTTTCAGTGGACGGTCTTCGAGATAGTTGTGCTCTTCTGGGCGGAGAACGTCGTCATTGGAACTCTCAACGTTCTGCGCATGCTCCTTGCCTCGGCCGGGGATGTGGTGAACTGGATGTCGAAAATCTTCCTCATTCCTTTCTTCGTATTTCATTACGGCATGTTCACCTTTATTCACGGAGTTTTCGTATTCACGCTTTTTGGCGGCAAGGAGTTGGGGTCGGCCCGGTTTCCCGATGAAATCGGGATCTTGTTCGATTCTGTCCTTGCCCTTGGACTGGGCATACCCTTGCTGGCTCTATTCTTGAGTCACGCCTTCTCGTTTTTCTGGAACTACGTGGGCAAGGGCGAGTATCGCAACACCGACGTGAAGATGCTTATGGTACGGCCATATGGCCGCATCTTCGTGCTTCACTTCACCATCATCATCGGCGGCTTTATCCTTTTGTCTCTGGGTTCTCCGTTAGGCGGGCTGATGCTTCTGATCCTGCTTAAGATTGGGTTCGACCTCCGGGCTCACCGGAAAGAGCACAAACAGAAGCTTAAGCCGACGACCGAGGACGAGCCGACCTTCAAGGAGATCCTGGCGCAGCTGAAAGAATCCAAGCGCCGGGCGCGGCGCGCGCCATCGAATACAGCATCAAGGCAGCCCGGCCACGAACCGTGACCGGCGACGGCCACTATCCGCCGATATAGGACATCTCGACTTTAGGCAGATCCACCGTCCGCGATGTGCGGATCGCCGAGTAGCGGTCGTCCCGGCGATTCCAAACGGAATGAAGGGTGCGCAGGACGTATTCGTCGGAAGCCTCGCTCCTCAGCAGTCTGCGCAAATCGTGGCCGCTGCCTGCAAACAGGCAGGTGTAAAGCTGACCCTCGGCGGACAGCCGCGCACGGGTGCAGGCAGAGCAGAAGGGCTGAGTCACCGAGGAAATGATCCCGATCTCGCCTGATCCGTCGCAATAGTGCCAGCGTCTTGCGACCTCGCCTTTATAGTTTGGGTTCGCCGGCTCGATGGAAAGCTCCGCGTTGATCGTTTCCATGATCTCGGTCGCCGAAACCACGTCGTCCAGGCGCCAGCCGTTGCTGTTGCCAACGTCCATGAACTCGATGAATCGCACGATGTGTCCCGTGCCCTTGAAGTGTCGCGCCATGGGCAGGATTGCGTGCTCGTTTATGCCGCGCTTGACCACCATGTTTACCTTGACTGGGGTAAGCCCCGACCGGGCGGCATCGTCGATTGCCTCGAGCACGCGGGCAACCGAAAAGCCCACATCGTTCATCGCTTTGAAAGTGGGCTCGTCGAGGGCGTCGAGGCTCACCGTAATTCGATGCAGCCCGGCTTCCCTGAGCGTTCTCGCTCGTTCAGCGGTCAGCACCGAACCGTTGGTGGTGAGGGTGAGGTCTTTGAGTCCCGGCAGCTTTGCCAGCATCTCCACTAGCACATGAATGTCGCGACGAAGCAGCGGCTCGCCGCCGGTGAGCCTGATTTTTTCCACCCCGCATTGCACGAACAGCGACGAGACGCGGGTGATCTCTTCAAAGGTCAACAGCGCCTTGCGGTCAAGGAACGCATGATCGGCGCCGAAAATCTCCTTGGGCATACAGTAGGTGCAGCGAAAATTGCACCGATCGGTGACCGAGATTCTGAGATCCCGGAGCGGACGGGAAAAACTGTCCCTGGGCTGTGTCTGAGTCGTCGTCATAAAGGGTCCTGTACCGAGCCAGATTCTCGCTCCGAGCGCTTGGCCCCGGGATTCTGCTTCCCGGCCTGACGGGAGCGGAATTATAACGTGCGGGCTGACCGGACGGCGTTATTTTTAAGTCCGATCGGGCCCTGGCGGTGCCAATTGCGGCAGCGGCGAAAAGCTAAAGTTTTCTTGCATAAGTGCCGAAAAACCTCCAGGACCCGGCCCGCCTTACCTCGCGTTGCCCCCCGGGACATACCATCCGTTAATCCAGGGCTTTTGGCCGCTGGTGAGCTCGTGGCACGGGGCCGGATGACGACGAGGTGGAAACTTAACCGGAGGTCTGTCTGGATACCAAGCTGGCCCAAGAGTTCGATACCCTGGATACTCAGGGACTCCGGGTTGAAGACGTAAAGACCGCGATCGCTGACAAGGATCAACAGCGGAGCAGTTACGTCGGGCGAAACCGGGTCCGTTACCTCTACGACCAGGGTAAGTTCGCTATCCTGGGCAACATGGGGGTTGGCGCCGTTCTCGCCTTCGCCCTTTCCGACGTTGTCACCCGCAGGTCGCTGGTAGCGTGGGTCTCTGCGCTGTTGCTCGTCAGTCTTGTGCGCAGCATCGTCGCCGTGGCCTATTACCGTCAGCCTAAGCGCGAGCGCCGGAGGGAGATCTGGCGTTACGCGACCATCGTCGGCTCCATGATCATGGGCTGCGTGTGGGGCCTCAGTGGTATCCTCTTCGCGCCCCAGGTATCCGCGGAATATCTGCTTCTCATCTGCTTCGCCCTGGGCGGCATCACCCTCGCCGCGATTCCTTTGCTGGCGCCGCTGTTGTCGGCTTTCCTGGCATTTCTGCTCACTTCGACGACGCCCATGACGCTGTGGCTTCTCGCCAGTGGAAACGACGCCTACGTTTCCATGGCCATGTTGGCGTTAGTCTACTCGGTAGTTATGGTCGGACTGGCGGTGCATTTTCAGCGCAGCACCGTGCGGGCCCTGAGGCTCGGTTTTGAAAAGTCCGACCTGGTTAAACGCGTCTCCCGCGCCAAGGAGAAAGCCGACGCCACCAACCTGCTTCTGGAGGACGAGATCCAGGAGCGACGGGACATCGAGTCGGCGCTAAGAAAAAGCGAGGCGCGGTTCAGAAGCGCTTTCGACGACGCGCCCATCGCCATGGCCTTGGTGGATACGGAAGGGCGCTTTTTCGAGCTCAACCGGACCTTCGAGAAAATGCTCGGTTACGGCCCTGGTGAGCTGGACGGCAGCCTGTTCCGGGACATCACCCACCCGGAAGACCTGGAGATCAGTGTTGACAAGTACTGCGCCATGATCCGCGGAGACTTCGACCACTACGAGCTGAAGAAACGCTATTGCCACAAGGACGGAAGGACCATCTGGGGACTGCTCAGCGTATCCATCGTTCGGGGCAGCGGCGATGCGCCCATTTATAGCATTTCCCAGATCCAGGACGTCACCGAGTCCCACGCCATGTCCGAGCGGCTGAGCTACCAGGCCAGTCACGACGCGCTCACGGGACTGGTCAACCGTCGCGAGTTCGAGCGGCGCGTCGAGCTCGCCATACGCGCTTCCGCTGAGGAGAAGTGCGAGCACGCCCTGTGCTACATGGATCTGGACCAGTTCAAAATCATCAACGACAGCTGCGGCCATGTCGCCGGGGATGCGTTGCTCAAACAGCTGGGGAGCATACTGAAAACCAAGGTGCGGCGGTCGGATACGGTCGCGAGGCTTGGCGGAGACGAGTTCGGCATCCTTATCGAACGGTGTCCCAGCGATGAGGCGCGCAAGATCGCGGATTCGGCGCTGGATGCGATCCGAACCTTCCGTTTCAGCTGGGAAGACAACACGTTCACCGTCGGCGCCAGCATCGGGCTCGTGCCAATTACTTCCGGAGACGAGACGGTTACCGATCTTCTCCGACTTGCCGACTCCGGCTGCTACGCGGCAAAGGACCATGGCCGAAACCGGATCCACGTCTGTGCCCCCGGCGATTTGGAGGTCGCGCGCATGCAGGGAGAGATGCAGTGGGTCGCGCGCATCAACAATGCCCTGGATCAGGGCAGCATGCGACTTGCCTTTCAGCCCATCGCGCCTGTGTCGACTACAGCCAAAAACGGAAGCCACCACGGAGAATTGCTGCTTCGAATCGTTAATGAGGACGACCCCGGCGAATATCATCCTCCCGGCGCATTTCTAAGCGCCGCCGAGCGTTACGACATGGCCGGCCGAATCGACAGATGGGTGATCGGAACCGCCTTCGACTGGTTCAAACGACACCCGGCAAAGCTGAGCACTTTGAATTTCTGCTCCATCAACATTTCCGGGCAGTCGCTTCTCAACGAAGACCTTCTCGATTACCTGACCGATCTATTCAAAAAAGGCGATATACCTCCGAATAAGATATGCTTTGAAATCACCGAAACGGCTGCTATCGCCAATCTCTCCGATGCAGTTCGATTCTTCGAGGCGATGCGGTCCCTCGGGTGCCTGTTTGCCCTGGACGACTTCGGCAGCGGCATGTCGTCTTACGCCTATCTCAAGACGCTGCCGGTGGATTTTCTGAAGATTGACGGTTTTTTCATCCGCGACATTGCCAAGGACCCGATTAATCGAGCCATGGTGCAGTCCATCAACGAGATTGGCCAGGTCATGGGCAAGAAGACCATCGCGGAGTTCGTCGAGGACGACGAGATACTCAAAGTCCTGCAACAGATCGGCGTCGATTACGCCCAGGGCTACGGCATCGGGCGACCTCGAATGCTGGACGATCTGGGCAAAGTCGATTTTTCCGCGCGCGCCGCCTGATAGTTTTACCAGTCCTTCCTGCCTGACATCGCGTCCACACGCTGACGCAATCATCAAGCCTGCGTGCTTTGTCCCGCCGGATGTGTTCGCTGTACACTGATTCCGGCGGGGCAAAGCGACGATTTGCCGTTGGCGGCCGTCTGCGCCGTCATTCGATATTTAAAAACGACGGAGAAGAACCGTGCCCAGCATCGAAGTGCTTTTTCTGTCTAAAGAAGACATAGATGCCCTCGAATTGAGCCTCGATGAAATCATGGACGCCATCGAGCTTGGCCTGAAGTCGCACGGCGAGAAAAAGGTCATCATGCCGTCGAAGGATCACCTGCCGCTGGATTATCCCGAAAAGTTATTCAACATTCTCAAGGGTTATGTGGAGCCGGTCAGGTCTTGCGGAGTCAAGGTGATCGGCGACTTTCAAAGAAATTATGAGCACAACCTGCCGTCTGAGTTTGCCACGCTGACGCTGTTCCGGCCGGAAACCGGCGCACCTTATGCCATCATTAACGCCACCTCCACCACCTGGATGCGTACAGGCGCGGTTACCGCGGTGGGCGCAAAGTATCTGGCATGCGAAAAGCCCCGCGTGCTCGGTCATATCGGCGTGCGCGGCACCGCGTGGTACAACGTCGCTATGCTGGATCGCCTGTTCGACTTCGAGGAAATTCAGGTTACCAGCAAGCGGCCCGAGTCCCGGGAACGCTTCGCCGAAGAGATGTCGAGGCGGCTGAACAAGCCTGTCGTCGTAAAAGACAACGCCGCGGACACCGTTCGGGATGCAGACATCATTATCGACGCCTCCAGATTGGTCGAACATGAGGTCCTGGTGCCGGACGCGCTGGTGAAGCCGGGCGCTTTGCTGCAGCCGTACGGCGCGGTGCTTTCGGTGGAGCGCACGCTGCCGTACTCAGTCGACAAGTTCATTGTCGACGACTGGAATCAGTGCAAGCAGTCCCGCTACGGGCAGTTCGCCGGTCTTATTCAGGCTGGCGAGCTGCGTGACGAGCACTGCTATGGAGAGATCGGAGAGGTGGTAGCCGGAATCAAACCGGGGCGCGAATCGGAGAGCGAGCGTATTATTTTCTGGCACAAGGGTTTCGCCGTGAGCGATATCATGATCGGACACCTTGCCTACGAGAAAGCGAGAGAACGGGGCCTGGGCACCCCGCTGGTCTATTATCGAGACCCCAGAGACATGTAGGTCTCGGCAAAAGTCGCCGGCATAGAATGCCCACAGGCAACAGAGGCAGAGGCAGGCGGGGCGGCCACAGTGAGCGCATGCATCGCGAGCGGGTAAAATCCGCAGACCTTTCCCGTTCGCTCCCCATCACGGTTAGGCTCAAAAAGCTCGATCTTCTCGATCCAATCCAGATTGAGCGCATCCACGCCGCATCGCTCGAGATACTGAACCGTACTGGCGTCGTCTTTCGCAGCGACGAAGCCGTCAAATATTTTCGCCAGGCCGGCGCGCGTATCGAGGGTGCACGAGTCTCCATCGAAGAGGCGCTTGTATCCCATGCGCTCGAAAGCGCACCCTCCTCTTACACCCTCACGGCCAGGTCGCAGCAAAACAGCGTCACTATCGGAGGCGACCACTGCGCGGTGATGCCGGGGGGCGGACCGCCGTTCGTGCGCGGCCTCGATGGGGTGCGCCGTACCGGCACCCTCGCTGACGTCGAGAGAATTACTAAGATTTCCTGTCTGTCGCCGGAAATACACGTCATCGGGCGCAAGCCCGTCGAGGCCCAGGACCTACCCGTGGAAACGCGTCACCTGCAGTGCTGGCACACCATACTCGCGCTCGCCGACAAACCCGTGCAGTCCGGCTTCGTCAACGGCAAGGAAGAGGCGATGGACGCGCTGGAGATGCTCGCCATTGTTCTCGGCGGAGAGGAAACGCTTCGATCCGCGCCGGCTGCGCATTGCAGCGTCAACGTAAACAGCCCTCTGGTCTATGACACCGCAATGGTAGAAAGCCTGATGGCGTTCGCGCGCTACGGCCAGGTCAACTTGATCAGCCCTTTTGTCATGGCCGGCGTCTCCGGTCCCACCACCATGGCCGGGGCTCTGGCACAGCAAAACGCAGAGGTGCTTGCCGGTATCGTGCTGACGCAGCTGGTGAATCCCGGGGCTCCGGTACTTTATGGAACCGCATCCAGCAACCTGGACATGCGCACCGGGGCTCCGGCAATCGCGAGTCCTGAATCTGCCATTTGTATCGGCGCGTGCGCGCAGCTTGCACGGCGATACAATCTCCCCTGCCGGGGCGGTGGCGCGCTCACGGATTCACCGGTGCCCGATGCGCAGAGCAACTATGAGCGAATGTTCACGCTGCTCACTTCGGTACTTTGCGGTGTGAATTATCTTATGCACGGCGCAGGCATTATCGAGTCCTACCTGACTTTGAGCTACGAGCAGCTGATGCTGGATCTGGATCAAATTGCCATGGTGCGTCGTCTGGTGGCGGGTATCGAGGTCTCGGATGAGGCGCTGGCTTTGAACGCCATCCATGAAGTAGGCCCGGGGGGGTTCTTTCTCGATTCGGGCCATACGCTGCAACATTTTAGGGACGCGTTTTTCAGCCCCCGAATCGGGGTGCGCCAATCCTTTGAGCAATGGGAGGCCGCTGGTGCGAAGGACGCGCTGGCGCGGGCGAGGGATCGGTGGAGCGCCATGCTGGACGCGTACGTCGAGCCCGTGCTCGAATCGTCGAGGCGGGGAGAACTGGATACTTTCGTCGAGCGAAGGAGCCGTGAACTGCTTTGAAATGGCTACACTTTCTCGCTAGGCTTCGAATCGAGCCGTTACTGCGCCCGCCGGAATTTGCCCTCGGGAGGGGGGACGCACATGCCCGTTGAAGTCGCGATGATCGTCTGCGAATTTCCGCTGCGCCTGCATCCGGTGAGCCAAATGCTGCTGGAAAGCTACGTTTCCGGACTGATATCGACGCCCGAGTTTCTTCGATTCTTCTCGCTTCCCAATTCCGATTACATTCCGCTCGCTCAGTGTATTGTTACCGCCCTTTCAGGGTAGCGATAGTCTCGGCGATGCGATCAATAATTCCAGCGCAGGCTTCGCCCGCATGCACCGCGGTCTGCCGGGCGCCAGATACCGTGGAGCAAGAATAGTGGGTACCCGCATTGCTGCGTGTTGATGGCAAGAGCCTCGATCTGGAGCGTTATCGCGCGGTCGTCTTCGACCATTCTGATTGCGTCCTGGATGGCGCTGCACGCCGCCGAGTCGAGGCCGCGCGCCAGACGGTGCTCGACACGCTGTCGAAAGAAGAAGCCGTCTACGGGGTCAACACCGGTTTCGGGGATCTCGCCAGGGTGCGAATCGCGACCGACAAGCTGGTGCTGTTACAGGAACGGCTCATACTCAGTCATTGCGCCGGCGTGGGCGTGCCGCTGGACGCAGCCGCGGTGCGCGGCATGCTGTTACTGCGCGCCAACACTCTGGCGCGTGGTCATTCGGGTGTGCGCGCGGAGATCATCGATGCGCTGCTCTCACTTCTGAATGCGAACATTCTGCCGGTGGTGCCGAGTCGGGGATCCGTCGGCGCCAGCGGCGATCTCGCCCCGCTCGCTCACCTGGCGCTGCCGCTGCTCGGTAAGGGCAGCGTGATTGCGAACGGGGAGCTTGTCCCCGCCACAGAAGGCCTCGCCCAGGCTGGCCTTCAGCCTTTCGTGCTCGAACCCAAGGAAGGGCTCGCCCTGATCAACGGCACTCAGGCTATGACGGCGCTGCTGGCCAACGCGGTGATCGACGTTCGAAGACTGGTTCGAGTCGCCGATCTGTTGGCCGCCATGTCCGTGGATGCCCTGCGCGGAACCGATGCCGCTTTCGATCCGCGGCTTCACGCTTTGCGGCCCTACCCGGGTCAGCAGGCAAGCGCAGCTAATATTTTCCGCTTGCTTTCGGGTTCAGAGATCCGCGAGTCGCATCGCTTCGGCGACGTGCGGGTGCAGGATCCCTATAGTCTGCGTTGCGCGCCGCAGGTGCACGGCGCCGCCAGGGACGTGCTATCCGACGTGGAGAGCAAGCTCGCTATTGAGATGAACGCGGTCACCGACAACCCGCTCATATTTCCTGAAGACGGTGCAATTATCTCGGGCGGGAATTTTCATGGGCAACCGATTGCAATCGCTGCCGATATACTGGGAATGGTTGTGGCGGAGCTGGGCACCATCAGCGAGCGGCGCATAGAAAAGCTCACCAACACGGCGTTTTCCGGACTGCCGCCGTTTCTGGTGGAGGACGCAGGTCTCAATTCCGGATTCATGATTGCCCAGGTCACCGCTGCCGCGCTCGCCAGCGAAAGCAAAGGCCTGGCGCACCCGGCTTCCGTGGACTCGATTCCGACCTCTGCGGACAAAGAGGACCACGTTTCCATGGGCATGGGGGCGGCGCTTAAATTAGGCGCCATCGTTTCCAACACGACGACGATCTTCGCCATCGAGCTGCTTTGCGCCGCCCAGGGCATCGATCTGCTGCGGCCTTTGCGCACCAGCGCGCCTCTGGAGGCGCTGCACGCTTCGGTGCGGGATCGAGTCGAGGTCTGGCGGGAAGATCGGGAAATGGCTCAGGACATTTCCCGCGCTGTCGAGTTTTTCGACAATATCGATCCTTTTATCGAAGAATTGCTCTGAGCATCTTCGTCAACGGTCTTCGAAGTCGATCATTTCGGGCGGATGGCCGACGGCCTCGAGGAATCGCAGTAGATCCGCTGAGCGTATGGTCGTGGTCATGGCGTTGGTGAGCGGATGCAGATTGATGCGCCCCGCCTCCAAAAGCGCGCTGTCTAAAGCGACGCGCACCGACTTTGTCGAGTCGTTGACTATCGCAAAGGTGGTTACGGCGCCGGGTATGACGCCGAGATGCTTCATCAGACGTCGGGGGCTCGCAAACGAGAACCGCCCGGCGCCCAAGGTGTCCGCCAGCCATCTGAGGTCCACTCGACGATCCTCG
>Ga0224497_10001349_pt1 | contig 15702 bp, 25 predicted proteins | sample SF_Jul11_sed_USG_4_FD_167970 | JGI IMG/M metagenome (GOLD analysis project Ga0224497, IMG submission 167970) | Sediment microbial communities from San Francisco Bay, California, United States - SF_Jul11_sed_USGS_13 | ecosystem: Environmental > Aquatic > Marine > Sediment | place: USA... | reverse complement strand
TCATTAATTTTATGCCATTGAGCCTTGGAACCGACGAAGATATGCAATTCGGGCCTTATACCTGGATCCCCTTCAACCGTACCTAGCGTTACCGTGTCGATCCTGCCTTTTTTGGTTCCCGCTAAAGACGAGCCACACTGACTACAAAAACACCATCCTGCACCAGTTAACGTTTCGTACACTTTTACATGGCCTTCTCCCGAGATCCAATTAAAATCGCCTGGATTGAATTCCGCGTATGTCGCAAACGCCGCACCATGCTGCCGTCTGCACATGGAACAATGGCAGTGATCCGCATTATAGAGGGGGCCGGTGATTTCGTAACGAACTCTGCCGCATAAACATCCACCTTTAATTACTGCTCTGGAATTCATCTCTATATACCCCCTAACGCTGTGCTTGGCGGCAATTCGAGAAGGGTAGCAAATTGTCCGACTGCATGCGCCTGTAATGCGACAATTTACTCCCTCCAAATCTCTATTGTTCGCAACAAGGCATCGGAATCAAGATTTTCTTCAACCTCGTCGGCGCGCGTCTCGACAAGGTAGTTCAGCAGCTTTACGACATAACTTCTCTGTTCAGGCGTGAATTTTAAATATCGAGTGTTTCTTTTTCCGTCTAGCTCCAAATGAAATATCAACTGGTCGATAAAGTAGGAATCTCCAGTGCCTTCTAGCGCTAGACGCACCAAGGCTGGAAAATAGTACTGGAAACCTTCGGGACTGATAAAACACAGAGGATCCCATCCTGGGCGTACACAATCGTAGGATAACGTCTCAATAGTATGCTTTCTAAGCGTTTCGTCATGTTCTGCACACTCACAGCAATGGGTAAAATTTGTAAAATGTTCCGGCCTTGCTGTACTACCGAAAAGTTCTATCGCTTCGTCCAGCAAATTCATGATTACCTATGTCGGATAACGCCCCGTATCAGTGGCCAAGTGCTGCTCGGGGAGAAGGCAGTGCGAGGTTCGGCTGCACGCGCTGGACAGAGCGTATTCCGTTTGTCTCCGTTACAAGGGATAGGTCTTGATTTGCAGTCAAAATAACCCCTTTCGATATAGTTGTTCCGTCTTTATAATTTCCGGGAAAGAAGATTTACTTGTTGCGCATCGACCAATAACCAGCCAATGGGCGATTTTGTGTGGTCTAAAACTCTAACCCACCATTCGACTACTGGCCACTCGTCCTCTTTATCAAAATCGCTATCTCGTGTAGCCTTCAGTGAGCATAATTTATCTCCTACTTTGAAAGTGCCCCAGCCTTCGGCCTCAAATTGAAGAAGCTCCACCTTATCGCCTGGCGAAAGCGTCCCGCAGCTGCCTTTAGTAATCTCTTTTCTTACAGTCCAAATAGCTGATTTTTTGGTTATAACCTTTGACTGGTCCCAAACTATTAGCCATCCGGTTTTAAATTTCAACTTCCTGCTTACAGATGTTGAGTCTGGTGTTTTGTGCAAGATTAGTTCATCATTTTTTGCTGCCAATCTGGGGGTGCCTTCTCCAGGCCAGCCCTCGCGTGTGAAATCTTCGCCGATGGCAGCAGTTGAGAATGAAATAATTGCTATAAATAAATGTATTAGCTTTGCCATATGATATTGAGTTTAGATGAATTTCTTGATTTTATGTTGTGCTATTAGGCTCCGCATCAACGGCCCTGCCTTACCGGGCCCGACCGAATGCGTTTGTTATGAGGCATTTGCATAGAGATTAAACCTTTCTTCCGACTCTCTGAATTGCGCTTTCACCTTATCAATATCCCAAGGACTCTCGATTAGTGTTTCATGATCCCATTCGCTTCTCGGCGCGGCAGGATCAAAAAAGTCACCACCATAAACGTGAATTGCCGTAGTCATTTTTCCTATTGGATTGAGAACTGAATGAATTATATTTTTACCTAAGGTTGCGACGTCCCCGACTCCAAGAGATTTTGCACCGGCGGCCTCTATACTGGTCCCGTTTCGTTTCCAATAAACGTTATCCTCTCGTCCTGAGTATATTCCTATGACTGCGAACATTTGATGATTGTGGGGCATCAGACTCATGCAAGGAGCCCAGGCAAAATTGATAATTGTAAGACTAGAATCTCTGTAAAGAGGTGTGATACCAGCATGCTCTGGTTCGCCCAATTCGGAAATCACACCGGTAGGGTCAGAAACTGCAGACTGGACTACTTCCCGGATAGCTGCCTGTCCTTCCTTCATCGCATCGATACAATCTTGTATGAATTTATCTTTACCGAACATTTATTCCCGCCATGACTAATGTTTGCAGGAACTATAACTTATACCTAATAGCGACTCATATCTAGTTCCTAATAGTCCAGGCTGACAAGCTATATAAAACCTCGCATTAAAGCGGCCAAGCTGCGCAGGTAATGAGTGGACTGGTTCGTCTGCGTGCGCCTGTTATATGTCACGTTGTTCAATATTTTCAATGTGCTTGGTGATGTCGTCTATGATGTTTAGAAGGGATTCGGATTTCTTCTCTTTTTCGAGTTTTGACGTCAAAATTTCCTTTGCTCTTTGTAAGGAAGGTAAGGCATTTTCCTTATCCCCGAGATAGTATCTAGATTTTCCTTCAATTGTATGACACAACCACTCGTATTGTTCTTCCAGATCCAAACGCCTTGCTTTCAAGGCCTTTTCTAACGCCTCTTGATAACGGCCATTCTGCAAGAACTTGTGCCCTTTCCCTAGAAGCAGCGAAGCTCTAATCGAGTTAATTAATTTCATGGCTAATTCCTGTGACACATGATGCTGCGCTCAGCGGCGGCCGGCGAAGCAGGTCGTCCGACCGCGGCGCCCCGTTATGATGTAAATGAGGTTTCATAGATAACAAATGAAATCCCGATGCCTGCTACCCAGCTTAACCCCCTTATAAGAATCTTCTCGATAGGGTCTACTGGTACCCACCTCAGGTTTTTCCAATTTCCGGGGCCATGCACAATAATTAACCACAGCAATCCATAAATTACGATAGCCAATGATACAGCTAGATTGGTCAAGTAGTCGGTTTCGTAAAAGTGTCGCGATAATGCTACTGGAAGTACTGTACACAATCCTAGTAGGAAAGCTTTTATTGCAGTAGGTTTAACCATTTTGCTGCTACGCACCCCAGCGCGTCGTATCAGCGATCAAAATGAACGCTTAGCGGGCATATTGATTCGACTACTCGTGTTTGTTATGAAAATTCATAGAATGCTTTTTCCTTGAACTCAAAATCTGGTGAAATTAGGTCTATTGTTGTCAACTTTATTTTATGCTCTTGTGGTTTTCCTTGATCCCCTTCCCAGCATGAGAACGCTGTGCATGTTGCACCCTGCTGCATCATCTTATCAATATATCCGGCAAGGGCCCTGTAATTGTCTTGTGCCTCCTCGAGTTCCTCCGGATCTATACCATCTTTAAAGAATCCGCACCCGCAACCTAAATGTGAACCAGCATATCTGACGTACGGAAAGGTGAATTGCTTTTGAACCGTCGTGTCATGATGCGACAATTCTTTGATATAAAATTTTGGATCCATTTCATCCCAGGAAATCAGGGGAAGCTCCATGTCACTCGAAATATATACAGCCAGGCACATTTTCTAAATCGCATACCGCCGCGTCCAGCGGCCTACAAAGCACGTAGCGGTTCGCAAATCCATCTGCAACTCCTTGTTATGGTGCCCTGGGTTGGCGCCTACTACATCTCTTTTTCGAGATCTCATCTTTTATGGTATTTTCAGTTTGGATTGCCAGTATTGTTCACATGCTGGTGTTTCTTGACTGTTCTGCCTCTGATGAAGAATGTTCCTTTGTTTTCCACGCCCAGGCAACCGTAGCAATATAAATCATAATAAGGACCAGACTTAGATTTGGGTTCTCCCCGTACTCTGCAATGACACCAACTAGCAGGAGTAAAAGGGTAGCCGGTAGGAGATTTTTACTTGGGGAAATTAGAGTGAATGCGATCGCTACGAATGCAAGCAGGAGCCCAGGAACGATGAGACTATATATGAGTAAAAATAATCCCATGCCCAGGCCCTCTGGGCTGACACCAATGAGTGCAAGGGCTAGTACAACAACCACAAAAGCTGCAATAACGGCTAGTGCCAGGTGGCACCAAAGAGCAATATTACTAAAGTTTCGCCTTATATTCATCAGCGTTGCCGTGCGCGCACTCACCCCTCTCGTCAGCGACCAAATGCTCGCGTAGGGGCACCTGACCCGTCTGCATGCGCTCGCCAGGCTGGGATAAAAACGCGGCCCCACGAACATTATTGTTTGTTCATTAGGTACTCTGCTATGGCCTGGTATGCCGGCAGTGAAGTTGGATCGATAAAGGAGTTTTTTGCCAAAGGGAAGGATGCAAAACGTACAATAACCATTTGCGCAACTGGATCGACATAAATAGTTTGCCCGTGAACTCCCCGAGCTGCAAAAGCTTTATGCTCGTTGTGCAAAAGCCACCACATACCGCGATAGCTGCCCCCCTCCAGAGCTTTGTAACCCGCTTTGCCAAAAGCGCGTTTATTTCCACCTTTCTGAATGCTTGTTACGACTGATTCAGGGAAGAGGCGTTGTCCATTTAATATACCCTTGTTTAGCATTAGCTGTCCGATCCGGCCCAGGTCGCGCAAGCCGGCGCTAAGCCCGCCGCCAGCAAACGGAGTACCTTTGCCATCGATAGTGATATATGCATCTTGCTCCGCGCCCATTTTGCGCCAGATTTTCTCTGATAGGAACTCTGCAAGACCCTGCCCTGTAGAACGCGAGATGATCCAACCTAGAGCATCGCTGTTAATAGTCTTGTAGCCGAAAGTCTCTCCATGGGTGCCTTTTTTTTGCACGGTCTGGAGATACTCAAAATATCCATCCGGCCCGTTGTAATCATTGGCTTTTGGCAATGGGTTGGCTGCAGCGGAATATAACCAAATGTCAGCCTCAGGGTCGGAGTAATCCTCGCTATAATCGAGCGCCGTGGTCATATCCATGACCTGGCGCACTGTCGCGTCACCAAATGCACTGTTTTCAAGCTCGGGAACTATGGAAGATACGTTAGCCTCATCATCAAGGCGCCCTTCTGCCACCAATATTTCTGCCAGGAGCCCGGTAAGCGATTTTGTCATTGACATCGCGGCATGCTTACCTGCTTCATTAAGACAGCCCAGATACTTTTCGTAAACTATTTTCCCATTATGCAAAATCAGGATACCGTCCGTGTAATTCGATGATAGAGACTCTGCCCATGTCATTACACGATTGCCATCGAGAGAGGTAAACGTAATTGAGTCAATATGCTTATCAACCGAGCGGTCAAAAAGAACTGGCGCATCAAGCCCGCGACTCACTTGCTTGGTGGGTAAAAGCTCACGTATATGGCACACGGTCCAGCGAAGCCTTGGAAAACCGAAATAGTTAGACTGTGGCTGCATGATTAATTTGTCTGGCGACGGCGGGAAACCGTTCATCCAGCCTAATATTCGTGGATCTGATTCTTCCGCACTAAGAAAATCGACTCCCTGAGCAGATGCACTAGAGAGGATCCCAGGGCAAATTGCAAAAAATAAAAACAAGAATTTTTTGTTGCTCATTTTCACGCGCTTAAATTTCCCTTCGTATGTAGTTCGTTGCGATATGTAGGTCGCAATATGGCCTAGCGCTTCGCAAGTCCGTCTGCATGCGCTTGTTATGCATGTAATATATTTAAATTATCTTCCATATTTGACAATCGCATACTTGGCGTACAGCACTAGTGCTAAAGCGACCACTAGCGGCAAGATGACCATAACAATAATTTCCAAAATGCTGAATTCTATATCCGACATTGCCACATCGATGGTGTGCACCATAGTTACAATAATGCCGATTAGGGATATGAGAAAGATACTAATTGAGCTACGCCATCTTAATAACAGAAAAATGCAGCCGATTGCTCCGCCGAATACGCCAATTGCAAAACCGCCAGTTGCCCAGATTGGACGCCCCATAATAATTGCCTGATGTGTTGCTGGCATCGAACTTACAATCTCAATATCTGTTTGCATTAGGTAGTTTACGGCTCCTCCTGCATTCCAAACTAACCCGATAATACAAACAACCCAAAAACTCCAGTGCAACTTTGCCCGTGATTGGTTGCCCATTTATCTACCTCGGAGATACTTTATAAGCATAATCCCTGGCATCAGCGGTTTAGTCAAACGCCAACCCGCCAAAGTCCGGCTGCATGCGCCTGTTAGATTTCACTTTCCTTAATATTGCTAATTCGTTCTGAAAAAAAGCGGCACAAACTTTCATCTGAAATCTGATCTTTGGAATAGGTGAACGTGCCCTGCTCTCGAATTTCCATTGCTGCGCGTTGGATTAATCCAAAAGTCGCTCTTGCTAATGATCCTCCAATGCTCACTCGTTTTACACCGAGCGCGCCCAGTTCACTCAGTGTGAGTAGATTTTCAGATAATCCCATTACCACGTTGATTGGCCCGTCAACTTCTCGAACTAAAGCACCGATAGTATCGGCATCCTTAACTCCTGGAACAAACAAACAATCGGCGCCTGCCTCACGATACAAGTTAGCTCTTTCTACTGATTCCTTAAAAGGGTTGGGATGATTCACTAAATAACACTCTGCTCGTGCTGTTAGAGTAAAAGGAAATTCTAAAGAATCGGCGGCCTCCCTTGCGGCTCTGATTCGAGATGCGGCGTGAGTTCGTTCATACAAAGAGTCCCCAAAACTTGCTGAATAGTCCTCGATGCTTGCTCCTACTACTCCGACGTCGGCAAAAAGCAGGATTGACTCCGCGACTTCAGTTGGTTCATGACCGTATCCGTTTTCAGCGTCAGCACTTACTGGTACTTTTACCGAATTAGAGATTCCGTAGGTCTCCTCTAATGCCGCGTCTCGTGAGAGCGCACCCTCGTAGTCGGGGAGGCCCATGCCAAAAGCAATTCCGGCACTCGTTGTACCGATAGCAGGAAATCCAGCTGCCTCCAGCATGCAGGCACTTCCAGCATTCCAGGCATTTGGCATAACGAAGATGCCATTTGAAGTGTGCAGATCTCTGAAAACGGTTCCTTTATGTGCCTGAAGCTTGTTCATCGAGGACTCCGTAAAACCTGACGCCCCGCATCAGCGGCCTGGCCGTAGGCCAGATCCGACTGCATGCGCTTGTTATGTGCAACTGCCTTACTCGTGATCATAGTATTCCAGGCAACAAGGCCTCTCCTAGAAAACGGTTTTTAATTTTCTTGACTATTTGCAGCAGGTGAAGCTGGGGATGAATATGCGGTACTTCCGCGTTAGTTACCAAGAGTATTGCATTCCTGGAGGTCAGGTCAGCCACCACTACTGCATTAAAAGCAAATCCCCTGCCGCCGTGCCAAATTAGGGCATGGTCGTCATCGGTTTTTTTCGTGAACCAGCCTAAAGCATAATCTGTGTCAAAGCCGATGTTTATATCCCATATCTCCATAGGTGGCGGCGTATGTAAAGTCATTAGTGTGTCCGATGTGAGCAGACGCCGACGTCCCGGAGGGTAAATATCCATGTGGGCAAGAATAAACTTTGCCCAATCGTGAAGGGAAATGCTCAGATATCCAGCGGGAGCCATGAAAGAAGGAGGTTTGGCTTCAAACCTCGAGAAAACATGTTTCGATTCATCCCAGTAATGTCCCCAGGGTTGCCTCATGCGTTCGGTGTCGGCAGGTGGCCCATAACCAGCAGTCGTTATTCCCAAGGGTTGAAAAATACGTTCCTCGCGAAGCATCTCAAAAGGCTTCCCAGAAACTCGTTCAAGTATTGCGCCAGCTATGATGTAACCGGCGTTTGAATAATGCACGACCTTGCCCGGGGGATAACTTAATGGGAGTAGGGCTGTTTGCTCGAGATATTGTTGTCTAAGGTTTTGTGGCGTCGAACCGCGAGTGCGGTCAAACCCGAAATCTATCGACCAGGTGTTTTGACCCTCCTTTAGGTTTTTAGGTAATCCGGCACGGTGCGACAGTAGTTGTTTGATGGTAATGGGCATGTAATCAGGCAACATTTCCATGTCGGGAAATATGTCCTTGATTGTCGTGTCCCAGGATAAAAGACCTTCGTCAACCAGTATTCCCGCCAGAGTGGCGGTAAAGGCTTTGGCGCAGGACCCGATCAGGAAACGATCATTCGTTTTCACCCAGTTATCGGTACCTTGGAGTCGCGTACCAACCGCAGCAATGAAATGTATTTTACCACCAACGATGATGGCGGAAGCTATCGACGGCAATCTTTCCTCGACACGGATCTTTTCGAGTGTATGTGCGAATACCAGGTCTCCGGAATAGGGCCCAATATGGGCGGGAGATACAGGGCTAAGTGGAGACGAGCTACAGCCGTGAAAAACGAGAGCAGTGCACAAAGTCCCACACAGCTTTAGTCTGTGTATATTGCCGCAAGTACTGGGGACCAGCCGTCCTGCATTATTTCCACTCGACTTGATCATCGAACTGTAGGCTGCCTATTGCACCTAACGCCCGGAATCAGCGGCCAAATCGTGAGTATAGTGAGTGGTTTGGTCCGACTGCATGCGCTTGTTATGCATCATTTTCATTATTCATACATCTGTAAATAGTTTTTTTTCTTTGTGGATTTGATTCGTCCGATATAGTTTTTCTGTCGGCGGACATAACGTAATGTTTATATGCAAGCCAAAAATCGCCTCCACCGGAAAACTCCAAAATCATTGCAATTTCCTGTTTGTTCCTCCTGACGATTGTGGCGGCTTTACCAATCGACTCATAATAACTTATTCCATGCTCGGTAATGGTCATAAGGCTTGGGAAGGTGTCCTTTGTTAGTGGATGTAAGCTACATTCTTCAATACGATGCGACCATTTTCCCTGGAATTCGGCAGGGATAGATTTCAGCAAGTCGATTGCTGCCGAGTGTGTTGAAATCGAGATTAATAAAATTGCGGAAACAATTTTCATGCAATGACCATGTAATGTTTCCTGACGCCCCGCCCCAACGGTCAGAAAAATCGTGTGGCGAACTGGATGACCCGATTGCATACGCTTGTTAGGTTGTTGTTTGATGCTTGGTTTCATATGGTGTTTTTGGCAGGATCTGATAATTATTCGAGTCTTTGGCTGAGCACATTTTTACAGCTATCGCTACTTTCACTAAGTCTCTTCTTTGTTACTTCAAGTCGCCACCTAACATGGTCTGCATATTTGTTTGTAACAATTTTATTTTCTGGATATTTTGAAATAATTTGAATTTTATTATTTAGGAATAAAGCATGCACTGGATAGGAGTCCATGTTGTAGTCAAAATTTGCGAAATCAAAACGTCCAACTAGACGGGAATATTCCTTTTTCGCCAGTTCTACAATTTCTTTAGATAATTTAAAGCATTGGGCATCTGCGATGTCGTAAACCTCCCACATATCTATAAGTACTTTATTCCCCGGAACTAATATTTCTGGATAACCATCTTTATTGAAATCGAGTAATGTTGCGTACACCTCGTCCGAGGCGAATCCGGGGACGAAACTGGTAAGAGAGAATTGATCTGAATCTATCCGATTCATAAATAAATGACTTGCAAATACGTCTTCAAATCCAGACAAGAGCCAAAGATCGTCCCTGCCGTCGCCGTCGAAATCGATTAGCTCAATTGTGTGTGGCCCAAAATCGCCATAGACAATGTGTGCCCAAAGTAACTGGCCTGATTTGGAGTCGAAAACGGTTACGACGGTACCGTAGTCGTTGGAGGACTGCTCCAATCGAAACCCGAACCTTGAAACGGATATTTGATCATTAGATGCATCATTGATGCCCAGAGGATATAGGGCTGTTCCGGGGAGTAAGCTACTTATTTGCTCCTTTACCTCCGTACTTTTTGCTGCAAAAACATCGCTGAACAAGATCGCAAATGAAAAGACCAGGCTAAGAAAAATATGCCGGGAATTATTCACAACAACCTGACGCTTCGTGTCAGCGGCCTGGGCGCAGGCCCGGTCCGTCTGGATGCGCTTGTTAGATGCTCGTTGAATGTGCATAATTATGCGCATATTAAATGCGTATTGAGAGGTTTTCAACATGGCGCATGTTTTTGACTCCAAGGCTAGTAAAAAGCCAACTAATCTTAGTGTAAATAGCGATTTACTTTCTCGAGCCCGAAAGATGAATATTAATCTGTCTGCAACTCTGGAGAAGGCCTTGATTGCCGAGATTAAAGATGCAGAGAAACTAAAGTGGCTTAAAAGAAACAAAAAAGCCATGGCGGCACTAAACAACTTGGCTGAACAAAAAGGTTTATTTTCTGATAGTTATCGAGAGCTGTAGTGGCACAGTTTGCACTCTATAAAAACCAAGATAAGCGATCTAAGGATTCTTACCCGTACTTTGTGGATGTGCAGAATGCCCTGTTTACAGATTTAAATTCCAGACTGGTAATTCCTTTTGCCAGGCACGAATCTCTTAACAATACTGATGTTGAAAGACTTTGCCCACTGATACCTATAAGCGACAAGAACTATGTTCTACTTACCCATCAAATGACATCGATCCCAGTTTCAATTTTATCAAAAGAGAAGATGTCTTTGGAGAACTATAGGTACGAAATCCTTGATGCAATCGACATGCTGATAACAGGCATCTAATCCCCGTACTTAGCGGCACGCGGCGAGTGTAGCGAGTGGTGTGTCCGACTGCAGCGATTTGTTATGAGGCAGAGCGAATGAATTCGATTTCATATCGAAAAATTTACCCAGGGATGCTTGTCCCAATATTATGTAGGGGGATTAATTACTGTGGGTTGACTAGACGTTTCCCATTACAATAAACCTGTTTCCACCCAAGCACGGTGTAGTTTTTTCTTAGCCCCGTTGGCCAAAACGGGTCGTTTTTTACAAGTTCGTGAACAGCTTGCTCTGTGTCAACGTCAACTATCCAAATTCCGCCTGCTGGCTCATTGTTCTTAGCATGGAACAGGGGGCCTGCAGCATCAATGCTTGACCGATTTGATTCCAGAAACGCCAAATGATCCAGCATATGCTTTTGGCGCATATGTGCCATTTCTTCATTATCTTCAAATTGAACAATAAATTTCACGTTTCCTCCCGATTCGTTTCTTGAGTTACGTTAAGTCATTCTAGCGCCACACATCGGCGGCAAGCCACGAGTGTAGCGAGTGGTTTGTCCATCTACACACGCTTGTTAGGTGTCATTTTCCGTTGCCGTCATTCTCTAAACGAGCTAGCACATTAGGAACCAGTCTTTCTGAAAATCCAGCTACGAAACCCCACACAACTGCCTTTGCATAATCGGCAGGCGTACAAGGCGAGTACGAGAGCAGGCAACCTAGATCTTTGCATGCATTTGAGGCATTGCATGTAAAGTTCACAAAAATACTGCTGGATACAATTCCCGACTGCATGAAAAGATAAAAAAAGGCCGACCCTATCATCCCGACAATCGGAGGCACTAAACAAAAGACTAAAAGATATTTACCTTGGGGTCGCTTTTTATCGACCAAGAGCAATGCTGCTGGCAGTTGGCGGAGAGTATAAAGACGGGTAAGCGCACTAAAGAGAGCGCCAAGGGCGCCTGCTAAAACGACTACGACTAATATCGTTAAGATACTTTTATCCAGTATCTCCATAATGATGAGCGGAATGCTGATAATACCAATGACCGCCAAGGTCCAGCGGAAAAGCCACAACAGTGCTTCACGGTAAAGCTCTAATTGTTCCGGAGGAGGAACGTGTGAAACTAAAGACTCTTTCTCACTCTCATTTCCGTTCATGGGATATCCCTTTGTAATGACACCTTATACTCGTGCTCAACGGCCAGCCGTAGGCTGGTCCATCCGCATGCGCATGTTAGGGTGATGTTGCTACGATCTCTGCATGTTTACGACTTCGGTTCATAAACTTCCATCACCGAAATTACAGGTGGCGCTGTTACAATTCCTTCGAGCCTGGGCATTACCTTTTCACGAATTGAAGCTCCTGCTGCAATAGCATCTTCTTTTGTCTCCCAGATTGTAAATGAACCATACTCAGTTTCATCTTCGGATACGGTGTAAGTTGCACTTACAAATCCTTGGAGCGATTTGGTATAGCTAAATATTTCATCAGCCAACTCTTCAATGATTTTTCTATTTTCGGCAATAGTCTTAAATGTGAAATTACGGGCATACATTTTTAGTTCTCCTCATTTTAGGGTAATTGACTGGGTTCTTATCGATCTAACGCTCTAACGCCTGCGCTCAGCGGCCAGCAAAGCACGTAGCGGTTTGCTGGTCCAACTGCAGCGCCTTGTTATGCGGCAAGTTCATATTGTCTCGATGTTTGGTACAAGTAGACCTAGTCTGAAATACTCTCAATACGATTGGGTAGGCCTCGGCCATTATTCCAAAATCTATTTGGATTACTTCTGTCCGGATTATAGTTGGCACGACTAACCCAATCTTCTCTTAAAAATATCACTGGCTCTTCGTAGTGATGCACATAATGAATTGCATCCATGACTTTTTCGAGTGCTGAGCTGTCTCGCTCAATCGAGATTTTTAGCTCAACCATTGGATAGGTTTCGGTGGTACCCGGTTCAAAATTCTCGATGTGTTTATCAGATACAGAGCCTGGTTCTGGCTGCGCAGTTTCCATTCCTACTGCGGATATACTTGCATTCCTTTGATATCTACCGTAACCAAGAGGATGCACTTTCATTACCGCGTCCAGAATCTTGTCAATATCCTCGATAACTGTTTGAATCTCCAGCGTCCAAACGGGAGTAAATGTACCCGATTTTGCTTTGTATTCTTCTAAAGACATTTCTTTATTCTCCATCGAGACTTGATAATTACTGGGTAGCCGCATAACGCCGCACTCAACGTCAGATAAAAGGTGTAGCCTTTTGGCTGTGCGTCCGCAGCGTCTTGTTAGGTCGCTTAGGTAGGTTACAGAAAATTTCCGCTTGGATTTTCATTCCCGTACCTGATCAGGTTGGTTGCATCCAATTAATTGAAGTTGCCTCATAGTAACTTTCTGCACCATTTTTCGCTTCCTGAACACTTGAATAGAGCAAATCACCAATGACCTTCCAGTGACGGTCGCAGGCGAATAAATAAATTTCTCCGGGAGCATCCTGATATTCGCAAATAGCTAATGCAGTTATCCTCTTCTTTCCCGCACGACCGAAATTGTTACTGGGAGAATTACTTGTCTTGAACAAGACGTTGGCTCCATCGAGCTCAGCTATTGAAGCCGCCATTTCGTTCTACCTAATGCCTCGCATCAGCGGCGCGGCCTTGCCGCGTTCGACTGCATACGCTTGTTATGCCGTTGTTTCCAATCGAACATAATTGTAAACGTTGTTTCGATGGCCAATTTGTCTAAATAAATTTGACCGAACAATGACTCCCGGGATCCAGTTGTTTACTAAAGGCGGGAAAAGCCATATAGACATAGACCCGCCGGATTTGAGCACTCGATACATTTCCGGCAACAATTTATCCAATGGCAGTAAAGGGAAAGGTATAACCCCAAATAATAAAACCATGTCCATGCTTTCGTTTTCGAGGCCGGTATTTAGTGCGTCTCGTTGCATAATTTCGACGTTTGTAAGTTCGGCTTCTCGTACCTTTTTTGCAACTGTCTTGAGGTAGTCCGAGGATGCATCCAACGCAAATATACGTCCCTCACCACCCACAATTCGCGCTGCCGGAATGGTAAAAAACCCGGTGCCACACCCTATCTCCAAAATCGTTTGGCCCGGCCGAACATTTGCGATTTCCAAAGTCTTTACAGGATTCATTAGCCACTTTCTTAATCGGCTTCCCATCAGCATTCCGGCCGGCTTAAAAACCAGGTGCAGTAGTTTTGAATTACCTAATTTTACCGTGTCCATGCTACTTGTCTTATAACATAACGCTCAGCATCAACGACATGGCCGCAGGCCAGGTCGGTCTGCATGCGCTTGTTATATTGAAGGCTTCTTTGTATTGCGCCCAAATTTAAAGTGAATCGAAGCCATTACTATTAAAACGGCAACGGTTAACAACAAATAACCAAACTCTTTAGAGATCGCCCCACCCTTTTGAATTTCTAGCCAAAGGTTGTTCCGATCCAATACGTAAATTGCTAGCAATCCAAAGAAACCACTAAGTGCAAATAATATTTGTATCGACATGTAACAAGTTAATTTTCTTTGGAACCAGAGAATTAAGCCTGCGATATTAGGGATGAGAAAAAGAAACATAAGGTTTAGACCTGTTAATATGTCCTGGTCCAATGAAATTCCCGCCGCAACTAAAATCCATACTGTTCCACCTAACTGGCTGCCGAACCAGCTGCCCTTATTCCAGTCAAGTTTCATATATTAATTTAATCAACCTGGCGCCTCGCATCAGCGGCCAGCCTAAGGCTGGTCCGACTGCATACACTTGTTAGGCGATACCCTGTTGCTAGTTCGTATATCCATCCGCTCTTCCTTTCGGATAGTATCGTTCCCAATTTCGCCCGTCGAACTCTGTAACTTTCATTTTTTCTACCGTTCCTGGATCAAGACATCTTGCATTGATACTTATTCCTTCTGGGTGTGAACGGGGAATATAAAACGACTTGATTCCGCAATGTTTACAAAATAGGTGCTTTGCAACCTTACTATCAAACGTGTATTCCGTGAGACTATCTTCTCCAGACTTTAGAGTGAATCGATCCCGCGGAACGATCATACCCAGATAGCCCGATTTTGAACAAATGCTGCAATTGCATTCGGATACATTAATTACTGCCGATGCTCGTACTTCAAATCGGACTCGACCGCAGTGGCATCCGCCTTGGTGAATAATCATTTCTACTCCAATAGTCTAGCGCCTCGCTCAGTGGTGTGGCGGCAACGTCGCGTCCGACTGCAGCAGCGCCTTGTCATGTGCTTCATCACATTTCACTAATATCCTTCCCAAACTCCTCTACCTGTTCCCAGTTTGTAAATTCTGCAACAGCTTTTGAATTTGTTGGCCCTTTTGTAATATACATTATCAGACGTATCACCAATCGATCTAAGAAGCTGTATTTCTGATAGTCAATTTTACCGGCGAAGACCGCCACCTCATCAGGCTTCCATGAAACTCGTTTCAGAAATTTTATTACATATGGATTGTTGTCAGGTTTGTTCTTATCAGGTTTGCGGGCAACTACGTTAACAGAGAAAAAAGCACTAACTTTCTCTTCTAATATTTTCTCATTCCGTGTCACAAAATCGAAAACTTTTTTGCTGTGTTTACCATAGCGAATACTCGCGCCAACAACTATTTTATCAAATCCATCAATGCCTTCTAGAATTGCATCATCAATAGAAACAAGCTTAACTTCATGGCCATATCGTTCAGCAACAGATTTGATTTTTAGGCATATTTTCTTGGTGTGGCCATCGACCGTGGAATACAAAATTAGAACCTTTGCCACCTTATCTTCCTAAAGAAAACGGAGAAAACGGAAAACGGGATCGGAAAACGGGGTCACGGAAAACGGGGTCAGGTCTTTGAATTTGAGTCACGTAAATCGGCAATTTCAAAATCAAAGACCTGACCCCAATAACATGAAATCAAAGACCTGACCCCAATAACATGACCCCAATAACACTTAACACTCTAAATTTTTATCGCTTTGAGATATATATCCTGGATGATCGTAAATGGGAAAATAGCAGATATAAGCCACATCTCCTTTTG
>Ga0224497_10001348_pt1 | contig 15709 bp, 15 predicted proteins | sample SF_Jul11_sed_USG_4_FD_167970 | JGI IMG/M metagenome (GOLD analysis project Ga0224497, IMG submission 167970) | Sediment microbial communities from San Francisco Bay, California, United States - SF_Jul11_sed_USGS_13 | ecosystem: Environmental > Aquatic > Marine > Sediment | place: USA... | reverse complement strand
CTCGAAATCGGAAACCTGCTGCGCGCGATAAAAAATGAGTGTCATGTGCGCTGTATGGATGCCCGCAAATGTGACGCCGAACTGCTTGCGGTTCTTCAGCAGCGCGAGCGTCAGGGGTGTTTTGATCAGATCTCGAAGCGGTCGGGCAATAAATACCAACAGCAAAACCACAAATGCGAGTCGAGCCGTCAGCCGCAGTAACAGGCGGATATTGTCGTCCGCCAAACCCGCTGTAGCGAGGTAAGCAACACAGGCGAGTGCTACGAACGTGGTACTGGCGAGAAACTGAACCAGTGTTCGTCGGTCATTCGTCATCGTTGTCTACGGTTTCCAATACGAGTCGGCTGTTCTCATCGATGAAAAGTTTTTCGGTGGTTCCGGCATTGAGTTCAAGTACAAAACTAACGGGTTCGGTTGCAACGATAGAACGTAATGACATGGGTTCCGTATTGCGCGCAACAGATGAGATGCTGCCATCTGCCCGGACAAATACCATGTCAAGCGGTATGTAGGTGTTCTTCATATACATCGAGATGTAACCGCTGCGCTCGTATATGAACAACATGCCCGTATTCGGCGGCAGATGGCGAACCTGCATCAGGCCGCGAGCACGTTGAGCGTTATTAACGGCAAGATAGACATCGAACCGGTGGCAGGCATGAGCGCTGGCTTCGATAATGAGCACGTCCTTGGAAAACGCATCGTCCAGCGAATCATCTGCCGCGCCGGCAGCAGCGGCGAAAAATAGCGCAGATAAGAAAATCAACCGTCGTGTCATGACGAGTTCCAGTCAACCAGTCCGAGAAATGCCAGTTCGGGTATCAGCACACTCGAATCGCCATTGATCTCGGCGAGCGGCGAGACGCAGTATAGCTTGCCTCCGATCGAATAGCGGTCGGCGTCGACATCGAGCTCTTCCAGAATGGTGATGTCGGTCAGGCAGTTGCCCAGATCAGAGGTGCTGAAGAATCGGCCGCCGCCTTCTTCGATGACGGTGACATTGCTGGCGAGCTCACGACCTGCCGCGTCACGCTCCAGGTCCGGAATGGCGATGATAATGGCGAGCTGCAGGTCTCCGCCCGCGGCCACACTGGCGAAGCGCAGTCTCGCTCCTCTGCCGCTCGGCCGTGGCATCCCCTCGCAGTTAAGATCCGTGCTGCCCCAGTCGAGCGACACAGGGATCGCGCCGTACAGCTGTCCTCGCAGATAGCCCGCATCGCCACACGGCACAAGGGTGGCGGCAGCCGCTGGCGCTGGCTCGAGCTTTGTCCCGGCGGTCGGTTTGCAGCCCGCAAGCGCCGCCGTTGTCACCATCAAAACGGCCGTGCCAGCGGCGAAATAGCGCATCCCGGCGCATTTTCTGGGAATTATCTGCAATGTATCGATTCGGCTGTTGTCGGAAGAGGGAGCATTAATACCAAAGTAGAGCCGGTATGGGCAAAAAACATCGCGACCAGTTGGCCTGCACGCGCATCATCACTAGAATGGCACGCCGATTTTTAGTCCGGAGTTATTGATGAGTGTTGTAGAACAATTCCAGCAACTTGAGGCGCATGCCAGCGGCCTGATCATCGGGCAGTCGCACCTGATCAACCGTATGTTGATTGCGCTGCTGTGTGACGGTCACCTGCTGGTCGAAGGCGCGCCGGGTCTTGCGAAGACACGGGCGATCAAAGTTCTTGCTGAGAGCATCGAGGGCGATTTCCATCGTCTGCAATTTACACCGGATTTGCTGCCAGCAGACCTGACCGGCACGGATATATACCGGCCGCAGGAAGGTACCTTCGAGTTTCGCAAAGGGCCGCTGTTCCACAACCTGATCCTTGCCGATGAGATCAACCGCGCGCCGGCCAAAGTACAATCGGCTTTGCTCGAGGCGATGGAAGAACGTCAGATCACCGTCGGTGATCGCAGCTATCCGCTCGAGGACCTGTTCATGGTCATGGCCACGCAGAACCCTATTGAGCAGGAAGGTACCTATCCATTGCCCGAGGCCCAGCTTGATCGCTTCCTGTTGCATGTCGAGGTGGGCTACCCGACGATCGAAGATGAGCGTCGCATTCTTGTACTGAACCGTGACGAGGCGAAATCGGGCGAACGCGATGCGTTCCAGCCGCCAGAGTTATTGTCGCTGGCATCGATCATGCAGGCGCGACAGGACATTCTCGGGCTACACCTCGCCGATGAACTCGAGGAATACATCGTCAACATCGTCGTCGCCACCCGCAACCCGGGCCGCGTCCACGAGTCGCTCGAAGGGCAGGTCATGTACGGTGCCAGCCCGCGCGCCAGCATGGGCATCGATCGTGCCGCGCGCGCACACGCCTGGTTGTCGGGGCGAGATTACGTTGGGCCGGAGGATATCCAGGCCGTTGCGACGGACGTATTGCGTCACAGGCTCGTATTGAGTTTCGAAGCGGAAGCCGATGGCATTAACGAAAATTCCATTATCGAACGTATCCTGGATGGTGTCGGAGTCCCCTAGTGCCCCTGTTGGACCACATGTACGAGGACGCGTCGCCGGTTAGTGTCAGCCAGGCCGGGCTGATTCGGCTCAACGGGCCTGCGCGTGCCATCGCGCTCGATGCGCTGCGTGTCAATTCCCTGCAGACGGGTGCTTACGTCTCTCATTTTCGCGGTCGCGGCATGGAATTCGACGAATCCCGGCCCTACCAACCCGGCGATGATCCGCGCAGCATTGACTGGCGCGTAACTGCGCGCAGCACAACTGCCTATACCAAGTTGTTTCGAGAAGAGCGCGAACGACCTGTCCTGGTAGTCACAGATCTGCGCGCGAGTATGCACTTCGCGACCCGGGGCTGTTTCAAATCAGTTAACGCGAGTCGTGCGGCAGCGTTGCTGTCGTGGGCGGCGCATCATCGAGGCGATCGACTCGGCGGCCTTATTTTTGGCGACACCACACACCGCGAACTCAAACCACGGCTGGGCCGACGAGCGGCGCTCAGGTTTGTGCACGAACTCGTTAACCATCCCGACTGGGAGAATCGCGAGCGGGCACCCGGGACAGACTCGGAAGCAGCGCTGACCCAGGCGATGTCTGCGCTGCGTCGCGTTGCTCGGCCAGGCAGCCTTGTTGTAGTGCTCAGTGACTTTCTGGGCTTCTCTCGCGCGGCACAGGCTTACCTGTCGAGCGTGGCACGCCACAACGAGGTTCTCGCCGTATTCCTCAATGATCCACTGGAACGGAAATTGCCGCCGCCGGGACGATACCGGCTGGTTTCGCGTGATGACGAGCTGGCAATAGACACCATCGCGATATCTGCGCGGCGAGACTACAGGGACGCGTTCACGCAACGCACCGATGAGCTTGAAGCCTTTTGTCATCGCTATGGCGTGCACCTGATGTCGATGTCGACAGAAGACGATCCGGTCACGACGCTGCAAGCCGCGCTTGGGCGGAGAACACACTGATGGATCCGCGGCAGATTCCGCTTCGCGACCTTCACTTACCGGATGCGATCAGCTGGTGGCCGCTCGCACCCGGGTGGTGGTTTGTAATCGCACTGGCGCTTGCAGGTCTCGTGTACCTGCTTCGATGGTATTTGCGAACCCGTGCGCGAGGTGCGGCTCGTCGCCATGCGTTGCGACAGCTCGATCAACTGACGGCAGATTTCGAGCTGCACCACGACGCGATCAGATTCAGCCGCGAGCTGTCCGAATTGCTGCGCCGTACCATGCTCGCTTATGCGCCACGTGGCGAGGTGGCTGGCCTCACCGGCGACGCCTGGCTGGCGTGGCTGGATCGTGATTTTGACGGACCACGATTCCAGGCGGAGGCGGGTCGCAAGCTGCTTGAGTTGCCGTACCGGAAACCGGGCGACGACGTCTCAGCGATGGATCTGGTCGACCTGCTATCGGCCATCAGGCAGCGGCTGGCGACGCCGGTTGGGGCGCAGCGCTGATGTGGTCGCTCGCATGGCCCTGGGCGCTGCTGGCACTGCCACTGCCGTTCATTGCGCGCTGGCTGCTGTCCGAATCGGCCAGCCTGCAGGACGCCGGTCTGCGCGTACCTCAGCTCGACGCGTTTGCAGTGCTGCGCCATCGCTCGGAGACCGATCAGCTGTTGAATTGGCGCTTCTGGTTGGCAGCAATCGCCTGGATTCTGCTGGTGCTTGCAGCAGCACGGCCGGAACGCATAGGCGACGAACTCGATGTACCCGTATCCGGGCGCAACCTGATGCTCGCGGTTGATCTGTCGGGCAGTATGGATCAGAAGGATTTCGAACTCGGCAATCGGCGAGTGGATCGCTTGACGGCGACAAAGGCAGTCGCCAGCGATTTTATCAGTCGCCGTGAAGGCGATCGCATAGGCCTGATCCTGTTTGGCGAGCGCGCCTACCTGCAGGTGCCGCTGACGCTGGACAGGGAGACGGTCAAGGTCTTGTTGCTCGAGGCATTCATCGGTCTTGCGGGTGAGAAGACAGCCATTGGCGACGCGATAACGCTCGCCGTAAAACGCATTCACGACCAGGAGGCAGATGGGAGCGAGCAGGTACTCGTCTTGCTCACGGATGGCGCGAACACCGCCGGCGAAGTGGAGCCGCTCAAAGCAGCACAACTGGCGCAACAGGTTGGCCTGCGCATCTACACCATCGGCATCGGCGCAGAGCAACTTGAAGTCTCGTCATTGATCGGTGGCCGGCGCAACATCAACCCCTCTGCTGATCTCGACGAGGAGACGCTGACGGGAATAGCCGAGATGACGGGCGGGCGCTACTTTCGAGCCAAGGACACGGCCGGGCTTCAGGACATATATCGCCTGGTCGACGAGCTCGAGCCGGTCGACGAACCCGAGGCCGGGTTCAGGCCCGTGAAGTCACTCTATTACTGGCCACTGGCCGGCGCATTCGCACTTGCCGCATTGCTTGCTGTTGTCAGCCTTCTGCAAAACCTGGCAATTCGCTGGCAGTCGAGGGTTCAAGCCGATGCCAGCTGACTTTCATTTTCTTCGCCCCGATTGGTTGTGGGTGCTGCCACTGATTATCGCGGCGGTCATCTTGTTGGCGTACCGTAAGCTCGGCACCGGCAATTGGCAGAACGTAGTCGATCCCGCGCTCGCGCCATTTGTTCTGTCACGATCTGCCAAACGCCGTTCCGACTATCGCTGGTTGCTGCTCGGGCTTGGTGGCGTGATCGCCGTTATAGCGTTGGCTGGGCCCGCCTGGCAACGTATTGAACAACCTGTTTTTCGCTCAGACCAGGCATTGGTCCTGGCACTGGATCTGTCGCGTTCCATGGACGCGCGAGACCTCGCGCCGAGTCGCCTGATACGAGCGCGTCTCAAGATTCTCGATATACTCGAAAAACGCGGCAGCGGGCAAACCGCGCTGATTGTATATTCATCTAATGCGTTCACGGTAACGCCATTAACGACCGACACAGACACAATCGCCGCGCTCGTTAATAGCGTCAGCACCGACATCATGCCAAGCCGCGGCAGCTATCCAATTGCTGCAATTGAGAAGGGTAGGCAATTGCTGCAGCAGGCGGGCGCCGGGGCTGGCGAGATTCTGTTAATAACCGATGGCGGCTCGTCACCCGCGGCACAGCGCGTTGCTCGGGACCTCAAGACGTCTGGTTACTCGCTGTCTGTACTCGCGGTCGGTACGTCGGAGGGCGCGCCGATACCAAGGGTCAGCGGTGGTTTCGTTACTGATCGATCCGGGCAAATCGCTGTTCCGAAGCTCGATGAGCACTCGTTGCGCGCTCTTGCCGTAGCAGGTGGTGGACGCTTTGCGACGCTGACGACCGACGACCGGGACCTCGGCACACTTTTGTCGGGCGAGGTCGCACAGCGCGCCGCCGCGGACGAGTCGCTTGCGACAGATCGCTGGCGCGAAGAAGGCCCGTGGCTGGTCTTTCTGCTGCTGCCACTCGCGGCCATGGCCTTTCGACGCGGTTGGGTGTTGCTAGTCGCGCTGGCTATTCTGCCGTTGTCGCAACCTGCAGAAGCGTCGGTTTGGGACGATATCTGGATGACGCGGGATCAACAGGCACAAAAGAAGTTGCAGCAAGGGGAGGCGGCAGACGCGGCCGAGCTGTTCGAAAACCCGGACTGGCGTGCCGTCGCGCAGTATCGGGCAGACGACTACGCAGGGAGCGCGGCAGCCTTCGCTGAGAATGAAGATACGCGGAGTCTGTACAACCTTGGCAATGCGCTGGCAAGGCAGGGTGAGCTCGAGTCAGCGATCGATGCCTACGAGCAAGTCCTCGAGGTCGATCCTGATGATGCTGATGCTGAGTACAACCGGGATCTGCTCGCGCAGCTGCTCGAGCAACAACAAGAGCAGCAACAGGAATCGTCCGATCAGCAAGGCGAGGGGGAGCAGTCGGAAAGCGACGGCGAGTCGCAGGAAAGCTCGGAAAGCGAGCCAGGTTCCGAAGGCGAACCCCAAGAGGGAGATTCGCAGCGCGACGAAGAAGAGGCCAGCCAGGAAGACCTCGATGCGCTTCAGGAAGAGTTACAGCGAGCTGCCGAAGAAGCGCAACAGAATGAAGAAATGGCGCAGCAGCTTACCCAGGAAGAGCTCGAGGCGCTGCGCCATGAGCAGGAGCAGCAGCAGGCGATGGAGCAATGGTTGCGTCGTATACCTAACGACCCGGGCGGCTTGCTGCGGCGTAAATTCCGCTACCAATATCAAAAGACGGGCAAGGATCAGGATGGCAACAACACCTGGCCCGACGATGAGGTACAACCGTGGTAAAGACAGCAGGAAAAGTCATCCTCATTGCGATCGCTGCAGTATCAATGTGCGGTGAGGCATTCGCGACAGTAGTTACCCGCGTGGATCGGGCGGATATTGAATTGAACGAATCGTTCACGCTCGAGGTAATTGCCGACACCAACATCGAAATGCAACCGGACGTCTCGGTTCTCGATGAGGATTTTTATGTCGGGCAGGGGAGTCAGCTCAGCAATACGACCATCGTCAATGGCCAGATTCGACGCAGCAAGACGTGGACATTTGTGTTGATGCCAAGGAAAGCGGGTCAGCTCACGATTCCCTCAATCTCCATTGGCAACGAACGCAGTGACCCGCTGACGATCACGGTCAGTGAGCCGAGCTACGCGCCTCCGGGTGAAGCCGATGTTTTTGTAACGAGCGAGGTCGATTTCGACGAAACCTACGTGCAGGCACAGGTCCTTCTCACGGTCAAGATCTACCGCGCCGTGGCAACTCGCCAGCCCGCGTTGCGCGAGCCCGTTATCAGCGGTGTCGAGACCCTCAGTGAACTCGCCGGCGACGATCGCAGCTATGAAGCAATTATCGATGGCACTGCCTACCAGGTTGTCGAGCGCGTGTACGCGCTGTATCCGCAAGAAAGCGGCGAGATCGAGATATCGCCGGCACGATTTGAGGCTCGAGTATTGCGCGATGGCCGCATCACGGGTCGAAAAATGTACGAGTCTGAGCCTCAGTCCGTTACCGTTTTGCCGGTTCCTGCGCCGCCAGCAGATTACGCGGATGCAGTTTGGTTACCAGCTCGCAGCCTGCAGTTATTCGAGGACTGGTCCGCGCAAACCGATGAAATCCAGGCAGGTGAACCGCTGACGCGGCACGTAACCACGAGCGTACTCGGACAACTGGAAACGCAGATTCCGGCACTTGATCCGCCATCCGTGGCGGGCATCAATATTTATCCGGATAAACCAGAATTGAGCCGCCGTATCGAATCAGGTGGTATTCGCGGTGTGCGCAAAGATCAGTACGCGCTGATTGCTACGGGCGAAGGCTCTGTCGTTCTGCCCGCGCTCGAGGTGCCGTGGTGGAACATCGCAACAGGTGATTGGCAGGTTGCTCGATTGCCGGAGCGATCCATCAATATTCTGCCGTCGGGCGAGCCTGCTGCACCGGAGCCCGCGGCTGCGGCCACTGTCGCGGCTGAAAAGAACAGCGAATCTGTTACGACAACAACCGCTCCTGACAGGTTCTGGCGCAGCACCAGCGAGTTGCTGGCGGCGGTCTGGCTGGTGACGCTTTTGGCCTGGTGGTGGTCATCGCGACCGAAGCGGCAACCCAAAAAAGCAGCACCGACTCCCGTTCACAAATTGCAGGCGAGGCAGCTCCGGGCTGCTCGCAAAGCTGCGGTCACAGGTGATAGTGCCGGCGTGCGACAGGCGATGATCAGCTGGGGCTTATTGCAGTGGCCTGATGACGCACCGCGAAGTATCGGCGTCATTGCGCAGCGCGTATCGTCACCGTTGGCCGACGAATTACGCAAGCTGTCGAGCTTGAGCTACGGGCCGCAAAGCGGCGAGTGGGACGGCGAAGCACTCGCCAGAGCCATTCGCTCCTTCTCGGTCCTCAAAGACGAACCAGTTGAGAAAGGCGAGTTTTTACCGCCGCTTATGCCAACGCCGTAGGCATTACCAATGGCCGCTATTCGGCATCGACGCCCATGGCTCAGCAGCCGGCAACGCATCACCTTTCTGTAGTAGCTCGACCGAGACGCCGTCCGGCGAGCGCACAAATGCCATGTAACCGTCACGCGGCGGCCGGTTGATGGTGACACCTCCGTCCATCAAGCGCTGACACGCCGCATAGATATCGTCGACCTGATAGGCGAGGTGGCCAAAATTGCGGCCCTCGCCGTACTCCTCAGGGTCCCAGTTCCAGGTAAGCTCGACCTGCGCATCTTCATCGCCAGGCGCCGCCAGGAAGATCAGCGTAAACCGTCCCTGCTCGCTATCTTTACGATGCAACTCGACCAGGCCGAGCTTGTCGCAATAGAAATCGAGAGATTCGTCAACGTCGGTGACGCGCACCATAGTATGTAGATACTTCATTGTCTTTCATCCCCTGAAGGACTCAGCTTGCAGCAGTTTACGCAATGGTATGACAATGGTCGAACACGACAACATCACTGCAATCCGATGACCAAGCTACCGCTGATAATTTACGTTCCTGGCTTACTGCCGAAGCCCGAGCACGGCCCCCACAGGGATGCCTTGTTTCGTTGTCTGATCGCCGGTATTCGGCGTCTGGACGAAAAGGTCGCACTGGATATTGCAGCAAACCTGCATTGCTTCGACGTTGTGTCGTGGACCTATGACTTTTACCGGACACATCGTGATTTTGCTATCGATGCAGCATCGATAGACGCGCTTATTGCACAGGATCGTGCCACTGATGCTGATATTGCTGAAGCGTCATCATGGAAACGCCGGCTTGTGCGACGAGTGTTTTCGCTGGGTGATTTTATGCCGTTCCTGATTCCGCATATCGCAACCGAGCGCATGGAATTGCATCTTCGGGATCTACGCCGCTACATCAGAAACAACAACGGAATTGCAGAGCACACGCGGCAAATGCTGAAGGTCCCTTTGCGCACCGCCTTCGAAGCGCAGCGTCCGATCCTGCTCATTGCCCATAGTATGGGTTCTGTCATAGCGTACGACAGCCTCTGGCAAATGGCGCACAGCCATGATGATCGCGTGCGGATTGATCAATTGCTGACCATGGGCAGCCCGCTTGGCCAGAACTATATTCAGCGGCGGTTGCAGGGCAAGGGTGAGACTGGTGAGCGCCGCTATCCGAATAACATCCGTCGCTGGGTCAACCTGACATCCGTCGGTGACTTAACGGCGATAAACCCCAACCTGGCCCATGACTTTGGCGAAATGCTTGAGTTGGGGCTTGTCGATTCGATTGAGGATGCCGAGCTGCACAATTACTTTCGGCTGGACGGCGATCTCAATGTGCACGCAGAGTATGGCTATCTTGCCAATGACGTTACGGCAAAAGTCGTTACAGAATGGTGGCGCTCATGCGGCAGGCCGTAGGGCCTGCATCCTATTCCTCGGCGGCTTCGAGATTTGGTCGGATGACGATGTCAATGCGGCGATTGCGCTCACGACCGGATTCCGTCTCATTGCTCGCAACGGGTCGCGTCTCACCGTAGCCGGTGGCGATCAGTCGATACGTCGGAATCCGCATCGCATTGACCATGTATTGCTGAACCGACTCCGCTCGTCGCTGTGACAGTGTCTGGTTGAAGTCATCGCCGCCGAATGAATCGGTGTGACCTTCAATGATCAATTCGCTGCGCGGAAATACGTCAATCGCTTTCTCCACCTTGCCGAGAAGGTCAAAACTCGCCGGCCGAATATCTGATGCGCCGCTGTCAAACGTCAACCCGACCAATCGCAGGATAATGTTATTACCTTCCCGGAACACGCGAGCTTCGGCCGCAGTAAACATCTTCTCGACTTGTTCGAACTGCTGTTTAACACGAGCCAGAGCTTCAAGCCGCTGAACGAGGGCAGCGCGTTCCACAGTTGCACCGCCAAGCCTCTCGTCGAGCGTTCGCATCTCCTCTTCCATGTCGGCGAGGCGCGTTTCGTTTTCAGCCGTTTCCTGGCCGAGTGCCTGATTTTCTTTGCGCATCTGGTCGATATAGGCGACCAGTGATTTCTCCAGGTTGACGGGGCCCTGCTCCATGTCAGGCACGATATCGGCAGCACCTGCCACTTCACGTAGTGACTTTTCCCACTGCAATACGAGCTGTTCGGCGGTCAAATCCCGATCGCGGACCTTGCGGCCAACTTCGGAAAGGTAGATCGCATGTTTAGCTTCGTAATTGGCTTGCCGTGCAAGGTTCCGGGGCAGGTCGGTATCGTATCGGTTTTCATTAAGTTCGCGTTCGGCGTTGGCAAGCAATTGTTTGGCCTTGCCCAGCGTTATTGGCGCGTAGCGACCGACGCGCGCACGGTCAGCATCCGCAAGCAGGCGGCGCGTTTCGCTCAGGTACTGTGCCTTGATAGCGACGAGTTCGGCGTCCCGGTACAGGCTGGTCGCCTCTACCTCGCGGCGCTTCGCGTTCTTCAGGTCACCCCGCTCGAGCATGCGAATTGCATCACCGAAGTTGCGTTGTGCATCCTGCCAGATTTCCGATGACAATTCCGGTGCGCGGGCATTCGCCGCGTCCTGGCGACTCTTCATGACTTGCGCGAGCGCTGTCGACGCCAATTCAGCGGCGGTAGTTGCGGCCCTGAAGTAACGCGTCGCATCGGCAGCATTCGAACGAACGGTCTCAATATTCCGACCGCGTTCGAGCGCGACCTCGGCGGCGGTGTACTCACTCATGCCGCGCTCGTAGCTGCGCGGCGCGAGCAATTGTGCGTCAGCTGCATCCGCGGCCGTCTTGGCCGCGTCAGCATCTTTAAAAAATGTGTTTCTGAGTTCGTTCTGAGCTGCTGCGGTGCCCATACCCAGCAGCAGTGCAACGATCAGGAAGCTACGTACGAATCCCGTTTTTTCAGCCATGTGCTCGTTTCCTGCGTGGTTAGTTCGAAAAACTGCCCAAGCGATAGGCAGTTGCGAGCCAATATTACATATGCTGCGGCGCAAAATCTGTGCGCCGTGTCGTCAATTTGCGCGAATTCTACGCTGCGCAAGCTATTTCCGCGACCGGAGCAAATGCCGCAGTGCAGCATAAAGCATGATCTTACCCCGAATCCGCATTTTGTGCTTTGGCTCACAGTCGAGAGCCCGACGCAGGGGTAATCTTGACCCATGTCCGCGAAGTACTACACGCAGTTCATATTGACCGACGCAGATTACCGCGGCGGCAACGAATTCAGCGGCGTGGTGGAGTTAAGCCAGCCAATGGATATGGACCAGAATGAGCGTGACATTGAGGCCGTATTGGCCCGCAACTTTGACCTGCAGCAAAATGCTGTGAAGCTCGTGAGCTGGTCAAGATTACACTAGATTTCTTCTGGCGCAGCACCGATTCCCCCTGACTCTCCCGGCTACGGCCGGGATTTTTTTTGAATAAATCTGTGCGACAATGCCTGCCCTTTTTCTGCGATGCAGTACGCCAGGATGAGCAGTAGTACCGACAAAGAGTTTCGCGGTGTCCCGATTGTCCAAAGCGGGCGCAAGTACAAGACCGACGACGGCATATCGGCCATTAAGAACGGCGTTAAAACACGCCGTGATGCTGAGCCGATTGCCAGGGGTCAGAAGCCCAACTGGTTGCGGGCGAAAATGCCGGCAGGCAGCGGCTTCTCATCCGTTCGGAAAATCGTCAAAGAGCACCGTCTGAGTACGGTCTGCGAAGAGTCGATGTGCCCCAATGTTGGCGAGTGTTGGAATGCTGGCACGGCCACCATCATGGTGCTTGGTTCGGTGTGTACGCGAGCCTGCCGTTTCTGCGCGGTTGATACGGGTAATCCAAAAGGCTGGCTGGACGCAGAGGAACCTGCGAACACAGCTCGTGCCGTGAAACTGATGGGTCTCGAATACGTTGTGATCACGTCAGTGGATCGTGACGATCTTGACGACGGCGGTGCCTCCCACTACGCAAAGTGCGTGCGCGAGATCAAAAAACTGAATCCGGGCACTGCTGTTGAGGCGCTCACGCCAGACTTCAATGGTGTGATGAAGCATGTCGAACTTGTGGTCGATTCGGGACTTGAGGTCTTTGCGCAGAACGTCGAGACAGTGAAGCGTCTGACTCACCCGGTACGCGATCCACGCGCCAGTTACGAACAGACTATAAGCGTGCTGCGGCATGCGAAGCAGCATCGTGCGGATGTCCTGACAAAAACCAGCTTGATGCTGGGCCTTGGTGAGCGTGACAACGAAATTCTGCAGACGATGGATGACCTGCGTGATGCCGGTGTCGACATACTGACACTGGGCCAGTATCTGCGGCCCACGCCGAATCACCTGGCGGTAGAGCGATACGTAACACCGGATGAATTCGACCAGTACCGAGTCGAAGGTCTTGAAAAAGGTTTCCTTGAAGTGGTTGCCGGCCCGATGGTTCGTTCCAGCTATCGTGCCGAGCAGGTTTTGCAAAAGAACAATGTAGGCCTCGCTGTTTGAAATTCCTCATTCAGGTGTGACCTGGTAGAGAATCCATGAGTCAGTTTTTTATCGAATACGGTTTGTTTCTCCTTAAGGCTGCCACTATCGTTGCGGCGATCGTTGTCGTTGTAGGTGTTGTGGCAGCTGCCGGGCGTAAAGCGGCACACGAAGGCCTCGAAATTGAGAGCATCAACACGAAGTACAAGTCACTGGCAACAACGCTTCGCCAGGCGGTTCTGAATAAAGACGAGAAAAAGAAGGACGCCAAAGAAAACAAGAAACGTGAAAAAGCTGAAGCAAAAGAGCCGTCATCCCGTCCGCGCAGTTTCGTCCTGGATTTCAAAGGCGACCTCAAAGCGAGTGCGGTGCCTTCATTGCGTGAAGAAGTCAGCGCGATTCTGCAAGTTGCGACAGAGGAGGATGAAGTTATCGTTCGCCTCGAGAACCACGGTGGTGTCGTCCACGAGCATGGCCTCGCAGCCTCTCAGCTGGCTCGCATACGCGACAGGGAAATACCGTTGACCGTCTGCGTCGACAAGGTTGCAGCAAGCGGTGGTTATCTGATGGCCTGCGTTGCCTCAAAAATCTACGCGGCGCCGTTCGCCATTCTCGGGTCGATCGGGGTGCTGGCGCAGATTCCTAACTTCAACCGTCTGCTCGATAGCCACGGAGTGGACTTCGAGCAAATTACCGCTGGCAAATACAAGCGGACCGTGACGATGTTCGGCGAGAACACCGACGAAGATCGTGCCAAGCTCAAAGAAGAGCTCGAAGACGTCCATACGCTTTTCAAAACAGCGGTCAGCAAATACCGGCCGAACCTCGATCTTGACAAAGTCGCGACGGGGGAGCACTGGTATGGGAGCATGGCTCTCGAACTTGGACTCGCCGATGAAATCAGGACCAGCGATGAGCTGTTATCTGACTTATCAGCCGATCGGGATCTGTACTCTCTAAGCTTCAAGATCAAGCAGCCACTGCAGAAACGCCTGATGTCCAGTGTCGACGGCGTCCTCGAAAAAACCGATGCTGCGGGTTGGCGGCGACGTTTCGAATCACGCCTGCCGCGCTAGAATAGGGAACCCGCGCTGCTCGAAAATGTCGATATACTTGGGTTATCGGCTTCAGGAATACTCATGGGCAAGCAGAAACACAGGCTCTCAGCGCCGCTCTGGATTATCGCCAGTAGCGCATTGTTGTGGGCGCCGACTGGTTTTACAGCGTCCGATGCCGCAATGGAAGCCGAGGCGGCTCGGGAATTCGCAAAGCTGAAAGCGTCGGCGCCGCTAACGACCAATCGCGAAATTATTGATTACATCGCCTGTGTTGCAAACGCTGTGGTTTCGATTCTCGAACCGCCGCATAGCGACTATAACTGGGAGATGGCAATCCTCGAAACCGATCAGCTGAACGCATTTGTTATGCCGGGCGGCAAGATCGTTGTCTATGAAGGGATTCTCAAGGCGGCACAAAACCAGCATCAACTTGCTGCAGTCATCGGCCACGAAATCGCTCACGTAACTGCCGAGCATACTAAGAGAAAACTGCTACAAGGTCGTGCCGGGCAGGTCGGTATTGCCGTTGCAGCCGTTATTCTCGGCGGCGGCAATTACGGCGCAACCTACACGGCACAGGAGGCGTTGTCTCAAGGCGCGATGTACGGACTCTTGCTGCCTTATAAGCGTGGTCAGGAGACAGAGGCCGATGTGATCGGTCTCGAATACATGGCCAAGGCAGGATTCGACCCGCGCGAATCGGTACCACTGTGGAAGAACATGGTGCCGGACGGGGCGAAAGCACCGGCCGAATTTGCATCCACTCACCCGTCAAGTTCTACGCGTATCGACTCGCTCGTTGGAGAGTGGATCAAGGTTCTGCCGCTCTACAATGAAGCGCGCGCGCAGGGCAGGATACCGGACTGCGTTGAGCCCGAATCAGTTCGCACTGCCAGAGAGGAGTAAGCGCCCATAGCCCCTCGCATTGTATTGCTGCTGCCTCTGGTTTTATTAGGCGGTTGCGCCGCTCTGGAAGACTTCCTTGATACGGTTCGCGGCCAGCGCGACTCTGCGCCTGTGGTGCCGCTCTCACAGCGCCCGATTGCAGATCCGATCCAGGCAAATCATTTCGTTCTCACATCACCCGACCAATCAGTTATCGGCACGCCGCAAATCGTGTTTACGCGCGGAGAAGATACGCTGTCCGATCTCGCCCGCGCTTATGGACTGGGTTATGACGAACTGATCGCAGCTAACCCGGATGTCGACCCGTGGTTGCCTGGCGAGCAGACGCCCGTTCTGTTGCCGACGCAGTACGTTTTACCTGACGTGCCGCGACAGGGTGTCATTCTCAATATCGCGTCCAAGCGCCTGTTCTATTTTCCGGACGTACCTGATGGGCAGCAGCAGATTGTAAAAAGTTACCCAATTGGTATTGGTCGTGTGGGTTGGGAGACGCCGCTCGGTGCAACCACCGTTGTTGCAAAGGCGAAAAATCCGCAGTGGTTCGTCCCGGCGTCGGTTCGTCGCGAGCACGCCGAAAAAGGTGATCCGTTGCCCTCCATTGTGCCTGCCGGCCCCGATAATCCGCTGGGTACGCGCGTACTCAAACTGGAGATGCCGGGCTATCTTATTCACGGCACCAACCAGCCGTATGGTGTCGGCATGCGCGTCAGTCATGGCTGCGTGCGCTTGTACCCGGAGAATATCGAGCTGCTCTATGAGCTCGTCGAGATCGGCGAGACCGTGATGATTGTTAACGAGCCGTATCTGCTCGGCTGGCGGGACGGAGAAATGTACTTCGAGGGCCACGCGCCGCTGGAGGACGATACGATCAGTCCTGCTGACAGGCTCGAGACCCTGCTGCAAGATCCG
>Ga0224497_10001347_pt1 | contig 15712 bp, 12 predicted proteins | sample SF_Jul11_sed_USG_4_FD_167970 | JGI IMG/M metagenome (GOLD analysis project Ga0224497, IMG submission 167970) | Sediment microbial communities from San Francisco Bay, California, United States - SF_Jul11_sed_USGS_13 | ecosystem: Environmental > Aquatic > Marine > Sediment | place: USA... | reverse complement strand
CGGCCGCGGTGAAGGCCGAATCCGACGTTTGCTGCACCTCGGCCAACGCCGTCGAGGTCGTCGAGTCCCTCGGGGTGGAGCGAGTGATCTTCGTGCCGGACGAGTTCCTGGGGCGCTACGTCGCGGCGCGGACGGACGTCGACGTGATCCTCTGGAACGGGCACTGCGAGGTGCACGAGCGTTTCCGCCCCGCGGAGATTCGAGACTACCGGCGCATGCACCCGGGCCTCGACGTCGTCGCCCACCCGGAATGCCCCCCGGAGGTGCTCGCGGAGGCGGACTTCGTGGGCTCGACCACCGGGATGATCGACCACGTGCGAAGCCGGCGGCCGGCGCGGGTCCTCCTGGTCACCGAGTGCTCGATGAGCGACAACGTGTCGGTGGAGTTTCCCGAGGTGGAGTTCATCCGGCCGTGCAACCTGTGCCCGCACATGAAGCGGATCACCCTGGCGAAGATCCAGCGAGCGCTCGAGCGCCTGGAGCATCCCGTCGTGGTCGAGCCGGCGGTGGCGCAGCGGGCCCGCGCCGCCGTCGAGCGCATGCTCGAGGTCGGGAGGCGCAACTGATGGCGAGGCGGAGGGTCGAGCGGGTCGAGCATGCGGAAGTTCTCGTTGTCGGGGGCGGCGCCGCCGGGATGTCGGCGGCGCTCGCCTGCGACGATCGCCACGTCCGCCTGCTCGTTACCGGGGAGCCGGGGGGCGACGGCGCCAGCGCGCTCGCGCAGGGCGGCATCGCCGCGGCACTGGCCGCCGACGACTCGCCGCGGCTCCATGCCGCGGACACGCTCGCCGCCGGCGGCGGGCTTGCCGATCCGCGGGCGGTGGAGATCCTCACGGCCGCCGCCGGCGAGGCGATCCGGCGGCTGCAGGGCCTTGGCGCGCGCTTCGACGTCGACGCTCGGGGGCGGCTGGCGCTCGGGCGCGAGGGGGCGCACGGACGGTCTCGCATCGTTCACGCGCGGGGCGACGCCACGGGGGCCGAGATCAGCCGGGCGCTCGGCAGCGCCGTCCGCTCGCGGCCGCGGGTCGCGGTCGAGAGCGGCGTCACGGCCCACGAGCTCATCCGGCGGGGCGGTGCGGTCTGCGGCGTCCTGGCGCGGGACCGGCACGGCGCCTGGGTCGCCTTCGTCGCCCCGGCCGTGGTGCTGTGCACCGGAGGCATCGGGCGCCTCTACGCCGAGACGACCAATCCGCCGTCGGCGTCCGGAGACGGCCTGGCGATGGCCGCTCGCGCCGGGGCCGCGCTGATCGATCTCGAGTTCGTCCAGTTCCATCCCACGGCGCTCGCCGTCGCCGGCGATCCGCGGCCGCTGCTCACCGAGGCGCTGCGCGGCGCCGGCGCCCTCCTCGTCGACGGCGCCGGCCGGCGCTTCCTGCCGGAGGTGGACGAGCGCGCGGAGCTGGCGCCGCGCGACGTCGTCGCCCGCGCCATCCACCAGCTGCTGGAACGGGGCGGGCGGGCGTATCTCGACGGCCGCGCGGCGATCGGCGACGCCTGGCCGGAGCGCTTCCCCTCCGTGTTCGCGATCTGCCGCCGGCACGCCCTCGATCCCCGCCGCGATCTGCTGCCGGTGAGTCCGGCGGCGCACTATCACATGGGGGGCGTGGCGACCGGCCTGACGGGCCGCACCTCGCTCCCGGGACTGTGGGCGGCCGGCGAGGTCGCCTGCACCGGCGTCCACGGGTCGAATCGCCTGGCGAGCAATTCGCTGCTCGAGTGCCTCGTGTTCGGCGCCCGGGCGGGCGAGGACGCCGCGCGCTCGGCGCGGCTCGGCCGGGCGCCGCTCGTCAGCTCCACGGATCTCGAGGTCCCGGCGGCAGACAGGCGGCGGCCCGGGCTGGAGCGCCGGATCCGCCGCCTCATGACGGCACGGGTCGGCGTCGTGCGCCGCGCCGCACCGCTGCGCGCGGCGCTCGACGAGCTCGAGTCCCTGCGCGGCGCGGCCGCGGCCGCCGACCGCGTCGGGCGCAACCTGTGGACCGTCGCCCGGCTGGTGTCGCGCGCCGCGCTCGAGCGGACGGAATCGGCCGGCAGCCACTTCCGGCTCGACGCCGCCGCGCCCGCCACGGCCGCCGGCTACCGGCTCGCCCTCACGCTCGACCCGCGCTCGGGGGCCGTCGGCCTCGAGCGCGTGCCCGTCGGCGACGTCCGGCGGCAGGTGCGGCGATGAGCATCGAGGCGAGCGGCCCGAGCGGCGGGGCGGTCGTCGTCCCGCCGTTGCTGCCGGCGATCTACGAGCCCGTCTTGCGCCGCGGCCTGGCCGAGGATCTGGGGCGGGCGGGCGACCTGACGAGCGACGCCCTCGTGCCGCCGGACCACGCGAGCACGGGGCATCTCGTCGCCCGCGCGGAGGGCAGATGCTGCGGCGTGGAGATCGCGGCCGCGGCCTTCCGCCTCCTCGACCCGAGCGCCGTGTCGCGGATCCTCGTGGCGGACGGGCGCGACGTGGCGCCGGGCACGGTCCTGGCGCGGGTGAGCGGCGCCACCCGGCCGCTGCTCGGGGCCGAGCGCGTGGCGCTGAACCTGCTCGGGAGGCTGTGCGGCATCGCCACGGCGACGCGCGACCTCGTGCGCGCGGTCGCGGGCACTGGGGCGCGGGTGGTGTGCACCCGCAAGACGACGCCGGGCCTGCGAGCGCTCGAGAAGTACGCCGTGCGCGCCGGCGGCGGCGCCAACCACCGCTTCGGCCTCGACGACGCCGTGCTCGTCAAGGACAACCATCTCGCCGTCGCGGGGTCGATCGGCAGCGCCGTGCGCCGGGCTCGCGAGGCCGTGGGGCACTGGGTTCACGTCGCCGTCGAGGTCGACTCCCTCGACCAGCTCGCCGCGGCGCTCGATGCCGGAGCCGACGCCGTCCTCCTCGACAACATGTCGCTCGCGGACCTCACTACGGCGGTCGCGCGGTGCCGCGGCCGGGCCCTCACCGAGGCGTCGGGCGGCATCACGCCCGGGTCGATCGCGGCCGTGGCGGCCACCGGCGTCGATCTGATCTCGGTGGGCTGGCTGACCCACAGCGCGCCGGCCCTCGACGTCGGCTTCGACCTCCAGGCGGGCGGGCCGGGCGCGTAGAGTTCGCGCCGGCGCCGCTGTACACTCCCGGCGATGAGCGACTCCCTCGTCCGGATCGGAGCCGCGCCGCGAGAGCCGCGGCCGGAGTGGCTGCGCATCCGCCTGCGCACCCCCAGGCGCTACCACGACGTCAAGGGCGTCGTGGAGCGGCTGGAGCTCAACACCGTCTGCCAGGAGGCGCGCTGTCCCAACATCTACGAGTGCTGGGGGGAGCACGGCACCGCGACCTTCATGATTCTCGGCGACGTCTGTACCCGCCGCTGCGGCTTCTGCGCGGTCACCACCGGGCGGCCGCAGCCGGGGGTCGATTCCGCGGAGCCGGAGCGCGTCGCCGAGGCCGTCGCGGCGATGGGGATCGAGCACGCCGTCGTCACCTCGGTGGACCGCGACGACCTGCCGGACGGCGGTGCGAGCCACTTCGCCGCCGTCGTCGCCGCCGTCCACGGCCGCTCGCCGGGCTGCGCCGTCGAGGTGCTCACGCCGGACTTCCGCGGCGCCGCCGGCGCCCTCGACGCGGTCCTCGAGGCGGCGCCGGAGGTCTTCTCCCACAACATGGAGACCGTGCCCCGGCTCTACCGCGAGGCCCGTCCCGGCAGCCGCTACGGCCGCTCCCTGGCGCTGCTCGCGGCGGCCTCGGCGGCGCGCGACCGCGGCGCCTTCGGCGGCGTCGTCAAGTCCGGCATCATGCTCGGCCTCGGAGAGACCGGCGAGGAGGTCGCCCGGACCCTGCGCGACATCCGGGACGCCGGAGTCGAGGTGCTGACCCTCGGCCAGTACATGCAGCCGACGCGGCGCCACCTGCCGGTCGACCGCTGGGTCCATCCCGACGAGTTCGCGCGGCACCGCGAGGACGCGCTGAGCCTCGGCTTCGAGCACTGCGAGGCGGGTCCTCTGGTCCGCAGCAGCTACCACGCCCACGCGCACCTGGCGGGCGCTCGCGGGGAGGCGGCCCGCGGCCGGCCGGCGCCTCCGCATCCGTCGACCGCGGCCGGTCGAAACGAGTTCTAGAGCCCGCGCCCGGCGGTGCGCCCGGTTTGCGGCTCTTGGCGGCCGCCGGTAGAATGGCGCGAGCTCAGGCCACGACCACGGCGGTTCCCTCCACGACCTGAGACCTTCGACGACGATGAGCGACGAGACGGCGGAAGTGCGGATCAGACCGCTCCAGGACACGGACCTGGGCGACATCACGGGCCTCGACGAGAAGATCGCCGGCGAGTACAGGCCCGACGTCTGGGAGCTGCGCCTCGGCTACTACATGCGCCGCGACCCCGATGCCTCGCTGGTCGCCGAGCTCGACGGCGCGGTCGTCGGTTTCATGCTCGGCGAGGTGCGGTCGGGGGAGTTCGGCCTCGAGGAGCCCACCGGCTGGATCGAGGTGATGGGCGTCGACCCGGAAGTCCGCGGCCGCTCCATCGGCCGGCGGCTGGCGGCGGCGATGCTCGACTATTTCCGGGCGCGCGGCGCGACGACCGTGCGCACCCTCGTCGATCGCGACATGGAGGGGATCGCCCAGTTCTTCACGGCGCTCGGCTTCGAGCCCGCCGGGCTGACGCCCTTCTCCAAGAAGCTGGCATGAGGATTCTCTGATGGCGATCGCCAAGACCCACATCCCGAGGAAGTTCCACGACGCCGTCCTCAAGTGGCGCGACGTGTTCCTGCCCGACTACGGCTTCCTCATGGACAACTGGGACCGGCACTTTCCCCGGGAGCCCCGCTTCGAGGCCTGCGCCTACCGCGAGCTCGGGATCTGCGACGAGATCGAGTGCGGCGACTTGAAGGGCAGGCCGAAGTTCACGCGCGCCGCGGACCTCGATCCCGAGCAGGCGGGCCACCTGCTGGGCGCCATTCGGGCCCAGGCCAGCACCGAGTTCGGCTCGATCCAGCAGCACCGGCTGACCCTGGCCAGGGCGCAGGACGAGAAGGACCAGGTCTGGATCCTGCGGATGATGGCCGAGGAGCTGCGGCACGGCTACCAGATGCTCCACCTGCTCCTCGACGACGACTGGAGCTGCGTCTCGGACACGAGCGGCGAGCAGATGGTGGAAGAGATCCTCTCGATGACGACCGGCTCGCACGTGCTCGGCGCGTTCAACATCGACTTCGACTCGTTCGTCGACAACGCGACGTTCTGCGCGCTCATCGATCGCGTCGGCAAGTACCAGCTCGAGATGCAGCGCATCAGCGCCTACCGGCCCTTCGCGGAAAGCATGCCGCCCATGCTGCGGGAGGAGGCCTTCCACCTCGCGGCGGGCGTCGTGCCACTGCGCCGATGGATGGAGCGAGCGGCGCTCGGCAGCCACTACATCACCTCGGCGGACATCCAGAAGGTGATCAACAAGTGGCTGCCGCGCGGCCTCGAGATGTTCGGCGACGAGCGCGGCGGCGGCACGAACGTGCGCTACGGCCTCAAGCCGATGAAGAACGCCGAGGCGCAGGATCTCTACTACCGGGAGGTGGAGAAGCTCGTGCGCGATCTGAACATGCGCTTCGTGCGCGCCCGTCTCCCCGAGCTCAAGCTCCGCGAGGCGGAGGCGGTCCTGGACGAGGTCGTGGCGGAGCGCAAGGCCGTGCAGGGCATTCGCTGGGAAGACCTAGTGCATCTGCCGCACAAGCACTTCTTCCGGAGGCGCGGCGTTCCGGCCTTCGAGCTCACGGGCTGGGAGGGCGAAGCGTTCGCCGACGTCGACCTCTACCTCGCGCACCTGTCGGCGCACCTGCCGGACGCGTATCGCGCCAGCAGCGACTTCCGCGACTACGGCGAGAAGCTGCGCGAGGTCGCCGCCGGCGAGACGACGGCGGCGGAGGCGGCGCGCGAGATGCCGGCCCTGCGCCGGGTGGGCGGGGCGTGCCCGTGCTCCAAGTCCGTGCGCTGGGTGGCCGGCAACGGGACCGCGGGCGGGGCGGCCGAGGGTCCCGCGGCCGTCTAGCCCGACGCCATCGACGGCGCCGCGGAGAGCCATCGTGAGCCTTCTCAGCCGACTGGTCATGGCCTCGGTGCCGATCGTGCCGCGGGCCCTCGTGGGGCGGGTCGCGCGCCGCTACGTGGCGGGGGAGACCCACGAGGAGGCCATCGCCCTGGTGCGCGAGCTCAACGCGCTCGGCGCCCTGGCGACGATCGGACCGCTCGGCGAGGAGGCGACGGAGCGCTCGCGGGCGGCCGCGGCGGTCGACGAGCACCTGGAGCTGATCGCGGCCATCCACGCCTCCGGAGTCGACGCCAACGTCTCCCTCAAGCCGACCCTTCTGGGGCTCCAGATCGACGCCGACTTCTGCCGCGACAACGTCGAGCGCATCGTGGCGGCCGCCCGGGAGAAGGGCAACTTCGTGCGGCTCGACATGGAGGACCGCACCTGCACGGACGCCACGCTCGCCCTCTACCGCGACCTGCAGCCGCGGTACGGCAATCTGGGCGTGGTGCTGCAGGCCTACATGCGGCGCACCCTCGACGACATCGCCGCCCTCGCGGCGCCGGACCTCAACGTGCGGCTGTGCAAGGGGATCTACATCGAGCCGCGGGCGACCGCTTGGAAAGGGCGCGACACGGTCCGCCGCAACTTCGTGGCGGCGCTCGACAAGCTGCTGGCGGCGGGCGCCTACGTGGGCATCGCCACCCACGACGAGCTCCTCGTCTGCGAGGCGTGCGCCCTGGTCGAGCGCTACGCACTGGAGCGTTCCGCCTACGAGTTCCAGATGCTCCTCGGGGTCGACGAGGAGCTCAGGGACGTGCTGATCGCGCGCGGGCACCGCCTGCGCGTCTACGTCCCGTACGGCCGCGACTGGTATCAGTACTCGATCCGGCGGCTGCGAGAGAATCCCGAGGTCGCCGGCCACGTCGTTCGCGCGACCCTGGGCGTGCGCTGAAGGCCGACCGGGCGGTCTCGGCCGCGGCCTGCTAACATCGCTCGTACAGGTAGCTGGAACCCGATCAATCAGAGGAGCACTCATGCCCGCGGTCGAGGATCTCTCCGTTCTGTCGAGCATCGCGCTGTTCGAGGGCGTCGCCGAGAAGGACCTGGAGCAGATCAATCAGCTGTTGCACAGGAAGCCCTTCGCCACCGGCACCAACGTCATCACGGTCGCCGACCGGACGGAGCTGGTGTTCATCCTCCTCGAGGGCACCGTCAAGATCTACGTCGACCAGATCGACGGCTCGGAGGTCATCCTGGCGTTCCTCGGTCCCGGCGACGCGTTCGGCGAGATGGGGATGGTCGGCAGCGCGGGGCGCTCGGCCAACGTCGTGACGCTCGAGCGCTGCCTGACGCTGGCCATGGATCGCGAGTCCTTTCACCGTTGCCTCAAGGAGATCAACGGGCTCTCCTACAACCTCGTGCGGCTGACGGCCCGTCGCCTGCGGCTGGCCAACGAGCAGATCCAGGCCCTCTCGACGCTCGACGTGCGCGGCCGCGTGGCCCGCCAGATCGTGGCGTTCGCGCAGCAGTACGGCGAGCCGATCGAGCCCTCCGGGGTGCGCATTCCGCTGCGGCTGACGCAGACCGACGTCGCCTCGCTGGTGGGCGCCTCCCGTGAGCGGGTCAACCAGGTCATCGTCGACTTCAAGGAGAGCGGCTTCATCTCGGTCGACGCCACGCACCGCATCAGCGTGCACCAGCCGGACGCGCTGATCGCGCGCTTCCAGTAGGGGGCGGCGTGGCGCGTGAGCGGTAGACCGAGGAACTTCTACAACTGCGCGAAGTGTCCGGCGTACTGCTGCTCCTATCCCCGCATCCAGACGACGCGCCGGGACATCCGCCGGCTGGCCCGCTACTTCGGCGTCGCCTTCGAGAAGGCGCGCAAGAAGTTCACGAAGAAGGGCGAGGAGAAGGGCGAGCGCGTCTTGCGGCACCGCAAGGACCATGTCTACGATTCCGTCTGCCGGTTTCTCGACAGGGACACGCGCAGCTGCACCGTCTACGAGGCGCGGCCGGCCATCTGTCGCGAGTACCCGGGGAGCACCCGATGTGGCTACTACGACTTCCTGAGCTTCGAGCGCCGCACCCAGGAGGATCCCGAGTTCATCCCCTCGGCGTGAGCGACCCGCGGCCCGCCCGAGCCCGGGCGCACGCCAGGTGCAGCGCATGTTGAGAGATCTCCACGTCCGCAACCTGGCGGTCATCTCGGAGGCGGCGGTGGAGTTCGGCGGCGGCCTCAACGTCCTCACGGGCGAGACCGGCGCCGGCAAGTCGATCGTCGTGGACGCTCTCTCCCTGCTGCGCGGCGCCCGCGCCAACGCCGACCTCCTGCGCAGCGGCGCCGATCGGATGGTCGTGACCGGCCGCTTCGACGTGGATCGCGCGGTGCTCGCGGCCTTGGCGGAATCGGGCCTCGAGGTCGAAGAGCTCGAGCTCGTCGTGCGCCGCGAGGTCGGGCGCGAAGGTCGGAATCGCGCCTTCATCAACGATCAGCCCGTGACCCTCCGGCTGCTCAAGCAGGCGACCGCTTCGGTCCTGCACGTCCACGCGCAGCGCGAGGAGCTCGCCCTGGGGGATCCCGACACCCAGCGCGCCTTCGTCGATGCCTGCGGCGGCGAGGAGGCGCGGGCCTTGGGGCGCGAGACCGCCGCCGCCTACGAGGTCTACGCCGGCCTCGCGAGACGGCTCGCGGCGGTGCGCGGCGATCGCCGTCTGCACGACGAGAGAGTGGACCTGCTGCGGTTCCAGCTCTCCGAGATCGACGCGGCCGGGCTGCGCGCCGACGAGGACGTCGAGCTCGTCGCGGAGCGCGGCCGGCTGCGCAACAGCGAGGCCATCGCCTCGGCCCTCGGCCACGGCTACCTCGAGCTGGTGGAGCAGGACGGCGCGGTGGTGGAGCGCCTCGCCGCAGTGGAGCACGAGCTCTCCTCGATCGCGGCCTGGGAGCCGGAGGCCGGGGCCTGGCTGCGCGAGCTCGAGGAGGTGAGAATCCGCCTGGCGGAGCTGGCCGATACGCTGCGCCGCGAGCTCGACGGCGTGGCCGCGGATCCCCAGCGGCTCGACCAGGTCGAGGAGCGGCTCGACGCCATCGACCGCCTGCGACGAAAGTACGGCGATTCGGTCCGGGCGGTGCTCGCCTTTCGCGAGGGCGCGGCCGCCGAGCTCGCGCAGCTCGAGCTCGACGTGCGGGACAGCGCCGCGCTGGAGGCCGACACCGCGCAGGCGCTCGAGGCCTACGGCGCGGCCGCCGAGCGGCTCTCGGCCGGCCGCCGGCACTGGGCGGCGACGCTCGTCGAGGAGGCCGAGCGGCAGTTCGCCGATCTCGCCCTCGAGCGCGCGAGGCTGTCGGTGGAGCTGTCGCGCCAGCCTTCGCCGGCGAGCCCGCTGCGGATCGGCGGCCAGGGCGTCGAGTTCGGCGCGGCGGGCTGCGATCGGGTCGAGCTTCTCCTGGCGGCCAACCCCGGCGAGGCCCCGAAGCCGCTGGCGACGAGCGCTTCCGGTGGCGAGCTGTCGCGCGTCTTCCTGGCCCTCCGGCTGGCCGTTCGCCGCGACGAGCCGGGGGGCGTGACCATGGTCTTCGACGAGGCGGACGCCGGTCTCGGCGGCGAGGCCGCGTCGGCTCTCGGCCGCAAGCTGCGCCTGCTCGGCCGCTCCGGCCAGATCCTGGCCGTGACCCATCTCGCCCAGGTCGCGAGCTTTGCCGACCACCATTTCGGGGTCCGCAAGGCGGTCTCCCGCGGCCGCACGAAGACGACCGTCGCGCGCCTCGACGGCGAGCGGCGGGTGGAGGAGATCGCCCGCATGCTGGCCGGCGATCAGCGCACCGAGGTCTCGCGGTCGCACGCCGAAGAGCTCATCGCCTCGGCGCGCGCGTAGCCGGGGGCCCCGGCGGCATTCGCGATATGGGTATTCGCGATATGATGGTCCGCGCGGCGCGCGACTCGCGGGCGAATCGAGCCGGGCGCGCGGCATTTCGGAAGGGAGAAGAGCGATGCCTGAAGACGAGGAAACCGGTCACGGCGGCGGAACCACGGGCGCGGGCGCCCCACCAGACGAGGAGAAGCCCGACGAGGAGCCGAGCGGCTAGCGCACCCGGCACCGCGGCGGGGCACCCTCCCGGGAACGCGTCCTAGACGCCCGGGGTCGGCCCCGGACCGCCGATCAGCACGAAGGGCGCCCAGTAGGCAGGATGGGCGCGGCGGGGGTCCGCCAGGCTCTCGAGCTTCGCCCGGCGCAGCGCGTCGACCGGTGCGGCGCCGGCGACGAGCGAGCGATAGAAGTCCGGCATCAGGTAGGCCGTCGTCCGGTCGCTGACCTTCCAGAGGCTGACCTGCAGGGACTTCGCGCCGGCGTAGAGGAAGGCCCGGGTCAGTCCCATGAGACCCTCGCCTCGGACCTGCCGCCCGAGGGCGGTCTCGCAGCCGGAGAGCACGACGAGCTCGGCGCTCAGGTCGAGGGCGAAGACCTCGGCGACCCGCAGGTAGCCGTCGTCCATCCCGAGCGGATCGGCGGCGAGGACGATCATCGTGTTGGCGGGGTTCGCCTCGTCGACCGACGCGTGCGAGGCGAGGTGCAGCCACCGGGCTCGGCCGACGGCCGGCTCCGTCTTGAAGCGGTGCTCGCTCGCCTGCCCGTCCGTGAAGGCCGTGACCTCCTCGGCGGCGACGCGAGCGACCGCCTCCACCTCTTTCCGGGCGCCGGGAAGGCGCGGCCACGGCGGGTTCGCCGCCGGGGCTCGGGGGTCCGCGAAGGCGACGAGCCCGCGATCGTGCCGGGCGGGGGCGGCCGACGCCAGGTTGAGAAAGACGGCGGCCGAGGGCGCGTAGGCCAGCGCGTGGCTTTCGACGAGGTACCCGTCGTGGGCGCCGCGCAGAGCCTCGAAGGGGACGTAGCTCAACTGCCCGTCCGGCACGATCACGAGGTTGGCCGCGCCTTCGGTCAGCGGCAGGACCGGGCGCAGGAGCTCGCCGCCGAGAGCCCGCGACGATTGGAGGAAGCGGCCCAGGGGGCGCCGGCCGGGCGTTTGGATCGTCGCCCGCAGCGCGAGGACCCACGGCTCGATCGCCGTCGCGGCACTCAGCCGCGCGACCGCGAACGACCGGGCGGTGATCACGAAGGCGACGGCCAGCTCGTCGCGCAGGGCGTACTCGACGACCGCCGTGTCGGGGGGAAGGCGCGACTGGACGTCCGCGACCGTCACGCGAGCGAGGTAGCGGATCGCGGCGTAGTCCGGCGCCAGATCGCGGATGTCCTGCTCGGCGGCCCGCAGGCGGTCACCCTTGTCGGCCAGCTCCTCCTGCAGGGCGGCGACGTGCTCGTTCATTCCGCCCGCGCGGTCGATCGCGGCGGCCAGGTTCTGGCTCAGCCTCGCGACGTCGGCCAGCGCCAGCCGCTCGGCCTCCAGCAGGTGCGGGGGCGCCTTGGCGTCGGCGCCGGAGCGGGCGCGGTTGAGGAGCTCGATCAGGCTCTTCGCCTTGCCCCGTTCGAAGGTCTCGAAGGCTCGCCGTGCGTAGGCGTCGCCGTCCGTCTCGGCATCGAGCTCGAGGAGCAGGGCGGTGGCGAGGTCGTAGGCGGAGGTGACGCGCGAGAGGAACGTCGCCCGCAGATCCGAGTCGTCCATCCCGGACCGCAGCGACTCGACGATGCCGAGCGCGAGGTCGGCCGCGGCCAGCGACTCGTCGCGGTCGCCCCGGAGCCGGTAGGCCCGGGCGCGCTCGTAGGCGATCTCGAAGCGGACCTCGGGCGCCGACAGCACGCCGAGCGCCGCCACCGCCTCGCCCAGGGCGTCCAGGGCCTCGTCGGCACGGCCCAGCGCCAACAGGACCTCGGCCTCTGCGCGCCGGATCCGGGCCCGTTCGAGGGGTTGCGCCGAGACGCCGGTCCCGGCAGCGGCGGCGAGCAGAGCGAGCGCCTCGGAAGGCCGGTCCTCCAAGAGGCGCAGCCGCGCCAGGCCGCGCAGAATGCTGGCCTCCTTGGTGTGAAGACTGCCTTCACGGCATATCTCGAGGGCCTCCTCGAGGGCGGCCTCGGCGGACTCGAGGCCCCCGCGCTCGGCCAGGAGCCAGCCGAGCGTCGTGAGGATGCTCAGCTGTTTGAAGCGGTCGCCGCGCTGCCGCTCGATGGCGAGCGAGCGCTCGAGCATGGCGAGCGCGGCATCGGGCTCGCCGAGCTTGAGCAGCAGGGGGGCGAGGGAGGCCCTGAGGTGCGCCTCGTTGCGGGTATCGCCGCCGGCGGTCGCTCTGTCGAGGCTCTCCTGGAAGGTGTCGAGCGCTTCCTGCCACTGCCCGCGATCGAAGAGCAGCTGCGCCATGTTCGTGACGCTCATGAGCTCCGCCCCGGGCAGGCCGAGCTGGCGCGCGATCGCCACGGCCTCCTGGTAGTAGTCGAGCGCCGCGGCCAGCCGCCCCAGCCGCAAGGCGATGTTGCCGCGGTTGTTGAGCATCGCGCTGACCCCTCGCAGGTCGTGGGCCGCGAGTCGCAGCTCCAGGCCGCGGGCGTAGAGCGCGTCGGCGGCTTCCAGCCGGCCCCGCTCGTACTCGATGCGCCCCTGCCAGTTGAGGAACCGCCCCTGGAGCCGCGGGTCGCGCGCCCGCTCGGCGGCCGCGAGCCCGGAAGCGAGCTCCTGCGAGGCCTCGTCGACGCGGTCGGCGCGGTAGAGGCTCAGCGCGAGCCAGTAGCGGCTCGCCGCCTCGACGCCCGGGTCGTCGAGCGCCAGGCCCAGGGCGACCGCCTCCTCGCCGCGGGCGATCGCCTGTGCGTGCTCCCCCAGCTCGCGCTCGAGGGAGCCGAGCCGATCGAGGGTGCGCGCGATCGCCCGCCGGTCGCCCAGCCGCCGCCACCCCGCAAGCTCCTCCAGCGACAGCTGGTGGGCGCGCGACCAGCCGGCGGAGGAGTAGGAGGCATCGAGATGCGTCGCCTCCTGCCCGAGGGCCGAGAGCCGCACCCGCTCGGAGTCCGACGTCTGCCACTCGCGGAGGGTCTCGACCCGCAGGCGGACCCGTCCTTGCGGCGGCCCCCCGGAAGCCGGGCTCAGGAAGAGCCGGTGCGGACCGGGCTCGAGAGCGGCGGCCAGGCGCTCGTCGGTGCCCAGCCCCGCGGGCCCGTCCACCGCCGCCAGCTCGACGCCGCCCGTCGCGCTCCCCACGGATACGCGGACGTCGATGCCGCGCTGCTCGACGACGACGACGAGCAGGCTCTTCACGGCGGGCTCGAGCGCCGCGCTCCAGCCGCTGCCCGCCGCCAGGTCGAGGTCGAGCACCGTGGCCTGCGTCAACGGCCGTTCGGGGGGCGGGCTGGGGGAGAGAACGGGGCTGCCGGGCGCGATGGGCGAATCGACCACGACCAGCCGGCCAGGGGACCGGCAGGCAGCCACCACCAGCAGCAGGCAGACCGCGAGCGGCCGCCCCAGCATCCGACCGTACGACCTCCAGACCATAAAGAGGGCCTTCGAACGCCGTCAGGGCCGTGCTCCCGGATCTTCTTCATTGACTTCAACGGGACCGTCCGACAGCATTGCGGCTTCCTGGGACAATAGCACTTGAAGGGGGTGGCAGGCGTGGCCACGGACAGCGATCCGTTCATACAGGCGTATCTGGGGGGCGAGAGCGACGCCGTCGCCGAAGTCGATCGCTGGATCCAGGGCGCGGCCCGCCCCTTCTTCCGCCGCTTGTCCTCTCAATGGGACGATGTGCTGCAGGACGTCCGCCTGGAGGTCTACAAGGCCCTTTCGAGCAATCAGTTCCGCGGCGAGGCCAACCTCAAGACGTACGTCTGGAGAGTGGTGAATCACTCCTGCCTCGACCTGCTGCGCAAGGCCTCGCGCTGGCGGTGGATCGAGCTCGAGGACTCCCCGGAGGTCCAGGAGGTCGCGGAGCGCAAGGTGCGCGACGAGTCGCTCTCGCTGGCGACGACGGACCTGCTCACGAAGGTGATGGAGCGGGTGTCGGAGGAGTGCCGCCGCCTCTGGCAGATGATCTTCAGCGGTCTGAGCTACCGGGAGATGAGCGACCGGCTCGAGGTCAAGGAAGGGGCCTTGCGGGTGCGGGTGCTGCGCTGCCGCAAGCGCGCGCTCGAGCTGCGGGAAGAGCTTCTCGGGGAGGAGGCGTAACAATTCGCGGTCTAAAGCGCCGGTATCCAACGAGTGGGGGGAGGACTCGTACGAAAGGGTGCCACCATGTCTGCTGACCGATATCTCACGGAACGCCTGCCTTGGTACTTGAGCGGCGCGCTGGAGGAGGCGGAAACGGCCGAAGTCGAGCGACTCCTGGCCGCCTCCGAGGACAACCGCCGCGAGCTCGAGGAGGCCCGGGCGGCGGCGCGCGTCTACGGCCACCGGCTGCCCGCCGGCGTAGTCGTCGACTACGCCTTCGAAGGCTCCCACCCCGAGGTGACCGGCGAGCTGCTCGAGCGCTACTTCCGCGTGTCGCCCGTGGCGGCGGAAGAGCTGGAGCTCGTCCGCGAGAGCAGGCTGGCTCTCGCGAGCGAGCTCGCCGGCGAGGCGGCGGGCAACGTCCTGCCGTTCGGCCGCCCAGTCCCGGCGGCCCCGCCGGTCGGCGGCTGGCGCCGGTTGGCGCTGGCGGCGTCGCTGGTCGGCGTCACGGCGCTCGGCCTCGCGGCCTGGCAGTGGGAGCAGCTCGCGCAGCGCGAGGACCTGCTGGTCCGGACCGAGGCGCAGCTGCGCGAGGCGCGCTCCCGCGAAGGGGAGGTCGCGGCCGACGAGGCCATGCGCCGCCGCCTCGAGGCCCTCGAGAGCGAGAACCAGCAGCTCGCGGCCGGCAAGAGCGATCTCGTGGACCAGCTCGCTGCCCGCGATGGGCGCCTCGAGGAGATGAGCCGGCAGATCGCGGAGCTCAACGAGCCCCTCGTCAACGTCCCGTTGATCGATGTCTGGCCGGGCGACACGGTGCTGCGCGGCGAGGCCCAGGACGGGCCCGCGGTCGTCGTGCCGCGCCAGACGCGCAGCGTAGCGCTGATCCTCAACTCGGGAGTCGAGAAGGAGCAGCAGATCACCGGACTCGACATCCTGGACTCCCTTGGCAACGAGGTCTGGCGCTCGAGCGGCCGGCTCGAGCGCGACCCGGGGGCCCAGGAAGGCGATCCGAAGCTGGGCAATCTCACCGTGGCCCTGCCCGTCCAGCAGCTCGGCGTCGGCCGCTACACCCTGCGGCTGGTCAACCGCCACGACGGCCGCACCGAGATCCTCGAGACGTACGAGATCGAGATTCGCTAGGCTGCCGACTCCGCTGCGCCGGGATGGCCGTGCTCGTCGTCGCGGCGTCGTCTCGGTTTCAGGCACGCGAGCGTGGCGTACTCCTTGCCGCCTTCGCCGTACGCCTCCTGGTGGATCTCGAAGCCCACTTCCTTCAGCGTCTCGCGCCAGACGTCGAGGGAGAAGAGCCCGAAGACGTGACGGTCCGTCTCGACCCGGAGCTCGCCGTCTTCGCGGATCAGGAAGACGATCGTCCCCTCGTAGTGATGATCGTCCGGGTCGGGGTCGTAGCAGTTCTCCACGAACACGACGTCGAGGTTGGCCGGCTTGTCGCGACCGACCGCCGGGCTCGCTACCGTGCGATTCTGGACGAACGTCTCCCGCGTGTCGTCGGGGGTGACGACCAGGACCCCGCCGGGCTCGAGGTGTCGCCAGGCCGCCGTGATCGCGGATCGAAGGTCCGGCCTGGTCGCCATGTACGAGACCGCGTCGTCCATCAGCACGGCGTCGAAGGTGCGCTCCAGGA
>Ga0224497_10001346_pt1 | contig 15714 bp, 14 predicted proteins | sample SF_Jul11_sed_USG_4_FD_167970 | JGI IMG/M metagenome (GOLD analysis project Ga0224497, IMG submission 167970) | Sediment microbial communities from San Francisco Bay, California, United States - SF_Jul11_sed_USGS_13 | ecosystem: Environmental > Aquatic > Marine > Sediment | place: USA... | reverse complement strand
CGCAACCGGAAACTGGCTGATCTCGCTGACGAAGCCCGAGGTCGAGGCATGCACCGCGGCGCATATCAACGAGGAACAGGCGGCGATGGTCTCGCCCTTCAATACGCGTTGACCTACCCCGACCAGCGGTTTGTTGTAGTCGCCGATATGCTGCCGCAACGGCAGTATCAATTTTTGTGGCAGGCTCGCCTGCCTTAATCCGCGTGTCAGCGATTCGGCCTTGTGTCCGTCGAGCACCAGGCCGCCGTGAAAATGATGCAGTTTAGCCATCCTGAACCAGCTGCAGTTGATCGAGCGGGTTAGACCATTTCCAGTCGTCGATGGTTTGCTGCACGGGCACCATGTCGATACAGTCCACCGGGCAGGGCGGCAGGCAAAGCTTGCAGCCGGTACATTCCGCCGCGATAACCGTGTGCATGTGCTTCGACGCGCCGAGGATTGCGTCCACCGGGCAGGCCTGAATGCAGAGGGTGCAGCCGATGCAGGTCTGTTCGTCTATCACCGCCACCAGCGTCACGTCGAGATGTTCGCCGAGTTCCGCGTTCAGCTCGAGCACCTCGGTGTCGAGCAGGTCTGCGAGCGCGACGATCGTCGCCTGTCCCCCCGGGGGGCATTGATTGATCGGCGCCTCGCCGTTTGCGATCGCCTCGGCGTAAGGCCGGCAGCCGGCGTAGGTGCATTGGCCGCACTGGGTTTGCGGTAATAACGCGTCGATCTGGTCGACGATGGGATTGCCCTCGACCCTGAAACGGATCGATGCGTAGCCGAGTATCAGGCCGAACAGGCCGGCCATCAGGCTGATGGTCAGGATCGCGAGCAGCATGATCTAAACCCTGACCAGTCCGCCCAGGCCCATGAATGCCAGCGACATGAGTCCGGCCGTTACCAGGCCGATGGCAGAACCCCTGAACGGTGCCGGCACGTCGGCGACGTTGATACGTTCGCGCAGCGCGGCAAAAAGGATCAGCACCAGCGAAAATCCCAGCGCCGCGCCGAAGCCGTAAACTACCGATTCGAAGAAACTGTTCTGTTCCTGCACGTTGATCAAGGCGACGCCGAGCACGGCGCAGTTGGTCGTGATCAGCGGCAGAAAAATTCCGAGCACGTTGTACAGCAGCGGGCTTGTCTTGTGCACCACCATTTCGGTGAAATTGACGACCGCGGCGATTGCGATGATAAAGGCTATGGTGCGCAGGTACTCGATTTCGAGCGGCGCCAGCACCAGGCTGTTGATCAGGTAACTCAGCACCGCGGACAGGGTCAGCACGAAAGTGGTGGCGGCGCTCATGCCGATCGCGGTCTCGACCTTGCGCGACACGCCCATGAACGGGCACAGGCCGAGGAATTTCGCCAACACGATGTTATTGACGAACACGGTGCCAATCAAAAGTAACAGGTATTCCGACATTCGCGGAATTATAAAGCCTGATAAGAGGTAAAAATACCGTATTAACCGGAGGTCTTTATAAAATCACCGAATTATCCGGTTGGCCTCCGGGCCGGAGAATCAATCGGCGAATTCACCCGCCTCGAGTTTTTGCGCCTGCGCGATAAACGCGTCGATGGTGACGGTTTGCCCGAGGTGCAGGTTAAACGGGCTGAGGTTGTTGTGATACCTGGCGGTCGAGCTGAAATCGTCGAGCAGCGCGTACAGCGCGGGGCTTTGCATAATCGCAGGGACCGCGATCGGGCTTGCAATCAGCAGCGCAAGGATAACGCTTCTGCCGGGTTTCAGGTGGGAAATATTGACCAGGTAAAGCGCGATTGCGACAGGAATGACGACCAGGAACCAGCCAAACTGGAACAGCGTTGTCGGCCAGCTTGCCGAGAACAGGTAATCGAGGCCATCGGCCGCGTTCGCGGCGAGGTAATAAAGCAGGTAAACCAGGCACACCGTGGTCACGAGTTGCCTGATTTCCCAGCGATTGACCAGCAGGCGCTCCAGCACCGCCAGCACCAGCACGAAGGCGCCGATGGTGAGCACGGTCTCGCGCAGCACGATCTTGAACAGGTCGCCCCACTTGAAACTGGTGTAGGAGCCCAGATAAAAATCGAGCCCGCCGACCAGCAGGCAGGCCAGCACCAGTATGACGCTCCACCAGGCATGTCCGAACAAGTGTCCCCGGCGGCCCCTGCCCGCGAGCGGTCGAGTCGCCGCCACGGCGAAATCCCGCGGCAGTATACGCGCCTCGATGCGGCCGATTTCGAGGCTTACCGGTAGATCCCGGGTCACCAGCGAAGCCGGCTTTTGGTGATCGATGCGGGTCGGGTTGACGTCGGTCAGGTTGACGATTTCCAGCGAGTCGTCGCCGTAGCGGATGATTTTCAGGTGGTAGGGGGCGACGGTCGGGTCGGAAAGGATAATATCGTTGTCGAGCGCGCGCCCGACCGTGGTGATTTCCTGGTCGATCTGCTGGTACCGGTGCAGCCCGCGCGTGCTGATTTCGAGTATCAGGGCCGCCATTCGCTGTGCTCCAGGAACCTGCGTATCAACGGCAGCGTCGCCTCGTAGTCCACGCCGGTCATGATCAGCGTGATGAAAAAACCCTTGTCACTATGAGCGGTTAAAGCCGCGGTGAACAGGACGTCGCTCATCCCCTGGTACTCGACGTACTCGCGGCGGCACAGGTTGCTCTTGAGTTCCTGCGAAGAGACTTCGACGAACCAGGTTTTACAATTGAAATTGCTGACGATGTCGCGATCCATCTTGGTTTCGATCTGATCCTTGTTCAGGTTTTCGTAGAGGTTGTAAAACTGGAACGCGTTGAGTTCGTCCGATTCGAGCCAGAAATACTCGTAAATCAGCTTACCGACGAAATTGTTGTCTTCGTCCAGGTAAACGTGGTTCTTGTTGGTGCAGCGAATTTGAAAGCGCCGGTAACGCGCGATCGCGCTCAGTTTCGCGCTGTTGTCCCAGCAGCGCACCGTCGGCGAAACGGCGCCCGGCAGCCTGAACTTGCGTAAATCGAGGTCGGGCCATTCGTTTTGTAACAGCTGGTCGATGTACCTGTTTTCGTAGGCTAGCACCTGGCGTGCGACTTCCAGCTTGAGGTCCGCGCTGGCGTCGAAGGCGCCGTCGGCGGAGTGCTCGATCAAATCCGTCAGGAAGCGGGACGGAACGATAAAGCTGATGTCGTTGCGCGCGGTGGCGACATTGATGCCGATGACTTCCCCGTGGTCGTTGAAGGTCGGGCCGCCGCTCATGCCCGGGTTCAGGCTGCCCGAGAACAGGATGCGGCTATCGTCGGTCTGGTTCAGAATGCCGCCGTTGGTGCCGACCGCAATGGTCAGCCCGAGATCGAGTGGGTTGCCCATCGCGAATATCGGCGCGCCTCGCGGCGGCAGCTCGCTCATCCTGATCGGGTCGCCGACGCGCTTATCGGCGCCGAGCAGCGCCAGGTCATGAGCGACGTCGAGGCCCAGCATTTTCAACTCTCCCTCCTCGCCGTCCTTGCCGATATAGGAGATATAAAACACGTCGGGCTCGAGGATGACCTGACCGATGACATGGTAGTTGGTTGCGATCTGGCTGCCGTCGCCGACGATAAACCCGGAGCCGATGCTGGATTTCTTGCCGGTTTCGCGATTGAGCACGCGAACCTGGAACACGCGGTTCTCGTTCAGCTGGTAGATTTTCTTGGAATCCAGCGCGGCGGCCTGCGGCGCGTAAATGCCCGCGAGCAAAAGTCCGGCCGCTAAAAAACGCAACAGCAAGCTAACTTACTCGCATTCCTGGCGTGGCGCCCGAATCCGGATTGAGAATGTATAGCTCGGTTTCGCCGCTGCCGGCCGCCAGCACCATGCCCTCGGAGACGCCGAAACGCATTTTTCGCGGAGCCAGGTTGGCCACCATGATCGTGAGCCTGCCTTCGAGGTCTTCAGGTTTGTAGGCGTTCGCGATACCGGCGAACACGTTGCGGGTTTCGTTGCCGATGTCGAGCGTGAGCTGCAGCAGTTTGTCGGACTTTTCGACACGGCTTGCCTTCACGATCCTGGCGACGCGAAAATCGAGTTTGGCGAAATCGTCGTAGCCGATTTCGGGCGCGATCGCCGCGATGCCCGCGCCGCAAGACTGCTGCTGCATCTTCTGTTCCGCGGCGAGGTCTTCCTTGCTGGTTTCGATCATGCGTTCGATAAAAACCGGTTCGATGCGGGTCATCAGCGGGGTGAAGCGGTTGATACCGTGATCGAGCAGGTTGTCGCCGAGGTTTTCCCAGCGCAAGTCGTCGATATTGAGGAATTCCTCGGCCTGCGCGGCGAGGCGTGGCAGTACCGGTTTCAGCAGGATCACCAGTTGGCGAAAACAGTTGAGCCCGATGCTGCAGACATCCTGCACCTCGTCTAGCCTGGCCTCGTCCTTGACCGTAACCCAGGGCTGTTTTTCGTCGATATACTGGTTGACCTTGTCGGCCAGCGCCATGATGTCGCGCATCGCCTTGCCGAATTCGCGTTTCTCGTAGAAACCTGCAATGGTTTCGGCGGCGCCGAGGAACTGGCGACTCAGGTCGTCGCTGGAGGGTTGCGCCGCCAGCTTGCCTTCGAAGCGTTTGTTGATGAAGCCGGCACAGCGCGAGGCGATATTGACCAGCTTGCCGACCAGGTCCGCGTTGACCCGCGCCGTAAAATCCTCGAGGTTCAGGTCGATATCGTCGATGCCCGGGCCGAGTTTGGCGGCAAAGTAATAGCGCAGGTACTCGGGGTTCAAATGCTCGAGGTAGGTACGCGCCATGATAAAGGTGCCACGCGACTTGGACATCTTTTGCCCATCCACTGTGAGAAAGCCGTGGCAGTAGACCGCGCTGGGCTTGCGGAATCCCGCGCCGTGCAGCATCGCCGGCCAGAACATGGTGTGGAAGCGCGCGATATCCTTGCCGATGAAATGGTATAACTCGGTCTGGCTGTCCCGGTTCCAGTAGGTATCGAAATCGTGCCCGGTGGCGTCGCACCAGTTCCTGAAACTGGCCATGTAGCCGATTGGCGCGTCCAGCCAGACATAAAAAAACTTGCCGGGGGCGTCCGGAATTTCAAATCCCCAGTAGGGCGCGTTGCGCGAGATATCCCAGTCCTGCAGGCCCTCGTCCAGCCACTCGTTCATCTTGTTGGCAATCTCGCTCTGCACGTGCCCGGCCGCGAACCATGCCTTCAGCATTTCCTCGAAGTCTTCGAGCTTGAAAAAATACTGTTCCGAATCCTTTTCGATCGGCGTTTCACCGCTGACCACCGATACCGGGTTCTTCAGGTCGGTAGGTGCGTAGGTGGCGCCGCAGTTTTCGCAATTGTCCCCGTACTGGCCGCCGGCGCCGCAATTGGGGCAATCACCCTTGATGAACCGGTCGGGCAGAAACATTTCCGCCTTCGGGTCGTAAGCCTGCGAAATGACGCGCGTGCGTATGTGCCCGCCCTCGCGCAGCTTTTTATAAATGTACTCGGCGAAGTAGCGATTTTCTTCAGAGTGGGTGCTGTAGTAATTGTCGAAGGCAACCCCGAAATCGGTAAAATCCCGCAGGTGCTCGCCGTGCATGCGCTCGATCAGCTGCTCCGGGGTAATGCCCTCGGCCTGCGCGCGCAGCATGATCGGCGTGCCGTGCGCGTCGTCGGCGCATACGTAAATGCATTCGTGCCCGCGCAATTTTTGAAATCGTGCCCAGATATCGGTTTGCACGTACTCCAGCATATGGCCGATGTGAATCGGGCCATTGGCATAGGGTAGCGCGCTGGTAACCACTATCTGGCGGGGATTGGCACTCATCTTACGGGCTTGGCTGATTAAAGCAGCGTATTTTAGGTGCTGGGCCAGGCACTGTATAGAACATTCACATAAAAACTAAGTGATATTTGGCGCGGGGCTCGGGTAAAATGCGCGCTCTTGCCGAAACCCTGAATTGATCCGACAACCATGGCGATTGAAAAATCACAGATAGAAGTGCAGCTGGGGCAGATAATCGACCCCAATATGGAAACCGACCTGGTTACGAGCAAAGCCGTCAAATCGATAACCCAGGACGGAGACAACTGGAAAATCGAAATTCAGCTGGGCTACCCGGCGGCCGGTTATTTCGACGAGCTGAAACAGGAAATCAGCACGGCGCTCGCCGCGATGGATGGCATCGGCGAAGTCGAAATCAGCGTCAGCAGCAAGATCAAGTCGCACGCGGTGCAGCAAAACCTGAAGCCGCTGCAGGGCATCAAAAACATTATCGCGGTCGCATCCGGCAAGGGCGGCGTGGGTAAATCAACGACCGCCGTCAACCTCGCGCTGGCGCTAAAGGCCGAGGGCGCCACGGTTGGTATTCTGGACGCGGATATTTACGGTCCCAGCATTCCGCGCATGCTCGGTTGCTCGGGGCAGCCGGAATCGACAGACGGCAAGAGTCTCGAGCCGATGATCGGTCATGGCATTCAATCGATGTCAATCGGTTACCTGGTGGAAGAAGACACGCCGATGATCTGGCGTGGGCCGATGGTAACCCAGGCGCTGGAGCAGCTGCTCAACGATACCCGCTGGGACAATATCGACTACCTGATTATCGACCTGCCGCCGGGCACCGGGGATACCCAGTTGACCCTGGCGCAACGTATCCCGGTCAGCGGCGCGGTGATCGTGACGACACCGCAGGATATCGCCCTGCTCGACGCGCGCAAGGGATTGAAGATGTTCGAGAAGGTCGAGGTGCCGGTGCTTGGCATCATCGAGAACATGAGTATTCACATTTGCAGCCAGTGCGGGCACAGCGAGCATATCTTCGGCGAGGGTGGCGGCGAGCGTATGTCCAGGGAGCACGGAGTCGATTTGCTGGGCTCGTTGCCGCTCGACATACGCATCAGGGAACAGGCCGATAGCGGCAACCCGAGCGTCACGGCGATGCAGGACAGCCAGATCAGCTCCATCTACCGTAGCATCGCTCGCAAGACCGCGGCGAAACTCGCGACCAAGGCTCGCGATCATTCTGCGGCTTTCCCGAATATCGTCATTCAGAACAACTGACCAAAAATAGCTGCGCTATTTTTGGTCATCCCGGAAGCGCCGCAGGCCTAAATTCCCGGAATTTTAATTGAGTATTGTGTCCCCGCAACCGATTCAGAAATTGCCGCTCTGGTAATCGAGAAAAGCCTGTCTGAGCTCGCTATCGGTATTCATGACAAAAGGCCCGGCGCGCGCAACCGGCTCGTGCAGCGGCTTGCCGGCGATCAGCAGGAAGCGCGCGGCTTCGTCACCAGCCTGTAACCTTACCGAGTCACCCGGGCCGAGCACCGCCAGCCGATCCCGTCCCAGCGAGAGCTGCGCGCCGCCATCGTCATCGAGCATGATCCGGCCCGAAATCGCGTAAACGAAGGCGTTGTGACCGGCCGCGATCTTCTCGATGAACTCGACGCCGGGGTCCAGCGATACGTCGAGGTAGAGCGGATCGGTCAATGGCTGACTGACCGGACCACGGGTGCCCAGCGAGGTTTCGCCGCAGATCACCTTAATACTGGCGCCGTCCCGTGATTCGGTCGGTATCCGCGCCGCGTCGTGTTCCTGGTAGGCTGGCGCGGTCATCTTTTCTGATCCCGGAAGGTTTATCCAGAGTTGGAAGCCCTCGAGCAAACCGTCCTGCTGCTCGGGCATTTCGGAGTGGACTATTCCCTTGCCGGCGGTCATCCACTGGATGCCACCCGGCTCGATAACGCCTTCGTTGCCGGCGTTATCCCTGTGGCGCATGCGCCCGGCGAGCAGGTAGGTTACGGTTTCGAAGCCGCGGTGCGGGTGCGCGGGGAAGCCGGCAATGTAGTCGTCCGGATTATCCGAACGGAAGGCATCCAGCAGCAGGAAAGGATCGAGGTCCGTCAGCGCGGGCTGCCCGATAACGCGCACCAGCTGCACGCCGGCGCCATCGGTGGCCGGTTGTCCTTGGATTACCCGTATTGCGTTGCGATTGGTCAAGTTACCTCCCGAGTCGCCATGGCTGGATATGTTTCCTCGATTTGCTGCTTCGCCCTGGCGAAGCTTGCGTCGGCGTCGACGTTCATCCTGTCGGCGCCGATCATAATAACGTCTTTGATGCCGATAAACGAAAAAACCTGTCGCAAATAACCGCTGATGAAATCGAGCGAGCTGTCGAACGGCACGCCGCCCGTGGTAACGACAATATCGGCGCGCTTGTTTTCGAGCAAGCCCACCGGTCCGTTCTCGCCGTAGCGGAAGGTCACGCCGGCGCGACACACCAGGTCGGCCAACGCCTTGAGGGCAGCCGGCACGCCGAAGTTGTACATCAGGGTCGTCACGGCGATGCGATCGGCCCAGACCAGTTCCTCGATAAGGTCGTCGGAAAACGCGAGGCGTTTCCTTTGCGCGGCGCTGCGGGCGTCGGCCCCGGTAAAATTTGCGCCAACCCAGTCACTGTCGATGAACGAAATGCCCTGGTTCAGATCTCGCTGGCGCAGCCGTAGCGCCTGCTCGCCGCGACGCGGCTGCTCGAACAGGCCGTCGCCGAGTTTGCGGCTGGTCGAAGCGCCGGGATTGGCGCTGGCGTCAAGCCTGAGTATGGGTACCGGTTTGCTCATGACTGGGCCCCCAAATTTTTCCGTCGCGGGCCGATTGCCCACTGGCCCGGTCCCTGCGACAACAGCAGCAGGAACGCGCCCGCGATCGCAATGTTTTTCATGAAGAGAATCATTTGCATCTGCTGGCTGAAATCGCTGTGGAAAATAACCGCCGCCAGCAGCGTAAAGCCGGCCAGCAGGGCTGCCGCGATGCGGGTCTGGTAGCCGCGCAGGATCGCGACCCCGCCGAGAATTTCGAGCGCGATGACCGCGGGCAATAGAATTCCCGGAAGCCCGACAGATTCCATGTAGGCCTGCGTGCCCGCGTAGGCGCCGATCTTGCCGAAACCGGCAATGATAAAGATCGCCGCGAGCATGGTGCGGCCCGTCAGGGCGGCCAGGTTGGCCAGGGTTTTCGACTCCATTTCAAGTTGCCCCTGTGATTGAGATGCGGGTATTTTTATTGTTCTAATAATTCAATAAATATGCAGTTTTTAAAAATATAGTTGCTTAAATGAGAACAATATGAATCGCCTGGAAGAACTGGAGTCTTATGTCGCGTGGTTGATTACCAGGGCTTCGGCAACGCCGCAGAGAAGCTGGGTATCGCCAAATCGATGGTCAGCCGAAGGGTCGCGGAACTCGAGCGCAGGCTCGGGGTGCAATTGTTACAGCGCACCACCCGCCGGCAGTCGATGACCGACGCGGGTCGCGAGTTCTACCAGCGAGCGACCCAGATCCTGGCCGATTTGAACGAGGCCGAACAGCTTATCACCGATGCGCAATGCCAGGTTTCGGGCCGGATCAGGCTTGCGCTGCCGTTGGGTTTCGGGGTCAGCCAGCTGGCCGAGCCGATCGGCAGGTTCCTGCGCGAACATCTCGATATCCGCATCGATATCGACTTGAACGATCGCCGGGTCGATCTGATCGAAGAGAATATAGACCTCGCGATCCGGATCGGGGAGCTACAGGACTCGAGCCTGATCGCCCGCAAACTAGCCCGGATTCATTTTGTTACCTGCGCCAGTCCCGGGTATCTGCAGCAACACGGTGAGCCCTCGCACCCGTCGGAACTGGTCGAACACGAGGTACTGGTGTATAGCAACGTGGCGGTGGGCAGGCAGTGGTTTTACCAGCAGGACGGCAAGAAAATCAGCCCGCGGATGAAGTATCGCGTCAGCGCCAATAACGGTGAGTTCCTGGCAGCAGTCGCCTGCTTCGGGAATGCCATCGTCAACGGGCCGCTGGCCCTGATGCAGCGGCATATCGACAGCGGAGAGCTGGTCTCGATTCTGCCGGAATACGCGCGTCCCGAGGTCGGCATGTACGCGCTTTACCCACCGGGGCGCCTGGTCTCCAGGCGGGTCAGGGTTTTCAGCGATGCCCTTTACGACCATTTTCGCGAGTGCAGTATCTGCCCTGGTGTAAATGCGGGTTAGCCGACCTTGCAGGCACCGATATCTGCCGCGGGGAAGTATCTCGCCAGTAGCGTGACCAGCTGCTTTTTGACGAACGGCTTGGCGATGAAATCATTCATGCCGACCTCGATGCAGGCATCCCGATCGCTGTCCTGCGTGTTGGCCGTTATCGCGACGATCGGAATGTCGCTGATCTCGATATCGAGCGCGCGAATCTGCCTGGTCGCTTCCAGGCCATCCATCCCCGGCATCTGGATATCCATGAATATCAGGTCGTAACGCCGCGACTTGACCGCTTCGACAGCCTCCAATCCATTGGTCGCAGCCTCTACCTGGTAGCCGAGGCTGTCGAGTATTTTTTCGACCACGATCAGGTTTACCGGAACGTCGTCGACCACCAGGACCCGCAGCTGGGCGCCGGTCTGATCGGCCTTGAACTGCTGTCCCGGTATTATCGTAATGGTGTCATCGCGATCTTCGTCATAGCATGCCGGATCGATCCGCGGCAGCTCGATTTCGAACCAGAAGGTACTGCCTTCGCCCTCGGTGCTGTCGACGCCGATCTTGCCGTCCATGGTCTCGATGATTTTGCGGCAGATCGCAAGCCCGAGACCGGTGCCGCCGAAGCGCCGCGAGGTCGATGCGTCGACCTGCGTAAAACTCGTGAATAACTTGGAGATCGCCTCGGTGGGAATGCCGATACCGGTATCGCTTATTTCGGTGCGTAACCGGGGCTTGTCATCGTCGCCGCCGATACGTTCGGTTGTGATGGTGATGGAGCCTTTGCGGGTGAACTTGATGGCGTTGCCGACCAGGTTGACCATGACCTGGCGTAGTCGGCCGTAATCGCCGAGATAACTGGCCTGTACGTCGGTCTCGATCTCGTAATTGAGTTCCAGGCCCTTCTCCCTTGCCTGCGGCGACAGGATATCGACCACGCCCGTTATCACGCTGGTGAATTCGAATTCTGCCTGCTCCAGCGTGATCCGGCGCGCCTCGAGCCTGGACAGGTCGAGGATGTCGTTAATAATGCGCATCAGAGCCGTGCCCGAATCCTGGATAATCTGAGCGTAATGCTTTTGCTTGTCGTCCAGCCTGCTGTCCATCAGCAGGTCGGTCATACCGATGATGCCGTTCATCGGCGTACGAATTTCGTGGCTCATTATCGCGAGAAATTCCGACTTGGCGCGATTGCCCTGTTCCGCCGCCTCCTTGGCTTCGACCAGATCCTGTTGCGCCCTGTAGAGTTCGGTAATATCCGATCCGTTGCCGCGATAGCCGAGAAATTCACCATCTTCGCGAAATACCGGTTTGCCGCTGATCGTAAGCCACACGCGGCTGCCGTCAGGCTTGTCTCTCGGGTGGGTGAAACCGCGGAAAGGCCGGTGATTTTCGAGGGTGTCGAGATGTTCCTGCCAGATTTCGGGTGATACGGCCGGTAAACCCGTTTCCCTGCGCGTCTGGCCGAGCAGCTTCCCGGGATTTACGCCGGTGACGGATTCGAACTGGTCGGAGAAGTACGAGAATCTCAGGTGTTCATCCATTTCCCAGAACCAGTCGGACGCGGCAGCGGCGAAATCGCGCAACCGCTGTTCCTGGAAAGCGACGTCGGAGCGATGAGCTTCCCCGATTTCGCGCAACGCATCGTTGAGCAGGTCGATGGTTTCCCCGAGCTCGTCGTCGCGTGAATGCCGAATAATGTTTTCATCGGCGAGGGCTGGATTAAATTTGGCCTGTTTCAGGTTTTCGTGGATCTCTTCGAGCGGGTAGATAAGGTCATAAACCACGTAGAAAAACACGATCGCCCCGGAAACCACGCAGATAATCAGCACCAGGCCCAGAATTCGAAACAGAAAGGCATTGAGCTCATGGGACACCGAGGATGAGTCCATGCGAACGGTAACATTGCTGCCGGAATCGATGACGGGCGAAGGCAGGTAGACCTCGTAGCGTTGACCGTCTTGCGATAGCCTGGCGGTCGGTCCTGCGATAGCAAGCGCTTTCAGGTCCGTGGCTTCGCCGACGCTGGCAACGATTTGACCGCTTGCGTAGGACAGGCTGACGCCGACGATGCGCGGATCAGATCGCTCGATTCGCTTCAGTGCGTTCATCAATTCTTTTGCTTCGGGCATTTCTTGCGTCAGGGCCGCGCTTGTCGTGACGCGCGCAAGTTCCTGAAAATCGTCGAACTGGGCTTGCTTGAAGTTGTTATACGACGGAAAAACAATGATAAATTCGATCAGCACAATCGCCGCAAACACGACCACGAACAGCCTGCGCGCGAGGCGAAACCGCAGCATCTGGCGCAATAGCGTCGCCCAGCGCCTGTGCTTGTGCGGATTCGGGGCCATGCTTGTCATTACGAGTTTATCGGCACATCGCCGGATTGCCTTAAAGTCTATCCAACAGGATTAGCGTAATTATAGGGGAATAAGGATGGTTTGCTGCTCACCGTGGTACACGCCTCGGCATCGGCATCGGCATCGACTACGGCACCCGCGAACGGATATACTGCGCTCTTTTTTACACGGAAACAGCGCGTGACTATCAAATCTGATCGATGGATCCGCCACATGGCGCAAACCGAGGGCATGATCGAACCATTCGAACCCGGGCAGGTTCGCGAGTCGGAGAAGGGTCGCATCATATCCTACGGTACCTCGAGCTACGGTTACGACGTGCGTTGCGCCAGCGAGTTCAAGATTTTCACCAATATCAATTCGGCGATGGTCGATCCCAAGAATTTCGATGACGACAGCTTCGTCGACCTGCAGTCGGATGTCTGCATCATTCCGCCCAACTCGTTCGCGCTGGCGAGCACCGTCGAGTATTTTCGTATCCCGCGCAGCGTGCTGACCGTCTGCCTGGGCAAGTCGACCTACGCCCGTTGCGGGATTATCGTCAACGTAACCCCGCTCGAACCGGAGTGGGAAGGGCACGTGACGCTGGAATTCTCCAATACGACGCCGCTGCCGGCGAAGATTTACGCCAACGAGGGGGTCGCGCAAATGCTGTTTTTCGAGTCGGACGAAGTCTGCGAGGTCTCCTACAAGGACCGCGGCGGCAAGTACCAGGGCCAGACGGGCGTCACCCTCCCCAAGGCGTGAATCCTTTCCTGCGAGGCTCACGGGCTGCTCTCGCAGAGGCGCCGAGGTCGCGGAGATCAGAAAGTGTATTTCCAGATGAGATTACCGTGCGTTTGCGCGTACAGCCTTCGAGCATGGCAAAGCAGAATTATTTCTCTGCGCTATCCGCGCCTCTGCGCCTCTGCGAGAACCAGTATGGAGCTAGCGCAGGTCGATTATTTTCCAGTCGCGGGCTTCGGCTATGGCCCTGAGCTCGTCGTCCGGATGCACTGTGACCGGATTGTCGACCCGTTCGAGCAGCGCCAGGTCATTGATTGAATCGCTGTAAAAATAACTGCCGTCGAGGTCGTGCCCGGTTCTGGCGAGCCATTCCCGCAATACGGTGACCTTGCCCTCGCGGTAGGTCGGGGTGCCGAGGTAGCGCCCGGTGTAACGCCGATCGACAATTTCGGGTTCGGTGGCAAGCACCGTTGGCACTTCGAGCAATGCTGCGATCGGCTCGGTGATGAAAAAATTGGTTGCACTGATAATGAGCAGTTCGTGGTTTTGTGCGCGATGCCGGTTTAGCAGGTCGGCCGCGCCGGGAACGATAATCGGCTTTATCCAGTTTTCGATATAATCGGCCCGCCATTTATGAAGTTCCTCGATGTCGTAACGCGTCAGCGGTTCGAGAGAAAATTCGAGATATTTATCGTTGTCGAGATCCCCGCGCTGGTAGTCCTGATAAAAAACCAGGTTTCGCTCGCGATATTCCTTTTCGTCGACGATACGATTTTCGACCATGTATTCGCCCCACAGGTAATCGCTGTCGCCGTCCAGCAAGGTGTGATCGAGGTCGAAAATCGCGAGAGTCATAACTTGCTTCCGTTGTCTGTACTTGCTGGATTCTGAGCGTCTATGTCAGAATGAGCGGCCCTGATTCTAAACGATATATGGCAGGCAGCGAAATGATTGACGCAGATGGCTACCGTGCAAACGTCGGCATAATATTATGCAACAGCGCTGCCCAGGTGATGTGGGCGCGTCGCGTCGGGCAGGATGCCTGGCAGTTTCCTCAAGGCGGCATCAGTCCAGACGAGGATCCCGTGCAGGCGATGTATCGCGAGCTGTGGGAAGAGACGGGATTAAGGCCGGAGCACGTCTCGGTGCTAGGTTTCACCGACAGCTGGTTGCGTTACAAGTTGCCTCGGCGGCTGATGCGCAGATCGGAACCGCGCTGCATCGGGCAAAAACAGCTCTGGTACCTGTTGCAGCTCGTTTCCGACGAGGAGCATTTCGATCTCGGCGTCTCGCAAACCCCGGAATTCGATCACTGGAAATGGGTCGACTACTGGTATCCGGCTGAAAATGTCGTATTTTTCAAGCGACGCGTATATCAATGCGCGCTCGCGCAACTCGAATCCAACCTGCCAGCGTCGGGCGCCAGCGAATGACCTTTTCTGCGCAAGCGAGAGCTTAACGATGCCATCGATGATTCACAGGCTGCAACGAATCGTGCAGGAGGTCAACAGGGCCCCTGATATCGGCAGCGCGCTGGTGTTGATAACCGAGAGCCTAACCAGCGATCTGAATGCGGATGCTTGCTCTATTTTTCTCGCCAGAAAAGAAGATCCCGATGTCATGGTGCTGCAGGCCTGTAGTGGTTTGAATCCTGACATCATCGGCAAGGTCGAGCGCAGAATAGGCGAGGGTTTGATCGGCACCATTGCCGCGCGGGCAGAAGTCTTCAACCTGGTTGATGCGCCCTCGCACAAGACCTTTCTGCTGGTGCCCGAATCCGGGGAGGTGAATTTTCCGGTGCTGCTGGGGGTGCCTATCATCGCGCACCGCGACGTGCTCGGGGTTATCTCGGTGCAACGAGCGGAAAACGCTTTCAACGAGGACGAGGAAGCCTACCTGACCACACTCGCGGCGCAGTTGGCGACCTCGATCGAACGCGCCGAAAGCCAGGGGCGTTTCAGCGCGCAGAAGACCACCCACATGATCAAGGGTGTGGCCGGTGCCCCGGGGATGGCGATCGGCGTGGCAATGGTGCTCAACCGCGGGGTTAACCTCGAATCGGTACCGGACAAGAAGACCGACGATATCAAAGGAGAATTGAGCAGTTTCAGGGAGGCGGTGCGCAAGGTTTGCGACGAACTGACGGAGCTCGCGGAGACGATGCGCGCGTTCATGCCGGAAGAGGAGTGCGCTCTTTTCCTGGCCTATGCGCAGATGTTAAGCGGCGGGTCGCTGATCGACGACACCGAGAAAGGAATCAAGGCGGGCAACTGGGCTCCGTCCAGCTGGCGCGATACGGTCGAACAACACGCCTACGTGTTCGAGCAGATGGAGGACAGCTACCTGGCCGAACGTGCCAACGATATTCGGGATCTCGGGTTGCGCGTGCTGCGCAAATTGATGCTCGAGCAAAGCACTTACCTGGATTTCCCCGAAAAAACCATTCTGGTCGGCGACGAGGTAACCGTTACAGACCTGGCCGACGTCCCCGTAGACTGCCTCAGCGGCATCGTTTCCGCGCACGGCAGCAGTTCGTCGCATGTCGCGATTCTCGCGCACGCCCTGGGCATTCCCGCGGTCATGGGCGTGCCAAACCTGCCGGTAAAACAGCTCGACGGGGTCAAACTGGTGGTCGATGGCTATAGCGGATCGGCCTTTATCAATCCAAACCGTGCGATCCTCAAGGA
>Ga0224497_10001345_pt1 | contig 15717 bp, 13 predicted proteins | sample SF_Jul11_sed_USG_4_FD_167970 | JGI IMG/M metagenome (GOLD analysis project Ga0224497, IMG submission 167970) | Sediment microbial communities from San Francisco Bay, California, United States - SF_Jul11_sed_USGS_13 | ecosystem: Environmental > Aquatic > Marine > Sediment | place: USA... | reverse complement strand
CGCCGCTGGTTGACCTGCCGATGCCGCTAAAGACCTGGTTTGACGTGGCAACCCAAGCAAGGGACACCGAGCTGATACTCGATCCCGCGGCCGCGACCTCGCTGACGTCAATTTCGGCACCGGTCAATAAGGCCTGCCTGCTGGTTGGACCCGAAGGTGGTTTCAGCGATGCCGAGATCGAGCATGCAGCCACCGCCGGTTTTGCGGCAGTCTCTCTCGGACCACGAATCCTTCGTACCGAGACGGCCGCCGTCGTGGCGCTCGCTATTGCTCAGGCACAGTGGGGAGATCTGCGCTGAAGGGTACATTCTGCCTTTTTCTCTGCATCACCAGGCACGATAGGGCGAAACGAATCAAAAAGCAGAGTGTCCCCGTTTCCACAGCCTGGTCAGGCCTGGATGGACTCGCGGGCCAACATGGCCTCGAGTTTCTCGAGATCAGGAATCAGTGGGAATTCGTTGATCATCTTCACACGGCAAAGCACCGGCGCCATATCAGGCCAGCCCTCGGTGGTGTGCAGCTTGAGTACATCGCGATTGACCCTGACGAGCTGCGGAAAACCTTGCGTAAGGATGCCGAAGTAACCCGTCTTTAGCCGCCCCGTGCTCGCGTAAAATACGACGACACGAGTCCGGCCGGTCGCTGCGGGCAGGTCCTTGCCGAGTGTGCCTTCGAAAGACACTACCGGCAGACGACGACCGTTCCAATCGACGACGCCAAGCATCCAGCTGTGAGCTCCTTCTTTATGTTCGGGTTTGGAATAGCGCACGACTTCGGCCACGCAGGCGCGCGGTACAATAAGACGATCCTCGGCCAGAGGTACCAGCAAGCTATACAGTTCTTCTGCGTCAGCGCTCACGGCAAAGAGATTCCTTTTTCTTCGAGCTGTCGCCGAATCGCGTCGAGCAGTTGCGAATCCTGATACGGTTTACCGAGGTAATCATTGACACCGAGTTCGATAGCACGTGCCCGATGTTTGTCTCCAACGCGTGAGGTAATCATGATAATTGGTACATCGGCCACGCGATCGTCATTGCGAACGTGCGACGCAAACTCATAGCCGTCCATGCGCGGCATTTCGATATCGAGAAGAATGATGTCAGGCTTGTTGTCTGCGAGCGCGCTGATCGCGTCGAGCCCATCCTTGGCCGTCACGACACGCATTCCGTTGCGCTGCAGAAAGCGCTCGGTGACCCGCCGCACCGTGATCGAATCGTCCACGACGAGCACCAGCGGTCGATCGTCGCTTGGCGCCGGCGCAGCTTTTTTCAATTCGACGACGGGAGCGCCCGTGCGCACGAGTGCGCCAACATCGAGAATCAATACTATTCGGCCGTCACCTAGTATCGTGGCGCCCGAGATGCCGCGAATGCTCGCGAGTTGCGGGCCGATCGATTTGACCACGATTTCGCGACTCGCAATCATTTCGTCGGTCAGTAGCGCCGCCGAATATTCGCCGGCATCGACTAGAATTATCGACACAAATGCTTCGTCTTCGGGTAGTTTCGCTGCCTGGCCGCCAAGATACATACCGAGATGGCGGAATTTGTAACTCTGTTCGCCGTATTGAAAGCTCGGCTCACTGCGACTGAGCAGGCTCTCCAGCTCACTGCGGGTAATGCGCGCGACACCCTGCACGGAAGGCAGCGGCAGCGCGTATACCTCTTCGCCGGTCCTGACGATCAGCGCCTGAGTGATCGCGAGCGTGAACGGCAAGCGCACCGTGAAATTGGTGCCTTGTCCCGTAACTGACGAAATTCTGAGCGAACCACCCAGTTTCTTAACTTCGTTGGCGACGACGTCCATGCCAACGCCCCGCCCCGCCGACTGTGTCACTGCGCCTGCCGTCGAGAATCCCGGAGTGAGAATGAGCTCCATGATTCCTTCGTCCGTGATCTTGCTATCGGGCTTCAGCATATCCAGTTCGTACGCTTTGCGACGTATCGCCTCGACATCGAGTCCTTTACCGTCGTCAGCGACATCGATGACCATTTCAGAGCCCTCGCGGTGTAGCCGAATCGTGATTCGGCCCGTCGCGGGTTTATTGTTTTTTTGACGTTGATCGGGGGCTTCGATGCCGTGCACGACCGCGTTGCGCAACATATGCTCGAACGGCGGCAGCATCTTGTCGAGCACCTGACGATCGAGCTCTCCGGCCGCGCCTTCGACGACAAGTTCCGCACGCCTGCCCGCCTCCGCGGCAATTTGCCGAACGAGTCGGGTCAGTCGCGGCACGTGGCGTTCGAAAGGCACCATGCGAGTGCGCATCAGCCCATCCTGCAATTCGGCCGTGACTCGAGACTGCTGAACGAGCAGGTTCTCCGCTTCGTGCGTCAGTGACTGCAGCAGGTCCTTGATGCTGCCAAGGTCGCTGGCAGACTCCGCAAGCGCACGGGACAGCTGCTGAATATTCGAATATCGATCGAGTTCCAGCGGATCAAAGTCACGCGCGACAAGCGTGTCCTGATGCCCGTGCATGATCTGTGCTTCGGTTTCGATTTCTAGTTTGCGCAGCTGATTGCGCAGTCGGCGAACTGTCTGCTCGAGTTCCTCGACGTGGAATTCGATGTTGCTGACCTGCTGTGCCAGCCGCGAGTGATAAATACTGACCTCGCCGGCCGCGTTCAGCAGATCTTCCAGAAGATCCGCATTGATTCGCGCGAATTCCTGGCGCTGCTCCGGCAGGGACGGCGGCGGTGCAGGCACCGCCCGCAAGGGTGCGCGCGTTGCGGACTTCGCGGCGGGCTCGGCCTCGGGCTCGGTTTCCAACTCAAGCCCCGCTGCAGCATCAGGCGCGGCTTCGACCTCGGGCCCGACTTCCGCTTCACCGGGCGTCACTTCGGCAACGGACTCGCCCGGCAAAGCGGCAAGCTCGTCGCTCAGTGACGTGTTGACAATGACCATACTGACTGCGTCTTCGGGCTCGAATGTGAACTCGATTGGCGCGGCGGGTTCCACGTCTTCTTCTTCGCGTTCCAACTCAGCCGCGGTATCACGGGGCGCCTCGATACCGGCATTCGCCTGCTGTATACGCTGCATAAGTGAACTCGCGGCCGCAATCGGCTTGTTCGCGATGACGCCATCACGCATTCGGTGCAACTCATCGATACTCTGTTGCAGCAACTCGTCGACAGCGGCTGTAGCCTGCACACGACCATCGTCGAGTGACATGAGGAGCGTCTCAATCTCGTGGCTCAGATTACCCATCGCCGAAATTCCGGCCATGCGTGCGCCACCTTTGAGGGTATGTAAATGTCGCTTAAGTTCATCGATCGGTTGACGTGCACCTTTGTTCTTGGACCAGGCGGCAAGCGCCCTGTCCGCGGCCTCGAGGAGTTCTGCCGACTCTTCGGTAAAGATTGCCGCAATCTCGGCATCGTATTCGGCTTCCTCGGGCACGGCCTCGACCCCCGCCCCCCTCGGCCGCGAGACTTTGGAAGCCGCGGCCGGCTCCGCCTCCTGCTTCGGCTGTACGGATTCCGCCAGTCTGTTCAGGTGATCGATCAATTTGGTGTAGTCCGCGCGTTTGCGTTCCGGCTTGTTGATATCTGTAACGATCGTGACAATCGCGCTGGCAGCGGCGCGCAAAGCATCGAGACCGGACGGTTGAAAACCGACCTTGTAGTCATACACCCGGCGCACGAAACGATTCAATGCAGCCGCGACGGCAACACCACGATCAACGTTCGCCATATTCGCGCTACCGTGTAACGTGTGACAGGCGCGGTACAACTTGTCCGTAACATCAAAAGGTGGCTGATGTCCTTCGCATGCTTCGAGATAGTCGGTGATTACTCTGAGATGGCCGGCCGTCTCCTTGGCAAAAATGTCGAGAAGCACCGGATCCATCTCTAGCGCGGGCCGTTCGTCTTCTGCAGCTGTTTCTTTGGATGCGGCAAGCGTGAGCACCGCCGCATTGGGATTACCTTCGGCAAACGCACTTGCGCGTGCCATTAGCAGCTGAATATCAGCGGTCGGTACCGTACCGACCTCGAGCTGTTCAATAAGCTCCGGAACCGCATCAGCAGCCTCGATTATGAAGTCCACCATCGGTGGGGTCCGCACGAGCGTTCGATTGATGAGTCGATTGAGGAGGTTCTCCACGTTCCAGCAATATTCCCCAATACGTTCAGCACCGACCATGCGACCGCTGCCTTTCAACGTGTGAAACGACCGCCTCACTGTAATCAGGGACTCCAGATCGTCAGGCGATTCTTTCCAAGCAGGCAGATTGCGTTTTATCGACGCAACTTCTTCCTTGGACTCTTCGATAAATAATTCGAGCAATTCCGGATCGAGATGCTCGGCATTGGCGGCGACAACGGGCAGCGGAATGACCTCGGTCGCCTGCGTGCTTGCGGCGCTGGCGACCTCGGCGGCGGCAGATGCAAGCTCGGCCGGCACAAGCTGCGCCACCGCCTTTTCCTCGCCGGCCAGACGATGTTCTGCATCGCGCAGTACGGCGAGACAAGCTTCGGCATTGTCGAGCATGTACCACGGTTCGCTGCGGCCGGCTTTGACCGTTTCCATGTAATACTCGATGCTCACAATCGCATCGGCGAGGCGATCGGTTTCCCTTTGCGAGAGCCGCGCCGGGCCGCCCTTCTGGAGTGTCAGCGTGATCATCTTGCCGATTCGATCCACGACTTCCATCGCCCGATTCTTGTTGAGCATCATCAGTCCCGCCTTGATGCCACGCATCAACGCTGGCACGCTGTCAAGACCCTGCGAAGGAGCCTGAGATACGAGGCTCTGACCAACGGTTTCCTTGACCCGCGCCAGGTTGATAATGCACTCGCGCATCACTGATTCGGCTACCTGCTGGTAGTCTGCGGCTTCCTGAGGCGGCATGTCCGCAGTCAGCTCGAAAGTTCCGGTCTCCTGCGGGGCGATCAGGCGCAACAGTTGCTGATCGAGACGGTCCTCGACACGCAACAATGTTGAGGCAATATCGAGTACCGTCGCATCTTTCGCTACCCCGCCGCGCTCGACGACAGATTTGAGCCGGGTAATCTCGCCGTCGATGTCGCCACGCAACTCTCCGAGACCCAGTACGCCCAGCGTATCGCTAATCTTCTTGAGTAATTCGAGTTGTGGCACGAGGTCCGCACTCTTGTTCATGCCGGTTCGCACGTAAATATCCAGCACATCCTTTACGCGACCAAGATCTTCCTTAATCGCCGCGGCAACCGTTTGCATGAGCTTGACGCTCGGTGCCGAGAGGGACTCGCGGGCACGCTCTACCTGTTCATCGCCGGGCAAGAGTTCGGCAAGATTGAAAGCGGCTCGAATCTCGCTGATTCGTTCGCCTGCCGTGCTCGAGCGCGCCACGTAATACAACAGGTTGTTCAACAGATCATCGACCGGATAATTGTCGAACGCTGCGACGCCCTCGTCGATGATCCGCTTGATCTGCCGGTCCGCCTGGCCCAGCAGTCGTTTCAATGCCACCGACGTCTCGAGACCACCGTTTTGCAGTGACTCGAGGACGCCGCCCATGACCCACCAAAGCTGGTGCATGTCGTCGCGGGTTGCCGCTTCCTCGAGCTGCTTTGCCACTTTTGCAAGCGTACTGACGTGGCCCACCGAATCGCCGCCCTGGATCCAGCCCAGCAGCGCGAGCTGAAACTTCGGTCGCAGGCGCGTCGCGACCGTGACCGGATCCTCACCGGTACCCGCTCGGCCTTCGCTCGGTCTCTGGATGCGAGTCGGCGAAAGATTCAGCAACAACAAGGTTCCTTCTGACAACAGCGGTTCGCCGCGCGCGGCGCGCAGGTCATTGAGCATAGGCAGCAGCACGAGCGCGATGTCCCGTCCGCCGCCCAACAGGCGCTCGATATAAGTCGGCAGCTGTACCATCGCGCGGGTCAGCGCATCCAGACCATCCTCGCGCCCCTTGCCGGCTCTAAGTGCAGCAAGGTACTTGCAGCCAAGCTCCATCTCTTCGGCAAGCAATGCGGCGCCGTACGTTTCAGTGATATTCAGTGCGCCGCGAACCTGATGCAGGAGTTCGCCGGCGCGCACTAGCGCGACCGATCCGCCGCGCCCATCGACGCAATCTTCGAGCGCCAAATGCGCGTTGCGGATCGTCTCCATGAGCTCATTGCTGATGATTGCGAGCGCGCTGACAGTGCTCATGTGCTGCCCGTCCTCAACGGGCTTTCGGTGAATTCCGGTGTCGCTGTGCATCAGACGTTCCGTGTCAGGTCACCGTTGTCGGTCCGACACGCGTCGGGCCGGATGCGCTCGTTTTTCGCGAACCGCCGCGGCAAGGCTGAAGCTGCCTGGCGAATGAAAGCATATTTTGAAGTTTGCATTCCCACTCAAAGGACTCGATTGACTCATCTTCATCTGTGCGGTGCGGCAGCGCGTTAAGGATTCCGGTCATCCTGCCTGGGCTCGCTCGGCCGGTGGTTTCGGGACAATCTCGGTTGACGAGCCTGTCAGCGGATTCATGCGCATCGCTTCGTTTGGTAATGTAAAGCCAGCGACGGTCTTTCGCAGCTGTGACGCAAGTTCGGATAGCTTTGAAATCGCGGCCGCGGTCGCCGTCGTCGCTTTTCCGGTTTGTTCACTGATTTCTTTCAGTCGCGTTGTGCGGCGTGTTACGTCGGCGGCAGACCCGGCCTGCTGCCGGGCTGAACTCGAAATATTCTGCACGAGCGCTGCAATCTGATTCGAAACCTGTTCGATCTCATCGAGGGCTGCGCCCGCGTTTTCGGCGAGCAGGGCTCCACCAACGACGTCTGTCGTACTACGCTCCATCGACACCACTGCCTCGTTCGTATCGGATTGAATCGTCCGCACGAGCACTTCGATCTGCTTGGTTGCGTTCGTCGAGCGCTCGGCCAGACGTTGCACCTCATCGGCCACGACCGCGAAGCCGCGGCCCGCCTCACCAGCCATCGATGCCTGTATCGACGCATTGAGCGCAAGAATATTCGTCTGCTCGGCTATGTCATTGATCAGCTCGATGATATTGCCGATTTCCTGTGAGCTTTCGCCAAGGCGTTTGATTCGCTTGGACGTATCCTGAATCGTTTCGCGAATCGTATTCATGCCGTCGATGGTTCGTCGCACCGCCGCACCGCCCTTGTGGGCGACTTCAACCGAGTGCCTCGCTACGTCGGAAGAGCGTTCAGCATTGCCCGAAACCTCCTCGATCGACGCTGCCATCGAGACTATCGACCCGGTTGCCGCGTTGATCTCGCGAGCCTGATTCTCAGCCGCCTTCGCCATATGCGCGGCCGTATGCTCGGTTTGTTTTGCAGCTGAGTCGACCATAATGGCAGTCTCATTAACTGTCGCAACGAGTTTGCGGAGCTCCTCGATTGCATAGTTGAACGAATCAGCAATTGTGCCCGTAATGTCCTGGGTGACGGTTGCCTCGACCGTAAGATCACCATCCGCCAGGCTACCCATCTCGTCGAGCAAACGCAGAATTGCCTGCTGATTGCGCTCGTTCTGCTCCGCCTGTTCCTGCGCAGCTTTTTCGAAAATCGTAGTCCGCGAATTCAACACCGCAAGGCCGCCAACGAGAAGTATCGCAAGCCCGATCAACCCGATCGGCAACCAGGTCAGCCGCAAAAAGCCGGGCGCCTGACCTGCAGCGGCAGATCCCAGGAACGCCTCGCCGATTCCGTCGGCTGTTTCGTTCAGCTTACCGAGCGATACGGAGAGGCCGCTGATCTGGTTCGAGTCGGCGCTGATTCGATCTACGGAGACTTCGAGATCTGCCAAATGACCTGTAATCGGTATTAATACAACTTCACGATCCTCATCATTAAGGGGCCGGACATCGAGTTCCGTATCCTGTCCGGATAATGCGTCAGCAACGGTTCGTAGAAATCGCGCGTCTGCAACGATAGTCGCGACGACGCCTGCCACATCGGCATTTGCCGCCATGCCATCGATTGACCGCGAGATGTTCGCGGCGCGCTGTTGAAATTCCTGAACAATGGCTGTCGCGCCCGCACGATCGAGAAGTTGATTGGACAGTTCGAGTATCGACGAAAGGCTGGCAACGGACGTCGCGCTCGCTTCGCCGATCGCTTCGACTACACTTCTCTTCGCGAGAATCTCGGCAGCACTTGACTCGAGTTCCTGCCACAGCCCGGAGCCGCCGGGGAGCGCTGAACCCGCAGATTGTCGCAGTTCGGCCAGGCGTTCCAGACGGTTGTCGAGACTGTCGAACGCGCCGGCGTCGCCGTTCAGCGCACGTTGAGCCACGGCGGGCAACGCCTGCGAGAGCGCAGCAAGTTGACCGGTCGATGGATTACCGGCGCCGGCCTGCAAATAAGTAACCGCTGCCGCTGCAATCAGCAGCAATGCGGTCACGGCGGCGAAAATCCTGAACGTGGATGATGTGTCGGTTGTCTTGGCCATCGTACTAATAAAACCTTGAAATTATCGGTCACTCCGAATCGCGGCCCTTATTTCCGTCGCGCCGGTCATTCGGCCGCCGCCTGCAAAAATAGATTACTTTCGATAAAGTCGAACAAATTGAAAACGGGCCAGGTTTCTTCGCCACGCTGATAAGCTCCCGAGAGGAACCGATCGCATCGCAGCGCCGTCTGCGGCCACTGGTCCGTGAATTCGTCGTTCAGAAAGCGACGAAAACCAAGCACTTCGTCCACTACGAGTCCGGCAGGAACCTCCCGGTGATTAACCGAAATAACGCGCGTCACACGTCTGAGCGAGGTACGCCCACCGCCTAGCAGTAGCTTTACGTCGACGAGCGGCAGCAAATGACCGCGGAGATTCGCGATCCCGAGCATCCAGCGCTTGGCGCCCGGAACACGCGTCATCGAATCGGGAAGCATTAAAACCTCACGCACCTGTTCGCGGCCTGCAACAAACTGTTCATCACCAATCCGAAAGCCGACGCCAACCCATTCCGCGGGCATCCCACCCGAGCCTCTGCCCGAATAGGCCTGCCGGCTACGACGCTCGATTTCACGAAGCAACTCAAACGGTTGCTTGACCAATGTCGCAAGATTGGCCGATTCACTCATTCAGGCAGCCATCACCGCATTGATTTTCTGAACGAGGTCTTTCTCTTCTACTGGTTTGACAAGGTACTCGACGGCGCCCTGACGCATGCCCCAGATTTTGTCGGTTTCCTGATCCTTGGCCGTGATAATGATCACGGGTATCGCCGCAGTATTCGGATCCTGCCCGAGCTTGCGCGTCGCCTGGAACCCGTTCATTCCAGGCATGACGATGTCCATGAGAATACAGTCGGGCCGGGCCGACTGAGCGGTTCGCAAACCCGCTTCCCCGTTGTCTGCCACCAATATTTCAAATCCGTGCTTTTCGAGCATTTTCTGGTATAGATGCAGCTCGGTCGGCGAATCATCAATAATGAGAATTAGTGCCATCGATGCTTCCTTTGGGTTAGAACAAAATGTCTGCAGTGCACTGTGTTCTTCCGGTGCTGGCTCATGATTCCCCAGCCGGGCTCCTAATTGATCTGGTTTGAAATCGCGCCGAGAAGCTCATCTTTCGTAAACGGCTTTGTCAGATATTGTTCGGAACCCACGATCCGGCCGCGTGCGCGATCAAACAAACCATCCTTGCTCGACAGCATGATGACCGGCGTTTCCTTGAACATCTTGTTGTGCTTAATAAGCGAACAGGTTTCGTAACCATCGAGGCGGGGCATCATGATGTCGACAAAGATCAAATCGGGTTGATGATCGGCGATTTTCGATAACGCGTCGAAACCGTCGATTGCCGTAAAGACCTGACACCCTTCCTTGGTCAACAACGTTTCCGCGGTACGACGTATCGTCTTACTGTCGTCGACAACCAGAATCTTTAGTCCATTCAGACTTCGAGAAGCGCTACCTGACACCGGATTTCCTCACAAATTGACGAATCCCCCGGGATTCATTCACCCTGCCCGCGAATTCCGAGATACGGCAGAGGCTGGCCGTAACGCCCCGGAAAAACGACTTTTACCATATTGACATAAAGCCCGCTACGACGCGCGCTGCAGACGGCGAATCTGTCCAAATATCAATATCTACCGGCGCATTCTAGGCTGCTTTGCGGCAGCGGAACCGCGACTTGTCCCGACAATTCGACAATTGCCTGACAACAAACAGCAGTACTGCACGGTCGCAGCCCGCGGTATAGTTGGCCGCTGATAATTTCCAACGCTCCCGAGTACCGACAATGGCAGGAAACAGGCTCCGTGTCGGCATCGTGATGGACCCGATCCACTCCATTACGCCGAAGAAAGACAGCTCGCTTGCGATGCTTCTGGAGGCCGGACGGCGTGATGCCGAAATCCACTATTTCGAGCAGCGCGATCTCAAATTGCGCGGAGGCGATGCCTTCGGTCGCTCGCAGCATCTGCGCGTGCGGGATGATAACGCCGCCTGGTTCGAACTCGGTGAGAGCCGGGAGCTTTTGCTGGGCGACCTCGACGTCATTCTGATGCGCAAGGATCCGCCGTTCGACATGGAATATGTCTACACGACTTACATACTCGAGCGAGCAAGGGAGGCCGGCGCGCTGGTCGTCAATCGGCCGCAGGCGCTGCGTGACATCAACGAGAAGGCCTGCACCGCGTGGTTCCCGGACTGCACACCAGCCTCGCTGATAACGCGCTCCATAAACGAAATGAAAGCGTTCCTGGAAGAGCTCGGGCACATTGTCGTGAAGCCGCTCGACGGCATGGGAGGACGCTCGGTCTTCGTAATCAAGAAAGGTGACAACAACGCCAATGTGATCTTCGAAACGCTCACGGATAATGGCCGGCGATTCGCGATCGTCCAGGCCTTTATTCCCGAGATTTCGCTCGGTGACAAGCGCATACTGCTCATCAACGGTGAGGCTGTGCCCTGCGCGCTCGCCCGCATTCCGCCGGCCGACGACAACCGCGGCAATCTGGTTGTGGGCGCGATCGGCAAAGGCCAGCAATTATCCGCGGCTGACCTGGCCATCTGTAATCGCGTCGGTCCCGTCTTGCGTGAACATGGCGTGATTTTCGCCGGAATTGATGTAATCGGCGACTATCTGACCGAAGTGAATAACACGAGCCCAACCGGCATTCGCGAACTTGATGCGCAGTTCGGGCTTAACATAGCGGGCTTGCTGTTCGACGCGATCGAAAGCGAGCTTGGCTGACGGCCGAGGTTCCGTGCGCCTGCAACCGGGCGCTGACCGCAGGGCTCGCCGAGGCACAGAATCGCTGTCTCGTATTTCTGTCCTGTTTTGACACTGCGCAAGGACCCAGGCGGTGAAGTGCGTCTCACTGGAACCTGATGCAAAGCGCTACACTCCTAATTAAGTGTTTGTTTTAGACCGTAAATCGGAACATTTTGCGTTTTCTTGTTTAGCTAAGGAAACAGCCGGGTCAGCCCGGAATGTCCTCATTTGTCCGTATTTATCGGCGCGGGGCGCTTACCTGCCAGGTTCGCGCCGCCGCCGTCGTGCCGGCGCTGGCATCGAGAATTCAGTAAACTGTCCTCGGGACCTGACCTTGAGCTGACTATGGCCAGCATCGCCCCAACAAAGGATCTGATCGACGAGATACAGCTGGCCTCCGAGCCACAACCCGACCGGCTGCCCGCGATGTTGTTTCTCGCCGCATTGGTTCACGGCATTCTGATTATCGGAATCACGTTCAACCCGGCGCTCTATTACGAGTACGCGGAAGCGATATCGCTCGAAGTAACGATTGTCGCCGACCCTGATCAGCGAATCGACAAGCCAGATGACGCCGAATACCTCGCACAGGCTTCTCAACAGGGCGGCGGCAACACGCTCGAGCAGCTGCGCCCAAGCGCGCCTCAGAAGAGTGCCGCACCGATCGATAATATCGGCCAGGAGGACGGTGACAGATTTATCGACACGCGAGCGCACGAACGCTCCGCCGACCAGTTGCTTGCGACACAGGCGGATCAGGCATTCGAAGTCGCCAATGATCCGCGCAGGCAGCCACAGGACGAGAACAACAGAGCCATCGCGCTCGAATCGGGCCGCGAGCAGTCGCTGCCGCTGCCGCAGGAAGATGGCGCGACACTGAGAATTCACGACGACGAACCACGGCAGCTCGTCATCAGTGCTGACACTCGTGAGTCCACCATCGCTGCCTATCTGGATGACTGGAAGCGACGTATCGAGGCAGTCGGCGATGAATATTTTCCGGAACTCGGCGGTCTTGACGGTCTCTCGGGCAGTCCGACGCTCGAGGTCAGCATCGAGGCGTCGGGCCAACTTTCCGGAGTGATCATTCGCAAGTCCAGCGGTTCGCAGATTCTCGATCAGGCCGCTCTCGACATATTGCGCCGAGCCTCGCCATTTGATCCTTTTCCGCCCGAGATTCAGGCTGACTACGATCGCCTGCGTTTTGCTTACAAGTGGTTGTTTAAAAGGCAGATCGTGTCCGTTTCCTCGAGGGCCGAATCGACCGACCAGTAAGATCAGGCCGGCGTTTTCGCGGTTGTGCCCGGCCCCTGCAAGCCCGATACTGTCGGCATGGCGATTGATCGATATCTGACAAATCAGCTGCTCATTGCGATGCCCGGGATGCTGGACCCGAATTTCAGTACGACCGTCACGTTGATCTGTGAACACAATGACGACGGCGCGCTCGGGATTGTCATCAACCGCCCGCTCGATCTGAAGTTAAGGGGCCTTTTTGAACAGCTCGACGTAAAGGACGCTGACCCCGGCGCTGCGGATCGACCCGTGCTGTTGGGCGGGCCGGTCGGTCCTGAGCGGGGCTTCGTGCTGCACAACCCCGGCTACGCGTTCGAAAACTCGGTCAGGGTTTCTGCAGATATTGACCTTACGTTCTCACGCGATGTCATCGATTCCCTGGCGGCCGGATCCGGTCCGAGCAAGACGCTCGTTGCCCTGGGTTATGCGGGCTGGCAGGCCGGTCAGCTGGAACAGGAAATGCTTGCAAACAGCTGGCTCAATGTTCCGGCAACCCCTGAAATCGTCTTCGATACGCCCTTCAAGGATCGCTGGATGTCGGCTGCGCGCATTCTCGGTATCGACATCAGCCGGATTTCTACTGATGCCGGACACGCCTGACGCCGGCAGACCCGAGACGATACTGGCGTTTGATTTCGGGCTGCGTCGTATCGGCGTAGCGGTAGGTCAGGATATAACGATGTCGGCAAGCCCCCTCGGCACGGTTGCGAACTCGGCCCGCGGACCGGACCACCGCGAAATCGAACGCCAGATTCGCGAATGGCGACCAACCAAGCTTGTTGTCGGCCTGCCGCTTCAGGCAAACGGCTCGCCGAGCAAGATGCAGCATAAGGTCGATGCGTTCATCAATGAACTTGGCCGCTATCGGCTTCCGATCGTTACGGTCGACGAGCGATATACGTCCCGTGAAGCCGAAGCCGCTTTGAAACGCGCGCGCGCCGCCGGACTGCGTGGGCAGACCACGAAAGCCGCGATAGACAGCGCGGCGGCCGTCTTGATTGCGGAGCGCTACCTCACGAGTCGACCTGAGGCGACGATAAACAGAAATTAAGATCCCGGCTGCAAGCTGTCCTGCATACGTGTAGCATTTGCCCGCCATGCAATCCACCGAATCATCTACCGGTACCCTCTCCGAAGCCGACCTGCAGCTCCGCGATGACGGCGGCCTGCGGCACCTGCTGACGTTGAAAGGCCTTGAAAAATCGCTGCTAATCGATCTTCTCGATGACGCCGAACGATTTTTGAGTCCGACGGGCAAGCCTCCGGCCCGAAGTCAGGCGCTTGCGGGTCGGACAGTTGCGAATCTGTTTTTCGAGCCCAGCACGCGCACGCGGGCATCGTTCGATCTCGCGGGCAAACGTCTCGGTGCCGACGTGCTGAATCTCGACGTAAACACATCATCGCGAAAGAAGGGCGAGAGTATCCTCGACATGATTTATACGCTGCAGGCAATGCAGGTCGATATCATGGTCGTTCGTGACGCGAGTGCGGGCGTGCCCGCGTATATTGCGCGTCACGTCAATGATTATGTCAGTATCCTCAACGCCGGCGAAGCCGATGTTTCGCACCCGACACAAGGCCTCCTGGATCTGCTCACGATTCGACAGGTTAAACCGCATTTCGAGGATCTGATCGTCGCCATCGTGGGCGACATTGCGCACTCGCGCGTGGCGAGATCGGCGGCGCAGGGTCTGACTACGCTCGGCGTCGGGGAGCTGCGGCTGATCTCGCCCCCTGCCCTCGCACCCGATCCAGCCGAAATGCCCGCCGCGAAAATAATGAACACTCTCGACGAGGGCCTGCGCAATGCGGATGTCGTCATGGCGCTTCGAATCCAGCGCGAGCGTATCGGCAACCTCGACGGCATTCCGGGAATCGATGAGTATTTCGCAAATTATGGCGTCAGCCATAAACGCATGCAGATCGCGGCTGCCGACGCTATTGTCATGCATCCGGGACCAATGAATCGCGGTATCGAAATCGAATCGACACTTGCCGACAGCCCATACTCTGTGATCACACAACAGGTCACAAATGGTGTTGCGATTCGAATGGCCGTGCTTGAGCGCGTAAGCAGGGGAATAAACGCGAGTTGACCACGCCGGAGCAGAAACGCGCACAGCGAAATCGCGGCACGATCTTCATCGAGGAGGGTGAGCTGATTTCGACCGACGTGTTTCCGGGCGACCAGTTCATCCAGCGCATTCGGGTGCCGAAATGTGCGGCGGCCGCCAGGGCGGGCAGTTTTGTGCACGTCAGCTGCGACGACGGTTTGCCGATGCGCCGACCGTTATCGATCATGCGCGCCGGCGACGACTGGATCGATGTGTTGTACAAGGTGATTGGCGAGGGCCTGCACCTGTTGGCAAAGAAGCGTCCGGGCGACCGGCTCAGCGTGCTCGGGCCTATAGGCGAACCGTTCAGGCCCGCCATCGAGCGTCCGAACTGTCTGTTGGTCGGTGGTGGCGTCGGCATTCCGCCCATGGTGTTTCTGGCCGAAACGCTCCACAACGATCAGCGCCCGTGGCGCCCGCTTGCCGTCTTCGGATCCGAGATACCGTTTCCGTTCATCCACGCGGCATCGAAGCTGTCGACACCGTGGTTGTCCGCCGGAATTACGAGCGCAATGCCGCTTTTGGAAGCCTGGGGAATACCCAACCGGCTTGCAAGCCTGGAAAATTTCGACGGCTGTTTTCACGGTTACGTTACGGATCTCGCCGATCTTTGGCTCGGGACTCTCGATGACGACACGCGGCATCAGACCGCGGTGTTTGCCTGTGGGCCGACGCCGATGCTGAAGGCGGTCGCTATCCTCGCCGCACGCTATGATTTGCCCTGCCAGGTGTCGCTCGAGGAGTACATGGCCTGCGCGGTCGGCGGCTGCGCGGGCTGCGTCGTGCAGATCGAAACGCCGGACGGTCCGGCAATGAAACGGGTCTGCGTCGATGGTCCGGTCTTCGACGCCCATTCCGTCATGTGGGCGTAGGCCGGCAATCGCAGCTGATGCTTTGCCATGGTCCAGGGGGCTGAGGACGGGATCGTGTTTCTCGGCAATAAAGCGCAGCGCAGCGAGCCATGCCGAGAAACACGATCCCGTCCTCAGCCCGTTTGCTATCTCCCGCGACCACTCTCCCAAAGCCGGGAATGGGGCCGTGCTCTGCGGGAATAAAGCGCAGCGCAGCGAACCGTTTCGAGGATGAAGGTCTCACGTACAGCGCGCTTGCCTGTCCCGCGACCGCTCTCCCAAGGCCGGGAATGGGGCCG
>Ga0224497_10001344_pt1 | contig 15718 bp, 20 predicted proteins | sample SF_Jul11_sed_USG_4_FD_167970 | JGI IMG/M metagenome (GOLD analysis project Ga0224497, IMG submission 167970) | Sediment microbial communities from San Francisco Bay, California, United States - SF_Jul11_sed_USGS_13 | ecosystem: Environmental > Aquatic > Marine > Sediment | place: USA... | reverse complement strand
CCAGTAATTGGATTTCATATCCAAAAGTAGCAATTCCTATATGGGCGAATTGGTTTATGAGTGAAAAGATACCAGAACATAAAATTTTGGATTCACCTAACATAAATTATAAAAAATCAGGCCAAACATCTTTAGTCTCACATCAATTTGGAGTAAATTTCAATTATGATGACTTTCCTAATGATTTTATTTATGAATTTTCGACAAAATATTCACGTGCGCCTCTTTTACAAATGTCAATAATCCGACCAGACGGAATAAAATTGAATTTATTATCAACATCACTGCCAAATTCAGATTCATTGTCTATCCATAGTGAAAGAATTTTTTCCACAGATGAAATAATTAGAAAAAATCTATCATTACAATCAGACAAATTTGATTTTTCATTAAATAGACTATCATCTGAAGATATTATTTTTTCGAAAACTGTAAATCATGAGCCTCTTAAGGGAAACTACATTTTTTTGATTAAGTTGTATGGAGTAAATTCAGAAAATGATATTGTAGAATCTAGAGTCATCATTGGTGGAAAAGCATTCGGAGTGATGGGCACAGATGAATTAAGAAGGGATCTTGCAATTGGATTACTTTGGGGAACACCATTAGCACTTTTCATAGGATTAGTAGTTGCAATATCTTCAGTGATTATGGGGTTACTCTATGGAGTGTATGCAGGATATAGAGGCAAAAAAACCGACGAAATCATGATGAGATTTAATGATGTGATATATGCACTTCCGGCACTTCCATTTCTAATTATTTTGTCAGTAACTATAAGTAATAGTATATTTTTGATGGCGGGATTTTTGATGGTTTTTGGATGGGTAGGTGTTGCAAAGGTTGCTCGAAGCATGGCATTACAGATAAAAACTAGAGGTTATGTGGAAGCAGCAAAAATGATGGGGCAGAAAAATTCAAAGATTATTTTAAGACACGTACTTCCACAATTATTACCATATGCTTTTGCAAGCATTGCAATTTCGGTTCCTGCTGCAATTACAACAGAAGCAGGAATTAGTTTTCTAGGATTAGGGGATCCTACATTTCCAACATGGGGACAGTTATTGCATGATGCAAATACTCATGGTGCTGCAGCAAGAGGGCTTTGGTGGTGGATCATACCTCCAGGAATAATGATTGCAGTTACAGGACTGGCATTTGTATTCATCGGCAATGCACTTGACGCGATAGTCAATCCGAAATTAAAGAGGTAATGAATTCTTCTAAACGATACAAAATATACATTTCAATAAAAGCAGGTAATAATTGGTTTTAATTATTAACTAATTCAAATTTGAATTAAATTTAATTTTTCAATATTTTCAATCTGTAAATTGGATCTGAGAATTGTAAAAAACCTAGAAAGTGTGCTCATTTCCACAAGGCAAATAGAGAATTAATTTGAGAGAGAGTATTTTTTTATTAGACTTAGAGCATGATCATTTAGCTTAATTGTATAAATTGCAGCATTTTTATCCTTTATTTCAGCCAAGGCTTCAGCAAATTTTGTTTTTTCTTGTTCAGTTTCACCTGCTTCATGTGCACATAACGTGAATGTTTTTAGATTTAGATTGTTTTGGAGTAAATAGGAGATGAATTTTTGATAATTCTCTGTACTTGACCAATCAATATTTTTTTCTTTACATGTCGTTATCCAAACATCAAGTGAATTATGAAAAATTACTTTTTTACGTAATTCTTCTAGTGACATGCTAGCATCAACCTAGAAATCAGCACGTTGCATTTTAGAACCACATCTAGGGCAAGTTCCACCTTTATGCTTATGATTGCACACCAAGCAAACATAGCGTACTGCACCACCTCCACCAGCATTCATTCCAAAGAATCCTCCGCCAGTTCCGGTTCCAGAATCACCATAACCACGCATACGACTCATGTAACGTCTTCTAATTAATAATGGAAATGCAATAAAAATTGCCAAAGCTGCACCAAGACCATATGGAAATGGCAATATCATTTGAAGACCAATACTAATTGCTAATGAGGCCCCCAAAAAAATCAAATAAGTCTTATAATTAAACAATTTATTACAAGTACCTTGAAAATACTTATAAAGTTTTGTCAGTTTCTTAACTTTTTCTTTTGAACTAGAAAAATTTTTGACATCATACAATAGAAAGATTTACTGAATCACCATTGCTGTCCCAAGCAAAGATATTATTTTCATCATATGGAGACTTGACAATAAGTGAAACTAATCCAAAGAAATTGTGCAGATCAGTAACAGAAGGCTTTGCAGATCCACTAGGATGAGAGTGAACAATTCCAACATAACTCATGTCAAAAGGCAAAAAAGAATGAGGAAATCCCGCAAAAGTAGGTCCAGTGTAATTAAAGGGGGGGATCACTAACCCGTTAATCACAATATTTCCTTGCTTAGATTTTCCCTTCAAAATAAGAATTCCTTCATTTGGGTGCTTCATCTGGCAATAAGACAAAATACTATCCAAGACTTTGCGTTCAAGGAAAACCTGTCTTTCAATTTTTTTCTTTTTAAAGAGCATATAATATATTCAAAAGTAATACTAATTAGTTTTAAGAGGATTTTTTTATAGTGTATTGAATATTCGTGAACTGTCGTAATGTAGTTTCCAATAATGATTTATGCTTAGAGATTTGGGAATGAATCTGAATTATTTGATTTTCAAACGCAACTAATTTTTGAATTTGTTCATCTTTTTCCTGGAATTTTTTTTGTAGTTCTTTTTCAAATTTTAACAGATCACCTCTATCAAATTCATTCATCTGAGATTCAATGTTTTGAATTTTTTCTCTAAGTATATCAACCTGTTTGATAAACGAGTCAAGCATCTCTATAGTTTCTGTAATTTGCATCATTGATTTATCCACATCCTTTACAGAGATAGAACCAGAAAGAATTCCTTTTCTAATATTTTCTAGAATTATAATTATCAAATCCTTGTTTTTTGAAACAAGTGTTTGGATTGGATTCTCAACTAGCTTTGATAATAGATTTCGTTGTTCTTTATCTGAAGAAATATACTCATATCTTCCAAGAGGCCTGGAAATTTTTGTGAATTGTGAATCAATTTGATTTTTAATTTGAGATTTTTCAGAATTGAGCTTACTTAATGATTGTTTTAGTTTTAGATAACCTTCATATTCCTTGGAATTTTTTATTTTTTTAATAGAATTATTCAATGATTCAATTTTGTTTTCAAGTACGTTAACACTAGTTTTTAGTTCTGAGATTCTCTGTTCGTTGTGTTTAATCTCATTTTCAGAAGTCATTATCATTTTTAATAAATCATTAATTTTCTGTGAAGTGTTTAATGAATCATCATGATTTTTTAACAATTGTTTTATTTCAGAATGATTAGAATTCATTTGAGCTAGAATCTCTTTTAATTTCTCAGCATATTTTTTTGCAAAAATATGAATTACTCGTGTTTGCCTCCCTAAAACATCACCAATTTTTTTTAACACTTGATTTAAAATCCCATCTAAATTACGAGTATCTTCAAAGATAGAGATTATTGGTAAATCTGATACATCTTTTTTTATTACTTCAATTACTTGATTTTTACCTCTTACAACAATTATTCGCAGATGTTTATCAATATCATCAACAGCAAGATTGTCTTTTTCTAAGGTTTGACCAATTTTGACAAGTTCCTTAATTAGGGGCTGTGTCATATCTCGTAAAGATTTGATTTCAGTTAATGCCTGAGTTTCTCTCATATGAAGTATATTATCAACAATTTCGGAAATATCTTCAAGAGAGATTTCCAATTGTTTAGGTACATTATGAGTTTTCTCATCCTTCTTTTTTCCCCATCCAAATACCATTTTTTGTTATTGGTAATTGGGGATTAAATGTGTTAGATGACTAAAATTTAAAATTCTGCCATTAAGCAAAAAAAACATGGTAAAAATTTCAAAAAAATCATTTCATACTGGAACCGTAAAAAAAACCATTACAATTAATGCATCCAAAGACAAGATTTGGAGAAAAATCAGTAATATAGTAGATTTGCCGACATGGGTAATTGATGTTAGAAAAACAATTTATCAATCTAAAAAGAAAAAAGATGTAGGAGCGATAAGAAAAATTACATTTAATGATGGATCTACAATTGAAGAGCATGTTGTTGCCTGGAAAGCAGGCGAATATTTCACATATATTGCAACTGAAGGATTACCACTAAGAGCATATGTTGCAACAATATCAATTAAACAGAAAACCAAAAAATCAGTTCAATTGACATGGCAATCTTATTTTAACAGTAAAAAAATGACACAAAAGCAATTTATTAAATTTTTGGCATTTATGAGTTCATTTTATGAGACATCACTAGAAAATCTCAAAGCATTACTAGAAAAATAGTACTAGGTAGTTAAATTATCAAAATGTAAATACGATATTATTAAAAATTAGATTGTGAGTGATACTAGATTTACAATAATTGGTATATTATTAATTTTTGTAGGATTTTTAGTGTTGGGAATATTTGGTGGAAACTTTCAATCTGCCAATATCGAAATGGCAGAATTTGGGGATTGTTTTGAGTATTCGGATAATAACGAGCCTATTCCAATAAATTGCTCTTACAAGTCACTTGATCAGACTATCTTTTTTTCAATAGTTGTTGTATTGATTACAGCAGGGGTGATATCTCTAATTAAGGGAGTTAGAGGAAAATGGGACAATCAAGTCAAATCAGAAGACATGGTAGGGCCTGGAGGAGACAAGAATCCAGAAAAAGAAGAATGATTTGATTCTACAGAAGCGTTAGAATTTTCAATCAGATTTTAATTTCTCAGATTCTTCAGAATTGTCTTCTTTCATTCTTTGAAAATATATTTCTTCATATGGCATTTTGATGATTTTATTTACAAAATTTGCATTTAACCTTTAAGAATAATTAACATAACCTAGGCATAAAACACATCAATTTTGCAAATCAAAAAGTATTACATATCATTTAACATACTCCATTTTTCACACATTTAATTGTGAAATACATATAAAATAAAAAAAATTAATTGAGAAACACTGAAGAAATCTAGAATGGTTTTTCAATTAATTCTTTGAGATTCTGAAAAACTTTTCCTACTTCATCCATTCTTTCATTGAATTGTTCATTGGTAATTTCTTTAGGCTTTACCAAAGTAATTATAACCTCAGATTCATCACCGCTTGGAACAACACGCATGGGAACATCCCACTTTGATTCTTCATCAATGTAAAGATGGTCTAAAATTCCCAGAAGTTTGTTTTCGTTAAATTTTAGTTTCGCAGTTCCTTTAGGGGTTGTAAATGACCACCAACCATCTTCGGATTTCGTCGCATCAAGCATTATTTTGGAAGGAGCGCTCAGGATTGAATCAAATACATCACCTGTTTTTTTGTGTACAGTAAAAGTGAGAGTTCTGGAGCGAGTCACATTTTAAAACTCAATTTATGATTAAAAAGGATATAGTAGAAAGGAATAGTTTACTGACGAGTTATTTATTAAGAAATTCCCGGATTTTTTTAAGATTTGTGACGTTTGATTCATGAAACATTTCTATAGATTCAGATATTGAATCAGGTAAGAGAGTTTTGATGTTTTTAACTAGGTCATCACCACTAGAAATCATATTATCAATTAATTCTTCAATTTCGTTTTTTTCCTCTGGCATTCTATCTCAGATTCAACTTAGTTGTCTTTTCGTATAAGAGTCGAGGTAGATCTGACTTTATCTAGTTTTTGTATGTTCCATGAAACAATTTCACGGATTTTTTCAAAGTTTTCTGCCTCTAGTTTTATCATTATATCATGAGTTCCAATTGTTTCAAAGACATCTTTGACCTGCTCTATTTCATTTAATTTTTCAACTAAGTCTACCTCTGCACCGAGATCACAGTTTAACAATACATATGCAATTGTCATAACTAATTTGTGTGAAATGATTATTTAAGTTAGAATGATCATAGATATGAATATTAAAAATCAGAATCTTTTTTGGGCAATTTCATCAATTTTTTAATTAGAATTCAAAGAATTTCAGCTTAGTGCATACATAAGGGGATAAATAGAGACAGGAATAAATTTAACAATATACGTAATTTATCTCAAAATTTATTCATTTGTAGAGTGATAAATGATCAAAAGACAGATGTTTGTAAAATCATTATGTATAGATTGATTTTGAGTAATTATTAATATCAAAAAATAATTGAGCCAACATGATAATAGGTAAAATCAAAAATAATGAAAAAAGGATAAAATTTAATTTAGAAATTAAATGCTCGAACTGTAAAACTGAGGTTCCAGGAGGAATGCAAACATCTGAACAATACTATGGTTCAGAGTCATTTCTCAAGGAAATTGAAAAATTTAAAAAAAATTATCTATGTGGGAAATGCCGTGATAAAAAAAGAATCAAACAAAAAAATAAAAAAAGAAACTAAACATCATCCTATCCCAAAATAACACATTAAAATGTTGTAATTTTTTACAAATTTATTTTACATAAATGACGAATGCATCATAATTTGATTTAAGAAAAGATTCAAAAAATCAAAGTGGGAAGTAAATTCAAAATCATTTTAAAAATGCCAGCGCCTTAACAATGTCTGTTTTACTTATAATTCCTATGATATTTCCATGTCCTGATAATACTCCAGCACCATTGATGCCTTTGTCTAGCAGTAATTTTCCAGTATTTGCCAAATCATCATCATAGTTGACAGAAATAATATTTTTACTCATTATCTCATTTATTTTAGTACTTCCTCCGAATCCGGATTCGGAGATAAATCCCTTTCTTGGAAAGATTACCGATATTATAGGGTCAGTGTTGTCAAGTACATCTTCTTGTCTTCCCAAACGTAGTGTCATATTGAATAAATCTCTGAATGTAACGATTCCAACAGGAGTCTCTTCATGGTTACGGAGTATGACTCGAGATATTTTTTCATCAATCATTTTCAGAACTACCTTGTACAGAGGAGTGTCAAAGTATTGCCAAGCATAGTATGGAGACATGTATTCTCCTACAATTTTTTTATCATGATATGTTTTGGTAAAATATCTTACAAGATCAGTTTTTGTCAGTATTCCGGTAACTTCATTATTTACAGTTATTATCAGAGAACCTATTCCATTTTTTAGCATATATTGAGCACATTGATGAAGTTCTGTTTTTTCATCAACAGAAATTAATTTTTTGAAAATTTCAGATAATGGAATCTCATCGAGTTTTCTTTCAGAATTATCAGTTAAGAGAAAAAGCCCCAAGTCTTTTTCAGATACAAGTCCGTTAATTTTGCCATTCTGAGTTACCAATAATCGACTTTTCTTCTCATCAATTATTTTTTTAAGTACATCTCCCAAGCTAGATTCATATTTTATGGTTCTTGGTGAATTCATGTAATCCTTGGCGATTTTCATAATTTGACAAATTCAGAGAGTTATAAAAAACACTATGTAATTACCAACTATGAAAATCAATTTCAATTATGCATCAATTTTGAGTTAATAGCAGACATTGATTGTATTAATAATACAAACTCAATGCCAACTATTGTGCTTGGTGAAGAATGCTTTCAAATTTTGTATTTAACCTCGATGGATGATTTATCAGTAGGAATTTAATGCCACAAATTATTTTACAATCATTCTATGCACTGAATTTTCCAATCCAGGACAAAGATGGAATTAAACAAATTTTTAATTTAAATTTGTTTTTTAAATTTGTAAAAATTAGTTGATGGGAATTTTATTGCTAATGTGCAAATTTTTTGTCCAAGAAAAATTATTCTTTGGTGGGATCTCCGCTCAGGATATTTAGGACATGTTCTATTATTTGTTTTTGTCCGCCCTCATGTAGATCCATTCTCATGGTATCTGAACCCATACTTACGAAGATGAGATTATTATCTCCTAATGGAAAAGTTATTCGTGTAATTTTCTCAAATGCGGCAACTGCATACAAACCTCTGCCAATTTTATGGCTTAGTTCTTTTCTTGCTTTCCAAGCACTTGCGGCTCTTTTTAGAGAAGCTGCGGTTTCATCAGAGGATAGATAATTTGAAATTCCTTCACGATGATTTACAGTAAGAATATTACCATCCACATCAGTAATGACACTGTGTCGAATATTTACATCCGAATCCATAATTCGCTGTAAGAGGCCTTCAAAAACCATATAATTAATACGTGGAGATATTACTTAAGATTATCCAAACGTCAATTAACTAAAATGATCATATAGGGACAGATAATTTTTGAATATAATTATAATAAGTTTTCAAAAAATCCATAATTTTTCAATCTTCATTCTTTTCAATTGTTGCTCCATTGCAAGAATACCAAAGTATTTTAAATATGATAAGTTGATGTATTGCCCTATTAATTCCTTCATCATAATTTAACCGCAAAAAGTCTATCAGTGTCTTCTATCCGGAGAATATTATTTTTCAAATTTTCAATGTCATGACGAATCTCTTCTCGCATTATCATTCTAAAGATGTTATTAAAAATAGCTATGATTATTTAATTTCTTAATTATCATCAAAAGTATGGAAAAAAATTAAACAAATGTAAATATTTTCCAAAATGGTATTTTTATTTTTGAATGGCTTTTATCCTTCGGCAGTGATCTTCCAAAACAACATCGAAGGAAAAAAATATCGATTGGTAAAAAGTCAAAGGACTTGTATTAGTGTTTGGAAGATCATTATGAATTTGGTTTTGTCGTCAGAGACATACCAGTGCAAACAAATTCAGGGTTTAAGGGAATGTCCCCATTTAAGGGATTCATAATAATTACGACTTTTGGGGCGAGGTATGATTTGTTAAAAACATGGGTAAGTGTTTTATGAAAAAATGCTCCATAACATAATTTTACTTGTTAAAAGAAAAAAATATTCAGATTTATTCAAATAAATCTATAATTTTGATTTAAATTATTTAATGCAAGATGGGCATAAAGTAATTATGCAAAGAGATAGATTATCGGAATGGTTTGTCCCAAAATTTGGCTCTCGAAATTTTAGATTATCAGTAGGAATTTTATTTTTACCATATTCTGGAATGGTGATTTCCTTTGCCATTTGGGGCTCACTTTCAGTAGAATTTAGTCTTGATAGACTAGCATCCATTTGTTTGCTCTATTTTCTTGCAATAGGAATAGCTGCACATTGTCTTGACGCATTAGGAAGTAAGAAAAAACCATGGGGAAACATATCGCATACAAAACTTTGGTCAGCCTCAATAATTTCTTTAATCATATCTTTTTCTGTAGGATTGTATTATGCATTTTTAGATTCTTGGTTATTATTCCCAATAGGCATGGTTGAGGGGTTCTTTCTATTTGCATATAATCTTGAATTGTTTCATGGTAAATTTCATAATAACACATCATTTGTTATATCATGGGGAATTTTACCTGTTTTTGCAGGAGCTGTAATTCAATCAAACTCTATATCATTTGAGACCATAATATTTTCTGCAATTGCAGGCCTTGCAAGCTATATTTTGATTAATACATCTAGAAAATATAAAATTCTAAAACAACAAAATGTAAATTATCAAACATATTACAAAAAAGAAAAAATTCTCAAGATGGTAAGCTTTTTTGTTATATTTAGCACAGTTATCTTTTTTGCTTTAAGGGTATCTTTAATTCATTAAAATAAGATAATAGTTCATGAATGTATCTTCAGAAGATTTGCTAGATAAAATTTTAGATGCGCCCGTTGGTCAGGTGGTCACGGTTCTAGGAGAGGTATTAAACTGTAAGATCAAATTAAAAGTTATAGAACAAAACACTATTGCCACTAACTACTTTGTGAGAAAAGTAGCAATTACTTCAGATGGGTTACCACTGATAAAGGCGGAAGTAAAATTTGACTCTACTGTTTTACCGGAGTTTATCATGGCTGATCTTTTAAAGAAAAAACGTGGTGTTGGGACCATCCTTAATGTAAATGGCATCAAAGCCACTAGAAAAGTCATATCCTTGAATCGCAATACGCATAAGGGCAGAGCAACAAGAGAATATCAGATTATTCATAATGGAATAGTTTGGTTCACCATATTCGAAGAAATAAAACTAGACAATCTTGATTCCAACAATAATAGTTGAGGAGCCAAATGTCAAGTCTTGCCTAGATGTTTTTAGCCCATAATGTCTCATGGCAGATTCATATTCTCTTACCCAGCTTGAGTTTCTTATTACATGAGGCAAATAAATAAAGACCTGTTTCCAATTTGGGATAAAAAGACCAACCAAATAAAGTAATTTAAAGTAAAAATTCCACATTTTTTGTACAAGTTTATTTTTAGGATATGTAAAATCATGAAGGATAATTTTTCCTCCCACATTAAGATGCTCAATACAATTTTTAACTAGAACGTCAGCGATGCAATATTTTGGCAAGTATGATGCAGCAATACAATCAAATTTTCTTTCTAAATCAAGTTTTTCAGCATCTTGATTTACAAAAGAAACATTCCGATACAAAATTAATTTTTCTTTAGCTTTTTCAAGATAGTTTTTAGTAATATCTACGCCCGTAATTTTTGCTTTTGGAATCTTTTCTGCAATTTTTCTTGTAAGTATGCCTGTGCCACAAGCTAGTTCCAGTACAGTTTTTTCATTAGATAGGTGTTCAAGAATTTTTTGTTTCCAAAAAACATCTTTCCCAAAAGTAGTCCAATACACTATTTTATCATATGAATTTGCAGTGTTGTTAAAAAATGTCTGGACTAGTTCTTTGGGATTTTTTTTAATCATAATGTTTATTGGATTTTTTATTTAAAGTAGTTGATGAAGTATAGACACCATGATATAAGTGGACAGTGCAACTGAATTTGGACAAGTATGTCATCGTCCCCCCTTTTATAAAAAATTAGATACTAAACATCTTTTATGAGGGATTTAATTTTCTTGGCAAGATCAGGAGTCACTTGCAATTCTTTATGAGATTCTTCGACATGCTTTGTAGCTTTTGTCATTAATTCTTCTTCAGTTTCTGCAGTAGCAACCCATCCACAATCAGATCCTGCATCTGCACAACTAAGACTTTTTGTCATAATAAAGAAAACCATAACAGGTATTTATTTAATTATCAATATAAAAAAGAAAAAAAGGTTATCTTCGTCTTGTTTTAGAGGGAGTTTTTCTTGATTTAGACATAGTTTTAGATTTTCCTTCATTTTGTTTTCTTGTAATCCATCCTTTCTTGGCGGCTGCAGATTTTTTCTTAAATTCTGCAGATTTTGTTGTGCTTGGTTTTTTTGATACAGATTTCTTTGAAGATAGTTTTTTCTTTGCCATTAATAAATACAAGAAATAGTCACATTTCATATACACACATTAACAATTGTTGATTGGATGATTAACTAAGAGAAGGTGCATAGATTGTAATTCTGTATAGGATTATGAAATTATGTGTTATTGTTAAAAATTAATAAAATTAAAGTCAGTATCCTTATCAGGAAAAAATATCTCATCTTTTTGTGGTTCGATGAAAAGAACCTATTTTTTGTTATTTACAACGAGAATTGCTGTATGTTGTTCTCCACGTATATTGCCCAAAATTATTCCTGCACAATGGAGAGTCCTTCTTTTTTCATTAGAGTATGTATGTTTTACAAAAAAATACTTTAACGATAGGACAAAATCACAGTCAAATATTTCTGAATGGTATTTTTTTTGATTTATAGTATTTCGTTTCATTGGGCATTCAATGTCTGATTATGGAGGACAATAGTATTTTCATCAGCAAGTAAATGCTTGCATCATCTAGTATTTTGCCTTTTAATTTCCTCCAAAGCAAGTTTTCAAGCTTGTGACTTGTTAGAAAGATTTTCTTTACCACAATCGAGCAAACCAATAATGCCTGATAAGTTTTTCAAAATTCTAAATTTTAGTTTTTAAATAATTATTAAGAGCACATAATTAAAAAAAGTATTCTCATATCTTAATATATTGATTTCAATAAATAACATGAGTTTTTATACATAAAGAGGGTTTGAGACATACAATCACTTAATGTCACTAGAAATGGAATTGTGGCATCATAATAAATAAAGTAATTAAAAGAAGTTTTAATTGCAAACTATACTTTGAAAATATTTCTAGAATAGATCTTTATACAATAAAGATTTCTAAGATAGTTATTCTCTAAAAAATCAAGAAATAGTTTTTCCTATTGTAAGGGTAAGCACAATCTCTGATGTGTCTGTTTCTTTATTTACTTCCCAATCAAGTTCTCTTTTTATCAGTTCATATTTTTCCAAAGTATGATCTTTGGAATCCACGATCTCAACTTGATTGGCCTTTGGGCGAACAATTACTTCTCTTGGTTCATGATATGCTTTAAGGATTCGAGCATTGCGAATTAAGACTATTTTCATGTTGTATATATTAGAAATTATAATAAATATTGATCTCTATTCCATCAGCCGCCATTGGTATCTATCATTAATCAAACCCTAGAAAAGGGCATAAAGAAGTATTTAGAAAAAAATGAGTTTGCGTAGATATACACTATTGAATATAGATTCGAGCTTGTCATATCTACAAAAATTGAGTAAAATTCTATATTTTGTTTATTAGAATTAATATTAGAAAAATACACAGAAACTTTTCTATGTATGATGAAGAACACTACAAGTAGCAGATAAAAAATATCCTGCATTGACATTTGTATTTAAAAATCAAGATGCGGCATTGACATTTGAATTACAAAGTAAGGAGTCAAAGATAATAGAAAAAGGACTTGATTCTACCTGAAATTCTTAAATCTATTTCAAATTCTAAAGGATTGATCAATTTTTCCTTTTATCCAGATGGTCAAGAATGAAAAAAATTTGAAGGTAATACATTGTGAAAACAGTGAGTGGTATTTGTGCAGGTAGCGATGTTCCTATTGAAAAAAATGGTAAAACTTTCTATTTGAAAGATGAGGATTTACCTAAAATTGCGAAGATAAATGAAGGGATTCCATTTACTTGGGCATGACGATAAGATTATTGGTAAAATTATAAAAACATGGGTAGACAGCAAAGTTGTCAGATTTGAAGCAGTGATTCCTGAAGGTTTGCCAGCTGCTATGACCATAACTCTTGCCATAGGTGTAGGATACATGGCAAAAAGAAATTCAATAATAAGAAAACTTCCTGCAGTAGAGACTCTTGGCAGTACCACCATAATTTGTTCAGACAAGACAGGAACTATCACTGAGAATGAGATGACTGTAAGCGAAATTTATGCAGGTGGGAAATTCTTTGAGTTAACTGGTACTGGATTTCAACCGGCAGGAGAAATTAAACACAATCAGGTCAACATCAATCTCAATGAACATCAAACATTGAAGGAATGTCTCATTACAGGACTTTTATGCAATGATTCGGATTTAATTCAAAAAGAAAATAATTGGGAGGCAAAAGGAGATCCGACAGAAGTTGCATTAATCACAGCAGCTCACAAGGCAAACCTCAAGCAGACACTAGCAGAGTCATTTTGTAGAATAGATGCGATTCCATTTGAGTCTCATCTCCAGTTTATGGCCACATTGTATGACAATGCAGGTGACAAAATAATTTATGTGAAAGGTTCTGTCGAAAAAATCCTTGCAATGTCTTCGTATCAATTAAATGATCATACAGGGCTTGAAAACATTACAGAGATTAATATTTCAAAATTAAACAAAATTGCAGATGATATGGCATCAAAAGGATTGCGAGTCTTGGCTTTTGCCAAAAAGAAAATAGAAAGCAAAAATCATAGAATTGAAATATCTGACGTAGATAACGGACTGGTTTTTCTGGGCTTTCAAGCCATGTTAGATCCTCCAAGACCTGAAGTTATTGATGCCATAAGAGAATGTCAAAATGCTGGAATTCGCGTCAAAATGATTACTGGTGATAATCTAAAAACGGCAATCAGCATAGGCAGAAAAATTAGGCTAAATCAGTCATCTCAAGAAAATCCTTCACACATAACAGCAATCACAGGAAAGGAATTAGAACAATACTCAGGGAATGATTTGGTCGAAATTGTAGATAATACAGATGTGTTTGCAAGGGTTTTACCAGAACGAAAATTTTCCATAGTAAAGGCACTTCAATCCAAAGGTAACATTGTTGCAATGACAGGAGATGGAGTAAATGATGCACCTGCTCTAAAACAAGCTGATGTTGGAATTGCAATGGGAATTACAGGTACTGAGGTTGCAAAGGAAGCATCTGATGTAATTTTAACTGATGACAACTTTGCATCAATCAAGGCAGCAGTAGAAGAAGGAAGGAGAATCCTTGACACATTAATCAAATTCATCACTTGGACACTTCCTACAAATTTTGGGGAAGGGTTAGTCATATTGACATCTATCTTTACGGGCTTGCTTATGCCGATTCTACCAGTTCAGATTTTATGGATTAACATGACTACCGCTTTGACATTGGGAATGATGTTAATTTTTGAACCAAAAGAGGTAAATGTGATGAGTCGTCCTCCTAGAAAACCTCACTCTCCAATTCTCACAAAGGACCTGATAATACAGATATCTATTGTAAGTGTGTGTATTCTAATCTCAGCATATGGCTTATTTGAGTTGTCAATAGATGAAGTCAGTACTATTGAAGAGGCAAGAACGATTGCAGTAAATACAATTGTCATGATTGAAATATTTTATCTGTTTAACTGTAGATCTTTAACTAAATCCTTTTTGAGAGTAGGATTTTTTTCAAACAAGTTGATTTTCTTTGGAGTTGGGGTTATGATTTTGCTACAGATTGCTTTTACGTACGTTCCTGTTATGAATGAGATTTTCCAGAGTCATTCAATTGAGATGGATTCGTGGTTGAAAATAATTGGAGTATCTATTGTCACCTTTCTAATAATTGAAATAAAAAAAGTTACTAGTAACAGGCTGAATTTAAAACGAAAAAGATAGAATCTATAACCAGTTCAGCAAATCACTCAGAATACTATCAATTCTTTTCATGAAATGTTGACTTTTTGTTTTAGGGCAAAACGAGTAAAAATTACTCCAAGTATAGCTATGACAGAATTAGGCTCCATAGAATTAGTTCAAAACTCACTTAGTTTGAAGTAATTCACTTCAAAAACGATACGAATCTTTTTCAATTTTATAAGGAATAGAGTTTTGAAAATCAAATGTGAAAAAAATAAGTAGATTTAATTTCTCTCACTTGCTGTTTATTTCATGTCAATATCTACTCATAAAAAAAATCTTTTAAAAAATAGCGTTATAGCTGCATGGATTATCTTAACTGTCTTTTTGGGGTTTGTTTTAGGTTTTTCAGCTCCTTGGCAAGAACTGATGGGAGACAGTCCATTTTCATCCCTTGCTACAGTTCATGGAATTTTTGCAACTTTGGGAGTAATATTCGGTTCTGCGGCAGGATATCTTGGATGGCGTTTATTGTTGGGGCATTTGAGAGCTTATAGAGATCTTAGAATATTATCTACAATTTCATCGGTTTTAGCAGTCCTTGCCATAGTTACTGGTAATTGGATCTATACAGCTTATCGAGGCCCTGGGGGACCGCGAGAGTTTTTTATTTCTACATTTCCAGAAATACACGAAATTTTTTTTGAATTTAAAGAACATATTTCGCTTTTTCCACTTCCTATCGCAATAGCTGCTACCTTTATACTTTGGAAGTATAAGGATGCAATACCTTTTGATGAAAGATTACGAAATGCA
>Ga0224497_10001342_pt1 | contig 15731 bp, 15 predicted proteins | sample SF_Jul11_sed_USG_4_FD_167970 | JGI IMG/M metagenome (GOLD analysis project Ga0224497, IMG submission 167970) | Sediment microbial communities from San Francisco Bay, California, United States - SF_Jul11_sed_USGS_13 | ecosystem: Environmental > Aquatic > Marine > Sediment | place: USA... | reverse complement strand
TTGCGCTGATATAGGGTACGCTCCATGAATCGCTCAAACAATGCATCATCCTGGTGCGGTCTGGTATTGATCGCCAGCATACCGGCCACGTCCTGGTGCAAATAAAGTGTCGTCTGCTCCTCCAATTGCTCAGCAAGCTGATCGCGATTGCAGACCGTATCCACCAGAATCTCAACTTGGTCGTCACCAGACATACCGTCCAGTGCCGCCACCAGTTCGCCGACCGTTTCCAGCCCGTGGATCGACTTGCCTTGCTGTACCGCCTGTGCGTCGAGCAGGTCGTCCAGTACACGTCCGGTTACGGGTGGGGGCCGGCTCAGCAGGATGAAAACTGCCCAAGGTTTGAGGTTATCGAGGACGGATTCCGGAAGCGCATATTCCGCATCCAGAATGTGCACCAGCTGCTGATACAGGGGTGCGTCGAGATACTGCTGCAACGATATCCCCTGCGACAATCGCATGTGTTCGGCATAACTCGCTCTGGCGGCGGGATGCATCTCCACCTCGGTGATAAAACTGGTCGCGCTGTTGAAGACGTCCTGCACGACCGGCGGAAGTCTGGTGACCCGGGGATCCTCCAGATGTATCGTGCCAAACAGATAACCTGGCTCAATCCCGCGACCCTCTATCTTCCATAGCAACCCTTCACCATACGGTACCCGCGACTTGTCAGTGATCGGGGCAACGGCCCGGTCCGGACTCGGCTGACAAGGGCCACCGGCCGGATAGGCCGCACCGATATCTGCACACAATAACATCACTGAAAGCAGGACAGATTCGAGATAAGGGATCGTATAATTCACTGGATTTATACTCATATAGCCCAAGCAGCTCCGTCGCAGCACACAGGTTTTCACTTGCAGCAGCGCCCGGGCAGCATGAAAGTGTTTTGACCGTGGGAGTAGTTAACAGGCAAAATAGCCATATCTTTTGTGATCGAGTAGCATGTGTCGGGTGATTCGCAATCCCTGATATTGACAACCATGCACCTTAATTGGATACCGTTCGCCGGTAAAACCGTCGTTGTATTTGTCCTCATACTAATGACCGTGGCCGCCTGCGGCCCGCGCCCCGGCCAGGATCCGGCACCCCGCTACACAGCGCATACGTCAAAATCATTTGATGATGTGCTTGCCGATCTGGAATTCGCCATTGGCGAGCATAATTTTCGTTTAACCAGTCGTGACACAATCGGTGAAGCCATTGCCAGACGGGAGAATATCGACTTACCTCCCAGTACCGTTCTGCATTTTTGTAATCTGAACTATGCGCGACAACTCCTGGAGGCAGCTCCGCAGTATCTTCTGCACATGCCGTGCCGGATTGCAATATACGAACAGGCTGGAAACGTGACCGTCGAGGCTCGTTTGCTGCCGGAAAATGATCCGGCAGTGCGACCGCTGAGTCAGAGAATCAACCGTATACTCGAGGCGATCGTGGCCAGCGCAATTGAATAACCACTAAAGTTCAAGTCTGCCGGAACCTGCCGCTTGTTGCCTGCGCGTTCGATCATGGGCCCGGATCCCGAGCAGCAAATGAAATTTCCTTGTAAAGCAGTGATAGCTCGAAAATAATGGTAACTCTGACTAATTTTATATCATACTATTCCCGTATGCGCAGGGATGAAATAATTAAAGTCTGGGTTGATCAGAGACCCAATAAGGTGGAACACTATCGTCCATGCCTACACGGCGACCCTGACCGTTAGCTGCAGTTATTCCGGATGGACCAATGATACTTACCATGAGAGGAAGGACCATGAAATTCTGTTTGAGCTTTTCAGTAATCGCCTGCCTGTTAACCAGTGCCGGTGTTCAGGCCAACGACTTTCCAACCCAGGAGCGTGTGGAATATGTGTTGAACTGCATGTCTGAACATGGCGGTCAGAATTACAACTCACTCTACGCCTGTGTCTGTACTATCGACACGATTGCATCCCGCTTATCATACGATGAATTCACGAAAGCGGTTACCTATACCAATCTGCGCAAAACACCGGGCGAACGTGGTGGACTGTTCCGCGATCGCGATCGGACAGGTGAAATCATCGAACTGCTCGCCGAAACACGCAAGGATGCGGAGCGCAAATGCTTCCAGATGAAACAATAAATCTGGCATGCCACGCAGCCGGTTAATTACCTTCAGCGCGCTGCTCGCCGGGGACCACCGAATATTGTCCGGTAAACCGTAAACCTTCTGTATCGATCACCTCCGCATGCAGTTCGCCGGCACCATCCGGCACGAAGTTAAAGCGGAAGCTGGGATTTTCGCTCATCGAGAAACCCGTTTCGGCAGAAAACACAGGTTGACCCTCGAAGGTTATCTTTACCTTTTCCACGTAGTGCGCCATGGTATAAAGGTGTGTAATCTGATCCATTTGCAGCCCGGTAAGATTCGGATGGCTAACCCGCAACTGAACGGCTAGCGGCTCCCCTGGCAACACCGATTTATCAGTCTTGAACTTCATCTTTCCCAGTCGGCGTTTTGCTGCCTCTATATCAGTACCAACCGCCGCAGAACAACCACCGCTTGCCTTCACGAAGCGTCTGCTCATGTATAACTTCCCGTCATTGGTCTCTGCAATGGCGCGCACTGGCCCGTATGCATTTACACGTATCCGCAGTCCCAGATCCGCGCGGCCATTTTTTGGCGTAAAGTTAAACCGGCCCGCTAGCTGCCCCGGATTCATGTCGATGATTAACGTGATGGTCTTGATATAGCGCTCATCGGTCTGCGGGATCTTGGCTTTGATACGGATCGGTACTACAGCAGAATCCTCGGCCCTTATGGGTGCTTCGAGTTCAATGACATCATCTGACTGCACGATCGGACGCTCGCCAAAGTATGCAGCGCGCAATCCACCAAGCCACAAGCTGTCTTCGTCGGTGTCCGCAACTGCAGATCCGGACACTGCCAGTATCGCCATCAGCAGCCAGACGCGCGGCCAACCCCGGGTATTATTGGATAGGGAATAACGCATAATGATGTTCACTCCGACAATGGTAGCTTACCGAGGTTCCCCTTGACTGACACAGCCTGGACTAATCTTCCCATTCAAGCTCGGTGTAGGCAGCAATGATATTGCGTTTATGATAGCTGTCAAATAACTGCCAGCGCGTTTGTTCTCCATAGGCAACGGTTTTCTGGGCCTCCCGAAGATCATCACCCTTCTCAATCCGTTCCCGGGTTTCTTCCCGCAGGGTGGAAAGATAACGTTGTGTATCGCTGGCGGCATCCGGCCAGGTATCCTGCACTGGTCCATGCCCGGGAACGACACGTCGGGCCGGTTTCTGCTTCAACGTCTCTAGCAGCGTCAGCCAACCTTTGAGACTGCCGTCGACCACCGGTATATGTTCCATAAACAAGAGATCGGATAACCACAGCGTACCCGTCTTTTCATCGTATACACTCAGATCGTTGTCGGAATGCGCTACAGAATGAGCGACAAGCTCAAGAACCCGTTCTCCAAGATCCAGTCTTAGCTGCCCGTCGATGGACAGGTCAGGAAGTATGATGTGTTCGGGACCGACTGGACGTCCTGCCTGTTGCGCTGCCCGTTCCAGGTAAACTGTGCCCCGCAAAGCCAATGCACGGGCGAGTTTTTTATGCCCGATATAAAAAACGCCAGGCTCCCGGAAGGCCAGATTACCCAGCATATGGTCCGGGTGGGCATGGGTATTAATCACGAAACACACCGGCTGTGTAGTGACGCTTCTGATTGCGCAACGAAGCGCCTGACCCTCAGCATAGCTGCCTCCGGTGTCGATCACGGCAACACATCGATTGCCGACAATGAAACCGATATTGGCGGCGGCTTCACCGTCAAACACCACGGTATGTTTTCCGGGCCGCACGTATATCCCCGTGGCAATCTCTACCACCTCGGCGGTATTCTTGCAGTTGTCCGCAGGCATGGACGGCGCTGGCCAGAGAATCAACAGGAGCAGTAAGACTGATGCGCGGGAAATCATCTCTGACACTCCAATCGGCAATACCGGCCCCGGGTACTCCGGATACCGGCCGGTTAAGGGCTGCGCTGCACTACCGCCCCTGGTCTCAATAGACTCAATCGAACACGGCAAACGATTTGCCTTGAACCGAGTCAAATCCCTGAACGCTGGCCAATCCTTCGGCATCACGAAAGATGGCATTCTCAACAACCGCCTCGGTCAGAGTTGCGCCACTCAAGGTAGCGCCAGTCAGATCGGCGCCAGTCAGATCGGCAAGCGTCAGATTGGCTCCGGCAAGATTTGCGCCCGTAAGATCAGTAAAGCTTAGATTGGCCCGTGCGAGTTGCGCGCCCTCCAGATTGGCGCCGCGCAAAACCGCCTGGGAAAGCTCGGCCCGTACAAGGCCCATCGGCTGATTGCGCATGTCCGCAGAGGCACGGACTCCGGCGAGGTTCGCACCTTCTAGATCCGCACCCTGCAGATTGCCCATCACGCGCGCACCACGCAGGTCGCTGTACTTGAGCGTTGCCTCGGCCAGCACTGTGGCAAACATACTGGTATCCCTCAGGTCCGCCCGGGTGAGAGTTGCGCCCCGCAAGAGGGCCATATCCAGGTTACAACCACGCAGCTTTGTTCCAGAAAGGTCGGCTTGCCTCATATCGACGCCAAACAGATTGGTGCCACTAAAATCGAGGTCTGTGAGATCCTGTCCGCGCAGGTCCAGGTTCGAGAGATCCGTCTCGCCGCGCTCGAGCATGCCGACAACCTGGTCCCGCGAGGCGGGTAGCGTATCCGCATACACCGTCAATCCGGACGTTGCTGAGCACAGTGCCACCAGTAAAATCGATTTTATATGCCGGTTGAAAAAGTCAAGTCTCTCGTTCATTGGCGTCCTCCTGCCACACCCCGTACCACTGGCAATATCATCAGGCTCGCGGTAGCCCTTCCACACTTGATTACACATCTTTTCCAGGGTTGTAGCGCGCTATCCTGTCGAGGCTGATATCTGTCCAAAATAACATAGTGAGAACCAAGCACAGGATTTGCAACCAAAACCTATGTCACCCGCTCATCAGCGTCTATACTCACAATGTTCGGGTTCACGCTGATCTTTTTGGAAATATTTTGCATTTCTGAAACAGGTCATTACACTAGCGTGACAGCTTGTGTCTGCAGCCGTCCTCAGCGGTTTGAGATAAGATGCTGTAAACACTTGCTTTTTAGCCAGAATTTTCCTGCAAGTGAGGAAAGGAAGAGTGGCATGAGAGTTGCTGCTAATAGTAAGGTCACAGGCGAGATTGTTCAATATCATCAAAAGCTAATAGCGTGAACAACACTCCCGGCGGAGTACCCACCAAACAATATAGCTCGAGGAGGGCATGGAAATGAGGAGAAAACTGTTAGTACCGTTAGTGTCAATGGTCACGGCCGCTGTACTGTCGTGGCCGTGCCTTACCATCGCGAACGACAGTGTATTGAAGCTTACAAAGGACCCGAATAACTGGGCCATTTGGGGAGGAGATTACGCAGGAACACGATTCAGTAAATTGGATCAGATCAACAGCAATAACGTTAAGGATCTGCAAGTTGCATGGACATTTTCTACCGGTGTATTACGTGGCCATGAAGGCGGCCCTATGGTTATCGGGGATACCATGTATGTACATACCCCGTTCCCGAACAAGGTTTTTTCGCTCAGCCTTGCGGATCAAAGCATCAACTGGGTATATGAACCGCAGCAAAATCCGGACACCATTCCGGTCATGTGCTGTGACACTGTGTACCGGGGTCTGGCCTACGCTGATGGCATGATCTTCCTTCAGCAGGCTGACACCAACCTCGTAGCGCTGGATGCAAAGTCCGGCAAGGTTATCTGGAAAGTAAAGAACGGCGATCCCAAGGTGGGCTCAACCAATACCAACGCACCTGTAGTGGTCAAGGATAAGGTCCTGACCGGGATCAGTGGTGGTGAATTTGGTGTACGTGGATTTCTCGCTGCCTACAACATCAAGGACGGCAGTCTGGCATGGAAAGCGTACAGCACGGGTCCCGATGATGAGATGCTGGTTGACCCCAATAAGACCACCGAAATGCTCAAACCCGTCGGCAAGGACTCCAGCCTGAAAACCTGGAAGGGTGACCAGTGGAAGATCGGTGGCGGCACGACCTGGGGTTGGTATTCCTATGATCCTGACCTGAACCTGGTGTATTACGGTACCGGCAACCCCAGCACGTGGAATCCAACTGTGCGGCCCGGTGACAATAAGTGGTCCATGACGATTATGGCCCGTGACGCTGACACCGGAATGGCAAAGTGGTTCTATCAGATGACCCCGCATGATGAATGGGACTTTGATGGAATCAACGAAATGATCCTGGCTGACCAGATGATCGGCGGAAAAAATCGCAAGACCCTGGTGCACTTCGACCGCAATGGCTTCGGCTACACCATGGATCGGGTTACCGGTGAACTGCTTGTTGCCGAGAAATTCGATCCGGCAGTCAACTGGGCAACCCATGTGGACATGAAGACAGGTCGTCCGCAGGTCGTCGCCAAGTACAGTACTGACCTGAACGGCCAGGACGTAAACACCAAGGACATTTGCCCTGCCGCGTTGGGTAGCAAGGATCAACAGCCAGCTGCCTATTCGCCACGGACCAAACTGTTCTATGTACCCACAAACCACGTGTGCATGGACTACGAGCCGTTCGAAGTGGAGTATGTCGCAGGACAGCCCTATGTAGGCGCTACCCTGAGCATGTTCCCGGCGGGTAGAGTGACCAAAGACGGAACCAACAACCTTGGCAACTTCATCGCCTGGGATGCCACGACAGGTAAAATCAAGTGGTCCATTCCGGAACCCTTCTCGGTCTGGAGCGGCGCCCTGGCAACTGCGGGTGATGTCGTTTTCTACGGCACCCTGGAAGGATATGTGAAGGCAGTTGACGCCAATTCCGGCAAGGAGCTGTACAAGTTCAAGACACCTTCCGGCATTATCGGCAACCTCAATACCTACATGTATAACGGCAAGCAATATATCGGTGTGCTTTCCGGTATCGGGGGCTGGGCTGGTATTGGCATGGCAGCAGGTCTTACAGGCGACACCGAAGGACTGGGTGCTGTAGGAGCCTACAAGTCGCTGAGTAAGTACACCCAACTTGGTGGAACTTTGACAGTCTTCGCGCTGCCCAACTAGAGTTGGTAAATGGCTTAGGCGGTAAAGAATCGTCCGCCCGTTGTGCTATCCCCGGCTGCAGCATTGCAGCCGGGGATTATTATGATCGTTGTAATAATTTACCGCTGTGTGAGGGAATCTTCTGGAGACGATTAAGATGAAACTAGCCGGATTAACTAATAACCTGTCAAAGACTGGCTTGCTTATTATCACAACCTTGTTAACCGGGGCTGCAACACTTGCGTTTGCTAACGGTACGGAAACTACGTCTTCCCCGCCCCCGGCCCCGGCCCCGGCCACCGACAACACCGCACCCTATACCGTCGTTTGTGACAAATCCAGCGGCCAGACTGTCTGTAATGTGGATAAACAGACCTATATTGGATGGCGTACCTACCATGCGGTCTGCCATGTGTGTCATGCACAGGATGCAGTCGGTAGTAGCTTCGCACCCAGCCTCGTCGAGCGGGTCGGCGCAATTGACAAAGAGCGCTTTATGGACGTGCTCGCCAATGGTTATTCCGGCCAGATTGGTGTCATGCCAGGATGGAAGGACAATCCAAACGTCAACAAGAAATACGATGAACTTTATGGTTATCTGAAGGCACGAGCCGACGGTGCACTTCCACCGGGACGCCCGAAAAGGCTCCCCTAGGACCGGGATCAGCTAAACAGTCAGCACAATCCGTGATTCAATCAGGGAAAATATCATGAGCCTTCATCTCAATGATGCTCCATGGGCTGGTCGTTTGATCTCGTTACTACCGGTAACTCTTGTCATGTTGCTAACGTTCCCGGTTATTGCCGAGGAGCAGGCGGTTTTCCGGGTTTGCGCGGACCCCAATAACCTTCCCTTCTCTAGCGAGGCGCGTGACGGTTTTGAAAACCGGATAGCGGACCTGCTGGCCAAGGATCTCGGTATGCCGGTGGCATATACCTGGTTTCCCCAGCGTATGGGATTTATACGAAATACCCTAAAAGCCAAAGATCCAACACGGGACGGTTACAAATGCGACGTAGTAATGGGTGTTCCCCACAACTACGACCGGGCTATTACGACTGAGCCTTATTATCGCTCCACCTATGCACTTGTTTATGTGAAAGGGCGTGGACTCGATGATGTAAAAACCGTGGCTGATTTGCTCAGTTTTGATGACGCGCGCAAGCAGGGACTTCGCATCGGCGTGTTCGAGAGAACCCCGGCTGCCCAGTTGTTGGCACAATATGACTTTTACGATCAAACCGTTGCCTACCAGACCATGTCAGGTGATCCCGCCGCCTACCCCGGGGAACTTGTGGAGAAAGAGCTGGTCGCCGGAAAGATTGATGCAGCAATTTTATGGGGGCCAATTGCGGGCTATTTTGCCAAACAGGCAAAGGATGTAGAGATGGTTATCGTTCCCCTGCAATCCAGACCCGGTATCCGGTTTGACTTCTCCATCTCGGCTGCTGTACGACACGGCGATGGGGACCGGAAGAAAGAGATCCAGAGCGCGCTGGACCGTAATGCAGGCGCAATCAAGGCGCTGCTCGAAGAGTATAACGTCCCTCTGCTGCCCATAAACAGCGGAAGTTGATTTCCGGTACAGCGCGGCAGTGTATTATATCACTGACGGGTCTTTCCTCGTAACAACACAAGAGGAGATACATCCATGAAGTGGACCAAACCCGACTGGACCGACCTTCGTTTCGGCTTCGAAATAACAATGTATATCTGCAACCGTTGAGACTGATTTATATTCGATCCGAAATGGTAGCCCTTCCGCCGAGCGGCCGGGCGCCGCGTGTTGGTGTATCTGAAACATGAAGGTTCATGTACTCGGTTCAGGCGCAGGAGGCGGCTTTCCCCAGTGGAATTGCAACTGTGCTAACTGTGCCAAATTCCGGAGCGGGGAGCTGGTTGCGCATGCGCGTACCCAATCATCGATAACAGTCAGTGCCGACGGTATTGACTGGGTACTCATTAACGCCTCCCCCGACATTCGCGAACAGATAGGCGCGTTCCCGCCACTGCAACCGGGGCGCGCCGTACGCGATACCGGTATTCGCGCTGTCATTCTGATGGACAGTCAGATTGACCACACTACCGGCCTGCTGTCCCTGCGTGAAGGCGATACACTTGATTTATACTGTACGGACAGGGTTTACGAAGATCTGACCACCGGGTTTCCCGTACTTGATATGCTGGGGCATTACTGCGGGGTAAACTGGCACCCGATCCCCATAAACGGCGAGAGTTTTACTATCCCTTCAATCGAAGCGCTGGTATTTACCGCTGTACCGCTCTCCAGCAAGGCACCACCCTACTCACCTCACCGCAAGGATCCCCGCGCCGGCGACAATATTGGACTGCGTGTCGAAGATCCCGTATCGGCACGCAACCTGTTCTACGCGCCAGGTCTTGGCCAGATGGAAGATCATCTCTTGCCCTATATGGAAAATGCCGACTGCCTGCTGGTCGATGGCACCTTGTGGACAGACGATGAGATGCAAAGACGCGGTGTCGGGCACAAACTGGGTAGCGAGATGGGCCATCTTTCTCAATCGGAGCCGGGCGGAATAATCGACCTGCTCAGGCCGCTGCGCAAGCCGCGCAAGGTGCTTATCCATATCAACAATACCAATCCGATACTGGATGAAAACTCAACCGAACGTGCACAATTGAAAAAAGAAGGTATTGAAGTTGCGCACGACGGTATGGACATTCTTTTGTAACTCACAGCAGGTATGACTATGCCCACGGATAACAGAGACGCTTGGGACCGTGAAACGTTCGAATCGCGCTTACGCGCGTTAGGCAATCGCTACCATATACACCACCCCTTTCAGGTAAAGATGAACCAGGGGGAACTCAATCGTGAACAAATCCAGGGATGGGCTGCCAACCGCTATTACTACCAAATCAGTATCCCCATTAAAGATTCGGCACTGATGGCTAACTGCCCCGACCGGGCGGTACGGCGGCGCTGGATTCAGCGCATTATCGACCACGACGGTGACCAGGGTGATGCAGGCGGGATCGAGGCATGGATCCGGCTTGGTGAAAGCTGTGGACTCACGCGCACAGAGATCGTTTCCCAGTCCCGGGTACTGCCCGGAGTTCGTTTTGCCGTGGACGCCTACGTAAACTTTGTCAGGCAGGCACCCTGGCAGGAAGGCGTATGTTCGTCGCTGACCGAACTATTCGCGCCCACCATTCACCGTGAACGGCTCGCCAACTGGCCCACGTATTATCCGTGGATCGACAGTGAGGGGCTGCAGTACTTCCGCAACAGGCTATCCGAGGCCCATCGTGATGTACAGCACGGTCTGGAATTAACCCTGGAATACTTCACCAGCCGCGCACAGCAGGAACGGGCCCTGGAATTAATGCAGTTCAAACTGGATGTTCTATGGTCCATGCTGGATGCCATGTACATGGCCTACATACTGGACATGCCCCCCTATTACAACCTGGAAAGTGCGCCATGACAGAGCCAATTTCGGAAGATTCGCGAATCCGTATCGCTGCCCAGTTTCGCCTGCAGTGGGAAGACAGCCAGCAGGCCTACGTTCTGCTCTACCCCGAGGGAATGGTTAAGCTCAACAGCAGCGCCGGCGAAATCCTCAGGCGCTGTGAAGGATCGCGCACGGTTTCCGACATCATTACCGATCTTAAACAGGATTATCCCGACGCAGATCTGAAGGATGACGTAATGAACTTGCTCAGCACCGCGCGTGACAACGGCTGGATCTGCGCTGATTGATATACCTCAAACGCAGCGCAGTAGCCTGTCGAACCTAGGTTGATCCACTGCGAGGGCAGGGAATCGAGGCCTATGGCCCTGCCCCTACCCGTTCTGCCAGTGTCTCCATCGCGCCAATCAGTGCATCCTGTATTGCCGGTTCTGCCGCCGGATGGCCGCTGTGATCGAGAACTACCAGTGTCGCATCAGGCCAGGCCTGATGCAGGGTCACGGCACTCTCCAGTGGACAAACCAGGTCGCGTCGACCGTGCACAATAACTCCCGGCACCTTGCACAACTGCTCAACATCGACCAGCGCACCGTCGCTACCCAGAAAGTAATCATGGCGGGCAAAATGACAGGCGATGGTCGCACGCACCACCAGCACATCCGGATCCGGCGCATTCGCCTTGCCGGCTGTTTCCAGGGTGTGACTTACTATTGCCTCCTCCCAGGCATGCCATGCCAGTGCCGCCATGTGCCGGGCACCCGGGTCATGCCCGGTTAAACGCCGGTGATAAGCCATTACCGGGTCGCTGCGTTCATCAGCGTTCAGTCCTTCAAGAAACGCCCCGTATGCCTCCGGAAACAGTCGCGCCACCCCTTCGGAACCGAAAAACCACGCCCGATCCCTGCGCCGGGCCAGGAACACACCGCGAAGCACCAGGCTGATTACCGGCCCGGGGCAGGCCTGTGCATACAGGAGCGCCAGAGTTGCCCCCCAGGAACCACCGAACACGATCCAGCGCGGCAGCCCAAGCCGTCGCCGTAGCACTTCCAGGTCTGCCAGCAGGGACGCCGTGGTATTGGACTCGAGGCAGGCTTGCGGTTGCGACTTACCCGCTCCGCGCTGATCATACAGAATGATATGGAAACGATCCGGGTTAAAAAAACAGCGTTGCCAGGGTGCACAGCCGGAACCGGGCCCTCCGTGCAGAGACACCACCGGGATACCTTCCGGATTGCCGCTTTGCTCGTAATACAAGCGGTGCGGTCCACCCACATCCAGATAGCCGTCGGCAAATGGCTCGATCAACGGATACAGTTGCCGCATCGCCACGCTCTGTTCATTCACAGATAATACGCGGAATACCCATTCTCAGGCGGGCCGCTGAACCCGCCGTACCAGACCACGCTGCGGGTCGTATCCCAGCACCGCAAAACCGAAACACACCACCAGAGTGACCAGAACCACGACAAAAGCAGTGGCATCGAACTGTCCGTAGAGGGCGTAACGAATCAGTTGCACAACATGGGTAAAGGGGTTTACACGAGCGAGTTGATAGACCACTTCGGCACCGGATTCCTGCAACTTCCATAACGGGTAGAGTGCAGAGGATATGAAAAACATGGGAAAGATCACAAAGTTCATGGTGCCGGCGAAGTTTTCCAGTTGCCTGATGTAAACAGACAGCAGCAAACCAACGGCACCCAGCATCATGCCTGACAGGAGTAGTGCTGGCAAAACGTACAACCAGCCGCCCCACGGAATGTCTACATCAAACAAGGCGCATATTGCCAGAAAAGCGTACGCCTGCAACACCGACAGCAGGGTGCCGGCGACAAGTTTGCACAACAAGAGATACCAACGCGGCAAGGGTGCGGTGAGCAACAGCCGCATAATGCCCATCTCTCGATCGTATACCATGGCCAACGAGGATTGCATGCCATTGAACAGCAACACCATGCCGAGCAGTCCGGGCACGATGTATACCTCGTATTGGATATAGGTTTCATAGGGCGGGATGATGGACACGCCGAAAACATTCTGAAATCCGGTGGCAAATACAATCAGCCATAGACTTGGCCGTACCAGGGCAGATAGCAGGCGTCCGCGTTGTTGTAAGAACTTGACCACTTCGCGGCTGGTGACAGCCACGAGGGCTTGCAAGCCATGGTGCGGTGTCATAAATACTCCTCCTGGCAGGCCATTAGAAACGGCAGTTGCTGTCCCGCTTGTCAAATCCGAGCGTGTCCAGGTTATTGATTTTATGTAGGAAACCTTCCAGCGGCGCGCGGGCAACGACCCAGTTAAGTGTCGTTAAAAACAACGGCTGGCGGAGCTGGTGGTCCCAGGACCGGAAGCCAAGCCGGTTGCCCTTGAATCCATCCACAATCAGCTCATCGCTTAACATGTAAGCGCGCACCTTCTGGAAAGAGCCGCCCTCCGTACGTGCTACAGATTCCACCACCGCCTTGACACCAACCCACGCAGACCAGTCATAACCCGTCATCGGGCGCCCGGCCCGTTTCAGGAAGCGGCCATTCAGTTGCGGTGCGCCATGGCGTTCCCAGGCCCAGTGCCACCAGTCGGGAACCAGGCCTGCCGACCCGACCACCGGGCGCGGTTTTTGAATCTGATAAGGCACATCACGTGCAAACTCGCCATTGGCGTCGGCCACGAATACTACATCGTAATCGGCACCAGCAGTGAGCAGGGCCACGTTATTGCGGCTGCGCTCGCGTGGATTACGTCCAAGTACAAATGGCCTGACCTCCTCTATCTTCAATCCGAAACGGCGTGCAGAGCGCTGGAACGCAGCGAGCAGTTCTGCATCCTCTGCGTTTGGCCCCTCGAGCACCAGCACCTCTGGCCATTTGTGGGCAACCAGGAACTGCGCCAGGGCGTCCGAAAGCATCGAGTGACTGGGCGCCAGATGCAGAAGGTGTGCCTGACACTCGGCCTGGCGCAATGAATCGTCCAGTGCTGACAGGTTAAAAAGCAATAACTCCCGGCCCCGGGTGCGGCGTGCTATCTCGGCCACTGCACCACCAGGCAGATCAAGCAAGAAGTACTTCACTCCCTGCTCAGCCAACCGCTCAATCGTCGCGGTGGCGGCTTCCGCATCAGCTTCACTGTGATGGCTCAACCGGAATTCAACTCCCACGGCCGAGCCGGCAAATCGGGCCTCCCTGAGGGCAACCTCCGCGCCCGCATAAGGCCGGCCCCAGGGCTGTCCCGGATAGCGTGCCTGCATCTGTTTCTCGCGGTAGCGTGGGTCGTCATCCAGTTCCAGGTAAGCGATGGAAACAACCTTGTCGGCCGCATGGCTGACACCAACCACCAGCCATAGGCACGCGCTGATGAAGAGAAACAGGAACCGGTAGCGCATGATCTAGTCGTCCACCACAACAGTGTAGGGAACACGCCCCACCGGCACCGAGCGCTTCACCTTGAGACTACCGGTATCGATAATGGACAGGTCATCACTCTTACCGTTGGTGACGTACAGCGTCTTCTCGTCCCGGCTCAGGGTCACGCCCCACGGCCGCCGCCCCACCAGCACATAGTCCAGCACCTTGCGGCTTGCCACATCCACCACTGCCACATGGTTCGCGCTTCCAAGGGTAATGTAGGCAATGCGTCCATCACGGGTCATGACAAGACCGACCGGTGTCACGTCTTCCGGCCGGAAACCCTTTGGCTCAAAGTTGACCTCGTCAATGACCCGGTTGTCTTTCGTGTCAATCACGGAAACGTTGCCTGCCAGTTCACTGGTTACCCAGACTTCCTTTCCGTCAGCGGCCAACGCGAACCGGCGCGGACGATTACCCACCAGCACATTGGCTTTCACCTTATAGGTTCCGACATCCACGACATGCACCATGTTAGCCACCTCGGAAGACACATAGACAGTGCGCCCGTCAGGACTAACCATCACACCCTCCGGCTCCTCACCCACCTCGACCTCGGCGACCGTCTTCTTTTGCTCCAGGTCGAATACCGTAAGCAGTCCGTTGTCCTCGTTGGACACGTAAAGATAGCGTCCGTCCGGACTGAGATCGAAACGTTCCGGATCATCGCCAACATCCAGTTGATCGACAACCTTGAGCTTGGCGATATCGATAATGTCAATCGAGTCACCATCCCCGCAGCCGACATAGAGCAGGCTGTTGTCAGGGCTGAATTTCAATCCTCGCGGCCTTTCGGATGTCTTGATCTCCATTACCTTTTTATAGGATTTCCCGTCCAGCACAGTGACGACATGATCCTTCTCACTGCTTACGAACAAGTAGCCGGTATCCCTGGCCAGGAGTGGTGCGGCGACCAGCTGGCAGAGCAACCCTATAAACAACGACACGGTTAAGTAACACTTTGATTTCTTGCACATCAATTATCCTCCTCTTGGGAATTACTCGACTGCCCGGTTAGTTCAAGAAAGGCACCCGATAGGTCACTTGCACCGGTCAGCCGCACCAGCTCCTGCGGTGTGCCCTGGCACAACAGACGGCCATGGTGCAGGACTATCACGCGACTGGCATACTCTGCCTCGTCAACCAGATGGGTAGCCCAGAGCACTCCCAAGTGGCGTGAATCGCAAAGTCCATGTACATATTCCAGCAGTCCACGCCGTGACGCGGGGTCGAGCCCGACGGTTGCCTCGTCCATCAATAGCAGCCGCGGTTCATGCAACAAGGCACGGGCAAGTTCCACCCTGCGCCTTATACCTCCGCTCAGGGAGCGGCACACATCATCGGACCTATCCAGCAGATCCAGGCGCTCCAGTTCTTCCTGGATCCGGCGCGTAGCACGGGCTGTAGCCATGCCATGGAGACGAGCATGGAAGCGCAGGTTGGCGCGTACGCTAAGATCCAGGTCCAGCGTGGGTTGTTGAAACACGACCCCGATGCCTGCCAGCGCCGCTACCGTTTCCGTGCGCATATCCCTATTTTCAATCAGAATGCGTCCGCCATCCGCCACGAACAGACCGCTGGTCAGTTGGAACAGGGTCGTCTTGCCGGCACCGTTGGGTCCAAGCAATGCCACAAACTCCCCTGCCGCCACCGACAGGTTCACACTGTCCAGGGCCTTGCGGGTAGCATAGGACTTGCTGACCTGATCCACCTCCAGCACGTTGGACATTTTTATGTTCGACACA